>JADMIO011054701.1_pt1 | contig 114414 bp, 119 predicted proteins | sample 8958161 | NCBI WGS metagenome assembly JADMIO01 (sample SAMN16585339, study PRJNA669376) | soil metagenome | isolation source: Crop rotation soil | place: USA: Cullars Rotation, Alabama | collected 2011
GCCGCGACTTCAAGTCACGTGAATTCCAAGCTTCGGATCCCACTGTGCTGGAAAGGCGTGGCCGCCTTCAAAGGCGACCGCGGCCCTGGCTCTGGCCAAGATCCGCAGTATTGCAGATCGCTTGCGTACACGGCGCAGTGAGATGAAGAGAAAGCCGCAGGGCGGCGCGCCGTCGCAGCGTCAACTCCGTGCAGCCGAACTGGTGCGCCATGCGCTCGTCGGCATCATCGCGCGCGAGGATTTGCGCGATCCCGATCTGCGCGGCGTATCGATCACCATCGGAGAAGTGCGCGCCTCGCCCGACCTGAAGCACATGACAGCGTTCGTGTCGGCGCTTGGCCCCGGCGATCCGCAAGCGATTGCCAATGGCCTGACGCGCTGCGCGTCGTTCTTGCGCGGTCGGCTGGGGCACGAAGTGGATCTCCGTTTCACGCCGCAGCTGCACTTCATCCCGGACCAATCCTACGACGAAGCGCGACACATCGATGACCTGCTCGCGAGCCCGGAAGTCGCGCGCGATCTGAAGCGCGAGGACGGCCGATGAGCCGCCGCAAAAAGGGCGAGGACATTTCCGGCTGGGTCGTGCTCGACAAGGCCGAGGACATCACGTCAACCCAAGCGGTCTCCGCTGTGCGCCGCGTGTTCAACGCGCAGAAGGCCGGGCATTCCGGCACCCTCGATCCGTTAGCCTCCGGCGTGCTGCCGATCGCGCTCGGTGAAGCAACCAAAACTGTGCCGTGGCTGATGGAGGCGGAGAAGGAATACGTCTTCACCATCCGATGGGGCGTCTCGACGGAAACGCAGGACCGGGAAGGCAAGCCGACGGCGCAAAGCGACGTCCGCCCGGCGTCCGACGCAGTGACGAAGGCGCTCGAAAGCTTCGTCGGCGAGATCGAGCAGATTCCGCCGCAATTCAGCGCTGTGAAGATCGACGGCGAGCGCGCCTATGACCTCGCCCGCGCCGGCGAAGAGGTGGAGCTGCAGCCGCGCCAGGTCGTGGTTTACGAGGCCGGGGTCGTCGAAACCGACGGGCCGGACCTCGTCACAATCCGCGTCCGCTGCGGGAAAGGCTTCTACATCCGTGCCTTGGTCCGCGATCTGGCCGCCGCCTTGGGCGCCGAGGGCCATGTTTGGCGGCTGCGGCGGACCGCCGTGGGCCCGTTCCGGGAATCACAAAGCGTCACACTGGACGATTTGCAGCTTTTAGGTCAGAAGGGCGCCGCGTCAGAACGCCTGAACCCCGTAGAGACCGTGCTGGACGACATCCCGGCACTGGCCATCAATGGGGAGGACGCGTTCAAGCTCAGACAGGGACGGCCCATCGTTCTCCTTCCCCACGTGGTGGAGATGCTGAAGCCGAAATTCCGTGACCGCACCATCGCCGGGCAGGACGCATCCCGCGCGGCGTTGGCCTTGTTTCAAGGCAAGGCGGTTGCGCTGGGCGACGTGCGGGCCGGCCAATTCAAGCCGACGCGCGTGTTCCACCTAGCAGAATAACAGAGGAGTCCGATGTCGATTTCAGCAGAGCGCAAGAGTGCGCTCATTAAAGAGAACGCTCAAGGCAAAGCCGACACCGGCTCGCCGGAAGTGCAAGTGGCGATCCTCTCAGAGCGCATCGCCAACCTGACCGAGCACTTCAAGACCCACAAGAAGGACAACCACTCGCGGCAAGGCTTGCTGAAAATGGTCAGCCAACGCCGCCGGTTGCTCGATTACCTCAAGGACCGTGACGTGAAGCGCTACAACGCGATCATCGAACGGCTGAATCTGCGCCGCTAGGCGTAGTTAGCGAATGGCGAATGGCGAGTAGCGAATGGCGTAGCACGCTGCTCGCGATCCCCATTCGCCACTCACCACTCGCCATTCGCTTTTTGAACGACCCTCCTTCGATCCGCGAAGGAGGCAATCGGCGCAGCGGATCCGCCGCTCGCCAAAGCGCCCGCCGGAGCATCGGCTCATCGGGCTGGAGTATGATGTATGTTTGATACCAAATCCGTTTCCATGGATTGGGCGGGGCGCAAGCTCACGCTCGAAACCGGCCGCGTGGCGCGTCAAGCTGACGGCGCCGTGTTCGCGACCTGGGGCGAGACCGCGCTCCTGGCCACTGTCGTGTTCGCGAAAGAACCGAAGCCTGGCCAAGACTTCTTTCCGCTCACCGTGAACTATCAAGAAAAGTATTTCGCATCGGGCCGCATTCCTGGCGGCTTCTTCAAGCGCGAAGGCCGCCCGACCGAGCGTGAGACGCTCTTGTCGCGTCTGATCGACCGCCCGATCCGCCCGCTCTTCGTCGAAGGCTTCAAGAACGAAGTGCAAGTGATCATCACGGTGCTGAGCTGGGACAACGAAAACGAGTCCGATCTGCTCGCCATGGTCGCGGCCTCCGCGGCGCTGACTATTTCCGGCGTGCCGTTCATGGGCCCGATCGCCGCCAGCCGCGTGGGCTGGATCGACGGCAAGCCGGTGCTCAACCCAACCATTGAGCAAATGAAGACCAGCGATCTCGATCTCGTCGTCGCTGGGACCGCCAACGCGATCATGATGGTCGAGTCGGAAGTGAAAGAACTCAGCGAAGAGCAAATGCTTTCGGCGCTCAGCCTAGCGCACAAGGGCATGCAGCCGGTGATCGACGCGATCATCGAATTGGCCGAGAAGGCCGGCAAAGAGCCGTTTGCCTTCGATCCGCCGGATCATACGGCGCTGAAGAAGAAGATCGCCGATCTCGTCGGCGCTGATCTCGGCGCTGCCTACAAGGTGACGAAGAAGGACGAACGCTACGCCGCCGTCGGCGCATTGCGTGACAAAGCCAAGACTGCGCTCGTGAAAAGCGATGCGAACCCGGATGGCGCTGATGCCAACGTGTTCAAGGAAACTTTCAAGGAAGTCGAAAGCGACATCGTCCGCACCCGCATCGTCAAGGAAAAGGGCCGCATCGACGGCCGCGCTGTCGATAAGGTGCGCCCCATCGAAAGCATGGTCGGCTTTCTGCCTCGCACGCACGGCTCGGCGCTGTTCACACGTGGCGAAACCCAAGCCATCGTCGTCGCCACGCTCGGCACCGCCGAAGACGAGCAATTCATCGATGCGCTCTCGGGAACGACCAAAGAGCGCTTCATGCTCCACTACAACTTCCCGCCATACAGCGTCGGCGAAACCGGCCGCATGGGCGGCGCCGGTCGCCGCGAAATCGGCCACGGCAAGTTGGCGTGGCGCGCGATGAAAGCCGTGCTGCCGACGGCGGAGCAATTCCCGTACACGGTGCGCCTCGTTTCCGAGATAACCGAGTCGAACGGCTCTTCGTCGATGGCGACGATTTGCGGTTCGTCGCTGGCGCTCATGGATGCGGGCGTGCCGATCGCCGCGCCGGTCGCCGGCGTCGCCATGGGTCTCATCCTCGAAGACTACGGCTACGAAGTGCTGACCGATATCCTCGGCGACGAGGACCATCTCGGCGACATGGACTTCAAGGTGGCAGGCACCTCGAAGGGCATCACCTCCCTGCAAATGGACATCAAGGTCGCCGGCATCACGCAGGAGATCATGAAGGTCGCGCTCGACCGGGCGCATGCAGGCCGAATGCATATTCTCGGCGAGATGAACAAGGCCATGGATGCGCCGCGCGGCGAAGTCGGCAAGAACGCGCCACGCATCGTCCAGATCAACATCCCGACCGACAAGATCCGCGACGTGATCGGCACGGGCGGCAAGGTCATCCGCGAAATCGTCGAGAAGACCGGCGCGAAGATCAATGTTGAGGACGACGGCACCGTGAAGGTCGCTTCCGCCAATGCCGATTCAATCGAAGCCGCGGTGAAGTGGATCAAATCGCTCACCAGCGAGCCGGAGATCGGTCAGATCTACGAAGGCAAGGTGGTGAAGGTCATGGATTTCGGCGCCTTCGTGAATTATTTCGGCGCCAAAGACGGCCTCGTGCACGTGTCGCAGCTCGCGCGCGAGCGCGTCGAGAAGCCAAGCGATGTCGTCAAGGAAGGCGACATCGTGAAGGTGAAGCTTTTGGGCTTCGACGATCGCGGCAAGACGCGGCTTTCGATGAGAGTCGTCGATCAAGCCACCGGCGCCGATCTCAGCGCTGAGATGGGTGCGGAAGCCGAAGATCACGGCCCGCGTCATGATCGCGGCGACCGCGGTCCACGCCGTCACGGCGGTGGCGGACGCGACCGCCCGCGTCGAGAAGCGTCCGGCGGCGGCGAATAAGCCTCACCCTCATCGTAAGAACTAGAGGAGCCCGCTTCGAAAGAAGCGGGCTTTTCTATTTCAGGCCGTCCACGTTAGGTTGCGGCATGGGGTTGAGGCTAGTCGCACACTACTATGATCGCAGCGAGGCTTATGTCGCGCGAAGTCTGCTTGAGGGGACCGGCATGCTGGTCCTGCTGTACAATGAAGAATGGATCAGAACTTTGCCCCATTTAGTCGGCGCACTTGGCGGCTATCGCCTCATGGTGTCGGACCTTGATCTCGATGATGCCGTAGCAATGTTGACCGAAGCAAAGCTCAATCCGCTTCAGGAGGGCGAGTGGCTGGAAGTTCGTGGAGGGGCATGGGACCGCTTCATGAGCTTCGTTGTCGGGTACGCGATCGGTGGCGTTCCGATTTCAATCCGGGAGACGCGCTGGGCCGCGTTCGACTCAAACCACTAGCTGATCAGCACTGCGTGCGCATGCACGGGATCGTCGAAGCCCTTGAGCGCGAGCCGGCCGATCTCGCGCATGGGGAGCAGCTTGCCCACGCAAAGCTCGGCGACCGCGTTTGACACCAGAATCTGCTCCGGCTCGGCGTGTTGGCACAGTCGCGCTGCGAGTTGGACGGTTGCGCCGAACAAATCGTTGGCGCGCTCGATCGGTTCACCTGCCGCGATGCCGATGCGTACGCGCAGCGGCGCCGCCTCGTCGCGCTCGGCAGCGATGGTTTTTAAAACGTCCTTGCCGCAGCGCACCGCCGAAGCCGCCGAGACGAACGACGCCATGATGCCATCGCCCGTGTGCTTCACCTCGATGCCGTGATTTTCGCTTAGCGCTATGCGCACGATGCGGTCATGCATTTCGACGAGGGCGAGGATGCCGTCATCCCCGACTTTTTGCGTGAGCGCCGTTGAGCCGACGATATCGGTGAAGAAGATAGAGCGGGTTCCCGGATCGTGGCTGTTGGTGTCTGGAAGAATGACCGCGCCGTCGAGATTGGTTTCCGCCGAACCCATGAATGCGTCGGCCATCTCAGGCAGAACTTCCATGATGCGCGCGGCGGAGAGCCCATGCGATTCGCGATGCACGGCGTCGGCTGCCTCTGCATTGGGCGCATGGCAGAGGCAGTAGATTTTGCCCTTCTCCTGATTGATCCAATATTTGTGGTAAGTGACCCCATACTTCGACTGCACCCGCATGTCTTCGAGGTGCGCGTTGGCCACAGCTTCGGGCGTTACGCCGGGCAGGTCGTGTATGTCCATGTAAGTCGGCATTGGCGCGCCCAATACTCGCGAAATTCGGCAGTATTGGCAGAGACTATCTCAAGCGCGCTCAACGGCAAGGCGGCGTCATTGGTGTATTGCCCGCTTAACGGGCGCCGCCTTGGCGTGTTAGCAGCCGCCCATGGCCGATCTTGTCGTCGTCGCCCGTTTTGCCTCGCGCTCCGAATGCATGGTCGCGCAATCGGTGCTCCGTGCGGCAGGTGTCGAGGCGCTGATGCCGGACTTCAACGTGCTGACGTCGGACTTCGACCCATCAATGATGGAATCCGGCTGGCGGCTGATGGTGCGCCAGGAGGACCGCGTCATGGCGCAGTCGATCCTGAAAGATGCGCAGGAAAGCGCCGCCGAGCGGGATTAAGACGCGTCGCTCATGCAGCCAGCGGCGCGACCTCGACCAGTGTGTCGCCAACCGTCACGCGTCGGCATTGCCGGGCGAAGCCAAGGCCAGCCTTCACCATCGGGAACATGCGCCCGAGCTGGAGCGAGAGGGTGAGATCGATCACTCCCTTGTCGCCCAAAGCGGTGCGTACGGCTTCGCGCAATTCGTTTTCATTCGACGTGCGATTGATCACGGCTTGCGCAAAGCGGAAGGCGAGCACGGTGTCTTCGTTCATGGCGACATAGTCGCGTCGGAGCACCGCTTGGATTTGATCGCGTCCCATGCCCGCTTCGAGCGCCATGTTGACCGTGAGCTGCGTGCACGGCCCGCAATCCTCAGCGCGCGCCCCCGCCATCTTGGCGGCGTAGTACGCGTCGATGGGCGCAGACTCGCGATGGCTTGCTGCGTCGACCAGTTTGACGAACTTGAAGAACACGGCGGGCGACGCGTCGAGCACGGCCTCCATGTAGCTGGCGTCATAGTCGTAGCGATTGCTGAATGCGCGGATGCGGTTGCGTGCGATGGCTTTAAGCATGCGTCTCTCCTTTGCCAGGGAAGGAGACGAAGAGCGCGAGCGCGGCAGGCACGATCACAAGCGCGATGTCGAACGGCCAGGCTTCGTCACTGCACAGGCCCAGCATCATGCCGACGAGCATGATCACGTGGATCGCCGCATGCAGAGCGAGAAAGCCAGCGCCCATCACGGCTGCCGGCCAGTAGCGCACACGCCAGGCGCGCGCGATGAGGCCGAGCCCGGCTGCCAGGAACGCCGCGCCAATGTCCTGCACAAAGTGCGGATTGTACGGGCCGGTGAACACGACGCCCGGCACGCTCTCGTACCAGCGCCGGCCATCGGCCAGCATGATTACGCCGTTCAGCGCGTTGAACGCGCCTAACACGCCTGCAACCCAACGCCGCCACATGCGCCTCGCCTCGCTTCACGACTTCAAGACGAGCGAGGCGCGTTGATTGTGACTCCGGCGCCTGCGACCTATTCGCCGCTGCTCGTCTCGGGCACGCCGACAATGTGGAACCCGGCGTCGACGTGGATAACTTCGCCGGTGGTCGAGCGGCCAAGATCCGACAGCAGCCACAGCGCGCAACCGCCAATGCCTTCCATGGTCGTGTCTTCCTTCATCACCGACCATTCGCGGCCCGTGGAGATAAGTCCGCGGCCGCCCTGAATGCCCGCGATGGCGAGCGTACGCATGGCGCCGGCGCTGATCGCGTTGACGCGAATGCCGGATGGACCCAAATCGCGCGCCATATAGCGCATCGAGGCTTCAAGCGCGGCCTTGGCGACGCCCATCGTGTTGTAACTCGGCAGCACGCGCTCGGCGCCCAGATAGGTGAGCGTCACCATCGAGCCGCCGCGACTCATCAGCTTCGATGCGCGCTTGCCGGCGGCGACAAATGAGAACGCTGAAACGTCCAAGGCGCGAAGGAAATTCTCGCGCGTCGTGTTCTCAACAAACGAGCCTTTGAGTTCGCTCTTTTCTGCGAAGGCGATGGAGTGGACGAGGAAATCCATCCCGCCCCATTGCTTCTTCAATTGATCGAACGCCGCATCGAGTTGCGCATCATTGGTGACGTCGCATTCGAGCATGGTCTTGGCGCCGATCGAGTCGACCAGCGGCCGCACGCGCTTTTCCAGCGCTTCGCCTTGGTAAGTGAACGCCAGCTCGGCGCCTTGGTCTGCAAGCTGTTTGGCGATGCCCCAGGCGATGGATTTGTCATTGGCGACGCCCATGACGAGGCCGCGCTTGCCGGCCATCAGCTGACCTTTCGGGAATGTCCATTCGTCCGCCATCGCCGCGTCTCCTTGTTGGCGCGCACCTGCCAATGTCGGAGGCGGGCGGTCAACCAAAACGAGACGCGCTTGACAAGATCGAACTTAGATATATCTTATTATCAGATATATCGAAGAGCTAACGGAGAAATCATGCATTTTCATCGACATCGCGAGCGCTGGGCCCGCGGCGGCCGCCACGGCGAGCACTTCGGGCGAGGGTTCGGCGGAGGTCGACATGGCTGGGGCGGGCATCGCCACGGCGGCGGCCGGCGCATGTTTGAGCAGGGCGACTTGCGCTTCCTCGTCCTTTCGCTAATCGCGGAGAAATCGAGCTACGGCTACGAACTGATCAAGGACATCGAAGAGCGCACCGGCGGCGCCTACGCGCCATCGCCGGGGGTCGTATATCCGCTCCTGACCATGCTCGAAGAGATGGGCCTCGTGAGTCTCTCCGCCGAAGGCGGCGGCAAGAAGCTCTACGCCATCACCGATGACGGCAAGGCCGAGCTCGAGAAGAACAAGGAAACGCTCGAGCACATCAACGCGCACATGGACGGCGTGCGTGAGCGCAGCATGGGCGGACGTGCGCCGCAAATCATGCGCGCGATCCAAAACTTCCGTACTGCGCTGCATCTGAGAATGGAGCGCGGACCGATCAGCGATGAGCAGGCGCAGAAAATCGCGGATGCGATTGATGCGGCGGCGCAAACCATCGAGCGCATCTGAGGAACAACGCCATGTACAATATCGAAACGCGCGTGGAGACCGCGAATGCGAGCCGCTACTTGCAGCAGCTCTGCAAACACTGGTCGCACCGCATGGAAATCACCTTCACGCCGACGCAAGCGCGCGTGCCGTTTAGCACGGAAAGCATCTGCCTGATGGGGGCGGATGAAGAGGGCCTCGACGTTCGTATTGAAGCGCCCGATTCGAGCGAGGCTTCACGCCTTGGGCGCGTTCTCGTGGAACATCTGCAGCGCTTTGCATTCCGCGAGAATTTGCCAGCGCCGGTGTGGCGCATCGCTTGAGGGGAACACGGCTTGAGGCCTGCACGTTTCTCCTCAAATTGTGAGGAGTTCCAAGATGGCCGAAATTCGTGAAACACAAGTCACACAGGACATGGAAGGCAACGTCGTCGATCGCAAAACCACGATCGAACGGCCGCGCAAGAAGGGTGGATTCAGCTTGGGTCTGTTCCTGGGCGTGCTAATTGTCGCCGGCGCGATCGTCGCTTTCGCCTACAATCAAGGCTCGTTCCAAAGCGCAGGACGCGAGGCCGACCAAGCGACGCAGACCGCGCAAGTCCAGATGAACCAAACCGCTGATAACACGCGGCAAGCCGTCAACAACGCGACGGACAACAATTCGTCGTCCCAGCCGACGCAGACGAACTAAGCGCGACCGGTCACGGAGTTTTTGAGCGCCGGCCCTTGCGGGCCGGCGTTTTCGTCGTCATGGCAAACGCGCCTTAAGCCTGTTGCTTTCCGCATAGTTAAATCGCGGCGTGTAGGATTTCTCCAAAATTTGGAGTTCATTCATGCCGTCGCCCGCCTTGCAAGCGCTCACCGATGATTTGGCTCGACGCGGTCGCGTCAGTGCCGATGATGCGTTGCGTCTGCGCCGCGAAGTTTTTCCGGACGGTGTCGTTTCGCGAGACGAGGCCGAAGTGCTGATCGGCCTTGAAGCGCGTGTCGCCAATGGCGACGACGCGTGGGTGCAGACATTCGCGGAGGCGATCGCCGACCACGTCCTGCAAGCCAATCCGAACGTCGACGACGAGGCCGTCCGCTGGCTGACAGCGCGTTTCGGCGCAGGCGCCCCGCGTGAAGCGGAGATTGAGGCGCTTCTAAAGGTTCTGGACCACGCCGACAGCGCGCCGGAGTCTCTGCACGCCTTTGTGCGTGAGCGCTTGGCGGCCTGGGTGGCGGGACGAGCCATCGCCGCCGCCGATGTAGAGCTCATGCGCCGCTGCCTCTATGCTGGTGACAGTTTCGTCAAAGAGGACGAGGCGAAGTGGTTGTTCTCAATCGATGCGGAGAGCGATGGCCTCGCGAACGATGCGTCGTGGCAGGACTTCTTCGTGAAGGCGGTGCTAAACCACCTCATGGGCAGCCACGCACCGGCCTTGCTCGATGCGGCCGACGTCCGCGCACGTCAAGCCTGGCTTGAGAACACCCGGCAGACGCCCGTTTCTAATCTGTGGCGGATATTCTCGGGCGGCTGGAGCGGCTACGTTTCAGCCATTCGGTCACCGAACATGGTCGATGCGCTTGAAGAGGACTACGAAGCGCTCAACGCCAACGCCGAAGAAGACGTGCAGCTGACCTTGCAAGAGCGCGCTTGGGCTGTTGGCATGACCGAGGACGACGGCAAACTCACGGCCAATGAGAAAGTGTTGCTGGCACAGCTCGAAAAGATTCAATCGCCTGCGGCCTAAGCCGCCACTCGCGTGAACGCCAGGCTCGCATTCGTCCCGCCAAACCCGAACGAATTCGACAGCACGCAATTGAGTTCGCGATCCTCGCGCTTGCGCAGGATCGGCAAATCTTCAAACGCCGGATCCAATTCCTCGATGTGTGCGCTCTCTGCGGCGAAGCCGTTATTGAGCATGAGGATCGAATAGATCGCTTCCTGTACGCCGGCCGCGCCAAGCGAATGGCCGGTGAGCGACTTGGTGCTCGAAATCAGCGGCGGCTTCGAGCCGAACACGGCGCGCACCGCTTCCATTTCCTTCAAATCGCCCACCGGCGTCGATGTGCCGTGCGGGTTCAGATAATCGACAGGCCGGTCGACGTATTTGAGCGCCATCTTCATGCAGCGCGCCGCGCCTTCTCCCGAGGGCGCGACCATGTCGTAGCCGTCGCTATTGGCGCCATAGCCCGCGACTTCGGCGTAGATCCTGGCGCCGCGCTTCTTGGCGCGCTGGTATTCTTCCAAGACGACAACGCCGGCGCCGCCGGCGATGACGAAGCCATCGCGATTCTTGTCGTACGCTCGCGAAGCTTTTTCCGGCGTATCGTTATACTTCGAGCTCATCGCGCCCATGGCGTCGAACAGCACGGAAAGGGTCCAGTCCAGCTCTTCCGACCCGCCCGCGAACATGATGTCCTGGCGTCCCGAAGCGACGTGTTCGTAGGAATTGCCGATGCAATGCGCGCTCGTCGCGCACGCGGAGCTGATCGAATAATTGACGCCGCGAATTTCAAACGGTGTGGCGAGCGTCGCGCTCGCCGTCGAACTCATCGCCTTCGGCACCGCAAATGGTCCAACCCGCTTGGCGCCTTTTTCGCGCGCGGTATCCGCCGCCGCAACGATGGCGCGCGCGGACGGCCCGCCCGAACCCATGATGATGCCGGTGCGCTCGTTGGAGACTTCTTCTTTTGTCAGCCCGGCGTCGGTGATCGCCTGTTCCATGGCGATGTAGTTCCAACCTGAACCTTCACCCATGAATCGCATCACGCGCTTGTCGACGACATCTTCCGGATTGAGCTGTGGCTCGCCGTGCACTTGGCAGCGGAAGCCACGCTCGGCGTATTCGTCGGCGCGGCGGATGCCGCTCTTCGCTTCGCGTAGGCTCGCCAGCACTTCCTGCGTGTTGTTGCCGATCGAGGAGACGATGCCCATTCCGGTGACGACGACGCGACGCATGTGGTGCTCCTACGACTTCATCTGTGCAGCGAGCTGTTCAGGGCTGAACAGGCCGACCTTCAAATCCTTGGCCGTATAGATGGTGACGCCATCGGCTTTGGTGACGCCGTCAGCGACAATCATGTGCAGTTGGCGGCGGATGACACGCTTCGGCTCGATCTCGTAAGTGACGATCTTGGTGTCGGGGGTAATCTGCCCGCGAAACTCCACCTCGCCCACGCCAAGCGCGCGGCCGCGTCCCGGCGAACCAGACCACGCCATGAAGAAGCCGGTGAGTTGCCACATGGCGTCGAGGCCCAAGCAGCCGGGCATCACCGGATCGCCACGGAAGTGGCATTCGAAGAACCAGCGATCGGGGCGGACATCGAACTCGGCGACGACGGCGCCTTTGCCGTGGACGCCGCCCGTATCGGCGATGTGCGTAATGCGGTCGAACATCAGCATCGGCGGCAGCGGCAATTGCGCATTGCCGGGCCCATGCAGGCGCCCTTCGCCGGAGGCGATCAGGTCTTCATAGGAAAGGGTTGGTGGCTTTTCGATCGCCATGCGTCTCTCTGCTGCTGGGAGATAAGGCGGGCTTATAGAAGCCGCCAGCAGCGGGCAAGGCGATGCGCGCGGGCGCGCCGCGAAGCGTCACGAAAGCAAGGGTTTAGGGTCTCAGAGGCCGTCGCAAGATTCAGCGCCCCAGAGGTCGCTGTTCTTGACCCAGCCGACGCGGCCGCCGACCGCAATACGCCGCCAATCGCCCTGGCAGCCGGTGAGCGAGCCGACGACGCCCGGCGCGAGGTACGCGACGGCGCGCGCATCGTCGTGGCCGATCTGACGAAGCGTCGTGTTGCGTTCCACATAGGCTGTGCGACGCGTGTCGAGGTTCTGCGCATGCATCCAGGTCTGGGCGCCATCCGGATCCCGCACGCGACGCCACGGGCCGCTTTCCGCGGTCACTTCAAGTGGCAGTCCGGCGCGCTGATAAATCCAGTCGACGCGGTTCTCGACGCTGGGGCCATGGCGGCCGTTCGCGCCCGCCGTCTTCAGGCTGACGAAGCGTGGAACAGGGAGGTTGGAATCCGGTCCGACCGTGGGCGCGGCGGCGCCTGCGCTGGTTGCGCAAAGAAGAATGGAAACCGCGACGAACGCGGCGAGAGACCGACGGCGCATGAAACCAACCCAACGCTTGATCCCTCCACGTCAAGCGGGAGGGCGCAAGCATGATCGGTCCATGTCGTGAAGACCGGTTTAACGATCTGCGTTTTCAGCCGCTTTCGCTGCAGCGCAGCGTGGTTTAAGCAGGGATATGGCGTCGCAAAAGCTCAAAGTGATCGTGACACGCAAGCTCCCCGATCCGGTGGAGACGCGCATGCGTGAACTTTTTGACGCTGAACTTAACCATGAGGACAAGCCGTTCTCGGCCGAGGATCTCGCGGCGGCGGTCGCGCGCGCCGATGTGCTGGTGCCGACCGTGACGGATCGCGTCGACGGCCGTGTTCTCTCGCGCGCCGGAGAACAGCTTCGTCTGATCGCGCAATTCGGCGCCGGCGTTGACAATATCGACGTGCAGACAGCCGTACAGCGCGGCATCACTGTCACGAACACGCCGGGGGTTCTGACTGAAGACACTGCCGACATGACCATGGCGCTCATCCTTGCGGTGCCGCGCCGGATCATCGAAGGCGTGAAGGTCATTGAGGGCGACAAGTTCATGGGCTGGAGCCCGACCTGGATGATGGGCCGGCGCATTTGGGGCAAGCGCCTCGGCATCATTGGCATGGGTCGCATTGGCCAGGCGGTGGCGCGCCGCGCGAAGGCGTTCGGCCTGCAGATCCATTATCACAATCGCCGCAAGGTCGCGCCGCACATCGAGCAGGAGCTCGAAGCGACGTACTGGGACAGCCTCGACCAGATGCTGTCACGGATGGACATCGTCTCGGTGAACTGTCCGCATACGCCAGCGACTTATCACTTGCTGTCTGCGCGCCGCCTCGCGCTGTTGAAGCCGCATGCGTACATCGTGAACACGGCGCGCGGCGAAGTGATCGATGAAGCTGCGCTCGCGCGCATGCTGGAAAAAGGTGAGCTCGCGGGTGCCGCGCTCGATGTGTTCGAGCACGAACCTGCAATTAATCCAAAGCTCAAGAGACTGCAGAACGTCGTGCTGTTGCCGCATATGAGCTCAGGCACGATCGAAGGCCGCATAGACATGGGGGAGAAGGTCATCATCAACATCAAGACGTTTGCTGATGGCCATAAACCGCCGGACCGTGTCATCCCGGCGATGCTCTAAAGGGTTGGGACGAATGAAGACGGTATTTGCAATCGCCGCGCTTGCGGCGCTGTGCGCGTGCGGGCAGCAGGGCCAAGGCGGCAAACCGAGCGAAGCAACGACAACCGCGCCAGCAACGACCATAACAGCGGCTGCACCAGGCGCCTATGAACTGAGCTGCGCCGCGTTTGCGAACGCAACCGGCGCGAGTCTTGAGCAGCGCTTTGGCGCAGCGAACGTCGTGCAGGAGAACATTCCTGGCGCCGAGGGCGAAGAAGCGCCGGGCACAGTCTTATTTCCGAACGATCCGGCGCGCCGCGTCGAAATCTTCTGGAACGACACGCAAGGCCGCACGAGTCCGTCTTCCGTCACAATTAGCGGCACGCAAGGTCAGCGCAGCGAGTGGACCGGCCCGCACGGCATCGTGCTCGGTGAAAGTATGACGGACGTGGAGCGCGCCAATGGCGGCGCGTTTGTGCTCTATGGCTTCGAGTGGGACTATGGCGGCACGGTCACGAATTGGCGTGGCGGCGCGCTAGCGCCGCAGGACAATTGCCATGTGCGTGTCGGCTTTCAGCCCGGAGGCGACGCCGGCCGTGCATCTGGCGACTCAGCCTTCCGTTCCGATTCGACCGAGATGCGCAATGCGCATCCGTATGTGTCGATTATCGGCGTGAGCTTCGTCGGAACGCCCAGCGGGCAGAGCGATCAAAATAGCAGCAAATAGGACTAGGCGAAGAGCGCTGAATAGGGCGGCAGCGTCGTGCGCGCGCCATTGCTCGTTGCGCCGCCCACGCTGAGGCGCGTTTCGCTGATCGTCGACCGTGCCGTCCACTCACCCAGTTGATCGCCGAGATTGAATACGCACAGTATGCGCTCGCCGCCCGCAACCCGCTCGAACGCGAGGATCGGATCGGGGGCATCGAGCGGGACGAAATCGCCCTCACGCAACGCCGCGCTTGATTTGCGCAGCGCGATTGCTTGGCGCGCGAACGCCAGCATCGAGCCTGGATCGCTCTCCTGCGCGTCAACGGCAAGCGCGCGATGACGCGGATCGAGCGGGAGCCATGCATCCGGCACCGACGTGAAACCAGCCACGTTTGCGGCACGCACCCACGGGAACGGCGTGCGCGCGCCGTCACGGCCAATGCCGGAGGGATAGAACGCGATCGCCTCAGGATCCCGTAGACGCTCGAACGGCACGTCCGCGTGTGGAAGTCCCAGTTCATCGCCTTGATACACGAACGCCGTGCCGCGAAGCGCTAGCAAGAGCGCAAACATCTGCTTAGTGCGCTCGCGGTCGTTGTCGGCAAGGCGGGTCGGGAAGCGCAGCACGTCGTGGTTCGAAAAGCTCCACGATGGCCAACCGCGCGCGTCAGCCCAGCCGGCCATCGCGTCCTTCACGATTTCTGGCGTCATCCGCTTCGGCCGTAGCATCGTGAACGAGTAGGCGGTATGCAGTCGCTCAGGGCCGTCCGTGTACGTGCGTTGCGTCTTGATCGGCTCTTCGTCTTCGACTTCGCCCAGCGCGATCGCGCCGTACTGATCGAGCACTTTCCGCAGGCGGGCGATGAAGTCGAGCGTCTCGGGTTGCGAGCGCTCGTGGAGATGGCGCTGGAACTGATGCGGGCGCGCCGGCGCGCGCGGCAGATTGAGTGAAGGATTGTCGCGCAGCAGCGCGTCCTGGACATAGAAATTCACGACGTCGAGCCGCAATCCATCCACGCCACGATCGAGCCAGAAGCGCGCAATGTCGAGCAGCGCATCTTGCACAGCAGGATTGCGCACGTTGAGATCGGGCTGCTCGGGTAGGAAGTTGTGCAAATAATATTGCCGCCGCCGCGAATCCCAGGTCCACGAGCAGCCGCCAAACATGGCTTGCCAATTGTTCGGCGGCGAACCGTCGGCTTTCGCATCAGCCCACACGTACCAGTCGGCCTTCGGATTATCGCGGCTAGCGCGACTTTCCGCGAACCACGGGTGCTGGTCCGATGAATGCGACCACACCTGGTCGATCATCACCTTCAGGCCCAGCGCGTGCGCGCGCTTCACCAGCGCATCTGCGTCGGCAATCGAACCGAAGAGTGGATCGACATCGCGATAATCGCTGACGTCGTAACCGTAATCCTTCATCGGCGAGCGGTAGAACGGCGAAATCCAAATCGCGTCGACGCCGAGTTTCGCGACGTAGTCGAGCTTCTCGATCACGCCTTTCAGATCGCCGACGCCATCGCCATTGGTGTCGCGGAAGGACCGCGGATAGATCTGATAGAAGACGGCGCCGCGCCACCAATCGCTCATGGCCAACGCATGCGGCGATTGCTGCGCCAAATCAAGCGGGCACGAAGCTGCTATTCGGCCGCGACGGGCGCAGCCTCGAAGCCGTGCTCGCCAAGCCGGTAGAGGAACTCATGTACGGCCATCGCAGACTGATCGGGCGCTTCTTCCTGCGGCACATGGCCGACATCGTGCAGCATCAGGATTTCCGAATTCGCGATCGCATCCTTGAAGTGCTGTGCACTTGACGGCGCGATGAGGTTGTCGTGATCGCCCTGGATAATCAGCGTCGGTGTGTGGATCGCGCTAAGCCGCTCGGGTGTCGCAAAGTCGCTGGCAGGCCGGTTGAGCATGATCCGCACCAGGATCTCGCGATGGCCCGGAGCGCGGGCGAGATCGGTGTAGCGCGACACCATAGCGTCATCGATCAGGCTCTGGCTGACGAACGCCTTCTGCAATCCCTCACGCGTCAGCCGCGTGTTGTCGAGATCGCGCAGAATGGGAGCGATTATCGGATTGCGCAGAAGATTGAAGATGATTGGCTCGCGGTCCGTCGACTCATGCGCCCAGCCGCCGGCGTCGACCAGGATAAGTGCGTTCAGTTGCTCGGGGTGCGCCAGCGCATAGTGCCAGGCGATGTTGCCGCCCATGGAATTGCCAGCGATGACGAAGTGGTCGAGGTGCTGTGACGCCGCGAACGCGTGAATCGCGTCGATGTAGTTGCTGATCGTCGGCTGATAGCCAGCAGGCGCGCTGGTGAGCCCGTGGCCAGGCAGATCGATCGAGATGACGCGATAGTCGTCGCCCAGCCGTTGCACCCACGGCTCCCAGGTCTGCACCGAGGCCGCGTAGCCGTGCACGAGCAGCAGCGTCGCGTTGCCCGGATGCGCGCCTTCGTCGCGATAGTGCATGTGGATGCCGCCAGGCAGATCGACGTAGCGCGAATTGGCGTTCTCGTAGTGCGATGCCAGCGTCGCGTAGGGGATGTCATCCCGTTTCAGAACGAAATAGCCAACGACCGCGGCCACCGCCGCCAAGCCGATGATCGCCAACAATCCGTTGATCAGCCAACGCATCCCGCACCCTCCGCTGCCGCTAGAGTGAAGCGGTGCGTGCTCTGGTCAAGCCGCGCCGCAAACCGGGCAATCGGGATCGCGTTTCAGTGTGACCGTGCGGCTTTCGCCCTTGAGGCTGTCGTAGAGGAAAAGGCGGCTGGCGAGACTTTCGCCGGCGTTTGCGATCTCCTTGATCGCCTCGAGCGCCATCATCGAACCGATGACGCCGGTCAGCGCGCCGACAATGCCGGCTTGCGCGCATGTTTCGGTATCCGGCGGGATTGCCGGTACGAGGCAGCGATAGCAGGGCAGGCGCTGATCGCGCGGCAATGTTTTCGTGAGGCCCGACTTGAACGTCGCAACTTGTCCATCCCAACGGCCAACCGCGCCGGAGACAAGTGGAATGCCAAGCTCATGGCAAGCGGCGTTCACCGCGAACCGTGTCCCAAAATCATCCGTGCCGTCGAGCACGATGGTTGCGCCTTGCAGCAGATAAGCCGCGTTCGCATCGTCGAGCTTCTGCGCCATCGCCTCCACGCTCACATGTGCATTCACTTCTGCCAGCACCGCACGGGCGCGCTCGACTTTCGATGCGCCTACGTCGGCGCCGCGATAGATGATCTGCCGCTGCAGATTCGAGAGCGAGACGTCGTCGTGATCGATGATGCGCAGCGTGCCGATGCCCGCCGCCGCCAAATAAAGTGCCGCCGGCGCGCCCAGGCCGCCAGCGCCGACAATTGCGACGGTCGCGGCCTTGAGACACTGCTGGCCCGGCCCGCCGATCTCCTTGAGCAGGATGTGGCGTGCGTAGCGTTCACGCTCGTCGGGTGAGAAGGACGCCATTGTTGCTAGATAGCGCCTGGTCGCGCCAAATGTCAGGGCGTTGTCGTTGTTGCCGCCGGCGGCTCGCAGCGGAAGAAGCGGAAAGCGCCCGTCGGCATATCGATGCGGTCGACGTAGAGGCGGCGCATCAGGTCGGGCATGATAATGTAGCGCGGCGCCTCCGAGTCATCGCGCGGCATGTCGCTGATGATGTGCATTTCCGAATTGAAGAGCTGTACGGGCATCTGTCCTCCGCCGCCTGATTGTGGGCGGACATAGAGCACATAGCTTTCATAGGCCGGGCCAGAGGCCGCGCGATTCACCGGCGTGAAAACGTATTCCTTGTTGATGCTGGCAAGTGAAACCACGAACATCATGTTGCCGATCTGCGGCCCGCCCGTACTTGCAAAGTTTGGCCCAGAATTCGGGGTGGTCGGCACGCGGCGGAAGAAGAGGCGCACACGCACGTCTTCGTTGTATTGATAGACCGCGTATTGCGTTTCGCAGTTGGTGTGCAGCGCCGTGGGTGCGCTGGTGGTTGTTGCGAGGTCCGATGACGGCGCCGGCGCGGAGGCGCCGCGGAAGAACAGAAAACCGACAATCGCCGCGGCGGCGACGGCTAGCGTGAAGAAGATAACGCGCATGTGTCCCCCGTAGCGTCTTGCCGCCGCAAACTCAAATGCCCTCGAACAACGCTGTCGACAAATACCGCTCCGCGAACGACGGAATGATCACGACGATGCGCTTGTCCTTGTTCTCCGGCCGGGCGCCAACGCGCAGCGCCGCGATCAAAGCCGCGCCGGAAGAGATGCCGACCGGAATCCCCTCCACGTGCGCCACCTCGCGCGCCGTGTTGATCGCCTCGTCGTTGGTCACCGTGACGACTTCATCGTAGATCTTCGTATCCAGGATCTGCGGAATGATCCCCGCGCCGATGCCCTGAATCTTGTGTGGACCGGGCTGGCCGCCGGAGAGAACAGCAGAATCCACGGGCTCGACCGCCACGATCTTCAAGTTCGGCAGGCGCGGCTTCAGCGTTTGCCCGACGCCGGTGATCGTGCCGCCGGTGCCGACGCCCGAGACGAAAATGTCGAACTGGCCTCCGGTGTCGTTCCAGATTTCCTCCGCCGTGGTGCGGCGATGGATGTCCGGGTTCGCGGGATTCTCGAATTGCTGCGGCATCACGGCGTTCTTCGTGTTTTTCAGGATTTCATTTGCCTTGGTCAGCGCGCCGCGTATTCCTTCCGCCGCGGGCGTCAGCACCAGCTCGGCGCCGAGGATCGCCAATATCTTGCGTCGCTCGATCGACATCGTCTCCGGCATCACCAGAATGCAGCGATAGCCGCGTTGCGCCGCGACGAAGGCGAGACCGATGCCTGTGTTGCCGCTGGTCGGTTCGACAATGATGCTCCCAGGCTTCAGTTTGCCGGCTTTCTCCATCGCATCGATCATGGAGACGCCGATACGATCCTTCACCGAGGCGAGGGGATTGAAGAACTCGAGCTTGGCCATGATTTCGGCATCGACCTTGTGCGCCGCTTCGAGCTTGCGCAATCGCACGAGCGGCGTGTCGCCGATGGTTTGGGTGATGTCGTCGTAGATGCGGCCGCGGCCAGGCTTGTGGTCGGACATGCGCGCTCCTTGAGAGCCCATCGCTCCATACGACGGGTACGCGCGTGCGGCTACCCGTTTATCGTCCCGTCGAACCGAATCCGCCCGAGCCACGTGCACTGTCAGGGAGAACGGGGACAGTCTCCCAAGTCGCTTGCGTGACTGGTGCGATCACCATCTGCGCAATGCGTTCGCCGCGTTTGATGACGAATGGCTCTTGTCCGAGATTGATGAGGATGACTTTCACTTCGCCGCGATAATCGGCGTCGATCGTGCCGGGCGTGTTGAGACAGGTGATCCCGTGCTTCGCGGCGAGGCCCGAGCGCGGGCGCACTTGCGCCTCATACCCTTCGGGTAACGCCATGGTGATGCCGGTGGGAACCATGGCGCGTGCGCCGGGCGCGAGAGTCATTGGCTCGTTCTCGGGCACAGCTGCGCGCAAATCCATGCCGGCTGCATGCGTCGTTTCGTAGGACGGCAGCGCCAAGCCTTCGAAATGCGGCAGCGCGACGAAATGAATGACCACTCTCTTGGACATGCCCACGACTTAACGCGGATTCGCGCGTTTCGGAACACTTGGTTCCGTTTGTCAGCGCGCAACCATCGGTGAGTCGGGGCGTTCACAGCACGGACCCTTCGTCATTACGGATGAATCGCCATGACAAAAGTGAAACTGACTCTCGCCGCCGCGTTCGCAGCCGCTTCGCTGCTTGCGGCATGCGGAACCACGCCGGGTGATCGCGCGCTTTCGGGCGGCCTGCTTGGCGCGGGCGCGGGCGCCGCGATCGGCTCGACCACCGGCAATGCCGGCACGGGCGCCGTCATCGGCGGCGTTGCTGGCGCGGCGGCTGGCGCGCTGACATCGCCGGATCAAGTGAACCTCGGCGATCCGGTCTGGCGTGCGCACCACCACTGCGTCGATCATGACGCGGATGGAAATTGCGTCCGCTGGGCGCCGAACGACTAAAACGAAGAAGCGCCGGACCGATGAGGTCCGGCGCTTTCATTCGCGACATAAGAACTAAATCAGCGCTTGCCGCCCTGGCGCGCTTTGCGTGCGGCGTATTTCAGATCGCGCCGCGCTTTTTGTTCGAACGCGAGAACCTCGGCCGCTTCAATATCCGCGAGCCGCTTCTTTTCCGCCTCCTCGGCCAACCGCTTCGCTTCCGCGGCTTCGGCTTCCGCCTTCAGCTGCGCTTGCAAAATGCGCTCTTCCTTTTCGGCTGCGACACGTGCGCGGCGTTTCTCTTCGGCCGCTGCACGTTTGGCGTCGCGCGCCTTAGCTTGTTCGATTCGCTGGGCTTCGATCGTCGGGTCGACCGTGGCTGCCTTCGACTTGAACCGCTGCAACATGGCCTGCCGCGCTTTGTCGGCGGCTTCCTTACGCTCGTTGAAGTTGTTCGGGTCGTTCATGCAGACATCCTTGCGACGCGCGAGAGCAGGCGCTTGAGCCGGTGATCGGTGAGGAGAGGCGACCATATGGCGCGGGTAGCTTCATTTTGGAAGCCCCGTTCGCCGACAAATTGCCGCGCGTTGCGGCGCTATTTCCGCCGCGTCGCCTTGCCGCCGAGCGTCGCCGCGATTTCGGCGGCGAGCTTTTGTGCGACCTGGTCTTTCGACATAAGCGGCCAGGATTGGGCGCTCTCGCGGGTGATCAGCATGACTTGATTGTCATCGCCGCCCATCACATCGCCAGAGACGTCGTTGGCGACGATCCAGTCGCAACCCTTCTTTGCAATTTTGGCGCGGGCGTTGGCTTCGACATTGTCCGTTTCGGCGGCGAAGCCGATGACGAGTGCCGGGCGCTTCTTCGCGCGCTTCGAGAGCGACGCCAGGATGTCTGGATTTTCAGTCAGCTCGATCGCCTCGGCAGCCTCGCCCTTCTTGATCTTCTTTTTCGCGGCTTTGCTTGGGCGCCAGTCGGCGACGGCGGCGACCATCACCGCGACATCCGCCGGCAGCGCGTCGTCGCACGCCGCCAACATGTCGCGCGCGCTTTCGATGCGCTTGAGCTTCACGCCGGCCGGCGCGGAGAGAGCGGTCGGGCCGGACACCAGCGTCACTTCGGCGCCAAGCCGCGCGAGCGCACCGGCGATGGCGTAGCCTTGCTTGCCGCTGGAGCGGTTGGAGAGGAAGCGCACCGGATCGAGCGCCTCGACCGTCGGGCCTGCTGTGACGATCGCGCGCTTGCCCTTGAGGGGGCCATCGCTCAGCACCGCAAGGATCGCGTCGCGGATCTCTTCCGGCTCAGCCATGCGGCCGACGCCGGCCTCGCCGCGCTCCGCCATCTCGCCTTCGTTCGGTCCGACGAAGGCTCGGCCGTCCGCGCGCAGCACCTCGAGATTGCGCTGCGTCGCGGCGTTCGCCCACATGTGCGGGTTCATCGCCGGCGCGATCAGCACAGGCTTGTCGGTCGCGAGTAGCACAGCGGAAGCGAGGTCGTCAGCGAGACCGTTCGCGGCCTTCGCCATCAGATCAGCGGTCGCCGGCGCGACGATGATCAGATCGCATTCACGCGCCAGCCGGATGTGGCCGACATCGAATTCCTGCGCCTGGTCGAACAGATCGGTGAACACGCGCTCGCCAGCGATCGCGCCGGCCGCTAGCGGCGTCACGAAGTGCTGCGCGGCCTTCGTCATCACCACGCGCACCGATGCGCCGGTTTCTTTCAGTCGCCGAATGAGTTCGAGGCTCTTATAGGCCGCGATGCCGCCGCCGATGATGAGGAGGACGCGCTTGCTCATGGCGCCGCGCCCGTCGTGGTGGCGGTGGTCGTGTCAATTGTCGGGGGCGTTTCCGGAATCGGCTGACCGGTGACCGGATTGGTCGTGGGCACATCGCTCGGTGACGGCGCGGCAGGCGTCGGCTGCGGCGCTGCCTGCTGTTGCACGACCGGCGCCGGCGCTGAACGCGGCGCAGGAGGTTGCTGCTGCTGCGAAGTCAGCACCAAAGCGAGCACGCCGCCTGCGAGCATGCCGATCCAGAAGGCCGGCATCTGGTACCATTGCCGTTCTTCGCGCGGCGCTTCCGTCGACACCTTGCGCGCTGCCGCTTCGATTACGGCCAACGTTTGCGGCAGACGCCGCAGGGCCTGGAAGCCCAACGCCGCCTCGTCGATGCCGCGTTTGGCGACGGCGTCAGGCCCAAGCTCGCGCTTCACCCAGCGCTCCACGATCGGGCGCGACGCCGTCCACATGTCGTGCTGCGGATCGAGCGCGCGCGACACGCCTTCCACCTGCACCATGGTTTTTTGCAGCAGCACCAGTTCTGGTCGCAGATGCATGCCAAAGAGATGGGTGACGTCGAACAGCTGCAAAAGCAGGCGGCTCATTGAAATGCCTTCGGCGGTCTTGCCGAAAATCGGCTCGCCGATCGCCCGCAGCGCCTGGGCGAATTCGTCAACAGTGAATTTGTCCGGCACGTAACCGGCTTCCTGATGCACTTCGGCGACGCGGCGATAATCGCGCCGCAAGAAGCCGTAGAGGATCTCAGCGAGGTAGCGGCGCTCCTTGTGGCCGATGCGGCCCATGATGCCGAAGTCGACGATCCAGAGTTTGCCGTCCTTACCGTAGATGAGGTTTCCCTCGTGCATGTCGGCGTGGAAGAAGCCGTAATCGAGTGCGGCGGCGAGGAAGCCGCGCGTGATGCGCGTGGCGAGTTCGCTGCTGTCGGCGCCGGCGGCGGCGAGCGCTTTCGGATCGGTGAGCGGCGCGCCCTCGATCCAGTCGAGCGTCATCACGCGTTTGGCCGAGCGTGACCAATCGATGTCGGGAACGGAAAGGTAGCCGTCCTTCTCCGCGACTTCTTTGAACTCCGCTGCGGCGCCGGCTTCGAGACGCAAATCCAATTCGCGCTCGGTCGCCGACGAAACCGTATCGATGAATTGTACCGGCTCGAGCCGGCGCGATCGCGGTGAGAAAAATTCGATGCATTGCGCCAGGAAGCGGAGCGCGGCCATCTCCTTGGCCATCTTCCGTTCGATGCGCGGCCGCAGCACTTTGATCGCGACCACGCCGTGGCGCGGCACGATCGCCTGGTGCACTTGCGCGATCGATGCGGCGCCCATCGCTTCGGAAATACCGGCGAACAATTCTTCGGTGCCGCCGAGTTCGGAGTTGATGGTGTCGAGCGCGATCGTGCGTGAGAAGGGCGGCAATCTGTCCTTCAAGCGCGCCAGATCTTGCGCCGCGGTCACGCCGATCATGTCCGGGCGCGTCGCCAGGAATTGCCCGACCTTCACATAGGCTGGGCCCAAGCGCTCCAGGGCTTTGCCGAGCCGTTCGCCAACAGAACGTCCGCGGCGGCGCTTCGTGAAAATGCTAAGTGCGGTGTGCGCGGCCTGCAGCGACGTCGGATAGCGGTCGTAGTATTCGCTAGGCAACAGCACGTCGTAGCGCACGAGCGTCACCGCCACGCGCGCCAAACGCCAGCTATGTCCGATTGCCTCAAACACCCTAAACGACCCAACCCCAATGCAGCGCGCAAACGCCCCCGGCCATGTTTCGGTAAGCCGTTCGGGCGAAGCCTGCGTCGCGGATCATGCCTAAAAACCGTTCCTGATCCGGAAACCGGCGGATCGATTCGACCAGGTATTTGTAAGAATCCGGGTCATTCGCCAGCAATTTCCCCAGGGCTGGGATCGCGTTAAACGAATAGAAATCATAAACGGGCTCAAGCCCGCCAATCGCGAGGCGCGAGAATTCCAGGCAGTAGAACCGCCCGCCGGGCTTTAGGACGCGGTGCGCCTCGGCCAAAACCTTGTCGATATTGGTGCAGTTCCGGATGCCGAAGCTGATGATGTAGGCGTCTGCGACTTTGTCTTCGACCGGCAGGTTCTCTGCGTCGCCTTCATGCCAATTGAGCCCATCTTCACCGCGCGCGCGGCCCGCATCGAGCATCTCGGCGTTGATGTCGATGACGTGGATTTCCGGCGGCGCCAGTCCGCGGCGTTGTGCGGCGCCGTCGCCGAGCTTCTTGATGCGGCGCGCGATGTCGCCAGTGCCGCCCGCCACATCGAGAATGAGTTCGCCTGGCTGCGGGTTGAGCTTGGCGACCGCGGCGTCCTTCCAGAGCCGGTGCATGCCGCCCGACATCGCGTCGTTCATCAAATCGTATTTCGATGCGACCGACGAAAACACGCTGCGGACGCGCGCGGCTTTCTCCTGGCGCGGCACGTCCTGGAACCCGAAGGAGGCAGTTTCTTCAGCCATCTCTTGTCCTTGGGCCGGACCATAGCGGCGGCCAAATACCGGGGCTACATAAGACACCCATGCTTTCCTTCATGAATTCCGCTCGAAGCGCAGGCGTTTCGCCGCATGCCTGAGCTCCCGGAAGTCGAAACCGTGCGCCGCGGCCTCGCGCCCGCTTTGGTGGGCAAGCGCATCGCCAAGGCCAAAACCAAGCGCGGCGATTTGCGCTTTCCGTTCCCCACGCGCTTTGCCGCGCGCTTGAAGGGAAGGCGCGTCGACGCATTGGAGCGGCGCGCCAAATATCTGCTCGCGCATCTCGATGACGGCATGGTGTGGATCACGCATCTCGGCATGACCGGACGCTGGAGCGTTATCGGAGCGAAGCAACAGCCCGGCGATTTCTATTATTCCGAACCGCCCGATCCCACGCACACGCATGTCATCATCGATATGGAATCGGGCAAGCGTCTCGAGTTCAACGATCCGCGCCGCTTCGGCTACATGGATCTCATCGCCGAAGACGCGCTCGAAGCGCATCCCTGGTTCAAAGGCTTGGGCCCCGAACCCCTCGGCAATGCATTCAATTTGCCGTATTTGAAGAAAGCGCTCGCCGGCAAGAAAGCGCCGATCAAAGCAGCGCTGCTCGATCAGCGCGTCGTCGCCGGTCTCGGCAACATCTACGTCGTCGAAGCACTCTATCGCGCCAGTATCGCGCCGACCAAGGAAGCCGGGCGCATCTCCACGCAGCGTTTGGAAAAACTCTTTCACGCCATCCGCGCCGTGCTCGAAGAAGCGATCGAAGCCGGCGGCTCGACGCTCAGTGATTACGCCCAAGTCGACGGCGCCCAGGGCGGCTTCCAGCATCGCTTCCGCGTCTATGACCGCGAAGGCGAAACTTGCCTCACCAAAGATTGCGGCGGAACGATCCAGCGCCTGACGCAAGCGGGACGCTCCACGTTCTGGTGCCGGAGGTGTCAGCGTTGAACGTGCGGTGCAAACTCCTCCTTCTTGCCACGGAACTCTGCTACGTCCGTTAGAATGTGGATTTGGCTGATCATACAGGGCGTCATTAGTGGAGCGGTCTTGCTTTGGCTCGCCACTGGCGATTGGCCCAACCGCTTGCTTAGCGCACTGTTCGCACTGCCGATTCCTGTGGTGCTCATGTTTGGCGGCGTCTTGATTCGACGGAGAGAGCGTGAGCGAAGGCCTCAGCACGATGCATATCTTCGAGCCAACAATTTGGCGCGCCAGAATCTGAATCGGGCGCGGTTTATCGAGTGGGGCGCGTTGGCGGTCGTCCTGATCGTGGTGGTCGCAGTTGGGCGCTTTGCGCCTGAGAGTTACCAGGAAAACGCCACGCTCGTCTGGATTGTCGGCGGCATCCTTCTCGCCGCGATCGTTTTACCGACACTTTATCGATCGCTGGTTCAATACAACATCGAGGACGCGGCTAGGCGGCAGCAATCAGGCAAACCGCCGCCGACACCTGGAGAGAAGCGCACGCAAACTATCTGGTTCGTTGCGGCTCTGGTGTTGCTAGTAGGCATTGTCGCGTTCGATCAATTCGTACCGTCGCAAATTTCGGGGGTGACAGTCTTCGTGTACGGGGCGCTCATCTTCGCTGCAGTTGCATTTGTCTGGCGAAAGCTAAATCCGCCCCGAGACCGCCGATAGATCGCGTCCACCAGCCGAAACGATTGATTTTCCCGTCCCTTCAGCGCAATCCATCGCCCATGACATACGAAAACATTATCGTCGAAACTGACGCGAACGTCGGCCTCATCCGCCTCAATCGCCCCAAGGCGCTCAATGCGCTGAACGACGATCTCATCCGCGAGCTGAACGCCGCGCTCGATACGTTCGAAGCCGATGATGCCATCGGCGCCATTGTCATCACCGGTTCAGAACGCGCTTTCGCCGCAGGCGCCGACATCAAACAAATGGCGCAAGGCCAGTTCAGCGATTTCTACGGCCGCGATCCGTTTTCCAATCTCGAGCGCGTGCCACGCTGCCGCAAGCCGGTGATCGCGGCGGTCGCGGGCTTTGCGCTCGGCGGCGGCTGCGAGCTCGCCATGATGTGCGATTTCATCATCGCCGCCGACACCGCGAAATTCGGCCAGCCTGAAATCACGCTTGGCGTGATGCCGTCCTGGGGCGGTTCGCAGCGGCTCACGCGCGCGGTCGGCAAAGCCAAAGCCATGGATCTCTGCCTCACCGGGCGCATGATGGATGCGGCCGAAGCTGAGCGCTGCGGCCTCGTCGCGCGCGTCGTTTCTGCAGACAAGCTCCACGAAGAAGCGATGGCTGCCGCCAAGAAAATCGCCTCGATGGGCAGGCTCTCTGCGATCGCCAACAAGGAAGCGGTAAACGCTGCGTTCGAGACGCCGTTGAATGAAGGCCTGAAACTCGAACGGCGGCTCTTCTACAGCCTCTTCGCCACTGAAGATCAGAAGGAAGGCATGGCCGCCTTCATCGAAAAACGCCCGCCAAACTTCAAAAACCGCTGAGATTTGACGCAGGGCTAGCCGGCGGCTATACGCCCGCGCTTCGTCTCCGAAATATCAACTGGAACACCTGAATCTCATGGCGAATACGAAGTCCGCAAAGAAAGCCAATCGCGTCATCGGCCGCCGTACCGCGGTCAACAAAGCGCGCCGGACTCGCATGCGGTCGTCGTGGCGCGCGGCCGAAGAAGCGATCGCCAAAGGCGACGCAAAAGCCGCGCAAAATGCGCTGAAACAGGCTGAGTCGGAGACGATGCGCTCGGTGTCGAAGGGCGTGCTGCACAAGAACACGGGCAGCCGCAAAATTTCGCGCTTGGCTGCTCGCGTGAAAGCGCTTTCGAGCAAAAAATAACGTCCGATTACCGCCTAAATTGGCGGGGACTTGACACGCCAATCGATTGCAAAGTCTTATGTTTCAGCTTCGCAACGGAGCCGTTAAGGTGCTGTGACGCACCATCCGTGTACGTCCTATCCAGCCTTTGTTATATTCCAATAAAACTCTAATAAAACAAAGAGCTACACCGTTTTGTGGATTGTGGACGAGTTTAAATCAAATCGCCGTTGACACACCCGAGGAGTGGGCGGAATGTTCGCTTGTCTGGCGAGCATGCCTCGCTGTTCGACGCTTCAGTGCAGGAACCGGCGCTACCAAGCACCGGGCCGAAAACGCTCATCGGCTCGAACAGGGAAAGTGTGTCCGTCAGCGGGGTTGGCTGAGAAAATCGTTTCAGGGCAGGGGGCTTGCCGATGGAACCGGAAGAATTCGCTCGTCGCGAAAGCGCGGGCATTGGGGCGGCGCGAGCTTACGAGCTCGTCCGCAAGGAATTGCTGACGGAATTCGGGGCGGATTTCTTCCGTTCCTATGTCGACTCGCTCCGGCTGGTCGCCGAGTGGAATGGCGCTCTGCTCTTCCGCGCTGCGACTCGCGTGGCGCAAGACCGGCTGCGACAGCAGGTCCAGCACCGGCTCGAAGCGCGGCTACGCATGTATGAGCCGCGGCTCGGCCCGATCGAGATTCTCCTGGATCACGAATTTCCCGAGGACGTGCGCGGCCTGATCGATGCGCGGATCGAGGAAGCGCGCGGCCAAGTCGTCGCCGCGCCGTTCGGGCGTAGCCAGTCCTTCAGTTTCGACACGCTCTGCGTCGACGAATCGAATCATCGCGCGGTCACTGTCGCGAAGATGATCGCGGCCGGCGCGCCTGGCTTTCCGCTGTGGCTCGTCCACTCGCCGCCGGGCTGCGGCAAGTCGCACATCCTCGGCGCCATCGCACAGGAAGCGGCGGCGCGCACGCCCGAGCGCAAAGTGCTGGCGATGACAGGCCAGGAATTTCTCGAAGCCTTTCAATCGGCCTTGCACAAGAAGCGCGATTCCGGCGCGTTCAAGGACATGGTGCGCGCGCCCGATCTTTTGTTAATCGACGACTTCCATCGCATTTGCGGGAAGAAAGCGACCGAAGAAGAAATGTTCGACACGATGTTCGGCATCACGCAGCGTGGCGGCCAAGTCGTGCTCGCTGCGAACCATGGACCAGAAGGCCTCGAAGGTCTCGACGATGTGTTGCGCGCAAAGCTGAAGGGCGCGGCAACATGCGAAATCACTGAGCCGGATGAGAGTTTGCGTCGCCGTATCTTAGATATGCGCGTGCAACATCATGCACTTGCGCATCCGGGCTTCAGTGTGGCGCCGGAAGCGCTCGACATGATAGCCAATCGGTTGCATGTCACTGGCCGCGAACTCGATGGCGCGGTCGCCCAACTCATCATCGAATGGAAAATCTGCGGAGGGACACAAGTGACGCTCGAAGCTGCTGCCAACGCCCTGCAAAACAAACTGTCGGAATCGGCCGAGCGCCGCATCACCGTGCAGCTCGTAATCAAGGTGGTGGCCCGTCACTACAACATGACCCCGCAGGTGCTGCTTGAGCGCACCCGACGACACGCCATCGCGCGTCCGCGACAGGTGGCGATGTATCTGGCCTGCCGGATGACGCACGCCTCGCTGCCGGATATCGGCCAGCGCTTCGGCGGCTTCGACCACACGACGGTCATGTATGCACGCGACCGCATCGCCGATCTCGTGGAGAAGGATCCGACAGTGAAGGCCGAAATCGAAGGTTTGATGCGCGCGATCCGCCGCGAGCCCTAAGGCTGGCGCCGCAGGTCGCGACGCCCCCTAGGTCTTGCAATTTGCGCTTGGGGATTGCCCGGATTTTGCTAGTTTCTCACCCCCTGCGGGCGGCGACTCAGGGCCGCGCGCAGGGGGTTTTTGTGCGCGTGGGTCGGGAAAAGTAGGGAACACAAATGCGGCTGACGATCGAGCGCTCGGCGCTCCTGAAAGCGCTCAATCACGTTCAAAGCGTCGTCGAACGCCGCAACACCATTCCGATTCTGTCGAATGTGCTGGTCGCCGCGCAGGGCGACTCGCTGAAGCTGACCGCCACCGATCTCGATATCGAGATTTCCGAGGCGGCCCCCGCCGAAGTGGAGCGCGCAGGCCAGACGACAGCGCCAGCGAACTATCTCTACGACTTCGTCCGCAAACTGCCGGAAGGCACGCCGATCAAGCTCGATGTTTCCGGTGACGATCCGCGGCTCTTCATCTCCGCGGGCAAGTCGCGTTTGCATTTGCCGATTCTGCCGGCAGGCGATTTTCCGTCGATGCCGTCGGATGGTTTCGAAACCAAATTCGAGATCGAGCCCACCGAACTCGGCCGCCTCATCGACAAGACGCGTTTCGCCATCTCGACGGAAGAGACGCGCTATTATCTGAACGGCATCTTCTTCCATACGGTCGCCGAGGGTTCTGCCGCGAAACTGCGCGCCGTCGCCACCGACGGCCATCGTCTCGCGCTCGCCGATGCGACCGCGCCCAAAGGCGCAACAGGGATGCCGGGCGTGATCGTGCCGCGCAAAACCATCAACGAACTGAAGCGTTTGCTCGACGATGCGGCAGACATGGTCGAGATCGCGGTGTCGACGCAAAAGATCCGCTTTGCGCTTGGCGACGCCGTGCTGACCTCAAAGCTGATCGACGGCTCGTTCCCGGAATATGCACGCGTCATTCCGAAGGCGAACGCCAAGAAACTGAAGATCGATAACAAAGCCTTCTCGGAAGCCGTCGATCGCGTCGCCACTGTCTCGGCCGAGCGCTCGCGTTCGGTGCGCCTGGCGCTCGACAAGGACAAAGTCACGCTCACGGTGAACAACCCGGACGCCGGCGTCGCCACCGAAGATCTCGCCGCCGATTATCGCGACGACTCGATGGAGATCGGCTTCAACGCGCGTTATCTGCTCGACGTCGCTCAGCAGATCGAAGGCGAAGAAGCGCTGTTCGAACTCGCCGACTCAGGTTCACCCACACTCGTGCGTGACGAAGCCGACGACCAAGCGCTCTACGTGCTGATGCCGCTGAGGGTTTGAGACGCCATCGTCCTTCTCCCCTTGTGGGAGAAGGTGTCCCGAGCGCAGCTCGGGACGGATGAGGGGTGAAGCACTATTTTCTGTAAAGGATGCGCCTGCACCCCTCACCCGTCGTTCGCTTCGCTCACGCCACCCTCTCCCACAAGGGGAGAGGGCCGTGACTCATGACCTCCACATCTCCCGCCTGACGCTCACCGAATTCCGCAATCACGCGGCGCTCGATCTCGCGCTCGATGCGCGTCCCGTCTGCCTCTTCGGCGCCAACGGCGCGGGCAAAACCAACATCTTAGAAGCGCTCACCATGCTGGCGCCGGGCCGTGGGCTTCGCAGCGCCACGCCCATCGAACTCGCGCGCGATGGCGGCGAGGGCCGCGCACAATTGTGGGCGGTCTCCGCGCGCGTCGCCAACGACGGCGAGGAAACCGTGATCGGCGTCGGCGCCGAGCGCACGCCGGAAGGCGGCGTCAAGCGCAACACACGCCGCGATGCAGCGCCGGCGACCGCATCCGATCTCGCCGAAGCCGCGCGCATGACCTGGCTCACGCCGGCCATGGATCGCCTTTGGTCCGGCCCCGCCGGCGATCGCCGCCGCTTCTTCGATCGCCTCACGCTGTCGCGCGCCTCGCAGCACGGTCAAGCCGCCGCCGCCTACGAACGCGCCATGCGCGAGCGTCAGCGTCTGCTCAGCGAGCGCATTTTCGATGACGCCTGGCTACGCGGGCTTGAGCGCGAAATGTCGGCGCACGGCGCAGCCATCGCTGCGGCGCGCGTTGAAACGCTGGAGCGCTTGCAGAGCGCCATCGATGCGCGGCCCGACGGCGCCTTTCCGAAAGCCATCCTCGCGCTCGAAGGCTCGCTCGAAGCGCGCTTCGAACGCGGCGCCAAGAGCGCCGACGTGGAGGAGGACTTCGCAGCACTGCTGCACGAGATGCGCCATCGCGACGCCGGCGCGGGCAGGGCGCTCGACGGCCCGCACCGCAGCGATTTGAAAGCCCGCCATGCCGCCAAAAACATGGATGCCGATCAGTGCTCCACCGGCGAGCAGAAGGCGCTGCTTCTAGGATTGACGCTCGCGCAAGCGCGCGCGCTCGCCAACGATCCGGGCGCCGGCCCTTCGCTTATTCTTGTCGACGAAGCCGCCGCGCATTTGGACGCCGTCCGCCGCGCGGCGCTGTTCGACGAATTGCTCGCCAACCCGGGGCAAGCCTGGCTCACCGGCACGGACGAGAGCTTGTTCGATGCGTTCGGCGAGAGGGCGCAGATCTTTGAGGTGCGGGAAGGGCGGGTTGTGTGGGCGCATCCAAATGGCGTGGCGACCAGGCCATCGTGAGCCATCTCGCCATCGCCAAGTTGAACGCAATCCCGCTCGCTGCGATCTGGTTTCCCAGAACGAAGAGCGCCAGCTGTTTCACGCTGCCGCACGCATCGCCGGCGCAAAATTGGCCGTTGCGTTCAGCCTGACACTTTGCGCAAACGCGGGATCGATGGCGAGCGCTGCCGGCTTTGGCGTATGCGGCGTCTTCCAGATGCTGGTGGGTATGAGATCTGGATAAGCGACCACGATCTGCGCGCCGCGACCGCTTAGCACCGCGCGGCGCCCTTCGGCTGGCAAGAACACCGCATCGCCTCGGCTCAGCGCTTCGCCGTCGACGCACACGCCGGGCGTGAGCGCCATGATGAGGTGGCAGGTCTCGCCGTCCGGTTCGAGGAAGCTCAACTCAGGCAGCGTCCAGAGCTCCACGCTCATCGCCGGGTCGCGCAGCCAAGCATCGCGATGTTTCTTTTCACTCGCGGCGAGCAGGCGTTGAGCCCGCTCAGCCGAGGGCTGATTGTTGGGCGCGAAATTGGCGCGCGCCTCGAGCGCGGTCATGCCAGCGGGCAAGACGATTTTTGCCTCATGCGGAACGCGCAAGAGATCGCCGCGTTTGGCGCGCACTTGCCGCGGCTGCGCCTGATCGCTTTCGTAAAGCGTAACTGCCCCGTCGAGCGGGCTTTCAAGAAAGCGCCAAAGCGCAACCGGACCATCGCTACTCAGGGGATCGCTCGGCTCGCCGGTGACGATGAGGCGAAGGCTCGGCGGCGCGCGACCCAGTTCACCCAGCATTTTTTGCGGATCTCTGGCGATCGCTGCGCCCAGATGCACGCCGCCAGCGCCAACGTTATGCGGGTGTGCGAGCCAGATCTCGCCGACCGCTCCTTCAGGCCGTTGCGCCTTAGCGCACCAAGAAGATGCCGATCCTCGGCCCCAGCGACGGGGCAACATGCGCGGTAGAATGCGGATGGGGTCTTTCGAGAAACTCACGTCGCGAACTCCTTAGTCTCTATCCTTTCTAAGAAACCGGCGCTCGCGCGGGGGCATCCGCGCGAGCGCCTCGAAATGGGCCGCATTGTGCTTGTCTTCGGCGTTGCGCGAGCCCCGGCGTTCCAAGCCTCGAGACTCCAACTGACGCGTTTTGCGGCCCTTGGTCATGCCGATCTCCCACAGCAATTAGTGCGAGATCGGAATGCGCTTAGCCTGAAGGCGGGCCCTTTCCGTTTTCGGCAAGGTCACGCTCAGCACGCCATTCTTGAACGTCGCGTTTGCCCGCTCGTCGTCGATCTCGGCCGGCAAGGCGATCTGACGTTCGAAACGCCCATAGCTGCGCTCGCTATAGTGACGTTCGCTGTCATCAATTTCCGTGCGCTTTTCGCCGCGCAGCACCAGCACATTGTCTTCAACGCGGACTTCGACATCGTCTTCGTCAAGACCCGGCAATTCGGCGGTGACGCGCACTTCCTTATCGCGCTCGACGACTTCGACATTGGGCCAGTTAAAGCCAGCGCCAGCTCCGAAGCGGCCGAGGCCAAAACTGCCGAAGGCGTCGTCGAACAGCCGGTCCATTTCACGGCGAAGCGTGAAGAACGGGCTGATGGATGCGTCGTTGGGCCGGTCTTCGTAACGCGCTGGTGCGCGAGACCGACCCCAAGGGATCAGGTCTTTCATCTTTGGCTCCCGAATTAAGTGGCGAAGCGCGCCGCTTACGCGGCGTCCTCCGCCTGCTGCTTTGTTCCGCCCCGCTCCTCACGCACGCGCTCGCGGCGCTCTGAGTGCTGGCCTGCGCCGATCTCGATGCGGCGCGGCTTCATCGCCTCGGGGATTTCCCGCTCGAGTTCGATCTGCAGGAGGCCGTTCTCGTAAGTTGCGCCGGCTACCTTGACGAAATCGGCGAGATCGAAATGGCGCCGGAACGGCCGCTGCGAGATGCCGCGATGCATGAAATTGCGCTCTGCGCCATCTTCGGCCTTCTCGCCTTCGACCAGAAGCGCGTTGGGCTCCGCCACGATCGAAATTTCGTCGCGCGCGTAGCCGGCCAGCGCGATGGTGATGCGGTAACTATCCTCGCCCGTGCGTTCGATATCGTAGGGCGGAAAGCTCTCCTCGATCTTGGTCTCGAGCTTAGGCTGGGCGCCCGCGCCCAAGAGATCGAGCATGCGGTCAAAGCCGATCGACGACCGGTAGTAAGGTGAAAAATCGTACGTCCTCATCTCCACATCCTTTGCTTTAGCAACATGGATCACGAGGCGCGCCGGACGACGCCGGCACCCGTGGCCGAGCCCTCCTTGGCGCTCGGCGACATCGAATTAGGAAGCCAAAAAGCGGGTTCAATACCCGGCAAAGGCCTCATTCGGGAATTTTTTAGAGGCCGCCGCGCCGGCGCTTCGACGCCGCCGCCGGGCGCGCTCGCCAACGATCCGGGCGCCGGCCCTTCGTTGATTTTGGTCGACGAAGCTGCTGCGCATCTGGACGCCGTCCGCCGCTGCTTTGTTCGACGAATTGCTCGCAAATCCGGGGCAAGCTTGGCTCACGGGCACCGACGAGAGCTTGTTCGACGCGTTCGGTAAGCGTGCGCAGATATTTGAGGTGCGGGAAGGGCGGGTGAGGAGGGGGTGAAACTCATCCCCTCTCCCTTGCGGAGAGGGGGCAGGGGGTGAGGGGCGTGCCGACGCGCGGTCCTGTAAAAGTTGGAACGCCAACGTGCTCGTCCGCACCAGTCTGAGGGAGTGGGGGTCGAGAGTTCGAATCTCTCCGCTCCGACCAATACTTAGCCCCGTTCCGGCAGATGCTTTTTACAGGGCTTTTTACAGCGTCGTTCGCCGAATGGTCCGCCTTGGCCCTTTAGCGGGCAGTTCGATTGCTTGGCTGCTTGGCGCTGTAGGGTGTTATTCTGACGGTCGGGAGGGTTGTCGTATGCTTCGCCGTATCATCCTGGCACTCACACTGGCGTTAGCCTTGGGTGCTTGCGCTACGCAAATTATGCAAGGCTACGTTGGGAAGACCTTGCGGGACGCGATGCTCGACTATGGCCCGCCCGCGAACGCGTTCGACATGCCGGATGGTTCTCGAGCGTTTCAGTGGTCGATGACGTCAACTTATGTGACGCCTACCATGGTCACGAACAGCGGAACGGTTACGCCGGTGGGCAATACAGCGATTTGGTCTCAGCATACGCAGATCACTGGCGGTCAAGCGATCTCGGGGGAGTGCATCTACTCGATGTTCGCCCGATGGGATGATGCTCGCAACGCGTGGGTCTTCTATGATTTTCACCGGCCGAGTTTAATGTGCTCGTGATGATGGGAGGAGCCATGCCCACTAAGCTCGCGCGAACCGCCGTGTGCGCCGCGCTGTTACTCTTCGCCGTCGGATGTGCACCGACAACGATCATGATGATCACGTCCACGCCACCCGGTGCGGACGTGCGTGCAAACGGTATGCTAATTGGACAAACGCCGACTGCGGTGAACACGGATACGTTGTTTCCAAGGCGATATATGGATTTTCAACTGAGCAGCGAGACCGCAGTCACTATATCCAAGACGGGCTGCCAAAATGAAGTTGTAGTGGTCAACGAAGCCTCGATGCCGCGCAACCTTCACGTTGATCTCCATCCCGCGCCGCCAGCAGCCTGCAATTGAAAGCTCCATGCGTTATTGGAAAGCAATGGCGGGGCGAGCGTGGCGCGAAGCTATCAGGGCGACGAACCTCGACACGAGCGACAAAATCTTCGTACCGCTTTTATCGCAGGCTTTCTTCGCGTTTGTGATTTGGTTCGCATGGAACGCGGCGGCCCAACCACCGGCTCTGTTGACCCGCCTAATGACCGCCGCCGTGCCGTTTTTGATCACACCAATATTGTTCGCAGTGAAGTGGTGCGCTCTACCGCCCGCACTAGCGCGCGAGATGGCAGAACGGGCGCGTCCCGACCCTGAGGCGGAACGCCGACAACGCGATGTGGCGGCGTTTGTCGCGAACGCGGATCGCGACAACAAGCTCAAAGCAATAGACGACATTCGAGCGTTCCACGCTGGCGAGATAGAGCCGCTGCGCCACGACATGGTCGCACTGCGATCGAAACTCTCCGGCAATCATCCCTCCGCAACACCTCATGAAATCGAGCAGAGCAAAGCTCGCATCCTAGACCTGTATCGAAAACTTCACGCGCTGACGGATCGCAACAGGCAATACGAGGCGCTAGCGTTCACGCTTTCAAGTCCACCGGGCAAAGAGCAATTGTTTAGGGACGTGGAACTTCTCAAACTCGCGCTTCAATCGGGCAGCACTCCGCTCGTACACCATCACCACAATGGCTTGTACGCGTGGCTTCAAGATTTCGAAGATTGGTGGCGGAAGGTCGATGCTGAGATGCTGAGCCTACGCGCGCAGCTGAGTGGCGGCTAATCCTTCTTGTCCCGCTTCCGCATCCGTTCAATCGCGGAAATGACGACCGCCTTGCGGCTGATATAGGCGCGGCGAATGCGCGCCGATTTGCCCGTTTCCCAACCAAGCACTTCGTCAATCTCGCGGTCTTCAAAACCGTTCTGCATGAGGCGCGTCACGGACGTCCGCCCACGTCGTGAGGCGTCTCACCTATGGCTGCCTTGGCTGGCTTGCGTGCAAGCGGTCGCTTAGCTGCCCCTAGCGGCAACGTGACAAGCCGTCAGAAATTTGCTGCGATGGTCGCCCCGAAAGGCGCTCCCCATGGCCAATCCAGATTATGTCGCCCGGCACAACGAAGACTACGTCTTCAACTACGATCCGAACGAAGACGCCTGGACCACCGATCTCGCCACGCTGGACATGAGCCGCGGCGAGCGCTTCCGCGACAACAAATTCTGGCCGTTCTTCGAGCGTCTGCGCAAAGAGGACCCGGTGCATTACTGCCCGGACAGTTTGAACGGCCCGTACTGGTCCATCACCAAGTACAACGACATCATGGCGGTCGACACCGACCACCAGCGCTTCTCCTCCGAACCGTCGATCGTGCTGTTCGATCCGGAAGAGGATTTCCCGCTGCCGATGTTCATCGCCATGGACCCGCCCAAGCACGACGTGCAGCGCAAAACCGTGTCGCCGATCGTGGCGCCCAATCATTTGGCGCTGCTCGAACCGATCATCCGCGAACGCGCCGGCAAGCTTCTGGATGACGTGCCGCGTGGCGAGACCTTCAACTGGGTGGACAAGATTTCCATCGAACTGACGACGCAAATGCTGGCGACGTTGTTCGACTTTCCCTGGGAAGATCGCCGCAAGCTGACGCGCTGGTCAGACGTCGCCACCGCAGCGCCAGGGCAGGGCGTGGTCGAAAGCGATGAGCAGCGGCGCGCCGAACTCATGGAGTGCCTGCAATATTTCATGAACCTCTGGCAGGAGCGCGCGGCGGCGCCGCCGCGCAACGATTTGATCTCGATGCTCGCGCATGGCGAGAGCACCAAAAACATGCCGAGCCAGGAATTCCTCGGAAACCTGATCCTCTTGATCGTCGGCGGCAACGACACGACCCGCAACTCGATCACTGGCAGCGTCTATGCGCTCAGCAAATTCCCGGAGCAGATGAAGAAGCTGCGCGCCAATCCGGCGCTGATCCCGTCGCTCGTCTCCGAGACCATACGCTGGCAGACGCCGCTCGCCTTCATGCGCCGCACGGCGCTGGAAGACGTCGAGATGCGAGGCAAGCTGATCAAGAAGCACGACAAAGTGGTCATGTGGTACGTCTCGGGCAATCGCGACGACGAAGTCATCGCGCACCCGAACGACTTCGACATCGAGCGCGAAAACGTCCGCCGCCATCTCTCCTTCGGCTTCGGCATTCACCGCTGCGTCGGGAACAGGCTCGGCGAGATGCAGTTACGCATCGTATGGGAAGAGATTTTGAAGCGCTTCGACCACATCGAGGTGATGGGCGAGCCCGAGCGGGTCTATTCGTCGTTCGTGAAAGGGTATTCCCATCTGCCGGTGCGCATCGCTGCGTAGAGGCCGAGCGGCTGTCTGACATTCTCGACCGCATCGCCGATCGCGCGGAGAACGACCCGACGCCGGAATCACTGACGCTTGGCGAATTGATCGATGCGGTCGGCCGGCGGAGCTACGGGCCGCTACTGCTCTTCATCGGGCTCTTCGCGATCTCACCAATCACCATTGTCCCCGGTCTCACCTGGGTCGGCGCTGTCCTCACTCTCGTCGTCTCCGGACAAATGATGGTCGGCATGCCGCGCATCTGGCTGCCGCAAGCGTCGCTTGCGACGCCGCTGCCGCGCAGCGTCGTCAAGAAGAGCGCAGCCGCCTCGCGCAAATGGGCCCCCTCCGCATCGACGCGATTCTGCGCCCACGTCTGCTGTTTATGTCGCAACCGCCGCTGGTGAACCTGGTGGCGCTCTTCTGCATCGCCGCGGCGCTCATCACGTTTCCAGTCAGCTTTATCCCGCTTGTACCGCTCGCGCCGAGCCTCGCCGTAGTGATCTTCGGGCTTGGCATGGCAGCACGCGACGGGCTCTGGCTGCTCGCCGGAATGGCCGTCATTAGTGGCGCAATTTGGCTCGCAAAATCGGTTATTTTCTGAGCTCGCTGCGACCCTAAAACCGCACCCAAAATCGAGACATCTCAGCCCCCAACCCCTATATTGTGGGATGTCTTCCAACACGATTCGAGCAGCATGAACGCGCCCCAAAACGCACCGGCGGCCGCGCCTGAATATGGTGCGGAATCCATCAAAGTTCTCAAAGGCTTAGATGCGGTAAGAAAACGCCCAGGTATGTACATAGGCGATACGGATGATGGGTCCGGTCTTCATCACATGATTTACGAGGTCGTCGACAACGCGATTGATGAGGCGTTGGCCGGCTTTGCCAAGAATGTGCAGGTGATTTTGCACCCGGATGGCAGCGCTGAAATTACCGATGACGGGCGCGGCATTCCGACCGGCATCCACGAGGAAGAGGGCGTCTCGGCGGCCGAAGTCATCATGACCCAGCTGCACGCTGGCGGGAAGTTCGACCAGAATTCCTACAAGGTCTCTGGCGGGCTGCACGGCGTCGGCGTCAGCGTCGTCAACGCGCTCAGCGAATGGCTCGACCTCACCATCTGGCGCGATGGCAAAGAGCACACGATGCGCTTCGAGAGCGGCGACGCGGTCGCGCCGCTCGCCATCAGCGGCGACGCACGCGGCAAGCAGGGCACCTCGGTCCGCTTCCTCGCCTCGCCCAAAACCTTCACCATGACCGAATACGATCGCAAAACGATCGAACACCGCCTGCGCGAGCTCGCCTTCCTCAATTCCGGCGTGAAGATCAAATTCAGCGATCTGCGCGGGCCCGAACCGTTCGAGGAAACCCTCTACTACGAGGGCGGCGTCAAGGCTTACGTCGCCCACCTCGACCGCTCACGCACGCCACTCATCCCGGAAGCCATCTACGCGCATGCCGAGCGCGACGGCATCAATGTCGAAGCCGCCCTGCAATGGAATGACGGCTATCACGAAAACACGCTCTGCTTCACCAACAACATCCCGCAAAAGGATGGCGGCACCCACTTGGCCGGCTTCCGCGGCGCGCTGACCCGCGTCGTCAACAATTACATGCAATCCTCCGGCCTCGCCAAAAAAGAAAAGGTCGAAATCACCGGCGACGATGCGCGCGAAGGCCTCACCTGCGTGCTCTCCGTGAAAGTGCCTGATCCGAAATTCTCATCGCAAACCAAGGAAAAGCTCGTTTCCTCCGAAGTGCGCCCCGTGGTCGAAAGCCTGATGGCGGACGCGCTCACGCAATGGTTCGAGGAGCACCCCACCGAAGCCAAGAACGTCATGAGCAAGATCGTGCAGGCCGCCGCCGCGCGCGAAGCCGCCCGCAAGGCGCGCGAAATGCGCCGCAAGTCCTCGCTCGATGTCGCTTCGCTCCCCGGCAAGCTCGCCGATTGCCAGGAGAAGGACCCGGCCAAGTCCGAACTCTTCATTGTCGAGGGTGACTCGGCCGGCGGCTCCGCCAAGCAGGGCCGCAATCGCGAGAACCAGGCGGTGCTGCCGCTGCGCGGCAAGATCCTCAATGTCGAGCGCGCGCGCTTCGACAAGATGCTCACCTCGGAGCAGGTCGGCACGCTGATCACCGCGCTCGGCGCCGGCATCGGCCGCAGCGAGGGCGACATCGATCTGAACAAACTGCGCTACCACAAGATCATCATCATGACCGACGCCGACGTTGACGGCGCCCACATCCGCACTTTGCTGCTCACCTTCTTCTATCGGCAGATGCCGGAGCTGATCGATGGCGGCTACCTCTACATCGCCCAGCCGCCGCTCTACAAAGCGTCCAAAGGCAAGAGCGGCCGCTATCTGAAGGACGAAGCCGAGTTCGAATCCTTCCTGATCGAGGAAGGCGCATCCGGCGCCGTGCTCGAGATCGAAGGCGGCGCGCAATTTGCCGGCGATGATCTGAAGCGCCTCGCGCGCGAAGCGCTCGCCGTGCAAGCCCTGATCAAGCGCCTGCATCAGCGCGCGCCGGACGTGGTGCTGGAGCAAGCGACGCTCGCGGGCGCGCTCGGGAGCGGCGCGGGCGAAGCGCAAGCCGTTGAGGCGGCCGCGCGCTTGAACGCGCTCGCCGAAGAGGGCGAGGCCACGTGGTCAGCCCGCTTCGATCCCGATCATGCTTTGGTGTTAGAGCGCATTGTGCGCGGCGTCGCCGAGCGCGTGGTGCTCGATAAATTGCTGCTGGCCTCGGCCGACGCGCGCCGCTTGGCCGACCGCGCGCAGTCTTTGCGCGAGACCTATACCGGCCGCGCCTCTTTGAAGCGCGGGGCCGATGCGAGCGCCGTGCACGGGCCACTGTCGCTTCTGAAGGCCATCGAAGACGCCGGCCGCAAGGGCGTCACCATCCAGCGCTACAAAGGCTTGGGCGAAATGAACGCCGAGCAGCTCTGGGAGACTACGCTCGACGCTGAAGTGCGCTCGCTCTTGCAGGTGAAGGTCGAACACGGCGACGACGCCGACGAGATGTTCTCCAAGCTGATGGGCGATGTCGTCGAACCGCGCCGCGAATTCATTCAGGAGTTCGCGCTGGAAGCGGACGTGGACGCTTAGGGGGAAGCCTTCCGGTTCATTCCACGAGCAGCCCAAGCCGCTGCAGCGGATCGTCCGCGTGCTCCCCGTGCTAACGCGACTTAAGAAGCCGTCGGGTTAGAATGCTGAGTCGTGGAATCCGGCGGTGAAAAAATCGAGATCGAAACGTCCGACGGCAACCAGCCAACGGTGGCGATCCCGCTTGTTGCGAGGAACGCGACCGAGATTCCGAAGCCGAAGGACCATGCCGCGTTTCAGCGCAACTGCGTCTACCTCTTTTCCGCTGAACTGAAAGATCCGCACGCCAAGGAATACGGTCGCAATGGCCAGGGCCAGGGCGGCATCGACATCCTGGCGAGGCGCGATGGCCGTGCGAACCACTTCGTCGGGGTGCAATGTCGACACGTCGTCAAGCCGCTGCGTAAGGGCGAGATCGAGAGGCTGTGCCGCGAGGCGTTGACGCTCAAAGCGGAGATCAAAGAGATGATCTTCGCGACGACCGCGCCCAACGATACCACCGCGACCGATGACGCCCTTGAAGTGGAAAGAAAACTCGGCGCCGAGGGTGTCGAAATTCGTGTCGAGGTCTACGGCTGGGGGCAACTCCAACTTCTCATAGCCGCGCACGACCTGGCATATCGAGCGTTCGTGCCTTCGGCGGTTTCAACCTCCGCGACTCAGGCCGCCGTGTCGATCAAGGACTCGAGCATTGAGCAAATCATAAGCGGCGTGTCAGCACGCTTATGTGAGGAATTCAGTGTCGTTGCGCCGCCGGTGGATCGTTCGAGCTCGGAAAGTGCCGAGGCGTCCGAAGATCCGATCCTGCATGCGCGCATCGACACGCTGCGCGATCTACTCCTGCAGGATCAGCATGCGGCGGCCGAGACAAACCTCCTTAAGCTTCTCGATGACGACCTTTCCGCAAAACCGTGGGCGCACTACCGCATCCTCGCGAACCTTGCATCGGCCGCCCTCGGACTCGGGAAGGAAGAGCTGGCGGCTGAGAGATATGAAAAGGCGTACGAGTTGCGGCCAACCGATCCGAAAGCAATCGCGAATCTTGGTGCCGCGCGGCTTGTACAAAAGCGATACGACGAAGCAATCGAACTCACGAGAAGAGCACTGGCAGCAACGCCACGCGCCGACCACGCCGTGGGTTATTTGCTGCAAGCGGCGGCGCGCTCATCGAGTTGGGACGGAAATCCGGACGACCTCATCCCGGCCGATTTGGTTGGGACAAAAGAGGCTGACCTTGGGCTGTCGGAGTATCTGCGCCGACGAGAAGTTCCGGGCTGGGAAAACAGAGTTCGCGAGCTGGCGACACATCATCCGGACGAAGGCGATCTCCAAGCTGGCGCGGCTATCGCGGTGCTATCTCTCGCGTTGCAAGGCACGACCGACATAATCGGCTTCGGCGAGGGCCCGGGCGTCAATCTCACCGACATAGACGCGGCGGCGTCTTTCCTGCTCGCGCGCACGGAACGCATGCTCGATCGTGGGTTCGCCGACGAGCACGATCTTGCTGCCCACCTGAACAATGCGGGAATATTGCTTCGGATCGCCGATCGCGTGGGCGAGTGCGTGACGCTGCTGGAACGCGGCATAACGCGTACGCCAAACGAGCCGGTCGTGGCGCGACTTCTTGCATTGTCTTACGCTTCCCAAAATCGGCACGACGCCGCGCTGAAGCTAGTCGCCAGATCCGAGGACCCCGAGTCCGCGCTTCTCGCCGTTGAACTGATGGCGGAGCTCGGCGATCCAAGGGGTGGATTGAGCAAGGCAATGTCTCTGCAGCTGCCGCCGGACCCGAAGGTTCAGCGCCTGCGGTGGCGCGTTATCGGCGATGCGGCGCTTGCGGCGAAAGATCCGGTCGCCGCGCATGCTGCTGCGGACGGAATGCGCAATCTAGGCGATGCATCCCAAGCAACGCTGCTCGATCTTCACGCCAGCAAGCTTGAGGGTGCGTCGGCTGAGGAATTGCAAACAGGCCTGCGAGCTCTTGCAGCGGAAGTCCCGACGGACGCGGACTTGATTGCACGATTCCTGATCGCGGAAGCATGTATGCGAAACGGCCTCGCTTCTGAGGCGGCAGACTTGCTTGAGAACCATGTTGATGTGCGACGCAACGGAGCGGCGACGCATCTCTACTTGCAGGTGCTTGCGGAAGCGCGGAGAGACAAACCGTTCGCGGTGGCCCTAGCGGCGGCTTCTGATTTCGTCCGTGACGATCCAGAAGTGCAGCGAATAGACGCGATCCATGCCTGGAACGTTGGTGACTTGCCGCGCTGTTTGGGTCGTCTCGACGACATCCTTCGTGCGAACCCAGACACTGGTTGGGCGCGCCTGCTGAAAATGGAATGCCTGGCTCGCGAAGACCGGTCAGACGCGCTTCTTGCCGAGCTCGACAAGCCAATCGAGCTTCTGGAATTGCCACGCATGCGCGACCGGATTCGCGTAGCGCAACTACTCGGTTTTTTTGGGCACTTCGACCGCGCGGCTGACCTCGCTTATCGATTGTTACTTGAAAACAGAGATCAATCGGTCGCGTGGCTTGCGTTCATTGCCATCATCCTAACGGAAGGAATGGAAGCGACCTCGCAGCGCTGGAAGTTGGCTGCGGTCGCCGACAACGCTGGAGTAACCATAACCTACGACGACGGGGCCGAAGAATTCTTCGTCATCGAACCCAACGCATCCTTGCGCAGTGTTGATGACGAATCGTGGGAGCCCGATCACCCACTTGCGAAGGTGCTCGTCGGCAAAGTGGTAGGCGATGCGTTCACCGCTCATGACGGCCGATCCGGCAAGGTGAAGGAAATTCGACACAAGTACGTTGCGCGCCTTCACCACGCGACCGAGGAATTCGAGCGACGGTTTCCGGACGCGGGGGGCTTCTATCGCCTTGAAGTGGATCCGGCGCGCGAAGGCGGGTTGGACGAGTTAATCGCACAACTTCGCGAGCGTCACGAATGGATTGATGAGCAGCGGGCACTCTGGAAGCGCAACCAATGGCCGATCGCCGCGCTAGCCAACCGCACCGGCGCCGACACAATTGAAGTTGCGGCGGGCGTCATCTCACGAGGGGATCATCTGCCCGTCGCGTTCGGAAATATCGACGAGCGACAAGGCGCGCTCCGCGCCATGAGCCAGAATGCGCGGCGTGGCTGCGTTATTGATCTTCTCACCTATTGGACAGCCAGCCGGATCGGCGCGCTACCAATCGTTGAGCGGGTGTGTGGAAAAATCAGCGTCCCACGGAGCGTTATTGATACGCTACGCACGCGGCGCGAACGCATGCAGTTTTCTGTCGGGAAAAGGGGCGCATTGCGGACCGCATCGTACGAGAACGGCAAAGTGGTGATGGAAGAGCACAGCGGTGCCGATCTGACCCGCTGGCTCGATAACGTGCAATCCGCCATCGCTTGGTTAGAGGCAGAAGCTACAATCGCGCCCATCGTCATCGGAACGGACCTCCCGCCCGAACTTCAGGAGATGCTGCGTGGACCCCATCCTGATTTGTTCGATGCGATGGTGATTGGCCGCGAGCAAGGCATACTGCTAGTTAGCGACGATCTCCCCACGCGTAGAATGGCGAGCGAGCTCGGAACGTCGAGCACGTGGTTGCATCAGATCATCACTAAGGCGCTTGTGCGCAAATACATTACGTTCGATGAACACGTTCGCTTGTGTGCCGCATTGATTGAAGCGGGTCAGACCTATATCGGGACGAATGGAAGCGCGCTTGCGCGAACCGCAATGCTCGACTTCGAAACAGACGGAAGTGCCCCGAGCCGACTTTTCAATTTGCATGCGTCCACGATCGGCGGGGAAAACGCCGACCCAGAGTCTCACGTTCTAGCTACGGTTGAGGCGCTGCACCTAATCTTTGCTGAGCGGCGCGCTGGCGCATATTGCAACGCCGTCTCGTCGCATCTGCTCGCACGGTTGATCACTCACCGAACGGATTTCCGCGAACTGATCCTGGCGGTCATGCGACGTACAAGAGGTCTGGCTAGAGACTACGTCAAAGGTTGGGCCGGCGGTCATTTCCTGAACGCCGCGGACTAATTTCTGCACAACGGGCGGTGCGCCTGAATTTGCGCCATTCTGCGCAAAAATAGGGGGATTGGCACCCCCGCAATCCCCTACTTTTCACCCCTCAAATCCAACAATTTCAACGCACTGAGCTCTCGCTAATCCGACTGGGTTTGCGGCGGCCGTAAACTGTCTCCCACGGTTAGACCCAAGGAGAGACAGATATGGCGCTGATTGTTGTTCGCGACATGAAGCAAAATCGCGATCGCATCACCAACACTGACAACATCTTCCAATGCGTCGAAGCCGATGGCGGCGTGCGCATCCTCTACACGGAGGGGTCGATCGGGCGCGATGCGTGCGTCGTTGCCGGCACGCTCGATGATTTTGCGAAGAGTGTCGGCGCGGTGCGGGTGTGAGCACAAACTTGGTGACGCCCCACCCCCTAACCCCTCCCCGTGCCGGGGAGGGGTGCGTCTCACATCGCGATTCACCCCACCCCCTAACCCCCTCCCCGTGCCGGGGAGGGTGCGTCTCACTGTGTCTCACATCGTGATTCACCCCACCCCCTAAACCCCTCCCCATGCGGGGAGGGGTGAGCCGATCAAGTGACTGATCAAGAACCCAAACGCATTTCACGCATCGTTGTTCGCTCGCCGCCGCTCTCCAAGGAGAGATGGGCGAAGATCATTCAAGACTATTTGGCCGGAGCGACGGCGCGCGAGTTGTCGCTCGCGCATGGCGTCGCGGTGCAGTCGATCTATTTGCGTGTGTCGGGGAAGGGGAAGAGGAGGAGGGCGAAGGAGACTCCCCTCTCCCTGGAGCGGGGTCGCCGCACCGCGGCGACGGTTGGGGGTGAGGGTGAATCAGAACTCGAAAATCGAAACGCAGACGATTCCACCGCGCAGAATTCTCAAACTCCAGCATCACCCCACCCCCTGCCCCCTCCCCCTCTAGGGGAGGGGGATAGAGTTTCGCTCGTCGATGGTGGTGAGGTTGTCGAAGCGTTTTCCGCAAGCGAACCGTCAGCATCACCCCACCCCCTGTCCCCTCCCCCTCAAGGGGAGGGGCGCGCTTTGGTAGATGGCGGCGAGGCGGTCGAAGCGTTTCTTGCGCAACACAAAAGTGTGCGAACGCGCCGCACGCATGCGCCTGAAGTGTGGAAGCAAGCGCGGCGCGATTATGAGATCGGCGGCTTCACAGCGCCGGTGATCGCCGCGTGGTATCGCATGACGCATCATGCGGTGAAGAAGCGCGCGTTGAAGGAGGGCTGGTCGAAATTGGTGCGCGCGCCGGCGCCGCCGCCTCTGCTGGCGCCGCCGCGCGACGAAGAGATCTCGTACGTCGCCGGCGAGATCATGAGCGCGTGGGACAAGCTTGCGCACGAAGCGCAGCGTGCGCCGGAGGGCGAGTGGTCGACGTGGTTGTTTCAGGGCGGTCGCGGCGCCGGCAAGACGCGCGCGGGCGCTGAATGGCTGGCCGCACGCGCTGAAGCTGCGCCGGGGATTTTCGCGCTGGTCGGCCCGACGCAACACGACGTGCGCGAAGTGATGGTCGATGGGCCGAGCGGACTTCGCAATTTGCCGGGGCGCGAGCGGCCTTGGTACGAGCGCTCGCGGCGGCGCTTGCTGTGGCCGAACGGTTCGGTGGCGTATGCGTTTTCGGCCGAAGAGCCGGAGCGTCTGCGCGGGCCGCAATTCGAAGCGGCGTGGGCGGATGAGTTTTGCATTTGGCCGAAGCCCAGCGAAACGCTGGCGATTTTGCGCATGGGGTTGCGCTTGGGCGCGCGTCCGCAGCTGGTGGTGACGACGACGCCGAAGCCGATCGCGGCGCTCAGGGTGTTGCGCGCGGAAGCGAGCTGCGTGCTGACGCAAGCGGCGACGAAAGTGAATGCGGACTATCTAGCGCCGTCGTTTCTGGATGGCTTGCGCACGCTCTATGGCGGCACGCGGCTGGACCGCCAGGAGCTGGAAGGGCTGCTGCTGGAAGGCGATGGCGCTTTGTGGCGCGCTGCGGATTTGGCGCAAGCGCGGGGTGCGCGCCCCGAGCGCTGCGAGCGCGTGCCATATGAACGAATAGTTGTGGGCGTCGATCCACCGGCCGGCGGCGTGAGTGGAAGTGCGTGCGGAATTGTGGTGGCCGGGCGCTTGGAGGGCCGCGCTTACGTGCTGGCGGATTTCTCCGCGCTGGGGCTGTCGCCGCTCGGGTGGGCGACGCGTGTCGTCGAAGCGGCGCGGGCGTTCGGCGCACACGAAATCGTCGCGGAGGCCAATCAGGGCGGCGACATGGTGCGCGCGACATTGGCGCAAGCGGCGCCGCCATGCGCGGTGCGGCTGGTGCATGCGTCACGTGGCAAGCGGGCGCGGGCCGAGCCGATCGCGGCTTTGTACGAGCAGGGGCGGGTGACGCATTGCGACGCATTCGTCGCATTGGAGGAAGAGCTGATGGCGCTGGACGCGAGCGAGAGCGGCTTGCTCGATCGCGCCGATGCGTTGGTGTGGGCGCTGACGGCGCTCATGGAGGGCCCGGTGCGCGAGGGGCCGCGGGTGCGGAGCTTGGATTGGCCCGCTCTGCCGCGGCGGCTTAGTGGCTGAAGATGAGTTCGACGCCGGCGAACGCGAAGAGGCCGATGAGGGCTGTCTGCAGCACGAGCGCGACGAGCGGGCGTGGGCCGGGTGCAATCACGTCCTTGATGGCGGTCTTGGCGCCCAGCGCGACCACCGCGATGAGGAGGCACCATTGCGAAATCTTGGTGAGCTGCGCGGCGATCGGTTCGGAGATGACGCCACCGCTGCGCAACAGCATCATGGCGAGAAAGCCCAGCAGAAAAAGTGGCACCGGCAATTGGAAGCGCTGCGGCTTCTCCACCGGCGCGCGGAAGCACAAGCCCAGCACCGCCACCGCTGGCGCGAGGCACGCGACGCGCGTGAGCTTCACGATGGTGGCGGTCTCGGCCGTCTCCGGCGAAATCATGAAGCCGGCGCCGACGACTTGCGCGACATCATGGATGCTGGCGCCCAGAAAAATCCCAGCAATGCGATGGTCGAAGCCCGCGGCGTTGGCGATGAACGGATAGAGCACCATGGCCAGCGTCGAAAGCGCGGTGACGCCGATAATGGTGAGCATGGTGTTGCGGTCGGAGTTTTCGTTGCGCGGCAGCACGGACGAAATCGCCAGCGCGGCGGAAGCGCCGCAAATCGCAACCGCGCCGGCCGACAGCGCGGCGTGATCGGATTTCAGCCCCAGCGCGCGCCCGATGGCCCAGCCGCCGGCGATCGTGGTGGCAACGCCGCCGGCGGCGAGCAGTAGCGTCGGCGCGCCGAGATCCGCGAGCTCGCCAATGGTCACGCGCGCGCCGAGCAGCACGATGCCGAAGCGCAATACGGTGCGCGCGGAAAACATCACGCCCGGCGTGAGCACGGGCCGCGGTGCAAAAATTGGATTGAGCGCCATGCCCGCCGCCAGCGCGATCAGCATTGCGGGGGCGTGCAGCAGATCCGCGATGGTCGATGCGGCAACGCCGACGATGGCAGTGGCGATGAAGCCAGGCGCAATGCGCGAAACGCTGGCGGCGATGCGCGCCGCGTCAAGGCGACGGCTAGGCGGGCTGCCGGTAAGCTCAGTCATCTGTTTCGAAATTCCCGCCGCCGCCCTTACCGCACCGCTTGACGCGCAGGATTACAACAAGAAGATCGGCGTGGGAAATCGGGGAGGGCTTCCATGAACCGTCTTTGGAGCGTCGTCATCGTCGCAGGTGCGCTGACAGCATGCTCGCAACAGCAAGCAGCGCATGAGCCGACGCAAGCGGATCTCGTCGCGCGCGGGCAATACATCGTCACCGGCATTGGCGGCTGCAACGACTGTCACACGCCGCAAACGCCGCAAGGTCCCGACATGGCGCATTCATTGCAGGGTTCGCCTCTTGCGGTGCAGTTGTTGCCGCAGTTTCAGGGACAAATTCCGTGGGCCGCGGATGCGCCGCAAATCGCCGGCGGTCCGGCGGCTTACACCGATGATCAATTCGCGCATTTTCTGATGACGGGCGAAAAGCCTGACGGTTCGCATGCACGCCCGCCAATGCCCCAGTTTCGCTTGAACGCGGAGGATGCACGCGCTGTTGTCGCCTACATCAAAACGGTTCCACGCGCTGAGTGATGCGACGCTTTGCGTAAGCGACGTTTCAATGCTGTGAGGGTCGCACATTGTGAGTTGACGCGCGCGCGCGATGGGTATTCGATTTCGCTATCGGAAGACGTGGCGTGCAGCAGCCGGTTCCACTTGCAAGCTGTGCAGCACACAACACCCTGGACGACGGCGCGCGTTCGCGATCTTCCCGTCCGAATGAAATGACCGCAGCAGCAATTGGGCTGCAGAGAAGCGGGACATCTCGTTGTCGGCCGGCGTCAGAGGGCGCTTCAGCGTGCGGTGATGTAAGATCGAACAAAACATAAACGCAATTTGGCGGTTTTGTTTGCACGCATTGACAGTCCACAACGGCAGCGTTGGCTAGCGCGGATGGGAAAGGGGAGATTGTCATGAAGCGCATGCTCGCAGCGCTGTTCGCTGTTGCTGTGATGACGTTCGGTTTCGCCGCGAACGCTTCAGCGCAAGGCAAACCAGACGACAACGTGACATCGTTCGTGGGCCGCTGGAATGGCGTGAAAGATTGGAACGGCGACGTTGATACGCCCTTCGACGGAAGCGCATGGTGGGATTTGCGCGCTGACGGCACTTTCGTCGACAATAGCGGCGAGACGGGAACTTGGTCGTCGTCGGGTGAGACGCTGACATTCCAGTATGGCGCAGGCGGTCAGACCATTTTCCGCGGCCGGCTGTTCAACGACACCGTGCTCGGCACCATGCGCAATTCCGATTCGAGCTACACTGGCATCTTCGCCATGCGACAGTAGCGGCAGGCGTTGCTTTGCGGCTGACTTGCACTAGTGCGTCATTCTCATGTCGCTTCGTCTTTTCGCCGCCATCGCGATCCCGGATGATATCGCCGAGCGCCTGCTCGCGCTGCAGCGGGGCGTACCCGGCGCCAAATGGCGGCCGCGGGAGAATTTGCATCTGACGCTCAGGTTTTTCGGCGAAGTCGCGGAGCCCGTGGCAGAGGAAATCGACGCAGCGCTCGATGAAGTGGCGAACGCGACGGCGCAGTTCGACGTACAGCTCAAGAGCGCAGGATCGTTCGGCAAAGAAGACCCCCACACGCTCTGGATCGGCGCCGGCGAAAACGACGCCCTGAAGAAACTAGCTGCTGATTGCGAACGCGCAGCGCGGCGGGCAGGGCTGAAGCCTGAAACGCGCAAATTCGCACCGCACGTGACGCTCGCTTATCTCAACAATGCCGAGCTGGGGCGCGTGCATGGATTTGAGTCGCGGCTCGGGCTTTTCGAGTCGCGGCCGTTCGTCGTGGAGAGTTTCGGGCTCTATTCCAGCTGGACACGCAAGTCTGCTCCGAGCCTCTATAGGCTCGAAGCGGAGTACATGCTTCGCGGGTGAAATAGCAGAGACGGTTCGAGGTTGGAGCGTGGGCCCCCGGGCTCGCATACCTCAGATGACGGTATGATGAAGATGCTGCGCGCCAGAGGCGCGTGCTCGAACTTTAAAACGACAGAACTTGAACCCGTTGCGCGGCAGGGGCCGCGCGCTCCAACTTGCAAACAATGGAGCGGTGCGCGCTAGAGGCACATGCTATAGACTTGAAACCTTTTAGTCGCTCGTTCACGGTAAGAAAATGGGGGCAAAAGGCTGGCATTGTCGCGGCTATCTTCCGCATTATGATGGCTCAGAGATCATTCCGCATGTCGTGTTTCGTCTCGGCGATGCGGTTCCGGCCGGCGAGCGTGATGGTGATGATGTTCTTGACCTTGGATTGGGCTCGTCCGTGCTGCGAGACGAAGCTTGCGCCCGCATTGTTGCCGATGCGCTCCTCCATGATAGTGACCGCAAATACGCGCTTCATGCTTGGTGTGTCATGCCTAATCACGTCCACGTGCTAATGGCGACGAACGCGGAGTACGAGCTTGGCAAGATTGTGCGCGAATGGAAAATGATTACCACGAAACGCATCAATGAGCGCCTACAGCGGAGAGGCGCACTGTGCGCGCCAGATTACTTTGACCGCTACATGAGAGATCAAGCGCAATACGACGCGGCGAAGCAGTACATTGAGCGAAATCCTGTGACGGCCAGCCTATGCGAGAAGCCGCAAGATTGGTCGTTTGGTTCGGCAGGATGGAAATAAGGTGGACCGCGCGGCCCCTGCCGCGCAATGCCTCCATCGCTCCGCTGTTTTGAGCTATGCGCCAGAGGCGCTTGCGGTCCAACTTGCGAAGCTCGGAGTGCATTCATTCCGCCCCTTCGCAATTCCGGCACGTTCCGGAGATGACGAAGTTGAGATGGCGAGGACGAAACCTCGCACCTTTCACGTGCTCTCTGATTGCCGCCATCACAGCACTGCCCTCCATCTCGACCACTGACAGGCACCGCTCGCAGACCAGGAAAATCGGCTCGTGCGCATGATCGGGCGCCGAGCACACGATGAAAGCGTTGCGGCTCTCTATCTTGTGAACGAGCCCCTGATCGATCAGCACCGAAACCGCGCGATAGATCGTGCTTGGCGGTGCGCGACGGCCGCGCTTCTCCTGCAGGCGCCACAACAATTCGTAGGCCTTCAGCGGCGTCGGTGACGCAGCCAGCAGATCAAACACTTCGCGCGGAACGCGGCCGAGCGCTTCTAGTCTTCGCGCCCGGTCCCGCGCGGATGCAGGTTTTTGGGCGTGCGGGGTCATCGGCTGAACCTCTGGTGGGGTCGCGCGCACGCGACCCCACACGAGCCTCAGAACGTTTTCCGAAGCACCAGACGCACGTCGCGGCCCGGCAGCTCCACCACGTCGCGGTTCAACGCCACCGCGTTGCGTTGCACATCGTCGGTGAGATTGTGTCCGACCAACGCGATCTCCACGCCATTGAGCGCAATCGGACGCCACGCCACGTTGACGTCAAGATCGACATAAGAGTCCGTGGTGGTGTCGCCTGCTGGCACATGATCTTGCGGGCCGACATAGACGAACATAATGCCCGCATCGACGTGCTCGCTCAGCCAGTTAAGGCCAGCGCCAATCCGATACGGCTGAATGCGCGGCACGTCGCCGCCCCCGTTAGCAAATTCCGCTCGAACGTAGTCGGCGAGGGCCACGCCTTGCAGCGTGCCAGAGGTTGAATTCCACAAATCGAAGGTGGCTCGCGCCTCGCCGCCCCAGAAGTTGGCGTCCTGCTGGCGATAGAAGAGCTGCTTCAGATCGGCGCCCGGCGGATTGGTGCAATCGCCGCTGTCGTCGCAGAGATTGCCGGTCAGGAAGCCGAAAATGTAGTTGCTGAAGCGCGCGTCCCAGAGAGACCCTTCGAAGCGGAATCCGCCACTGCGATAGCGCAGCGTGGCTTCGATCGAATTGGCGCGCTCGATGCTGAGATTGGGATCGCCGATCTCGAATGTGCCCGGCCCGTCGTGCGGGCCGCGTGCGAACAGTTCGACCTGCCCCGGCGCCCGCGCCGCACTGCTGACGGTCAAACCGATTTTCAGTGCGTCGCTCACGTCGTAGAGAGCCCCGATCGAGCCGCTGACCGGCGTGAAATCGACGCTGGTCGGAATATTCGATGCCGGGGTTCCGTCCGCACTCACGTGTTCGACGCGAGCGGCGCCTTGGAAGTGCAAGCGATCCCCGAGCGGCATTTCAGTAAACGCAAACGCCGCTTGGGTTTGGGTGTGCGTGGGTGACAAGAAATCGTCACCGTTCACCTCAAAGCGGCGGTCGCCGTATTGAACCCCAATCGCCGACGCCGTCAGCGGACCGATGGCGCCCAGCAACAATTCGGCGCGGCCGTTGGTTTCGCGATTGAGGAAGGTGGATTCGATGGTCCCGTCCGGATCCTTCTCGTGGTGGCGATAATCGGCGTAGGCGCCGGTCACGTTCAGCGATTGAAACAAGCCATCGCCCAGATGCAGCGAGGCATCGCCCACCACCTTGTCTTGGTTCATGTCGATGAAGGTGGTGTCGCTCGGGATGCCATAGCGCGCATCGTAGTGAATGACGCCCAGGCCAACGTGGCTCGCGTTGTTGTCTCCGAAGAAATAGGAGCTGCCGGCGGAATAGCCGCCGCCTCGGAAGAAGGAATTCGGCTGCTCGCCATCGGGAATGTCGTAGTTGCTGACCCGCCTACCGAAAGCGTCGGCGTGGAATGCGAACTGCCCGGCGCGGCCATCCAACAACACCGAGCCGTCTGTTCCTGCGCCGTTGGTGTCGTAGCCGCCGGAGACTTCGCCGGAGAGCGGCGCAGTCGGCAATTCGAACGGCACGCGATTATTGATCTCGTTGACGACGCCACCAATGGCTTGGCTGCCATAGCGCAGCGTCGCCGCGCCCCGAACAACCTCGATGTCGCGCGCCGACAGCGGATCAATCGGCACGCCATGATCGGGCCCGACCTCGGAGACGTCCGACGAGCTGATCCCGTTTTCAAGAAGCGCGACGCGGAAGGCATCCATGCCGCGAATGACCGGACGGCTCGCGCCCGCGGCGAAGCTGGTATCGGAAACACCGGGGACATTGCGCAGTGCGTCGGCGAGATTGGCGCCGCCGTTCTGCAGGATGTCGTCACGGCTGACTTGCGTGACGATGGTGGCGAAGCGATCGGGATCGCCGCCGATGGGGGACGCCGTGACGATGATGGTTTCGCTTTGCGACGGCTGCGATTGTTGCGCCGCCGTTTGAGCGGAGGCAGATGCCGGCCACAATGTGCCGACGAACGCAGCCGCGAGAATTGGCGCGTAAAGCGGAAGCGAAGATGCGGTCGCGAAGGCGCGCGCGCGTGATTGGAGTTGCATGGATGAAGTTCCCTCAAAGCATGTGATGGTCGCGCACGCGCACAGGCGCGCGCAGGCTCGACGCACGGTCGCGGCGCACTTCTGGCGTCGCGAGCGTTGCGTCAGACGTGCCTAGAGGGAGAGTGGTGGAGCGCGGCTTTGCCAGGCGTGCGCGGGGCGCACGGAGACGTACGGGATAGCGAGCCGCGTTTCGTGCGCGATAACACCGAGCGCCGAAACAAGCGCGGGAGTTGACGCTAGAAGCGTTGTGCCAGCCGTCGCCATCGCCACGCAGATGGGGCACAGAAGTTGCGCATCATGGGAGCCGTGGGTCGCGTGTGTCTGCGCCGACGCCGGCACGCCCTGAGCGCGCGCGATGGCGGCAGGGGATGCAAGTCCGGCCACGCCGTCGACGTGGGTTTGTTCAACGAACGCCTGCAAGAAAACGGCGATGATCGCCAGGAGCGCAAGCAGGCCTTGATGGCGAACGCGCACGCTCGCCAGCGTTAGCCCATCTGCCTTGCGACGGCGTCCCATGCTCATCTTGCGGTTCAGCGTCCGAAGACCCGACGTTATATAGTATTGTGCCGAGGTCCGTTTTCAAAGCGTTAGCGACCAAATCGAGGCAAAGCACGACGTGCGTGATGGGAACACGCGCGATGCTATATATTCCGGTCGTCGCAATAGACGCATCCGCGATGAGCAAGTTTGAAGCGCGCCACGTGGGGCGGCGCGCTTCCATGAGTTCTAACCGTGACGCCTCGTTACGAAACCGGCGTCGGTGGCGGCGGCGTTTCTTGCGGCGGCTGTTCGTTCGTCACTTGAGTTGCCGGCGGTGGGTTCGGACCCATCGCACAGCAACGCGCCTGCACCTCAAGCACGCGGCTGTTGTAGCGGCATTCCGTGTCGCTGATCGAACGGAGGATGGCCATGCCGCCGGCACGCCGTGTGAAGTGCGTTTGCGTGCAGCTGGTCAGCGTGTAGCCAGAGTCGCACGAGCCAGTTTGCGTCCGGCGCAATGTACGCGTCACGCACGTGACGTTGCGTGCCATCGCTTGATCGGCAGTGCTTTGCGCGCGGTTGGCGACGCCAAGCGTTTCAGCGATGCGCGAACCCAAGCTGGTGCGCACATTTTCAGTGTCAGCGTGCTGTTTGCAGATATCGGTATTGGCTCTGTTGGCGCTGGCTGAACACCAGTCGGCGATGGTTTGGTCCCCGGTGCGATCGCACCCCGCCGCCAGAAGCGACAAGGCGCCGGCGGCGATAATGAAAGCTATGCGCATTTCTGGCGCCCTTTCCCTCTGTGGCCCCCCAGGTTACCGCAAGCCCAAAGCCGTTAACGGGTCAAGCTTGATTTGGTTGCATTCGGCGCTGACCTTTGTGCGGTTCCCCAGCCAGGAGAATCCGTGAAGCCCTCGAACGTTTTCATCCTGACCGGCGCTGGAATCTCGGCGGAGTCGGGCCTCTCCACCTTTCGCGACAAAGGCGGGCTCTGGTCGAAGTACAAGATCGAGGACGTCGCTTCGATCGAGGGCTATGAGCGCGATCCGCAGCGCGTGCTCGATTTCTACAATTTGCGGCGCAACGCGCATGGCGATGTGAAACCGAACGCTGCGCATGTCGCGCTGGCGAAACTCCAAAGCCATTGGGCCGAGCACGGTGCGGCAGTAACGATCTGCACGCAGAACATCGACAATCTGCATGAACGCGCTGGATCGAAGCGCGTCATCCATATGCACGGAGAGCTCGCGAAAGTGCGTTGCCACGATTGCGGCGACATTTCGCTCGCTGATGGCGATTTGAGTATCAATCTCGGCTGCGCGTCCTGCGATCGTATCGGCGGCATGCGCCCGCATGTTGTCTGGTTCGGCGAAACGCCGCTTGGGATGGACGACATCTATGAGGCGCTGGCCGCCTCAAATTTGTTCGTTTCCATTGGGACGTCTGGGTCGGTCTATCCAGCTGCGGGGTTTGTCCGCGCGGCGCGTGAAGCGGGAATGCCGACGATGGAGATCAATCTCGAACCCTCCGAGAACGCGAGCGCCTTCGATGTCGCGCGTTACGGGAAAGCAAGCGAAGCCGTTCCACTTTGGGTCGATGAGATGATCGGAGCCGTTCAAGGCTAGAAGCGTTGAGTTTTCGGGCTAAGGTACGGAACTATTGAGGGAGCAGGTGATGTTGGGACGCTACGCGGCAGCCGCCGCCCTGATTGCTTTGGCGGGTTGTGCGGGCTTCGAGTCAGCTGGCCGCAATTCGACGCGCGGCGGATCTGAGCCGATCCCCGCAACTGCGCCAGCACCGCGATCAGCGCCGGTCGCGCCGCCGCCGTCTTACGTTCCGCCGCCGCCTTCCTCTCAGGCTCAATCGCAGGCGCCAGTACAGAGCGCGCAAGCGGAGCCTTCAGTCGCGGCGCCGTCTGTAAGTGTTGCGCCGCCGCCGCCTGCGGCGCGCGCGGACGACGACGCCGATGTCACGGTGCAAGCACCAGCGCGGCAAGTTCAGGCCCCGCGTGGTGATCCGCGTTCGGTGTCTGAGCGTCGCGAGGATGTTCAGCGCTGGGACACATGCGTCATGCAAGTGCAGCAGACGATTTCGTCCGATCCATTAGAGCCCGTGACGGAAACGCCGGAAGAGGTGTGCCAACGCCAGCTCGGCCAATCCGATCGTAACGCGGTTCCGACCAGCCGGTTGGTGCGTCCGCACTAGTCTGCGCGTTCGAGGATTTCGTCCATCTGCTCGTCGCTCAGTCCGAAGTGGTGACCCACTTCGTGCACGACCACGTGCGCGACGAGGTCGCTTAGGCTTACATCGCCGCGCTCGATCCATTCATCGAGAATGGCGCGGCGATAGAGGAAGACGATGGGCGTCGACGGCTGCGGATCGGCAATCGATTGCTGCCTGAGATCGACGCCTTGATAGAGGCCGGTGAGTTCGAATGGATCGTCGATTTCGAGCTCGGCGAGGGTCTCCTCGTCCACCAATTCCTCGACACGGAAAATGATGCCGGAGGCCAGTTGCCGGAACGCAGCCGGCATGGCGTCCCAAGCCTGGCGGGCGAGGGCCTCGATGTCGTCGAGCGAGGGAGCGGCCGTAAAAGTCATGGTTCACAGTAAGTTGACGCCTGCGTCATTTTTATTGCGAGCGCGGGCCGGGTGGGCTATTTTGCCCGAAATATAGGGGAGAGCCGCGCTTATGGCCGATTCAGCCGCCCAAATTCCCAACCCAGTTCGCCAGATCACCAAGGACGAGGTCTACGACGCGGTCGCGCCGACCGATTTCGGCGCGATGCTGGCCATCGACCGGCATCTCAACCGCTCAACCGCGTTCGACAAGATCATCTCGGCGACGCACGACCATTTCTGGGACCCGCTCGATAAGAAATACATCGACTTCGAGGATGACTTCGATCCTGAGACGACGGACTTCATTCCCGACGATCTCGTGCCGGCTTTGATGACGGATTACGTCTCCAATTATTTCGCCGACAAGCCGGCCGAGCGCATCCGCTTCAAGAGCCAGATCGGCCGCTGGATCATGAGCTCGATCCTGCACGGCGAGCAGGGCGCGCTCAATCTCTCAGCTTCGCTCTGCCATGTGCTGCGCGATCCGGGCGCGCAGGAATATGCAGCCAACCAGACGCGCGAAGAGGGCCGTCACGTCACGGCGTTTGCGAAATACATCATCAAGCGCTGGGGCTCACCGCGCCCGTGCGGCACGGTGCTCGCCGATCTGCTGCAGGAAATCGTGCACGCGCCGGAGGTCTACAAGAAAATCATCGGCATGCAGATGCTGGTCGAAGGCCTCGCCATGGGCGCCTTCGCGACGATCTTCAAGGAGTGGGACGATCCGCTGGTGAAGCGGCTGACGCAGCTCGTCATGACCGACGAGGCCTTCCACCACAAGTTCGGGAAAATCTGGGCTGACCGCACCATCCCGAAGCTCACCCCGGAAGAGCATGAGATCGTTGAGAACTGGGCGGCGCATTGTTTCCAGACGCTACTCTTCAATCTGGTCGCGCCCCACCAGATGACGGCGATCTACAACGAGTTCGGGCTCGATCCGGATAAGGTGATGCAAGGCTTCCAGGAAGTGGCGACGGACGAAGCGCGCCGCGAGCAAATGAAAAACTCGACTAACATCTTCCGCGTGTTGGTGAAGACGTTGTGGAATGCGGGCATCATCACCGAGCGCACCAAGGCGTTCTACGCGATGTATATCAACTTCGACGAGTTCAAGGCCGAAGGTGATGAGATGGTGGGCGATGCCATCGCCGACGAAGGCATCCAGTATCTCAAGACCATCAATTTCGGCATCAACACCGGCGCGTTGAACGAAATAAAGGCCGCGGCTGCGATCGCCGCGGAATAAAGTTCGAAAAACGAAAGACAATGAGAAACGCCCCGCTTCGCAGCGGGGCGTTTTGCTTAGCCGTGTGGCGCCGTGGATTGTTGCTGTTGTTGCTGCTGCGGCGCGCCGGTGACGCTGTTCAACTGATCCATGCGCTCACCGATACCTTCAGCGACTGCTTCCGGATTGATCATCTGATAGCCTTGCGGCACCCCGAAGAGCCCTGCGTTTTGCGTCCCGCGCTGAACATTGGTGGCTTCGAACAGCACGCGATTGTTTTCGCGCACGCGCAGGACAATGCCGTCAGGCGTAATGCATGCGGTGCGCTCGACGCCCGGCGCCGGGGCTTGCTTCGGCTGCCATTCATTGCCGCGTTGGCCGGCGACATTGCAGCCGCCAACGCTCTGCGCATTCGAGGCGCCGAGCGCCGCCCAAGGCGTTTCGAGCGGCTGCGGCGCATCCGCGTCAGAAATGCGGACGGCGACGCCGATCACGCGCGCTGGCGTTGTAGCGGTCGCCATCTGCCCGGACGGCGTCGGCTGCGCTGGCGCGACGGTTGGCGGCACGATCGTGGCCGTGCTTGGCGCTGCTGACTGCGGGATGGCTGCAGGCGGGGCGGCAGCGGGCGCGCCAGGCGTTTGAACTGTTGGTGTATTTGGTGAGGTCGCGCTCGGCTGAATCGTTGGGTTCAGCACGTATGCGGCGTTGGTCGCGCGATCGAACACGACAATGGCGCGTCCATATTGCGGCAGCACGGTTTCCACGCGCAAGTTTGGGCCTTGCCGATAGATGACAGTGTGGATCGTCGGACCGCCATCAGGCGCGGCAGTGTTGCCTTCGACACGATACGATGTTTCGCCAAACTGCGGATAGGCGGGTCCGATCAACCCGCAGGCGGACGCGCAGAGCGCGATGGCGGCGGCGGGAAGAAGCGAAACACGGCGCATCGGAAAGACCTCGCAATTTGTCTTTTGTGAACGCGGCCTCAGGTATCGCAGTTCCGGACGCTTGTTCCCGCGTGCGTGGAGTGAGAAAGTCGTGCGATGGATGGGCTTCCGCTCTCGCGCCCTGATACGACGGCGCTTCTGGCGCGCGGCGTCACGCGCATGCTGAGCGAACATCGACTCGCGCCGATTTTGGAAGTTCCGCTTGCGAACGGGCGTCGCGCAGATGTGATGGCGATCACGGCGTCTGGAGAGATCTGGATTGTCGAGACGAAGTCATGCGAAGCCGACTATGCCTGCGATGCGAAATGGCGCGACTACATCGAGTTTTGCGATCGGTTTTTCTTCGGTGTGACTGAAGATTTTCCCCGTGAGCTCATTCCGGAAGAGGCGGGGCTGATCGTTGCGGATGGATTTGGTGGGGCAATTCTGCGTGAAAGTCCGCTCCGGCCACTGGTTGGCGCACGCCGCAAGGCAGTGACGCTGCTCTTCGCGCGACTAGCGGCGTTGCGCTTGACCCAGTTTTAGTTTGCCGCTGCCGAACACACGTCGCCATGGGAAACTTGCGCCGCAGACGCATACGCGTCCGGCGTCGGCGCTAAGCGGCGAATGAGCGCGATGCCGCGTTGGCTGGGGCTTTGCACAATCGTCGCGGTTTCGCGTTCCGGCGGCGATGAGCCGGCGCGCATGAGCAAAATGTCGACGCCGCCTTGCGCTTCGCGATCGTCGAGCACGTAAAAATTGTCGCTGTTGGCGGCGTAGAGCGAGAGCGACCAATAATCGTTCCACGGCGTCACGTGAATGCGAACCGGCCCGGCGCCGAGGTCGTACGGGCAGGCGGAGTAGGCAAAGTCGGGCGAGGGACGCACGATCGCGCGTGAAGTCTGTGTCACGCGTTCGCCGAGATGCCAGGCGTTAGAGCTGCCTAGACGCTTGAACGCGACATCCATCAGCACATTGGGCGTTGCGAAGATGATCACGAAGTGGGTGACCACCGCCGCCAAGAGCGCCGCGATGACATATTTGCCCCAACCGTTCATGACCCGCTCGCGCAGGAAACGGTGGTGAGCTTGGGTAGAGAGTCGTCGCTTGGCGCGAAATCACGCTGCGGATTGTAGACGCGCAATGTTAGTGAGAAGCCGCGTCGCGCGTTGCGCGACGAAAGCCAGTTCACGGTGCTGCCTTGCACCGAGGAGACGCGCGCATGCCAGTAGCCGTCATCGCCTGCGCTAACCCGCGATGAATCGATAGAGGCGGCGTGATCGTCGTTGCGGGCGAGGTAGCTGTCGCCGGCGTAGAGCGTCACTGACCACCAGCGCGTCGCCAGATCATGACCAGTCAGATCGTAGATGCAGCTTTCGCTGAGCGGTTGGCCATGCTCGTCGCGTTCGAGATTGAAATAGAGCGCCTCGCGCGAACTCAGCGCCAAGAGGCCATAGCGAGCGATGATAGCGCGCGTGTAGGGACCCGCAGCTGTGGAACCTGCGGCGCGATTGAGAGACCAGGCACCGTAGTGCGAACTGAAACCGGAAACGCCGATGGTCAGCGCCGCCCAGGCGGAGGCGCCGCCAAGCACCACGCCTGCGACCACAGCCGCAATCCACGCCAAAACCCGCCGCAGCATGGCCCGCTCCCAGCGCCGCGTTAGGAAGCCTTGTCCGCCTCCGCAGGTGTTTTGAGATCGAGCGAGAGCGCATGCAAGCCGGTGTCGAATTCTTCACGAAGAGCGTGGTAAACAAGCCGCTGACGCTCGACGCGGCTTTTGCCCTCGAACGCTGAAGAGACGAGCTTCAGCGCGTAGTGCGTCTCACCGCCCGGCCGCGCGCCCGCGTGTCCTTCATGACGAGCGGATTCATCGATCAAGCTGACAAGCTTTGGCGAAAACTGCTCCGTCAACAGCTTTTTCATGCGCTCTGTGCGTGAAAGTTCGGCTGTATCATTTGTCAACGGCATTGCCCGCTTAACCTCTGGCGCCCATACTCATTCGTCTGATGTCAACGGCGTTCGAATACCGACCCAAATACGTCGACATCCGCGTCAAGCCCGACGCGGAGGCCGCACAGCGCGAGCCACACGAGCGCCCGTGCGACCATGTAGGATGCCAGCGGCCTGGACTCCACCGCGCGCCGAAGGGGCGTGACCGCTCGAACCAATACTGGCACTTCTGCGTCGAGCACGCCGCTGACTATAACCGCCGTTGGAACTACTTCGCCGGCATGAACGATGGCGAGTTCAAGGACTATCTTGCGCGTGAAGAAGTGGGCCATCGGCCCACTTGGACCTTCCGCAGCGGGCGCCTTGATCGCTTTTCCTCAGCCATGCGCGGCGCGCGCGCGGGGCGTCGCAGCGATCCGTTTGGACTGTTTGGCTCGGGCGATCCGGAAGCCGCGCCCAAGCCGCGCTCGCGTCGCCTGACGCGGTTGCAGGTCATGGCGCTGGAGGCGCTCTCGCTCGACGAAAACGCCGATGCGGTAGCGATCCGAGCCCGCTACGCCGATCTGGTGAAGCGCTGGCACCCCGACTCCAATGGCGGGGACCGCAGCGCCGAGGCCAACCTTCAACGCGTTTTGAAGGCGTATCAAACGCTCAAGGCCGGCGGCCTCGTCTAATCTGGGCGATAAGCCGCCTTTCTCTCCATGCTGCGGCGCGATAAGAGGGTCCTCGAACCCTATATTCAGAGACGCAATGACAACCGCCGACGATCTTCTTTCCATGAAGCCGGACCGCCAAGTTTCAGCGCGCGAGTTCGGCGTCGACAGCGACATGAAAATTCCGGGCTTCAAGACGAGGTCGGAATATGTGCCGGATATCGACGAGGCCTATCGCTTCGATCCGCAGACGACCCTGGCGATCCTGGCGGGCTTTGCGCACAACCGGCGCGTTATGGTGCAGGGCTATCACGGCACCGGCAAATCGACCCACGTCGAGCAGGTGGCGGCGCGGCTGAACTGGCCGCTGGTGCGGATTAATTTGGACAGCCACGTGTCGCGGATCGATCTCGTCGGTAAGGACGCGATCGTGCTGAAGGAGGGCAAGCAGGTCACTGAGTTCCGCGAAGGCATGCTGCCCTGGGCGCTGCAGCGGCCGGTGGCGATCTGCTTCGATGAGTATGACGCCGGCCGCCCCGATGTGATGTTCGTGATCCAGCGCGTGCTCGAAGCGTCGGGTAAACTCACCTTGCTCGATCAGAACCGCGTCATCAGCGCCAATCCCTATTTCCGTCTGTTCTCGACGACCAACACGATCGGCTTGGGCGATACGTCGGGCCTCTATCACGGCACCCAGCAGATCAACCAAGCGCAGATGGACCGTTGGACCATTGTGACGACGCTCAACTATCTTGAGCACGACGTTGAAGCCGAGATCGTGCTGGCGAAGGCGCCGAGCTATAATACGGCTGAAGGCAAGCGCACGATTATGGCGATGGTGCGCGTCGCCGACATGACGCGCAACGCCTTCATGAATGGCGACATCTCGACCGTGATGAGCCCGCGCACGGTGATCTTCTGGGCGCAGAACGCCGAGATTTTCGGCGACGTCGGCCTCGCGTTCCGGATGACGTTCGTGAACAAGTGCGATGAGCTGGAGCGGCCGACGGTGGCTGAGTTCTACCAGCGCGCCTTTGGCGCCGACCTGCCGGAAGCGGCGACGCGGGTGAAGGTGGCTTAGGCCGATGCGCGCGATCGTAGCGCGCGTTCGGCTTGCTTTGCTGACGTGGCCAAGGGGTCGCGATTGGTTTGAGTTAGCTGGTGCGGCGATCGTGTTTGCGATTTGCGGCGCAGCGATTGGATTTTCGACACACCTTCTTCATTTGGGGCCGCGTAGCGCTGGCGAAATCGCGCACGTCGCCGCAATCGCATTCATTGCGCCATCGCTTTCGGAGGAACTGATTTTCCGCGGCGCGATGGTTCCGAGTCGAGCCGAGAACCGCTCTGCGTTCCCTTGGATCATCGCCTCAACTGTCTTGTTTGCGCTGTGGCATGTCGTCGAAACATCGTTCCTGCCTGGAGGAGTGGCATTCTTTAGGCGCTTCGATTTTCTGGCGGTAGCCGCTCTGCTGGGTTTGCTTTGCGGGATCCTTCGCTATCGGTCAGGTTCAATCTGGACTGCTGTTTTTCTGCATTGGCTCGTGGCGGTCGCTTGGATCGGCTGGCTCGGTGGCCCGAGTTTGAGGGAATTGCGTTAGCGCTCTCTCACCACAATCGCTTCGCGCCAAGACCACTCAGCTTCTCGTCATTGCTAACGATCGCCATGTCTTCGACGATCGCCTGCGCCGCGAGCAAGCGGTCGAACGGATCGCGGTGCCCCAGAGGCAAATCGCCCGCGCGCTGTCCGTGCTCAAATGAGATCGGGAGCATGATGAATCCCCGCTCCGCCAGATCGTCGTCAAGACGCAGCACAAGTGCGCCAACCGCTGGTAGCTGTCCCGCGCGATATTTGTAGACGAGTTCATACGCCGAGGCTGCGCTAACGAAAATCGCGCTCGCGTCAGTTGTGATGGCCTTCCTCGCCTTGAGCGAGAGCCGACGATCATCGGTTGCCACCCATATATAGGCATGGGTGTCGAGAAGCAGTCTCACTTGCGTGGCGACCGTTTCGGTTTCACGGGTGTGGGAAGCAACATCTCCTCAGGCAGCGGATCGAAGAAAGTATCGTGAAACTCGATCACGCCCTTCAGATTGCCGAAGCCTCTGTTAGGCAGCACTTTCTTTGCATCATTGGCGGGCACCAGCTTCGCCACTTCCTTGTCCCCACGACAAATCACCACCTCCTCACCAGCCTCGACTTTGGCGATGAGTTTGGAGAGATTGGTTTTGGCCGCGTGGATGGTCACTTTGGTCATATTGAATAGGTTAGCTAACTACCTTAGCTAAGTCAAGAAAATCCCCGAAAGTCATGCCCGCTCGCGAAACCCCCGTCGAAATCTTCAAGCGCTCGTTGGCGCAGACGACGCGCGCGCTCGCCGGCGCGGAGGAGGAGCTTGAGGTCGCGTTCGGCGCGGAAGGGCCAAAGCTCGCGGGCGGCAAGATCGTGCTGCCGCATCCGCCGCGCGTCATCAGCGATCCTGAGGCGGAACGCATTCGCGGCCAGGCCGATGGTCTCGCATTGCGGCTCGCGCATCACGACGATGGCCAGCACGTCAAGCTGCGCCCGCAAGGCGCGGACGCGCGCGCTGTGTTCGATGCGGTGGAAGAGGCGCGCGTGCAATCACTTGGCGCCAACGCGATGAAGGGCGTCGCGAAGAATTTGACCGCAGCGCTCACCGATACGCTGGAACGCAAGGGCGTGGCGCGCGTCCGCGATCGCGCTGCGGCGCCACTTTCCGAAGCTTTGGCGCTGATCGTGCGCGAACGGTTGACGGGCCAGGCGCCGCCGCCGAATGCCAAGGCGCTTGTCGATCTTTGGCGCGCAGACATCGAACGCGAAGCGGGGCCAACGCTCGATAAGCTTGGCGCTGTCGCCGGCGATCAGCGCGCGTTTGCGATGCTGACGCGCGACGTCATCACTGAGCTGGGCCTCGGCGAAGAACTGACGGCGCAGGAAGACGACGAAAACCCGGACGCCAGCGCCGACAATCAGCCGCCGCCGCAATCCGACAATAGCGAAGGCCAGGACGAGCAAGAGCAGGAGATGCCGTCCGATCTCGAAATGCTCCAGAGCGACGAGGAGCTCGATGCCGATCGCTCAATCACGGTCGATTCCGAAGTCGACGCCGACGATCAAGATGAATCCGATCAGGACGAGCCCGGCGAAAAGCCCATACGCCCGAAGCCGCATAACGAACCGGAAGATCCGAACGCCAACTACAAGGTATTCACGCGCGCGCATGATGAAGAGATCGTCGCGGAAGATCTCTGCGATGCTGAGGAATTGGCGCGCCTGCGCACCTATCTCGATCAGCAGCTGAAGCCGCTGCAAAGCGTGGTCGGGCGCCTCGCGCACCGCCTGCAGCGTCGCTTGCTCGCCAAGCAGAATCGCTCCTGGACCTTCGATCTCGAAGAAGGCGTGCTCGATACCGCGCGTCTCACGCGTGTGATTATCGATCCGCTGTCAGCGCTCTCGTTCAAGCAAGAAGAAGACATGCCGTTCAAGGATACGGTTGTCACATTGCTGCTCGACAATTCCGGCTCAATGCGGGGGCGTCCGATCATGGTCGCCGCACTTTGCGCCGATATCCTCGCGCGTACGTTGGAGCGGTGCGGGGTGAAAGTGGAAATCCTCGGCTTCACCACGCGCGCGTGGAAGGGCGGCAAGGCGAAAGAAGATTGGCTCGCCGCCGGCCGTCCGCCGCAGCCCGGCCGGCTCAATGACTTACGCCACGTCGTTTATAAATCGGCGGACGCGCCGTGGCGCCGGGCGCGCCGCAATCTTGGCCTGATGATGCGCGAAGGCTTGCTCAAGGAAAATATCGATGGTGAAGCCTTGATGTGGGCGCATGATCGTTTGCTTGGCCGGGCCGAGCAAAGGCGTTTGATGATGGTGATCTCCGACGGCGCGCCGGTGGACGATTCAACGCTTTCCGCCAACCCTGGCAATTATCTCGAGCGCCATCTGCGTGGCGTCATTCATTGGATCGAGACGCGCTCGCCGGTGGAACTGATCGCCATCGGCATCGGTCACGACGTGACGCGCTATTACAAGCGCGCCGTCACCATCACCGATGCAGAGCAGCTCGGTGGAGCCATGATCGAAAAACTCGCGGAATTGTTCGACGAGCCAGGCGGCGAAATACAAGCGCCGCGACGCGTACGACAAAAAGCGTCGGTGGCTGCATGAGAATTGGCATTCTGATTGCGGCGCTTGCGCTGCTGGCTGCGTGCGCGCCATCCGCGGCTGATCCGCCGATCCCTGAACAATGGCGCACGATCGATGTGCAGGCGACGCCTGTCGCCTTCGGCGATGAGATTGTCGGGCGGCTGCGTTTTCGCGGTGGGCTTGAGCTACGGTCGGAAAGCGCGGCGCTCGGCGGATTGTCGGGGCTTGAAGTGTTCGACGACAATCACTTCCTCTCCGAGAGCGACGACGGCCAATGGTTCGAGGGCCATCTCGTTCTCAACGCCGATGGCGCATTGACTGGCGTGACCGGCATGCGCACGGCGCTCATGCGCGATGAACAGGGCCGTCCGTTCCCGAACAAGCAGGCGGCGGATTCCGAAGACATCACGCAGCTTCCCGACGGCCGCATGGCGGTGAGCTTCGAGCAGACGCAGACCATCCGCATCTATGACCTCAATCGCGACGGGCCATTCGGCGCGGCGATTCCCGGTCCGCCGCTCGCGGGTGTCGAGCGCTTGCCGTTGAATTCAGGTTTGGAAGCGATGACCGCACTTCCCGACGGCACGCTCGTTGTGGGCGCCGAAGGCGGTGATGAGCCGACGACACCGATCTGGCTTGCGCCGCTCAATGCGCGTGAGCCCGTGCCGATTGCGGCGCACTTCCCGCTGTCGGATGGCTATTCGCTCACCAGCCTCGATCGCATGCCGAACGGCGACCTCGTCGCGCTCGAGCGTTTCTACGCGCCGGTCGTCGGTGCGCGTGCGCGCATCGCACGCATTCCGGCGAGTGAACTGCATCCGAGCGGCGCGCCGATGCGCGTGGAACAATTGGCGCAGCTCGGTCCGCCGCATCCGGTTGACAATTTCGAAGGGGTCTCGGCCGTGCGCATGCCGAACGGCGTCACGCGCATCTACATCGTCAGCGACAACAATTTCAGCCGTCGCCAACGCACTTATCTGTTTGCGTTCGATGTGATTGAAGAACCGAGCCGTTAGGCCGCGGCGCTTTCCGAAAGCTTCTTCTTCAGTTCGCGGCGGATCTTCGCGGCGCGAACGGAAAGCTTCTCTTCGTTCGCTTTGAGAAGGAATGCGTCGAGGCCGCCCGTATGGTCAACGCTGCGCAGCGCCGCCGCCGTCACCCGCATCTTGTAGGCGCGTCCCAAAGCGTCGCTGGTCAGCGTCACGTTCACGAGGTTCGGCTCGAACGAACGCTTGGTCTTGATGTTGGAGTGGCTGACCTTGTGGCCGATCTGGCGGTTGGTGCCGGTCAGCTCGCAACGGCGGGACATTTTGGTGCGCTTTCGAAAAAGACGGGAAAATTGAAGCGCGGACGCTTACGCGAAGGGGTTGTGGGGGTCAAGGACGGGGCGGGCTGAGAGGTCCGCCTGGCTTCCCAAAACCCTTCGACCCCCGACCAGCCTCAAGTGGTACCCCAGGCAGTCTAGTGTGCTACTTAAGTGTTAACCACTAGACTTAGCGGTGAACGGGAAAGGAACGAATCAAAGACAGCGATTCGTCGGTGATTCGTTCTTATTCTTTTCTACTCACCGCTTGTCCTCAGCTTTACTCCGGGATTTGCCCCAATCCGGCCTCCGGCTTGAAATCGCCGTGAGCGGGACCCATCGTCGAATACATGCGTGACCGCGCCCGGACCCGAGCGGTTCTTAGGGCAGTATTGGGCCCCACCAACACCGGCAAAACCCACCTCGCGATCGAGCGCATGCTCGGTCACGCCTCCGGCATGATCGGCCTGCCGCTCAGGTTGCTGGCGCGGGAGGTCTATGACCGTGTGGTCAAGGCCAAGGGGGAGGCGGCAGCGGCGCTGATCACGGGCGAGGAAAAGATCGCGCCGGAGAGCGCCAAGTATTTCGTCTGCACTGTCGAGGCCATGCCGCTCGAGCGCGCGGTTGAGTTTGTCGCGATCGACGAAATCCAAGTCGCACGCGATCTCGACCGCGGCCACGTCTTCACGGACCGCATCCTGCACGCGCGCGGCTTTGGAGAGACCATGTTGCTGGGCTCCGACACGATGCGCCCGATGCTGAAGCGGCTCTTGCCGGATGCGGAGCTCACGCAGCGCGAGCGCATGTCGACGCTTTCCTATGCCGGGCCGCGCAAGATCACGAAATTGCCGAAGCGGTCAGCGGTGGTCGCGTTCTCGGCGGAGGAAGTCTACGCCATCGCCGAATTGCTGCGCCGGCATCGCGGCGGCGCAGCCGTTGTGATGGGCGCGCTCAGTCCGCGCACACGCAATGCGCAAGTGGCGCTCTATCAGAGTGGAGAAGTGGACTTCCTCGTCGCCACCGATGCGATCGGCATGGGCCTCAATATGGACGTGGACCATGTCGCCTTCGCCTCGCGCCGCAAATTCGACGGCCATCAGTGGCGCGATCTCCGCGCCGATGAGATCGCACAAATTGCTGGCCGCGCTGGGCGTTTCACCCGCGACGGCGCTTTTGGTGAGACAGGGGAATGCGCGCCGTTCGACGAAGAACTGATCCAACGCGTCGAAAGCCATGAATTTGAGCCGGTGGAAGCGATCCAATGGCGCAACACGGACCTGAAGTTCGAGACGATCGCGGCGCTGCGCCAATCGTTGGATCGCGCTCCGGATCGGCCAGGGCTCGCGCGCGTGCGCGGCGCCGACGACGAAGAGGTGCTGAAGCGGCTGGTGGACGATGCGGAGCTGATTGCCTTCGTGCGTTCGCAGAACGATGTTCGCCGGCTGTGGGAAGCGTGCCAGCTGCCGGATTTCCGCAAAGTTTCGCCGGAAGAGCACGCGCGACTTGCGGGCCGCATCGCCGGCTACATTCTCTCGCCCAAGCGCCGCATTCCGCGCGAATGGATCGCCGCGGAGCTGGAGCAGCTCGATCGCCCGCAAGGCGATCTCGACATGCTGCAGCAGCGTTTGGCGCACGTGCGGACTTGGACCTATGTCGCCAATCGCGCCGATTGGGTCGATGACGCGGAGGATTTCCGTGCGCGGACGCGCGCTGTCGAAGACAAGCTCTCCGATGCCCTGCACGAAGCGCTGACGCAGCGTTTCATCGATCGCCGCACCAGTGCGCTGCTGAAGAGCCTGAAGCGCGAAGACGGCATTCTCGCCGGCATTTCGGAAGAAGGCGAGGTGACCGTCGAAGGCCACTTCGTCGGCCGTCTCGAAGGGCTGGAGTTCGTCGCCGATCCGCGCGCGCTCGGGCTCGAAGGTCGTGCGGTGCGCAACGCGGCGCTGAAAGCATTGGCGCCGGAAGTGTCGCGGCGTCTCGCGCGCATCGCTGCGGCGACGGATGATGCTATTGAGCTTGGGCGCGACGGACGCTTGCGCGTCGAGCGCGCCGCTGTCGCCAAGCTCACGCCCGGTGCGCCGCTCCTCAAGCCGCGCATCGAACTCATGGGCGGCGATCGCGCCGGTGAGGGCGAGCGTGAGGGCGCGCGCGAACGCCTGGAATTCTGGCTTGCGCGCAAGATCGCTGCAGATCTGCGCCCGCTGGTGATGCTCGAAGCGGCGTGGCGCGAAGGCAAGCTCCCGGCGGATGCGCGCGGGTTGGCGTTCCGGCTGATCGAAAACTCAGGCGCGCTCGACCGCGCGCACGAGGATCTGGATCACGTGAGCGCCGACGCACAGCAAGCGCTCAAACGCTGCGGCGCGCGTATCGGTCGGCACACCATCTACCTGCCGGGGCTCATCAAGCCGCGCGCGGCGCAGACGCTGGCGACGCTGTGGCACTGGGCGCATCACAAGACGCCTAGCGGATTCTTCTTGCCGCGCCCGGGCGCACTTTCGGCGCGGCTCGATCGTCCCGTCGATTGGCGCGAAGGCGCTGCGGCCGGCTATCGCGTCTGCGGCCGCACCGCGGTGCGCTTCGACATCATCGAGCGTCTTGGCGACGCATTGGCGTTGGACGAGCAGCCGGCGCCTGCAGCCCTTGCGCGGCTCATCGGCCGCAGCGTGCGCGAACTCAGCGGCGTACTGCGTGCTCTCGGTTATCGGAGTGTCACTGACGAGGGCGCCACGCACTGGCGGCTTGCTGCGCTGAAACGCAAGCGGCGCGACAAGCCAGCTTCCGACGACAATGCATTCGCCACGTTGGCGGCGCTGCTGCCGAGCCAGCCGCAACCGCGCCGCAGGCGCCGAGGCGCGGCGTGAGCGAAGAGCGCGTCCGCGTCGATGTGTGGCTCTGGCGGGCGCGTTTCGCCAAGACCCGCGCCGCAGCCACCCGGCTGGTCAGCGAGGGTGGCGTGAGAGTCATCCGCGCGGATGGCGCATCGCGCGCCCTCGACAAGCCATCGGCGGAGATTGGCCCAGGCGACAAACTCCTTGTGCCTCACCGGAACGGGATCCGCTCCGTCGCGGTGAAGGCGATCGGCGTTCGACGCGGGCCGCCGGCGGAAGCCCGAACGCTTTACGGCGACGTTTGACGCAGCCCGCCTCGCTTGACGGCCCTTGCCGGTCCCGCCATGTCAGCCCCGCGGAACGGAGCGGGAATGACCTACGTCGTCACCGACGCATGCGTGCGTTGCAAATATATGGACTGCGTCGAGGTCTGCCCCGTCGACTGCTTCTATGAGGGCGAAAACTTCCTGGTTATTCACCCTGACGAGTGCATTGACTGTGGCGTCTGCGAGCCAGAATGCCCCGTGGACGCGATCAAACCGGACTCCCAGGACGATCCAGACGGGAAATGGCTGAAGGTGAACACAGAATTCGCCAAGGTTTGGCCAAATATTACCCGGAAAGGAACCGCGCCTGCGGATGCAGACGCCTTTAAAGACGAAAAAGACAAGTTCGAGAAATACTTTAGCGAGAAACCCGGGTCTGGCGATTGACTTGCGGCGCCCTAGCGCTTCCGAAACGCCTAAATCTGTGGTATGGTAAGACCAGAATTGATGAGCGCCGATGCGCGCTCGGCAGCTGGACTACCTATCGCGCCATTCAGCATTGCAGGGGGATCGGGGTTCGCGGGCGGTAACACCGTCCGTTTTACTTCGTGCGGGCTGGTTTGGCGGTCGTGGGAACCTGGCTGCGGGCAGGAACTTTTGGGTACGGAGAATTGAATGCAAACGACGCACGCCACACCAACCACGTCTTTCCGCCCGGGTGACCATATCGTCTACCCGGCGCACGGTGTTGGCCGAGTCATGGGTGTCGAGCAGCAGCAGGTCGCCGGCCTTGCGCTCGACGTCTTCGTGATCTCCTTCGAACAGGACAAAATGACACTGCGGGTGCCGACGACGAAGGCGCGCTCCTGCGGCATGCGCCCGCTCGCCTCGAGCGCGGTGGTCGACCAAGCCATGAAGACGCTGCAAGGCCGCGCCCGCATCAAGCGGACGATGTGGAGCCGCCGCGCCCAGGAATACGAAGCCAAGATCAATTCGGGCGACCTGGTCTCGATCGCCGAAGTGGTGCGTGACCTGCACCGCGCCAGCGATCAGCCGGAACAATCGTATTCTGAGCGTCAGCTCTATGAGAGCGCGCTTGATCGCATGGCGCGCGAACTCGCAGCTGTCGAGAAAGTCAGCCGCGACGATGCGGTGCAGAAGGTAACGGCTTCGCTCGCGTCGAAGAGGCAAGCGGCTGCTGCGTAAGGTTTACAAGCAGCAAGAATTGAGAAGGGCCGGGCGCAAGTCCGGCCCTTTTTCGTTGCACATGGAACGGCACTTTCGCCGCCGTCACGCGTTCGTGAACCGAATGACGCGGTTTGTGTCGCCCGCGGCAGAACTGCGCGCGGGCGAAGGCGTAGAATGTAGAACATGGCGCTGAGCGAAACTCTCGAACTGCGCACCAGCGCGCAGGCCTACATGCGCACCGCGATGCGTGCGCCGCTGCTGGACGCGGAGCACGAACGCGAACTCGCCGAACTCTGGCGCATGAAGGGCGACGAGCACGCGCTGCACGAATTGATCACCGCGTACTTGCGACTGGTTGTCGCGATGGCGTCGCGCTTTCGCCATTACGGCCTGCCGATGAGCGATCTCGTGCAGGAGGGGAATGTGGGCCTGATGCAGGCTGCGTCTCGCTTCGAGCCGGAGCGCGGCGTGCGCTTTTCAACCTATGCCGCCTGGTGGGTGCGTTCAGCAATGCAGGATTTTGTGTTGCGCAACTGGTCGATCGTGCGCACCGGCACGACATCGGTGCAGAAAGCGCTCTTCTTCAATCTGCGGCGGCTGCGCGCCAAGATCGGCGACATCGGCGATACGGTGATGAGCGCCGAGGCGTGCTCGCGCGTGGCGCGCGATCTGCGCGTGCCTGAGCGTGAAGTGGAAGCCATGGCCGCTCGCCTGGGCGCCCCGGACCGTTCGCTGAATGCGCCGCTGACGGAGGATGGGGATGGCGAGTGGCAAGACCTGCTTGCCGACGACAGCGCCGATCCGGAGGCGGTGACGACCGTGCTCCATGACAATGCGGCGCGTGCCCATCTCGTGCGCGATGCAATGAAGGATCTCAATGAGCGCGAACGGCTGATCATCCGCGAGCGCAAGCTCGAGGAAGAGACGGTGACGCTGGAAGCGCTGGGCGAACGGCTCGGCATTTCGAAGGAGCGCGTCCGCCAGATCGAAGGCAACGCACTGGCGAAGCTGAAGCGAGCGCTGATCGCCCGTGTCGGCGACCCGGCGGAAGCGGGTTACGTCGGCGACTGAGGTCGCGCCGGCGCTGGCGCGCCGTGCAGAACTTCGAGCTGACGGCTATCGTCCAAACAGATCTGCGGCAGATCGTGAAACACGCCGAGCGTGCCGCGCACGCGCACACGCGCCCCGGAGAGCGACGCAATCGGCCGGCCATCCCAATGCGTGAACGGGTCGCCGAAGAGGGCGATGGAGAAGGGCTTGTCGGCGGCGCCGCCCTCCATGGTCAGCGCCGCGCGATTGTCCAAGACCTGTGCGTCATGGATGACGCCTTGAAGCAGGCGGTAGGGCGCATCGCTGCGCGTGCAAGCTTGGTTGTCGCCGCGCTGCGCCAGCCGCGACGCGTTGGCGACGGTCAGCACGCGGTAGTCGCGATTTGCCCACAGCCCACGTGAAGCCGATCGCGCCTGCGCTTCGGTGTTCATGAGTTCTGCCGTGCGCGCATGATTGTCGTAACGCGGGCGCACCATGACCGCACCCCGCGCCACCAACGCATTCTGCAGCCAAAACCAACGCCCGCCTTCACTCTGCACGAAGACGTGTGCGATGGCCGCTGTGTCAGGCGCATTCGATTGCACGGAAGGCGTTTGTGACGACGAATCGCGTTGCCGCCGCACCCAGCGCCGCGTGCCGCCATACGCGAGCAGCACAGTGCGGTGCAGTGCCAAAGCTTCGAGCTCGCCGTAGGCTTGTGACGCGTACGGCTGATCACCGCGCGGCGCGTTCACTTCAGCAAGGAATACGCGCAGACCGGAGTCCAGTTGCAGCGTATCGCCATTGATCACGCGCGAGACGCGGCCTTGCTCGCCGCGCTGCAGCGATCCGACCTGCGGCCCGCACGCGGCGAGCGCGATCAGCACGACGAATAGAAGTGACCAGCTGCCCCCGCGCATGCTGAAAGGCCCCCACGCGAGAGAATACGAACGGCCCCGGCATTGCAACCCGAAGTTACTAACAGCGCCGAGCGTCTCGGCTGTTACGGGTCTGAAAGAATCGGCTCAACGTCGCCGCCGGTTGAGGGCGGCACATGGGTCAAGCTTTACCGAACGATCTCGATAGGCTCTTGGGCGGTGGGACGCCGATCAGGGTTTCTCAACCGGTCGATGCGGGCGCGGTGCATTGCGACGGCATGGTCGATATCGCGCGCCTCATAACCTTCGCGCCCAAGCGGGACAGGCCGCGCCGCTCCGTCCTGACCGACCGCTCGCGGGGCTAATCTCCTCAAAACCTCCATGCTGCCTCCAAGTCAGGGCGGTCCGCATCTGCGATAGCAAGGGCGCAACCGGGGCCATGGAGGGCCTTGCGCCATGAAATACGACAACATCCTGCAAACCGTCGGCCGGACGCCGATCGTGCGAATCAACAAGCTCGCGCCAGAGGGCGTGAACCTCTTCGTGAAAATGGAGAGCTTCAACCCGATGAGTTCGGTCAAGGACCGCATGGCCTTGGCCGTCATCGAAGCGGCTGAGCGCAGCGGTGCGCTGAAGCCGGGCCAGACCGTGATCGAGGCCACCAGCGGCAACACCGGCATCGGCCTTGCCATGGTGTGCGCGCAGAAGGGCTATCCGCTTGTTGTCGTGATGGCGGAAAGCTTCAGTATCGAGCGCCGGCGCTTGATGCGCTTTCTCGGCGCCAAGGTTGTGCTGACACCTGCCGCGCTGAAGGGCACCGGCATGCTGGCGAAGGCGATCGAACTCGCCGAAACGCACGGCTGGTTTCTGACGCGCCAATTCGAAAACGAAGCCAACGCTGACATGCATTCGCGCACGACGGCGCTCGAAATCCTCGCCGATTTCGAAGGCGAGCGGCTGGATTACTGGGTGAGCGGCTACGGCACCGGGGGCACCGTGAAGGGCGTCGCGCGCGTGCTGCGTGAACGCAGCCCAGCGACGCGCATCATTGTCTCCGAAGCCGACAATGCACCGGTGCTGGCAAGCGGCATTCCGCAGAAGCGCAACGCTGATGGCTCGCCGGCCGAAAGCCATCCAAGCTTCCGTCCGCATCCCATCCAAGGCACGACGACCGACTTCATCCCGAAGCTCGCGCAAGATGCGGTGGACGGAAAGTACATCGACGCGATCGTCAGCGTGGATGGCGCGCTTGCCATGCAACGTTCGCGTGAGCTGGCGCAGAAAGAGGGGATCTTCGTCGGCATCTCGTCGGGCGCGGCGTTGGCCGCGGCGATCGACGTGGCCAAGAACGCGCCGAAGGGCGCGAACATTCTGGCGATGCTGCCGGACACCGGCGAGCGTTATCTGTCGACGCCGCTGTTCGACAGCGTCGCCACCGACATGACGCCGGAAGAGTTCGACATCTCGCGCTCGACGCCATCGGCTCAATTCGAAGCGCCGACGGCTGCTGCGCCGGTGAAGGCGCCGGAAACCAAGGCAGCGCGCGATCTCGAAGCCGAGACCTTCGTGGATACAGCGATCAAAAGCCACGCCGTAGTCTTGTTCGCGCTGAAATGGTGCGAGTTCACCTGGTCGGTCCGGCGCATGTTCGCCGAACTCGGCATTCTTTTTTTTTCCATCGATCTGGATTCCGGGGCGTTTCAAAAGGACGATTGGGGCGGGCGCGTTCGCCGTGCGCTACAAGCTCGCTCAGGCGTCTCCACTATTCCGCAGATCTTCGTCGGCGGTGAATATATTGGCGGCGCCGGCGAAACGCTCGAGGCGTGGCGCGCAGGCGCGCTCAGCAAGGCGCTTCTCCGCGCCGGCGTTGAACTCGAAGCCCAGCCGGACGATCCCTCGCGCTTCTTGCCGAAATGGCTTCAGCCGCGCGCGGCGGGGTAGAGACATCGCTCGCGATTGAGAGCTTCAATCGCCGGCTGGCTTTGTCGGTCGTGCGACGCGCAAGCGCGTGTCGTGCCGGAGCTGCCTCGCCACGGTCGCGAGTCCCGGAAAGAGGCTGCTTTCCGATATGCCAAATCGTTCTAGCTCTCGGCGGATATCTTCGAAACTGTCCCCCGATACGTGCCAATGTCTCATCTCCGCGCCAGCACGCGGCTCAAAGTCGCCTGGCGGCTCAGCTGTAAAAACCGACTGCTGCACAACCAATCGAGGATCGATGTGTGGCGGGCGCACTACCTCCAACGTCTCTATCGAAAAGGGATCGGAGTTCTGGCCGAGATCGATTTCATCCGCATTGTTTCTGTAGGCCCACAACATTCCGTCCTCGCCTGAGGGATTTCCGTCCCGAACGACGAAGAACAACGCCACTAGAGGATTCTCCGTCCAATCGAGTAGTCGGGTCGGCAGCCCGAAATGCTGGGCCAGTATTATCCATTCCCATTCTGAAGTCGGTGGATTCGGCAGGAACGCTCTGGCCTTCCTTTTGAATTCTCCCAGTAGTCGCTTTTCATAGGTTCTAGCATCTACTTCGCCGACGACGCGGTGAATTCCCGCGCACAACTCCCAACTCCACAACGTGTGCCCTCTGAATATCCAATCGCCTGGCGCGTCTCGCGCCAGGTTCGTCAGAAGATCTGCGACCGATTCAATCAAGATTTTTTGCTTCACGAGTGAAGCCACGTAGTTCAAGTCACCCTGGCGACGGTATTCGAAGCCATCGATGTCATAGACATCGTCGCCGTCGATGACACGGCGTTTGATCCCCAACGTCGCCAGCTCTTCGTCCTGCACATAGTGACCGTCCAACTCCTCGATCCGCGTGTCGTCGTAACCGTATGTTGTGCTGAGCCACTTTTCGTCGAGACGCATAATGAGCTCAGCATCGCAGTCGTTAGGATCGAAGCCGGTATTGTCCTCTTCGAATCGAGCGGCGCCTCTCCTTGTCCTCGCCACGACGAAGCAATTCTCCTCCGCTGAAGGGGTCTCCACCCAGTAGAGCTTGAACGGCGGTTTCATGGAGAATCTCCGGCAGGCCGTTGATCCTGACTGATTCATGGACACAAAAACACGTAGAGGAGCGACCCCGGAGAGATTCGAACTCCCGACCGTCTGCTTAGGACGCAGCTGCTCTATCCAGCTGAGCTACGGGGCCGCAGCGTTCGAGAGCTAGGCAAAACCACGCGCCCTCGCAACCACTTTGGCCGTTTGTCTGTACTGGACACCGCAGGAGCGGCGGGATCACAATGGCGCGCCGGGGACGGTCAGGGGAGACGCGATACAATGGCGCGCCGATACGCCAATTCATGGTCGCGCGCGGCTGCGCGCCTCACGGGCATCGCGCACACGCAGGCGCCGATCTTCCGCTGGGGCGTTTTGCTGATCCTGATTGCGATTTGGATCGGGCTTGGCCTCGTTTATTGGCTGCATCTCGGCATCTGGGAAGCGCTTTACCGCAGCATCGCTGCCGTCTCGATGTCGGGCGACTATTTTGGCGTCACCAATGAGCAGCTGAATTTGGTGCGCTTCGCGGCGCTTGCCGTGCCGGTGGTTGGTCTGCTGTTCGCCTTCTCCGGCGCGCTTGGACAGCACTTGGCCAAGACGTTCAATCTGCGCGCCTCGAAGCACATCGTCATCGCCGGCGACTCGCCGCCCGCGCTGTCGCTCGCGCTCGATTGCCGCAAGCACCACGACGCCGTCATTCTCATCGCGCAAGATCTCCCCGAAGACGCGATGCTTGGTTTGCGCCGCCAAGGCGTGATCGTGCTCGAGGGCGACGCGCGCCATGTCGAGACGTTGCGCTCGGCGCGCGCCCATCACGCCGCGCATGTTGTGGCGTTCGAGCCGGACGACACGGTCAACCTGCAGATTGAGGGCGCGGTGCGCCGGCTTGTCGGCAATTCCAAGCGCAAGCCGCCGATCAGCGTGCATGTGTCCACGCGCTCGCCCATGCTTCTGAAAGAGGCGCGCGAAATGCGCTCGGCGCAGATGCGACAAGACAAGATGGTTGGATCGCCGGTTGATCCGAAACCGTTCTCGATCGACGAGATGGCGGCGCGGGCGCTGCTGCAGAGCGAGACGGTGGAGTTCCTGAAGGTAGGGCATGAGCTCAAAGCGGAGCGGCTGCATTTTGTCTTTTTTGGTTTCGACGAGGGCGCGGAGTCTGTTGCTGAGCGCGTGCTTGCGAGCCTGTGGTCCACGAACTTTCAAGCGCCACGGTTGACAATCCTTTCGCCCGATCCGCCCTCGACCGAAGCCGGCTTCAAGGCGCGTCACCGCGAGGCGTTCGTGCATCCGGAACTGTGGAGCGCCGATGTCGCGTTCCTGCCATTCAACTGGGACATGGCGGCGGTCGGCCCGGATTTGCTCGACATGGTCGAACAGCAGCGCGGCAAGCCGACGGCGGCGATCGTTTCCATGGGCAGCGACCCGGGCAACATTCATCTCGGCATTGCGCTGAAGCGCGCCTGCAATTTCGGCGGTCGCTGGCCGATTCCGATTTTCATGCGCGAAACCAGCCAATCCGAATTTTCTCGGCAATACGCGCACGGCGACGACACGCCAGAGCTTGACGCCTATCTGCAAGCTTTCGGGGCGCATCAGATGATCGCCACGCGCGCGCGCATCATCGAAGGCGGACTCGATCAAGGAGCCGCCGTTGCGCACGAGTACTACAATCAAGGGCTCACCGGTCGCGATCCGATGAGCATGCGTGAACTGCAGTCGGCGATGCGCGATTGGGCCGATGTTCTGGAGACCTATCGCTCTGCCAACCGCGCCGTCGCCGATGCGGCGCTGGTGAAAGTTTGGGACGCGGGTTGGCGTCCGGCCGTGAGCGGGGAAAAGGGCAACACCGCGCCGACCATTCCTGACGATCTGATGGCTCGCTTGGCCGAGCGCGAGCACGACCGCTGGGTTGCCGAGCGGCTGATGGCGGGTTGGCGCCCGACCATGCAGGGCGAAAAGCGCAACAATGATCTCATGGCGCACGACAAGCTCGCACCTTGGAGTGCGTTGAACGAAAACGACCGCACCAACGATATCGTCCAAGTCCGCGCCGCGCTCGACATTGCGCGCGTCATGCACCGCGACGGGTTCGTCGCGCACGCGTAGGCGCTACTCGTGCAAGCCGACTGCACGACCGCTCGCGCCGGCCGCGTCCAAATAATGCACGCCTCCGACATTCTGGCGATTGAGGATGGTCTGGAACCCATTGGCCGCGGGTGCTGAGCGCAGCGTTTCCGGCGCATACGCCGGCACCGCGCCATTGTTCAGCGCCTCGCCGATCACGCGGCCGCGTAATTGGCCGTGCGCGGGGATGCGAAGCCCGAGCACATGCGCGATCGTCACTTGCAGGTCCGCGTTGCTCACTGGTGCAGGATCGACGAAGCGCGCGCGGAAATCTGGACCGATCGCGGCCATGAAGTTGCGCGTCTCGCCGCGACTGAGCGAGCCATGCATGCCTTGGCCTTGCGCGAGCGGCGTGTCGGCGATTTCAGCGGTGCACATTTCTGGATTGCCACAGCCTGTGTCGAAGCTGCCGAAGCTGACGACGATCGCGGGCTGCGGCGTCAGCGCGCTGCCGGTGAGATTGACCGCGCTGAGCGGAAGTGCGCCTGGAATATTTCCGAAGCGGTCGGCCGCGAAAATCGCACCGACATAATCCTGTGTCGTCAAGAATTGCACGATCCGTGGCGCGAGCGATGCAGCGTCGGCGCCGGGCAGATAGATGAGGTTGGAACCCCCGTTGCCCGCAACAATGACTTGCGGATGCGCCGGGTCTGCGCCGATGAGCGCGCTGCCGCGTGGCGCCTGACCGGTCGGCACTTCTGCGCCATTGGCCTGATAGAGACGGAGGCCGAGCGCGTGACTGAGATCGATAGCGAAAAAGCCGAACGGCAATTGGCCGGCCGGCACGTTCGGAAACGAGAGGCTCGCTGCGTAGCTCGTCTGCGATTGCTTCGAAATCGTTGCGAAGCCGTGATCGGCAGCAACGAATACATTCGTTGTCGTCGCAAGCTGATTGGCTGTGAGAGCATCGCGGATGCGCTGCAGATCGCCGGCAGCGCCTGCAATTGCCGCGCGTGAGCTCGGCCCATTGATGCCCGGTGTCAGCGCATTGAGGCTGTCGCTTTGCGAATGCTGGGTCGAATCCGGATCGGGCGACCAGAACAGCATGACGAACGGGCGCCCCGAAGCGTGCAGACGCGGCAGCAGTACGTCGGCGGCAACGCTGACGAACCAATCCTGTTGCGCGCGGTTGTTCAGCGCGCGTTGTGGCGGCGTCAGCGACAGATGGGCGGCTTGCAGCGCCGTGGCGATGTCTGCGGGTAGGACCGGGCCGCCCGGTTGGCCAAGCGACTCATCGATCCAGATCGGGTCGCCGCCGCTGGTGACGGCGCGCATCTGGATGCCGGTTGGGCCGGTCTTTCCGATCGACACGACGGTGTAGCCACGCGCGCGCGCCGCCGCGAGCAAGGTCTGTTCGTTCAAATAATTCCCGCCGAAGCGCGCGTCCATGTCGGCGAGCGTTGTGTCGTCTTCGAAGCCAATGACGTGGGCGCCATTCGCGTGCGGCATCGGCGGCTCGCCCGGATGAATGACATTGCCGAAATCGCCGTTGTCGCCGGCGAAGTGGCCGCTGGCAATCGCCGCCGCGTTCACGGTGGTGAGTGTTGGGTAGACCGAATGGCTGTTGGCGAAATTCACGCCATCGCGCTGCACAGCCGCGAAGCCTGGCGCGTCCGCTTCCGTCACCGAGCCATAGCGCAACCCATCGGCCACGAAGATCACGGCGTTGTGCGGCGATGCGGCCGGCGTTGTTGCGCAGCTGGCGGCAAGGAGCGCAAGAATCGCGGATGCAGCCGCGCAACGCATTGTCTTCGGCATCGAGTCCCCCTGCGTCCGTTTAAGCGCCGCCTGCTACAGATTGGTGACAGCCAATCCCAGCGTCTCGCGCATTTCCTCTATGTCGGCCAGCTTCACCTCGAACGGCGACCAATCATCGCGCTCGGCAATCGCCGCCCAGATACGCTCCACCTCGTCGATGACCATCGAGACCTGCGTCGGCCGTTGCAACAGTGGTCTTGAGAGCAAGCTTCCCAAGTCGCTGCGCGTGCGCGCCTCGAATCCGCGCCGCACGGTGAGAAAGGCCTCATCCTGATAGAGCGTCGTCTGCGGACTCTCGGCCGCGCGCGCAGCGCTCGCCTCGCCGCCGATCCAATCGTGAAAGAACTGATCCCAACCGGCTCTGCTCTGGGTCAGCCAGTCGAACAGCGTCTGCAGAAATTCGAGATCGCTGTCGCGATCGCGCAGTTCGAGCTTCAGCCGGGCGAACATCGCCCGCCGCAGACCGTCCTGATAGGCCGGCGCGAACTGCGCGAGCGCCGCCTCGAGTGGCGCAACAGGGGAAACCAAAGAGAGTGCGCTGCCGAGTTGCGCCAGCGCCCACGACACCGCTTCGGGCTGGCGACCGAAAGAATAGAGCCCAGTTTCGTCGAAATACGCCGCCGTGAAGCTCGGATCACTCTCCGGCAGGAAGCGCCAGGGCCCGTAGTCGAAGCTTTCGCCAGTTACAGTGAGATTATCGGTGTTGAGCACGCCGTGGACAAAGCCGGCCGCCATCCAGCTTGCCGCCAGCCGTCCCGCCTCGCGCGCGGTTCGCTCCAGTAGCCCCGCCGCCCGCGCCTCTGTGTCCAGCGCCTTCAGTTCGGGAAAATATGCCTCGGCGCAATGATCGATCAGAATTCGGATCAGGTCGGGGCGCTCGAAAAACGCCAGCCGCTGGAATGTCCCATAGCGGATATGGCTGTGTGACAGCCGCACCAGCACCGAAGAGCGCGTCGGCGAGGGCTCGTCGCCACGCGTCAGCGCTTCGCCAGTCTCAAACAGAGAAAACGCCTTCGAGGTGTAAACACCCAACGCCTCCAGCATTTCCGCAGCCAGCACCTCGCGCACGCCCCCCTTGAGCGTCAGCCGCCCGTCGCCGAAGCGCGAATAGGGCGTCTGGCCTGAACCTTTGGTTCCGAGATCCAGGAGACGATCCGCATCATCACGCAGCTGCGCAAAGAGGAAGCCGCGACCATCGCCAATGTCTGGATTGTAGGTGCGGAACTGGTGTCCATGGTACCGCATCGCCAGCAGCGCGTTCATGTTTCCCGGCAGCCGCTCGAAACGCGCGAAATGCGCCGCCCATTCCGCATCGGTGAGTGCATCAAGACCCACATGCGCGGCCCAATCCTGGTTGCGGCGCCGCAGAATGTGTTGGGGAAATGGCGCCGGCGTCACCGGATCGGCAAATTCCGGCCCCAGGCGCGCGAACAAAGGATCAGGTGCGTAGCTGGCCGAGACGGGCATGCGCGCTAGATGTAGAGACACAAAAGCTTCGCGTCATGCGGTCAGAAGCCGTGACGCCGCGCTCCATGTGTGGCATGAATAAAGCGGGGCTTCGAGTAAGGATCGGGACGCAATGCCAACGCGCGGATTTGCCTGCGTTGTGATTGCGCTTTTGGCCCTCGCCAGCTGTGGCGACAACGCGAGAAGCGCGAGCAAGACAGATCTGAGTTCGGCCGAGCATATTGCCGCCGCACTCGATACCTGCGCCCAAAATCACACGGGCTTCGCGCGCAACGTGTGCGGCAACCGCACGCTCGCCAACTTGGATAGCCAGGTGCAGCGCACATTGGTGAGCGCAGCGGGCAATGTCTCCGACGCCGGCGCCCAGATGCTCGTGAACAACGAAGCGCGCTGGCTGGAAGCCCAGCGCGTCGGCTGCGGCGTCGCCGAAAGCGCCACGCCGCTGTCAGCCGACCAGTCCCGCTGCTTGGAAGGCCAGCTCCGCGCGCGTGCGCAGCAGGCCAGCACCGCCGTCCAGCAAATTGGCGGCTACACTTTCCAGCGCATGGAGCTGGTGGACGCCGCGCCGATCACGCCGGCGATTGCGCAGCAGAGCGGACTGGGCGCCGATGCGCCGGCGGCGATCGTGCGCGACATCCGTTTTCCGCGGATCGATGGGCGCCAGACGCCAGAGATTCAGCGCTTCAATGATCTCGTTGCGCAGCAGCCATCCGTCACCCTCGATGAGGCGACCAATGAGATTGTCGACTATCGTATTGTCTATGCCGGGCCAGAGCTGATCTCAGTGCGCTTCGACGGCAGCCAGGATGCACTGGGCGCCGCGCACCCGAACTCGACCACCAAGGCCGTGACCGTGCTCATGGGCGAGGGCCGTGAGTTGACCGAGAACGACGTATTTCAACCAACGTCGCGCTGGCAGGACTTCATCACCCAGCGCGCCGTCGCGGAGCTCGCGCGGCAATTCCAGGAAGACGGCTTCACGCCCCCGCAGCGCGATGTGCGCGAAACGGCAACCAAACCGCACCTTTGGCTTATCTCCGAACGCGGTCTCACGATTCTCTTCCCACCATACTCATTCGGCGCGCCGTACGTGATGGGCGGAACGGACGTGACCATCCCGTGGTCCGACCTCCGGCCATATCTCAATCCGGCCGCACCGCTGCCGATCCGGCCGAGCGCGTAGCGCAATTGGGAGTGGGAAGTAGGGCAGTAGGCCGCGCCTCAAACATATTGCCCTATTCCGCTAGTCCCTTACTGCCCTCCAAACATGAACCGCAACGGATCGCTGGCCGCGCTCGTCGGCGTTGTGCTGATCGGCATGACCGGCTTCGGCGTCTTCCTGCCGATTTTTCCGTTCCTGGCGTTGCACCTTGGCGCCAGCGCGACCGCCACCACGATCGCAATGGGCTGCTATTCGCTCGGCCAATTCATCGCTTCGCCATGGTGGGGGAGGCTGAGCGATCGCGTCGGCCGCAAGCCGATCCTGATCGTCGGCCTCGTCGGGAATTGCATCTCGTATTTGATCCTATCGCAGGCGCATAACATCGAGATGCTTGCTGCCGCTCGCCTGTTCGGCGGGCTGATGGCCGGCAATGTCGGCGCTGCGTTCGCTGCGGCCGCTGATCTTGCGGACGACAAAACACGCGCGCGCAACATGGGTCTGCTCGGCGCCGCCGTTGGTCTGGGTTTCATCGCCGGGCCGGCGCTAGGTGCGATCATGATTGGCCACACGCCGGACAATCAATCGTTCTCACAAGTGTGCTTGATTTCCGCTGGTCTCGCCGCGACCGCGGCGCTCACCGCGTTCGTTCTCTTCCGTGAGAGCTTGCCGAAGGAGGCGCGCCGTCCGCTCGATTTGCCGCGCGTGCGCCGCACGACGCTTCTACTCACACGGCCGACATTGCAGCGCTTCGTTGGCGTCATGCTGGTGATGATCACTGCGCAAGCGCTGATGGAGGCGACCTTTGGCTTATGGGCTGACGCCACATTGCAATGGGGTCCGCGCCAAGTGGGCTATGCGCTGGCGGGCTTGGGTGTCGGTGCGGTGCTGCTGCAAGGCGGCGGCGCTGGCCGCGCGTCGCGCGTGCTCGGCGAACGCACCGTGCTGGTCGTGGGCTTGGGTCTGCTTGTCGCCGGTTTCGCCGGCATGGCGGTGGCGCATAGTGAAACACTCCTCATCGCCTCACTGATCGTGTTGGTCGCCGGCATTGGGTTTGCCACACCGGCTCTCAATGCGCTCATCGCCGAGCAAGCCGCGCCGGAGGAGCGGGGCGCGGTGATGGGCCTATCGCAATCGGCCTCAGCACTTGGGCGCGTCATTGGTCCTATGGGCGCCGGCGCGATCTTCGATGTACTCGGTCACGGCGCACCGTTTGCCGTGGGCGCCGCGCTCATGCTCGCCGCGCTTTTCGTCGCAACGAGCGAGCGCGCGCTCACTCACGCGCCGTCGCGCGGATAGCGGCGCCACACGCCATTGCGGTCGCGCACCTCATAGCCGTCTTCCGTCTCGCGAAGGCTTGGCTCGGCCAATGGCGCTTTGCCGTGACCACCAGGAACATCGAGCACATAAGTCGGCTGGACCAAGCCGGACGCGCGCTCATGCAGTTCACGCACCAGCTCTTGTCCGCGCGGAATTGTGCAGCGGAAGTGTGATGTGCCGGGCGCTTTGTCGAGATGATGCAAATAGTACGGCTTGACGCGTACCTCGACCAAGCCGCGCATCAAGGCTTCCAGCGCATCCGCATCGTCATTGACGCCCTTCAGGAGCACGGTCTGCGACAGCATGGGCACACCGGCGTCGGCGATGCGCGCAATCGCCGCGCGGGCGTGCTCTGTCAGCTCGCGTGCGTGGTTCGTGTGCAGCACGACATAGGTTGTGGCGCCTTCGGTGCGCAGCGCCTCGACCAGGTCCGGCGTCACGCGGAGCGGATCGACGGCGGGGATGCGCGTGTGCCAGCGCAGAATTTTCACGTGCGGGATCGCGGCAAGGCGTTGCGTGATCTCGCGCGCGCGCCGTGCCGAGAGCAAAAACGGATCGCCGCCGGTGAAGATAACCTCCCAAATTTCCGGCTGGCTTTCGATGTAGGCGATCGCCGCATCAAGCTCCTCGCCCGTCAGCGTGCCATCACCTTGAGGTCCCACCATCTCGCGCCGGAAGCAGAAACGGCAATAGACCGGGCACACATGCACGAGTTTCAGCAAGCAGCGGTCGGCATAGCGATGCACGACGCCTTTCACAGGCGTATGCGCGTCATCGCCGATCGGATCGCTGAGTTCGTCAGTTGAAGTAATCAGCTCACGCGCATCGGGACGAAACTGCGCCGCGATAGGATCGGCTGGATCGCTCTCATCGATCAGCGCGTCCATCGCCGGTGTGATCGCCACCGCATAGCGCGCCGCGACTTGTTCAAGCGCGCTCTGTTCCCCCTCCCTTAGAGGGGGAGGGGGCAGGGGGTGGGGTGAACCACTGGCTGATCGTGTTGATGCGCTGCGAGTTGCAGAAGCGATGGCGCCATCACCTCCACCCCCGGCCCCTCCTCCCTCTAGGAGGAGGGGAGTGGTCGCCGCTTTGCTCACATCACACTCCAAACGCTTTCGCGTAGCGCACACGACCGCCGTCCCGGAGCACGCCCGGCGTGAATTCGAGCGCCATGAACTCCGGGCCCGAGAACGGAGCTTCTAACGATTCGGCCATCGCCGCCGAGAAACCGAAGCGGGGATAATAGTCTCGATGCCCAAGCACAATGATCGCCGCGCAGCCCAGCTCTGCGCAGCGCGTGTTGCCGGCGCGGATCAATTCGCCGCCGAGCCCGCGATTTTGGAAATGCGGCAACACTGAAACCGGCGCCAGCGCCGCGGCTGCAATCGTTCCGCCGTCACGTTCGATTGGGAGCCGCGAATAGAGGATGTGACCTTGTATGGCGATGTCGCTCGCCGCCACGAACTCGCAGATTACGTCGTCCGCAGCGCGCAGATCCTCGACCAGGTTCGCCTCGACATCGCCCTCGAACGCATGCCGGATCACGGCGCGAATGGCGGGAAAATCACGCGGTTCTGCGGGGCGGATCACAATGTCCATGCTTAGCTCGGCGTCCATAGCACGTCTTGGATCGAGCGTGCGCCGCTGGCGAGCATCACGAGACGGTCGAAGCCGAGCGCCACGCCGCTTGCCGGCGGCATATGCGCGAGTGCGGCGAGGAAGTCTTCGTCGATCGGCCAGCTCTTGCCGTAACGCTTCTGCTTCTCCGCCATATCCGCAACCAGCCGCGTGCGCTGCTCAGCGGGATCGGTGAGTTCACCGAACCCATTCGCGAGTTCCACACCGCATGCATACATCTCGAACCGTTCCGCAACGCTCGGATCATGCTGCGTCCGCTGCGCTAGCGCAGCTTCGCTGATGGGATATTCGTGCAGCAGCGTGAGGCGATCGATGCCGAGTTGCGGCTCGATCTGAACGATCGCTTTCGAAAACTCGTCGTGCGCAATCCCCCCTCTCCCTTGCGGAGAGGGGGTTAGGCGGTGAGGGGCGTTCAGCTGCCGCTCTGATTTAGGATTGGGCTGAGAAAATTCGCGGTCACCGCGCGTGTATTTTCGCCCCTCATCCCCCGACCCCTTCTCCGCAAGGGAGAAGGGGAAATGTCGCGCGAACGCATCTTTCATCGTTAGATATTCCGGCGCCGCATGCGGATCGCAGGTGCGATCCTTCCACCGCAGCGCGCCATTCGTCTGCGCCGCCGCCACCCGCGCCAGCGCCACGCAATCATCCATCACATGCCGGTAGGGCGCGCCGGCGCGATACCATTCCAGCATCGTGAACTCGCTGGCGTGCAGCGGTCCTTCCTCGCCGCGTCGCCAGACCTTGCCGAGCGAGAAGATCTTCTCCTCGCCCGCAGCCAGCAGCTTCTTCATCGCGAACTCGGGACTTGTGTGCAGGTAACGTCCATCCGCTTCGAACGCGTCGACATGCACTTCAGCGCCCGGCGAAACCACCAACGCCGCCGGCTCCACTTCGACGAACCCCTCCGCCTCGAACCACGCCCGCACGGCGCGCAAAATCGCAACGCGCGCCTGCAGGAACGGCGCACGGTCGGCGTGGCGCCCTTTATCCCAGAAAGGAGTCACTCCCCCTCTCCCTTGTGGAGAGGGGGTAGGGGGTAAGGGGCGTTCAGATGATCAGGCGCCTGCTTGTTTGAGCGCCCCTCACCCGCCCGCTTCGCGGCCACCGTCTCCACGAGGGAGAGGGTTGCGTTGCCGCCCTTGGCCCAAACACAGAACGCAGCTAAGAGAGCCGCCAAAATTCCATCCCTTCCGGCAGAGAGCGCGCCCGAATGGTCTCGGGCAGCGAGTTTTAGAGGTTTATCGTGGTCAAAGTCATCGCCAGCGACGTCCGCAAAGGCAACGTGCTCGAGCATGAGGACGGCAAATTGTACGTGGTGATGAGCCACGAGACCTTCCGTCCAGGCAAAGGCACGCCCACGACCACCATCGTCATGCGCCGCATCATCGACGGCGTGAAGACGACCGAGACCTACAAGACCACGGATGGCCTCGAAAAGGCGTTCGTCGAAGAAGTGAAGCACCAATACCTGTTCGATGACGGCGACGCCGGCCTCGTGTTCATGAATCCGACAAGCTACGAGCAAGTCCATCTGGCGCGCGACATGGTCGGCGATGCCGTCGACTATCTGCAGCCGGAAATGATGGTGGACCTCACCATGCACGACGGCCAGGCGCTTTCAATCGAGCTGCCGCCGCGCGTGACGCTGGAGATCGTCGAGACCGAGCCGGTGGTGAAGGGCCAGACCGCGTCGTCGTCCTACAAGCCGGCGAAGTTGTCGAATGGCGTGAAGACCATGGTGCCGCCGCACATAGGCGCCGGCACGCGCGTCATCGTCTCCACCGAAGACGGCTCCTACGTCGAGCGCGCGAAGGATTAAGCGCCAGTGGCCAAGTCTGTCACCATCTATCACAACCCGAAATGCACGACATCGTGCAACGTGCTGGCGATGATCGAAGCGACGGGCGCCAAGCCGAAGGTCGTCGAATATCTCAAAGCGGGCTGGACGAAGCCGCAGCTCAAAGCGCTCTTCGCTGCGGCCGGCCTCACGCCGCGCGAAGCTATGCGCAAGAAGGCCGCCGAAGACCTCGGCATTTCCGAAAAGGCGACAGCCGCGCAAATCTTGGACGCCATGGTCGAGCATCCGGTGCTGGTGGAGCGCCCGTTCGTGGAGACGTCGAAGGGCGTCGTGCTCGCGCGGCCGAAAGAGAAAGTTCGCGAGATTCTGTAAACCTCATGCTCGCCCTTGACGGGCGAGCTGTCGGCCCGCGAAGCGCGATGACTGAGTGGGTGACTCCTCGGGCTGCGCCGTCACCCACTCCGTCCGCTTCGCGGACACCTCGCCCATCAAGGGCGAGGAGTGCGACCTAGTTCGAACGCGCCATGAAGATCTGCCCGATGCGATCCGGCGTGCCGCGAATGCGTTCCAAGTGCGGGTAGCGCAGTCCGTTGTGATAATCGATCCGCATGGTGCGATACTGATCGCCCGCTTTGATCAGCAGCTCGATCGGATCGTGGCCGGTTTTCGCCGCCGTGATGGCGCGCCGCAGGCCATCGGCTGAATACGTGTCACCGTTCACGGCGATGACGGTTTCGCCAACCGCCAAGCCGACATTGAACGATGGGCTGTCCCATTGCACTTGGCTGATCGCGCCGCCTTCGCCGATCAGAACGCCAATCGAATACATGAAGTCAGCGCTCTTCGAGTGCGTTTCCTGATCCTTCTGGAAAGCGGAGCGCTCTTCGGTGAAGACGAGCCGGTAACCGCCCCGCGTGATGCCATCGAGCGGCGCGGGCCCATTCACGGCGTTGAGATGGGCGCGCAGGAAGTGCGCCCAGTCGTAGGGCATGACGCGGTTGAGCGCCGCGACTACATCATCGAACGTGTAAGTGTTTTCGTCGAAAGCGCCGTTGTTCACGCCGAAGAAGGCGCGCGCGAAATTGTCGAGCGAACGCGAACCATGCGTGCGCTCGCGGATGAGTGTATCGGCGTCGAGCCAGATCATCTGGCCCTCGGAGTAATAATCCTCCGAACGCTGCCAGCTGCGCCATGGTTGCGGCTGGCGCCGAGAGGCGATGGGATCGTTTGTCGTATCCTGCAGGGCACGCCATTGCCGGCCGACACGCGCATCGCCATAGACCGCAGCCGTCATCGCCAACGCATCGAGCGCCTGCTGACGCGAATGCAGGCCGGAGCGCGCCGCAAGCACATAACCCCAATATTGCGTCTGGCCTTCGTAGACCCAGAGCAAAGTGTCCTGCATCGGCACGTTATAATTCGGCGTCCACAAATCGAACGGTCGGCGATACTTGCCGTTCCACGAGTGCGTGTATTCGTGCGGCAGCAGATCGCGCGCGCTCGAATAGCCCGCCCAGCCGGTGAAATAGTCCCCCATCACGCCATCTTCGCTCGAGCGGTGATGCTCGAGCCCGTTGCCGCCCATGCGATCGCTCAGCGAAAACAGGAAGTCGTAGTGATCGTAATGATGCGAGCCGTAGAGACGATAAGCTTGCTGCACGAGATTGCGATGGACCTGGATCTGCTCCGGCGTCATCACCAATTGATCCGGCCGGTCCGCCACCACATCCAGATGCACCGGCACGGGCCCATGGGGGTCTAGATCGACGCGCGTCGTGTAGCGGCCGGCGTACATCGGCGAATCCACCAGCACGTCTAGCGCTGTTTCCTCGTAGTGCGTCGTGGCGCCATCGGCGCGCGCGCCATCGAGTGCAGTGAAGCCGGTCCAGCCATCTGGCAGCTTCACGCTCGGCACGTAGCGGATGCGCGACGCATAATAGCCCGCTGGATAGAGCACCATGGCGTTCCATTGCAGGTCGAGCATTTCGCGCGTCATGGTGATGCGACCCTGCGGCGACGCGGTCGGTGACACGTACTGATAGGTAAGATCGAGTGCGGTCACGCCGGCCGGCACATCGATGTGAAAGGCATAAACATCGACCGTGTCGCGGCGCCATGCGATCGTTTGGCCATTGCCACGCACGACGAGGCTAGCGAGTTGGTTGATTGGCCCGCTCGGTCCATGCTTGCCTGGCAGCCAGCGTGGATAGAGCAGTGTGATCGGTCCGGCGCCGGACACCGGCACCACTTCGTGCACCGAAAAGATGCCCTGCGCCGTGTTGGTGGCGTCGACGTCGATGGTGATCGGCCCGGCGGGGTAAGGAATATCTCGCGGCGCTGGGATCGCCGGCGGTAGTGGTGCGATCTGTTGAGCATAAGAAGCGCCCGCGAATGCCAACGCGGCAGCCGCCGCCGCGAGCCAACCCAGCCGTTTCGTCATACCGATCCCCTAAATCGTCGCCCGCATTCTTGACGGCGCGCCTGCGTCGTCAACGAAACGTGCGCTGGTGAGGGAATTTGCCGCTGGGCGTTTGCGGCGAATGGCAAGTTTGGCTTAGATAACGGCAATCGGTTCCTCATTCGCGAGGATCAAAAGGGAACGCGGTGCGAATCCGCGGCTGCGCCCGCAGCTGTAAGCGGCGAGCTGACATCACAGCCACTGCGCATGCGACGCGCGGGAAGGCGATGAAGGCAACGACCCGCGAAGCCAGAAGACCTGCCGATCGCGACCTTGGCTCGGGATGGAGCCATCGGAGGTGTATGTGCGGAGTTTCGCGTGCGCTCTTGCGCTTGTGCTGACGCTGGTTTTTCCAGCGATGGGAGAGCCGCGCCGAGTCGTTAGCCTCGACTATTGCGCCGATCAATTCGTGCTTGGTCTTGCTGATCGCGATCAGATCGCTGCTGTGTCGCACGGCGCTGCGCGTGATGATTCATATTATCGCGATCGCGCCTATGGCCTGCGTCAGGTGCGGCCGACGCTGGAGGAAACGCTCGCGCTGTATCCCGATCTCATCGTCCGCACATGGGGTGGGCCGTGGGACGCCAGCGCTGCGTACGGCCGCTTCCACGTGCCCGTACTGCAGCTCGGCGACGCGGCCGACTTCGCACAGGCACGGGCACAGCTTCTGCAAGCGGCGCATGCATTGGGTCACGATGATCGCGGCGCAGCGCTGGCGCGTGATCTCGACGTTCGCCTTGCGCGGCTGCAAACAAGTGCTCCGGCCAACGCGCCGGCCATTATGTATCTTTCCGCCGGCGGCGCCACGCCTGGCCCTGGAGTGTTGATGGACGCGGTCATCCGCGCCGCTGGTGGGCGCAACATCGCGGCCGCGCCCAGCTGGAACGTGCTGCCGCTCGAGCGCCTCGCGCAAACGCCGCCTGCGTTTGTCGTCACGGCATTCTTCGACACTGGCCGCACTCAAATGAATGCGTGGTCTCCCTCGCGCCATCCAGCGTTTCGCGCCGCGCTTTCGCGCACGCACATCGTCGCGCTGCCCGCCGCCGCCGTGTCGTGCGAAGCCTGGACCGCGATCGACGCCGCTGAAGTCATTGCCGCGGCGCTGCGCGCGTCATGAACAGCGCCGCGCGTCTCTCGCTCGCGCTCGTCGCCATCAGCGCGCTCGCGCTGTTCGCCGCGCTCTATCTCGGGCCCGTACCGCTCACGCATCCGTTCGCAGGCGACGCGGAGACAAACACCATCGTTTGGCAAATCCGTTTCCCGCGCGCGCTCACCGCGTGGCTTGTCGGCGCGGCGCTTGGTCTTTCCGGCGCTGCGCTGCAAGGTCTGCTCCGCAATCCGCTCGCTGACTCAGGCGTGCTTGGTCTTTCCGGTTTCGCCGCGCTTGGCGCGGTCATCGCGTTTGCCTTCGGCTTCGCCGCGCTCGCGCCGGTGGCCGCGCTCATCTCTGCTTTGCTCGCCGCAGCGCTCGTCACCGCGCTTGGCTGGTCGAATAGGGGACCGGCGAGCCTCGTTCTGATCGGCGTAGGCCTATCGAGCGCCGCAGGCGGACTCATCGCACTCGCACTTAATCTCGCGCCCAATCCTGGTGCGCTGGCCGATCTCGTGAACTGGACACTCGGCTCGGTCGAAGGTCGTTCGCTCAACGATGTGGCGCTTGTCGGCGCATTCCTTATTACCGGCGCTGTGCTCATCTTGTTCGCCGCACGCGGCTTGCAGGCGCTGACGCTGGGCGAAGAGGCTGCCGCCGCTATCGGCGCCAATCTCTCGCGCACGCGCGCACTCGTCGTGCTCGGCGCCGCTGCGTGCACAGGCGGCGCGACGGCCGTCGCCGGCGTGATCGGCTTCGTCGGGATCGCTGCTCCGCATTTGGTGCGTGCCGCGTCGGGCCACGATCCCGCGCGCTTGCTTTTGCCGAGCGCGCTCGCGGGCGGCGCCATGCTCGTCTGCGCCGACATCGCCGTGCGCCTGTTGCCGACCGATACGGAGCTGAAGCTCGGCGTCGCCGCCGCGCTGATCGGCGGGCCGGCGTTTGCGGTCATCGCCGCACGCCTCGCGTCGCGGAGCGCTGAAGCATGAGCGCGCTTCTGTCACTGACGAACGCGAACGTCACACTCAATACGCGCGATGTTGTCGGCGAGATTTCGCTCGCCATCGCTTCGGGCGAGATCATTGGGCTGCTCGGCCCCAACGGCGCTGGCAAGACCTCGCTCATCCGTGCCGCACTCGGCCTCATTCCGCTCAGCGCCGGCCAGGCGCGCCTTGGCGCTGAAGATCCGCGCACGCTTTCGCCGCGCGATCGCGCGTTGCGCGCCGCCTATCTGCCACAGCGCCCCCAATCGATTTGGCCCATCAGTGTAGAGCATCTCGTCGCACTCGGGCGCTATGCCTACGGCGCTGCGCCGGATCGGCTCGCGCCCAAGGATCAAGCAGCCGTCGATGACGCGCTCAAAGCGTGCTCGCTTGAACCGCTGCGCGCACGCCGCATGGACGAAATCTCTGGCGGCGAAAAGGCCCGCGCCCATCTTGCGCGGGCGCTCGCACAGCACGCGCCGCTGCTGATCCTTGATGAACCCACGGCCGGGCTTGATCCGGCGCAGGCGCTCGCTGTTGCCGACATCATGCGCGGCCAGGCCGCCAACGGCGCTGTGCTCTTCTCCACCCATGACGTCGCGCTCGCTGCGCGCACGGCGCATCGCGTGCTACTCCTGCGCGAAGGTCACATCATCGCAGAGGGCGCGCCGGAATCGGCATTGACGCCGGAAGCGCTTGAAGCCGCCTATGGCCGGAAGGGCAGGCTCGATCGTGTCGGTGACGCTTTCACCGCGACCTTTCTCTAGAGCTTGAACACGCCGCTTTGAATGCGTCCGTATAAATCCGGCGTGATCGGTACGTAGCGCTGCTCGGTCGGATCGTCGAAGTAGAGCGCATGCTCAACTTTCGTTGGATCGAAGCCGTCGCGAACGAGATCGACCTTGCGATATTTGAACGTGCCCGTCGTTTCGATCGCTGGATCGATGCGTACGAAGATTGGCCGCGCATAACCTGGCAGTTCGCGATGCAAGAACGCACGTAAGCCTTGCAGATCGAAATCCACGCCCGGCGTGATCGCGACCATGCCGGCGCGGCCGTCGAGCGAGGCGATGGCGACACCATAAACATTGGCTTCCGCGACGGCCGGATAGCGAGCCACCGCTTCGGCGACTTCCGTTGTTGAGACGTTTTCGCCCTTCCAGCGGTAGGTGTCGCCAATGCGGTCGACGAAATAGAAGTAGCCGTCGGCATCTTGGCGCATCAGATCGCCGGTGCGAAACCACGCGTCGCCCTGAGCGAACGCGTTGCGCAGGATCTTCTTCTCGGACGCCGCCTTGTCGGCGTAGCCCGTGTAATTGCTGCGCGCATCGGCGCCGATGAGGCCCACGGCTTCGCCGACTTCCCCCGGCGTCGCCTCGATGCACAGCCCTTCCGGTCCGCGCACCGGCATTTCCGCTTCCACATCGAACTTTACTAATCTCACTGAGAACCGCCCGCGCAGATAGGGCGGCACGCGCCCGATCGCACCGGGTTGGCCGTCGAAGTTGAACATCGAGACGTTGCCTTCGGTCGAACCGTAGAATTCCAGGATGTCGGGGACGCCGAAGCGCGATTGAAATTCTGTCCACACTTCCGGCCGCATGCCGTTGCCGAATGCGAGTCTTAAATGATGCCGCCGCTCTTTCGGATTGGGTGGTTGATTGACGAGGTAGCGGCAGAGCTCGCCGATATAGACGAAGATCGTGCAATCGTGTTCGACGATATCGTCCCAGAAGTGCGACGCGGAAAACTTGCGCCGTAACACCAGGGTGCCGCCGTTCAGCAACGCAGAACCAACGCCGCAGAGACCGCCGGTCGAGTGATAGAGCGGCAGGGCGCAATACACCTTGTCTTCGGCATTGGCGTTCGTCGCCGCCGCGAAAGCGCGCATGTAAAGCTGCGCGCGCATGTGTGTGATACGCGCCGCCTTCGGCATGCCAGTTGTGCCCGAGGTATAGATGTAGAGTGCAACCTCCTTCGCCGTCAGCCCGGCGCGCTTGGTTCGACTCGGCCTTTCTGGCGCAATGCGCGGCGATTTGAGATCGAGCGTCTTGCAATTCTCCGGTAACGCACTGCTTGCATCGATCAGCCAATAGGTCAGCGGTCGCGCGAGGCCGGCGCGCATCGTGCCGATCGCCGGCAGGCAGCCCTCATCGGTGATGACGTGGCTTGCGCCCGAAATGGACAAGCAATGCGCCAGCGCGGCGCCCGTCAGGTTGTTGTTGATCAGTGCGCTGGCCACACCGATTTTCGCGAGCCCCATCCAGGCTGGAACGTACTCGGTGCGATTGGGCAGAAGCAGTGCAACCGTGTCGCCTGGCTGCAAAGCCTGTGCTTCACCCCAAGCGGCAAAACGGTTCGCCAGGCCGTCCAGATCCCGATAGGTGAGGCGATCGTTTTCGAAGACGAGCGCCGTATGATCGGCGAACTTGTCGACGGCTTCTTCGAAATCGTCGCAAACCAGAATCGGCGAATCCGGCGCGATCTTCCGCACGCGCCAAAGCGTCCGGAAGAGCCCGCGAACAAACTTGATCTCGCGCGCCAGCCGCGCCAACGGATTCATCAGCCGCTCCAGCGCTCAATCTAGGAAGCTTCGCGGTCGAGTAAAACGGGGACGCAGCGTCACATCAGTTTGCGAAGACGTTCTCAACAGCATCGAGCAATGCGCGTTCGTCGAACGGCTTGCGCAACAACGCCGGGCGCGCCGCTGACGCCTCCAGCGCAGCAGCATCCGCATAGCCGGAGACGATCAGCACTTTAAGACCGTCGACCTGCGCTCGCGCGCGTTCCGCCAATTCGAGACCGGTCATCCCAGGCATGGAATAGTCGGTGAGCAGCAGCGCTGGCGGATCGGAGTTGAGCAGGCGCAGCGCTGCGCCCGGGTCTTCGGCTTCGGCGGCGGTGTAGCCCGCTTCGCGCAGTGTTTCGGCCATAAACTTGAGCACGCCGGGTTCGTCGTCGACGACTAGCACGCGCTGTCCGTTTGCGCTCTTGGTGAGCGGTTCGGCAGGCGCTTCCTCTTCGGTGGGCGACTCTCGCGGCGCTTCGGTGCGCGGCAGAATCATGCGGATGATCGCCCCGCGACCAGGCGTGGAATCGATTTCGACTGAGCCGCCTGATTGCCTGGCGGCGCCGAACACTTGCGCGAGACCAAGGCCGGTGCCTTTGCCGGCAGGCTTGGTCGTGAAGAACGGTTCGAAGGCGCGATCGGAAATGTCCTTCGGCATGCCCATGCCGCTATCGGCGACCGCAAGCTCAATGAAATTCGGATGCGTATGTGAATCACGGACACTGACTTCGATGCGGCCGCCGTCGGGCATCGCGTCGCGCGCATTGATGACAAGATTGAGGATCGCGAGTTCGAGCTGATTGGCGTCGCTCATCACCCATCGGGCAGTAGGGTCGAGATCGAATTCGAGCTTGGTTTGCGGATCGATCGAGCGGCGCAGCAATTCCTCCATGCGTGGCACAAGCGCGTGCAAATCGACGGGACCGAGCTCCATGGCTTTGCCGCGCGAGAAAGCGAGCAATTGCTTGGTGAGGCGATCGCCGCGCTGCGCTGCATCGAGCATATGCTCGGCGATTTCGCGCTGCTTCGGATCTTCGATCCGGCGCAGAAGCATGTTCAAACCGCCGATCATCACCGTGAGGAGATTGTTGAAATCGTGCGCCACACCGCCGGTGAGCTGACCGATGGCTTCGAGCTTCTGCGTTTGCGCGAGTTGTTCTTCGGCGCGGCGGCGCTCGACGATGTCGTGGAGAGCCCAGAAGATGAGCCCGCCAGCGATGGCGAACGCCACCATTGCGCCGATGCCGATCGCCACATAGGCCAACACCCGCGGCCGATCGAGCATAGCAGCCGCGATCGCAACATGGGTGGACCAACCGGTCGCTGGCGAGACCACAAAAGCGGTTTTGCTCTGGAAGCCCTCATAGGTGATCGAATCGTAGATGCCGGAGTTTTGCCGGCTTGCGATCGCGCGCCGCAGATACTCGGTGCCCGGGGTGCCGACACGGATATCGGAATTGATGCTCCGCGCCACGAAAGTCCCATCGCCATCGGTGATTGCTGAAACGTTTCCCTCTGGCGTGTGCTGAACCAGCAGCGTCTGAAAAATCTGCGGATCGAGCGCAACCGTCAGCAGATAACGCGGCCGGCCCGCTTCGAACATCGGCAGATGGATGTAGGCGCATGGACAACGGGCACCGTCGCGGGCGGCGTCGCCAACTAAAGAATTGGCGTTGGTCGGACGAATGGCGGCGAAGGCGGGATTGAGCGGCGCAGAAGCGAAGGGCCGATCGAGACTGAACACTTCGCGATGCTGAGCGAGGTCGGAGACGATGATGTTCCGCCAGCTCGGATTGAGCGCCGACACTTCGCCTGCTCGCGCGTAGGCCGCGGGCCAATCGTGATGCGCAAATGCCGGCGCCGTGGAAAGAACCCGCATCGCTGCGAAATTGCCGGCGAGCGTCGCATCCGTCAGTTCCTGCACTTGAGCTGCGCGGCTCAAAGTCTGGCGCTCGATGTCCTCGCGCTCGCGATTGAGCGTAAAGACAAGCTGCAGCACCACGAGCACGACCACCGGCAAAGCCAGCGCCGCGCCCAACAAAAAATATGGCCTCTGTGTGAATCTCGCCGGCAAAAAGTCCCTCGCGCGGAGGGAACTTTAGGCTGGTGGCAGCCCGCGCCGCAACGGGAACACTAAGGTCATAGTGGGTCGGTCATAGTGGGGCGATTACGGCGCAGACAGGCAAAGCGGCGATCAGGACCGAAATGACGATGGCTAACGTTTGCATGGTTTCCCTCCATTCAGGAAAACGAGCGTTAGCGCCCGCGCTTTGCCGCGATGTTTCTCCTTTGTTGCGGGCTTGAGGTGATTTCGCGGCGCGTCGGGACGAAGTGAGCGCAGGCTGCGACAAGCTGCATTAGCGGCATGCGATGAGCGTGCGGGCGATCGCGTCGCTCCAGGGAAACACCGTGATCTGGCCGCCAGCGTCGACCGCGAAGCGATCGCCCGGTGCGCCGAGCATGGAGATGAGCGGCGTCTTCTCCGGTGCGTCGGCCGCGATGTCGGCGACGATCGACGGCAGGCCTTCATTGTGGCTGCGCGCGGCAAGTTCGAGTGTCTGTGTCGGCGTGATGAGACGCAATGTCGTCGCCTGATTGGGCGCCAGTTCGTGATCGGATGTCAGCGTAAGCGCGTGCGAGCGCGTGTTGCATTCGATCGAAAACTGAACCTCTGACTCGGGCGCGCCGAAGCCGGCGGAAACAACACGCTCCTGCGTGCCCTCGATCCATGCGCCTTCAGCCGGCGTGCGCTGCAAGGCGAGCGCGTCGGCGTTTGCCGCGCTCGGTGGCGATTGCGGCGCAGCCGCTTGCGAGGCGGGCGGCGGTGGAGCGGGCGCAAGGGGATCGCACGCGGCGAGGAACAGGAGAGCGGCGAACATTGTGCGCATGCATTTCTCCTAGCATCTCTTCGGTCACGACGAAGCGCCTTCCGCGACGCGCTCGCGAAAAAGAGGGTCCCCAAAGAGGACCAAGGGGACGCGGAATTGCCGCGTCAAAGAAAGTGCGCCGTTGGTTCGGCGCGTATTGGCGCGATAAATCCGCGTCCCCGTGATCGTTTGAGCGCCAGGACGGGGAAGGGCGGTTCTGACGCCTCTCCATCGTTCCCCGGCGGCGTGCGGCGGCGTGGGCGTGTTCAGACGCTTCGCCTGCCGTCTCGCCCCGCGGTTTGCGCCTTACGCTGCTCTCCCGCGGGCTTCGGTGTTTCTCTGTCGCCTTCTTGCGAAGGATGCGGCGCTAAGTTTCGGGACGTCCCCCTCCGCTCCACGCTGCTCTTCCCGGCAGTGGGAAGATGTTCAGACAGCACCTCCACGCTCGATCACTCCGCCTCGCATCGGCTGAACAGTTGGATCCGACTGGCCCTCATCGCGAAACGGTGATGCGAGCATAAGCCCACGCGCAACCCGGTCGGATTGGTTTTGGCGCTTTCGTTGATGCGATTGAGGTTTTTCCGAAAATTCTGTTGGATTGGCATGGCGCCAATCCCCCTAATTTTTCGACATGTGCGTTCTCCTTCTCCCCTTGTGGGAGAAGGTGGCGCGAAGCGCTGGATGAGGGGTGAAGCGCCGACCTTCGAACAAGGCGCCGATACCCCTCACCTGCGTTTGCTCACGCAAACGCTGTCCTCTCCCACAAGGGGAGAGGACCTGAGATTCGTCACCGGCAATTCGCGCGCTTCATTTTCGTTCTTCAACACGAACGTTTCTAATTCGCGACGCCGTCTTCGCGGAAGGCGCCGGCGTACTCGATGAACCAGCGGCCGCGCGGGTTCATGAGCGCAACGAAAGCGCGCGCGCTGGTCTCGGCCATGTCTTGCGATGGGAAATCGTCGGGGCCGGCATGCACGCCGGGAAACCAGTGCCCGACGCGGTCCAAGTGCAGCACCGTGTAGACGCGATAATAATTGCGCCAGCGTTGCGCGGGCGGCGTGCGCGTGACGGGCTTGGGCTCGAGTGTGAGCATGCAGGTTAGGTGAGGGCGCGCGGGGGTGTGGTCAAGGCGAGGGTTCCCGCGTCGCGCGGCGCACCTTCCCCCTCCCTAAAGGGGAGGGGGATCGAGGGGGAGGGTGAAACACGCGTGCAAACATTTGCGCTTGTGGCTTCACCTCCACCCCCGGCCCGTCGACGCGTGCGTCGACCCCATCTAGGAGGAGGGGAGTCGCGCGGCGCGATTTCAGTTTTCGTTCTGCGTCGTGCGCGATCGCTACCCACACCCCGCCAACGCCCGCGCGATGCTTGGATCCCACGGCAGCACGACAGTGTCGCCGGCGCCGACAATGGCGAAGCGTTGTTGTCGCACCGTGAGCGCGGCGAGCAGCGCGCCGTGTTGCGGCGCGTCGGCGGCGATCTCTGCGCTGATGCCGGGCAGGCCGTCATTGTGGCTGCGCGCTGGGAGCTCGAGCGATTGCGTCGCGGTGATGAGGCGCAACGTCGTGTCCTGATCGGGCGTGAGCTCGCCGTTGAAATGCAGGCTGATGCGGCGGTCGCCCGCGTTGCAGACGATCGACAGGATGCCCTCGGATTCCGGCGGGCCGAAATTGGCGGAGATGACGCCCTCATCGCCATTGAAGAACCATTGGCCTTCTGCCGGCGTGGCGGCGAGTGCGGCGGCATTCGGCGCGACGGGCGCGGCTTGCGGCGCGGGGGTTTGGGTTTTGCCCGCGTTGCTGTTTTGCGGCGCGGGCGAACACGCGGCGAGCAGGAAGAGGGCGAAGAGCGCGCGGATCATGGGGGGAGTGTAGGCGCGATGCGGGGTGCGGGGGAGGTGAAATTCCACTCCGCTTGCGGAGAAGGTAGGGCGAAACGCCGGTTGGGTTCGCCTGAACAATAGCCATGCCGACTCATGCTAGACTGATCGCATGGACCAGCAAGAACACGCATGGCGCGTTCACGATCAAAAAATGCGAACTGCCGACGCCGCGCATGAGCGTTATTTTCGCGACGCGGCAAGCCTCTTCGGCTCGGTCTTGAGTTTTGCTGACACTGCGCTGAGGGGAAGCGCAATACTGAACGGCGGAGCCGCTGTAGCGACCCTGGCGTTCATCGGTGCGCTGGTGACCGCCCAGACGCCGCGGCAGCTGGACTATTCGCCGTTGGGTACCATTCTCAGTGTTTTCGGCGTGGGAGTCTTACTCTCGACCGTCGCAGGCGGCATTTCCTACCTGGCACAATGGTTCTACAGCTCGGCCCATCAGGACTGTGAGCTCAAGTGGGATCACCCATATGTCGAGGCGACAGCCAAATCTCGTAGTCTCAACGCTGTCGGAGCTGGCTTCCACATTCTCGCGGTGATTCTGGTTTTTGGGTCGTATTTCGCTTTCGCCGACGGAGGCCTTAGGTTTCGTGACTTCGCGACGGTCGCCTTAGTCCCTTCAATTCAGCACGCCGCGCATTCCGTGACTCCTCCGGAGACCGGTGTTCCCGCAACGAGGGCGGCGGGATCGCACTAGCTTCCAGATAATTGGCGGAACTCGGATTCTCAGGCGCGTCGCCCAAACGCGACTCGCAATATGATGGCGTGTCATGGAATTTCGAGAAAAGTTCGTCGCCTTCGTCGATGTCCTTGGCTTCGAGGACATGGTGCGCGCCTCGGAGGCTGGCCACGGGCCGCCGCTGGCCGAAATCATCGCAATCTTGAAATCGTTGGGAGGCGGCCAAGGTCGGTCGAGGCTATGCCCTTGCGCGCCCAAGATCGCCGAAAATCTCGATCTTCAAGTGACGCAAATCTCTGACTGCGCGATAGTTTCAGCGGAGGTGTCACCCGCAGGTGCAATTAACATAATTGGTCACTGCTGGGGCGCGGTCATCACGCTGATGTCGATGGGCGTGCTTTGCAGGGGATATATCACCAAAGGGTCCGTCTATCACACAGAAAATCAGATCATCGGCACCGGATACATGACCGCCTTTCATGCTGAGAAGGGCGTCTCCGCCTTCAAGAGACTGGCCGACGAGAGGGGTACTCCGTTTGTTGAAGTTGACACGACCGTAACTCAATATGTGAAGAGCAGCGGGGACAAGTGCGTCAACGAGATGTTTGAACGCCAGGTTGCCAGTGATGGCAGCGTTACCGCGCTATTCCCATTTAAGCGTCTATCGCACTCCTTCATCATCGCTGGACATGGAGTCAAATTTGACCCCGACAGAGAATTGCGGGCCAACAATAGTCTCCGCTCGGCCATCACGACGTTCAAGGAAAGGATTGTCGCACGCCTGGACGCTTCGAATGCATCGGCCGCGTCAAAAGCGGAGCACTACCTTCGTGCGCTAGATGCGCAACTTGAGGAGTGCGATCAAACCGATAGGCTCATCGAGCATCTACAACGTCCAATTTCGGAGCCCCTGAGCGAATTCTTGAAGACACAAAAGCAAAAATAAGCAACTGAGCCCAGGTCTACTCGCGATCCTCTCGATCGCCGCGGATTGCGCTAGAGCGTAACTTGTAGCCTAAGGTTGCCCCAACAACTCTCTCAACCAATGTATCGGTATTGTCAGTCTTCATCACCGGGAGACGAAGCGCTCTAGCAACGGCCTCGACGTCGGCCTTTGCGGGATAGAGGTTGCGAATGTGATCGCTCAGTTCGTCCCGAGATTGAAACTCTGAAAATTCGAATCTCAACGATTCCGCGTTTATCTTTCTTCTTGATCGTCCCTTCGAAGCCTGCGGACGCTTACTGTCGCGCTCCTTGTCCAGAATGACAGATCTAATTCTGGCGATCTCTTTGGAGTTGCGCCTCTCAAACGCATCAACCAAATGTCGAAGGATCAGCGTAAAGTCACGTTCTATGCTCATGCTAGATTCCGATTCTTTTCATGAACTCAGTCGTTACGCTCTCAATGCTCTTAACGACAGTAGCGTATGTGCTACCCGGAGAATGTCCCTCCAGAACAACAGGAATTCCTGATTCAGGAGCATCGGCAAACACAGTGTTGTTCTGCTTAATGTATGAAGAGAACACGTAAAGCCCGCTCTGGCTCTTGATTTGCTGTATGTACGCGTCTTGTGCGGTCACTGGACCTCCAGCGTACTCTTGAATCATCGTGAAAAGTACTCCGATGTTTGCCGGGGAAATTTTGTTGGCTTTTCCCCCACCACCCAATTCGGCAAAGTCGTTGTAGTCCTTAACCAGACCCCTGACGTTTCTGATAAGGTAGTCAATGCCGAGAGTGCTCAGGTAGTCGGGCTTTGTTGGAACAAGAATGAAGTCGCTCGCCACAATTGCAGTCTTTGTGACGACGTTGAAGTTTGGCGGACAGTCAATCAAGACGACATCGTATGCATCGTCCTTAATCGATTTGAATGCGTCCGCCAGCTTTCGATGAACCTTTATGAAGTTCTGTTTGACCTGCGCGAGCGTTCCACCGCCAAGTTGGGTAGCTAGTTCGAGGTCCACGTTGATCAACCCGAGGTGCGACGAAATTAGGTGGAGCTGCCCCTTGCCGCGCAATTTGGCCTTGACGCGGTCGGGCTCAAGTATCAGGTCGGCTAGGTTGCAGTTAGGATTGTCAAACAACTCCTTTATCGTACGCGCATCGGCTATTGAGCTTTCCCAATCATCAGGCGTGAAGAACGAAAATGTGAGGTTAGTCTGCGGGTCCATGTCGATCAGCAGGACGCGCTTCCCGCGAAAGGCCAACTCGGCACCGAGATTTGCGCTGCAGGTCGTTTTCCCCACGCCACCCTTATAGTTGATGACTGCGACGATTTTCATGATCGAGCCTTCCCAGTGGAATTGGTGTCGATCTGAATAACACAACTTGAAGTTCAGGGGGAACTTTTGATCGCCACATCAATCTCCCCGCCACCTCCTCGAAACTTCTTGCTCATCTCCTCCATCCCAGCTTCCTGCGCTTCTTTCGCTTTCGCGTAGTCGCGCACGTCTTGCGTGATCTTCATCGAACAGAACTTCGGCCCGCACATGGAGCAGAAGTGCGCGGTTTTGTGTGCGTCTTTCGGCAGCGTGGCGTCGTGGAAATCGCGCGCCGTGTCGGGGTCGAGGCCTAAGTTGAATTGGTCTTCCCAGCGGAATTCGAAGCGAGCGCGGGAGAGCGCGTCGTCGCGCGTCCGCGCGTAGGGATGTCCCTTGGCGAGGTCGGCGGCGTGGGCGGCGAGCTTGTAGGTGATGACGCCGGTTTTGACGTCGTCACGGTCGGGGAGGCCGAGGTGCTCTTTCGGCGTGACGTAGCAGAGCATCGCGGTGCCGAACCAGCCGATCATCGCAGCGCCAATGGCTGAGGTGATGTGGTCGTAGCCGGGGGCGATGTCGGTGGTGAGCGGGCCGAGCGTGTAGAAGGGCGCCTCGCCGCAGACTTCGAGCTGCTTGTCCATGTTCTCTTTGATCTTGTGCATCGGCACGTGGCCGGGACCTTCGATCATGGTCTGCACGCCGTGCGCCCAGGCGATTTTGGTGAGCTCGCCGAGGGTTTCGAGTTCAGCGAATTGCGCGGCGTCGTTGGCGTCGGCGATTGATCCCGGGCGCAGGCCGTCGCCGAGCGAGAAGGAGACGTCGTAGGCGCGCATGATTTCGCAGATTTCGGCGAAGTGCGTGTAGAGGAAGCTCTCTTTGTGGTGGGAGAGGCACCACTTGGCCATGATCGAGCCGCCGCGCGAGACGATGCCGGTGACGCGCTTGGCGGTGAGATGGATGAAGGGCAGGCGCACGCCGGCGTGCACGGTGAAATAGTCGACGCCTTGTTCGGCCTGCTCGATCAGCGTGTCGCGATAGACTTCCCAGCTGAGGTCTTCGGCGACGCCGCCGACCTTTTCGAGCGCTTGATAGATCGGCACGGTGCCGATGGGGACGGGCGCATTGCGGATGATCCAGTCGCGGATGTTGTGAATGTTGCGCCCTGTGGAGAGGTCCATCACCGTGTCGGCGCCGTGGCGGATGGCCCAGACCATCTTGTCGACTTCCTCGGCCATGGAGGATGTGACGGCGCTGTTGCCGATATTGGCGTTGATTTTCACGAGGAAGTTGCGGCCGATGATCATCGGCTCGAGCTCGGCGTGATTGATGTTGGCCGGGATGATGGCGCGGCCGCGGGCGATTTCTTGGCGCACGAATTCCGGCGTGACAAAGTCGGGGATGGCGGCGCCGAAGGATTCTCCGTCGCTGGAAATGAGTGACACACACTCTTTTTCGTTCGGGCTCGATTGAGCGGCAGCGTTCGAAAAAGAGTGTGTGTCACTCATTTCGCTGCGGCGCATGTTCTCCCGTATCGCGACGTATTCCATCTCCGGCGTGATGATGCCGCGGCGGGCGTATTCGAGTTGCGTGACGGCGCCGCCGGCTCTGGCGCGCAAGATGCGCGGTTGCTTTGGAAACGGCGGCGTCAGTTTTTCGGCGCTGACGTTGCCGTTGTCTTCGTCCTTCACGGTGCGGCCGTCGATCTCTTCCACATCGCCGCGCGCTTTCACCCATTCGGCGCGGGTGCGGGCGAGGCCTTGCTCAATGTCGATCGTCACATTCGCGTCGGTGTACGGGCCCGACGGATCGTAGATGGTCAGCGGCGGTTCGTTCGCTGTGGGATGCAGCGCCACTTCGCGGAACGGCACGCGCAAAAAGAGTGACACACACTCTTTTTCCGCTGAGTTCGAAGGATCGGGCGCGGCCGAAAAAGAGTGTGTGTCACTCTTTTTCTCCACGTACACTTTGCGCGAGCCCACGAGAGGTCCGGTGGTGATCATGGGCGTGAACGCGTTGGAGTTTTCGGGCTTGTTCATGGACTTAAGCTTTCTTCGAGAACCAGCCGACGAAGCTGAGGTAAGCGCCGATCAAGACGGCGATGGTTGCGGGAATAAAGACGAGGCCGCTTAGGTGAACGAGATCGGCGGCGAGCGTGGAGACGAAGCCGGGCGCCACCAGCAGCAGCGCGCCGCGGAAGGCGGTCGCGAGCGCGAAGACGCTGATGATGATCGCCGCCAGACTCGACCAATGATGATGCGCGGCGAACATCGCGCAGCCGAGACCGAGCGTGAAGGCGCCGATCACGAACACGAAAATGGCATCGTTGAAGAAGGCAGGGACGAGCAGCGGCATGTCGCCGGCCTTCATCGCGACGCTGGCGCCGAAGACGATCAGGAATGGGCCGAGGGCTCTGGCGAAACCGCGCGTCATTGCTGTTTTTTGGGCCGCTTGTTGTTCGCTCATGTGAATTGCTCCGGCTTGATGTCGATCCACATCGCTTCGGCGCGCGCGAGCACGGCGCCGGAGGCGTCGTAGATGGCGGTGGCGGCGCGATGCTTGCGCGCGGAGGAGGAGAGCGGCCAGGCGGCGACCACAAGCGGCTGATCCGCTTTGGGTCGTGTTGTTATTTCCGCGGTGAGCCGGCCGAGCACGGAGCGCGTCGCGCCGGCATGCGGCAGCGCCCAATAGGAGGGGCAATCCAGTGCGGCCCACATGAAGAGATTGCCGACGCGGCCGTCGTCATCCGCGAATGCATCGCCCGGCGTCCATGCGCACGCGACCGTGTCGCCGCCCACCGGGCCGGGAAACAGGCGCAAGCCGTCACCGGCTTTGCGCGACGTACCGCACACGAAGCAGGAATGAAACAGATGGTCCTTGAAGCCGAGATAGTTGCGAGAGGCGCGCTCGGCGGCGTCGACGCCGGGTGATGTGGGCGGAATGATTGTAGGCTGCGACGCGTGGGCCTCGGCGACGACCTGATCGCCGTGCATAAGCCGCACAGCGTCGCCATCGCGCACAACGTCGAGCGGCGTTTCCAGAGGCGGCGGCATGCGCAGCGTCGATTCAGCCGGGCCGTCGATAAATTGCCCGACCAGCCCACACACATAGCCGCCATTGCCGGAATTCGGCGGGCCGTGAAATTGCTTCGCGATGCGGACAGTTTCAGCCAACGCGTCTCTCCCTACGCCGGTGTGAACCGGATCAGGTTCGGCGGGTCAGGGCGTCAGCCCAATCTCAGCCGCTTAGGCGCGGCCCCCCGGAGAACGAGCCGGAACGTAGGCTTAACGCTTGCGCCGTCAAGCGGCGTTGCGTGCGCGCCAGCGCGCACTCATATCTAGCGCGCAGAGGAGAGTGGACCATGGGCTTGCTGGATGGATTGATCGGCGGCGCGGTGGGCGCGGGCCTCGCGGTCGCGGCGTCGCGGATCATCGAACAGCACGGCGGCGTGCAGGGCGTGATCAATCAGATGCAGACGCATGGTCTCGGCGACACCGTGCGCTCCTGGGTATCCACCGGCCCGAACGCGCCGATCTCTGCGGATCAGATCCATCAAGTGTTCGGTTCGGGCACGATTGAAGAGATCGCCCAGCGCGTCGGCATGAACCCGCAGCAGCTCACGCAGCAATTGGCGCAATTCTTTCCGCAGGCCGTCGATCACCTGACGCCGAACGGGCAAGTGCCGCCGGCAAATCCCGCGAGCTAGCTCTTTGCCGCATCCAGCGGAGGCGATTGCTCCATCATCGCCAGTTTGAGCGACGGCACCGGTGTTTCGACATGGGCGTCGTCGAGCGCAATCTTTAGCCGACGCAGATATTCGCGGCCGACGCGCCATTGCTTGCCGGGCGCGGTTTTGATGCGGGCCTTGAGCGCAATGCCGGCGTCGGAGAGTTTATCGACGCCCGCGATTTCGACAGCGTCGACGCCGTACGCCTTGAAGTCGGGATCGTGGCGGATGTCTTCGCCCGTGTGGCGCATCAGATCGAGCGCCTTGCCTATGTCTGAAGACCGCGAGATCACAAGTTCGATCACATAGTACGAAAAGCTTCGGGTCTGGTTGTGGATCACCTGCGCTTCGCTGTAGGGGAAGATGTGCAGCGTGCCGTCGAAGTCGCGCAGCTTGATTGTGCGCAGTGACATTTCCTCGACCACGCCGCCGAAATTGCCAATTTTCACATTGTCGCCGATCGAGACGGCGTCCTCTAGAATGAGGAAGATGCCGGTAAAGAAGTCTTTCACGACGGTTTGCGCGCCGAATCCGACCGCAATGCCGACAATGCCAGCGCCGGCAAGAAGCGGCCCGATCTCGACGCCGATCTGCGACAGCGTCGTCATCGTGGCCAGCACGACGAGCGCCGTGTTGCAGACGCCCACAAGAACGGGCGCGAGCGTGCGGAGCTGAGACGCGCGGCGCACCGTGCTTGCGCGTGCGGCGACGCGGCTGAACAGGCCAGTTATGGTGATGTCGACGATTTCAATCGCCGCGATCGCAATGGCGACAATGAGCGCGATGCGCGCGCTCGTGATCATGATGCGCCCGATGACGCCTTCGGTGAAACCAGTGAGATCGAGACCCCAAACACGCAAGATGATGACCACGCCGACTGCGAAGACGACGAGGCGTGTCACAAATAGAGTCAGTCGGCCGATGCGTTTGCGCTGCTCCTTGTTGGTGGCGGCGGCTTCGGGGGCGACGCGTTCGCCAATGGATTTGAAGACAAGGTGCAGGCCCCAGATGATCAGCATCGCCCCGAAAATGACGAGCACGCTTAGCCCGCCGCGAAGCGCCGCCTGCATCGGGTCGAGCGCGAAGACGCCAGCGACGAAGGATTGCAGCTCCGCGAGCAGCGAGGGATGCGCGGGGGCGGGTGTCTGAGCGAGGATCACGGAACCTTCCATTGGGTGATTGTCGACTCTACTTAGGGGCAGGTCCATAGAGCAGGCGGCCGCAGGAGACGAACATGCAAGCCAAGCGCAAACTGGGACGCACCGATATCGCCATCACGCCGCTGATGCTGGGTGGCAATGTATTTGGCTGGACGGCGGATGAAGCCGCGTCGTTTGCGGTGCTGGATGCGTTCGTCGATGCGGGCGGCGATGCGATCGACACGGCGGACGTGTATTCAGCGTGGGTTCCAGGTCATCAGGGCGGCGAAAGCGAAAGCGTCATCGGTCGTTGGCTGAAGGCGAGCGGCAAGCGCAACAGGGTGGTGATCGGCACCAAGGTGGGCATGTGGCCGAAGCAGCTGGGTATCAAGCGCGAAAACATTTTTGAAGCGTGCGATGGTTCGCTAAAGCGCTTGGGTGTCGAAGCAATCGATCTCTACTGGCTGCATCGCGATGACGAGGCGACGTCGGCGGAAGAATACATCGATGCGCTCGACACGCTGGTGAAGTCCGGCAAAGTGCGGGCGATCGGCGCCTCGAACTTCAAGCCAGCGCGGTTCACGGAAGGGCTGAAGGAAAGTGACGCAAGCGGCAAAGCACGCTTCAGCGCGCAGCAGCCAGAGTACCATTTGCTCAATCGCGAGATCGAAGCAGAACTGATGCCGCTCTGCGTGAAAGAGCAAGTGTCGCTATTGCCGTATTACGGGCTGGCGAGCGGCTATCTCACCGGCAAGTATCGGAGCGAGGCGGACAAAGCAAAAAGCCCGCGCGGCGCGCGCATGGACAAATACATGCAGGGCAAGGGCCCAGCAGTGCTGGCCGCGCTCGATGCTGTCGGCGCGCGCCACGATGCAACGCCCGCTCAGGCCGCGCTCGCGTGGATCATGGCCAAATCAGCGATCGCTGCGCCGATTGCGAGCGCCACAAACGTTGATCAGCTGCTGGAGCTAATGGGCGCGCTGCGCGTGAATCTGAGCGCTGAAGACGTGGCGGCGCTGGATAAAGCGAGCGGCTAGGCCTCCTGGGATCGCGGGCCTCTGGCCCGCAGTTTCTTTTCAGACCCAAAAGGCGGGCGGGACGCCCGCGGTCCGGGGAGCCACGACCAAACAGCAAATTCCGGCAAACACCGCATCCAGCGGCTCATTTCATTGCATCCCAAGACCAGAGCGGGCTTTACGGCCCGAGGTTTATCGATTATCGATAATTCCGTATGGTCGGGGGTCAATCTTGAGCCTGGCTCTGTCCACGCTCCTGTTCGAGTGGCGCCGTTACATGGCGGCGATCGTCGCGTTGGCGTCCGCCGGCGTCCTCGTGCTCGGCATGTCGGGGCTCTTTGTCGGATTGATCAGTGGCTACACGGCGACGATCGACCGTTCGCGCGCCGACATCATGGTGCTGCCGCCGAACGCGAAGTCGCTCAACAATGCAGGCGGTCTGCCGCAGCGCATCCTGCCCCTCGTTTACATGAATTCGCAGGTCACCGAGGTGCGCGATCTCGATGGCGATGACGGCCGCTTCTACGGACCGGGCAAATCCGATCCGGAATATGTGAGTGTCTCGATTATCGATCCGATTCCGGACGCGGTGACGCTGCCGACGGATTTCAACGAGACAACACGGCAAGCGCTCGCGGTGCCTTACAATATTGCGGTCGATCGCACGCTGTTGAAGCGGCTCGGCGTGCAGCTCGGCAGCGAAGCAACTTTCCGCGGCCACGTCGTGCGTGTCGCGGCAATCCTCGACGGCTATCCGGCGCTCGACAATCCAGTGATCGTGATGTCGCGCCAGACACTGCGCGAGATGGGACGCGCCAACACCACGCGGCTTGGCCCGCTGATGGTGCGTGTGCGCGATCCGGAGCAGGCGGAAACTGTGCGCGATCAGCTCAACGCCATCTCAAACAATCAGTACCGCGCCTGGACGCGCAGCGGTCTGCATGCTGCAACGCTCGACAGCTTCCTCAATGAAAGCATCATCGCGCTCTTCATGTGGGCGGCGACGGTGCTGGGCTTGCTGGTCGGCATCATGATCACCTGGCAGACCCTGCGCGGCGCCATTCTCGCCAACATCAAGGAACTTGCGAGCTTGCGCGCGCTCGGCGTCTCTATGGGCAGTTTGCGCTTTATCGTCATGGAGCTGTCGTTCTGGGTTGGCGTCGCCGGTCTCTTCGTCACCGCCGGCATCATGGCGCTGATCGCGGTGCTTGCCGGCTTCGGCGGCGTGCCGTTCGGCTTCATGCCGAGCTGGATCATCACCTGCGCGATCATGCTGATGATAATCGCGCTCGCGTCGGGCTTCTTCTCACTCGGCGTCCTCAAGAAAAGCCAACCGGCGGATTTGCTACGATGACAGCTGCAGCCATCTCCGCCCACGGCATCGAAAAGAGCTTCAAGACCGGCAAGGTGAAAACGCCAGTGCTGAAGGGCATCGACCTCAGCATAGCGCAGGGCGAGATCGCTCTGGTGATGGGGCCGTCGGGCTCTGGCAAGTCGACTTTGCTTGCGGCTATCTCCGGTTTGCTCAAACCCGACGATGGCGATGTCAATGCGCTCGGCGAAAACATTTGGGATCTGAAGAAGTCCAAGATCGATAAATTCCGACTCGACCATTGCGGCTTTATCTTCCAGGGCTTCAATCTGTTCGGCGCCTTGAATGCGCGTCAGCAAGTCGAGACCGTGCTGAAATACGCCGGCTTCCCGAAAGAAGAGCTTGGCAGCATCGCGGAAACAGCGCTCGGCGAAGTCGGGCTCACAAAACTATTGCGCAAGCGGCCGGACGAATTGTCCGGCGGCGAAAAGCAGCGCGTGGCGATCGCGAGGGCGCTGGCGAAGAACCCGAAGCTCATCTTCGCGGACGAACCGACCTCAGCGCTCGACGGCGAAAACGGCGCCAATGTTATGGCGCTGTTGCGCCGCTCCGCAAAAAATCACGGCGCCAGCGTATTGTGTGTGACGCACGACGTGCGTCTCGCTTCGTACGCGGACCGCATCATTACCATCGAAGACGGCCGCATCCTTTCGCAGAACGCAGACCCATCGTCTTTCAAGGGAATTCACTAGGGCATCCAGCGATGCAACGGGCAATGATCATGAACAGCGCACTCAAAACCACGCTCCGCGCCACTCTGGCTTCGGCGTTGCTTGTCGGCGCAGCGGCAGGGCTTGCCTCGTGCGGCAACGCACAAGGCAGCGAAGAGAAGCAGCGCGCAGCCCATGCGGCGGCGGAAGCAAACTCGCCCTATGCGGCGATCGCGGCCGGCAAGGTCGACGTCGAAGGCGGCCTCGTTGATATCGCGGCACGTCAGCCCGGCATTGTTCGCACCGTGATGGTGGAGGAGGGCGCCGAGGTGACGCGTGGCCAGATCCTCGCGCAGCTCGACGACGAACAATCGCGTCTGGCGCGTGGGCAAGCGGGCGCGACGCTGCAACAGGCGCAGGCGCAACTTGCGGCTTATCAAACTGCGCTTGCCGCCGCCCAGCGCAACGAAGCGCGCACCGCCCAGCTGGCGGCGCAGAATTTCGTGTCGCCGCAAGCGGTCGAAAATGCGCGCGATGGCGTTCGCACAGCGCAATCACAGGTGGACGTGCAGACGGCTAACATCGCCGCGGCGCGTGCGGCGCTGGCGCAGGCGAGTTACACGGTCGAGCAGAGCATCGTTCGCGCACCGGAAGACGGCCGCATCGTCCGCCGCTACGCCAATCCAGGCATGGGCGCGTCGACGCTGAACGTGACGCCGATGTTCCAGCTGCAACCGCATGCGGCGCGGATCGTTCGCGCCGAATTGGAAGAACGCTCGCTCAACGCCGTGCGCGTCGGCATGCGTGTGGAAATTGTGCCGGAAGCCGATCAGACGCGGACGTATCCGGGAACGGTGCTGCGCATTGCGCAAGTGTTCGGCGCACGCCGCTTGCAAAGCGACGATCCTGCGCAGCAAACGGATGAACGGGTCGTGGAAGTCGTGGCAGACGCGGCGCAAGCGCCGGTGCTTGTTGGCCAGCGTGTGTTGGTGAAATTCCTGAAGCCGAATGCGCGTGGTGCGGCGCCGACGCCGGCCGCGCCGGCGCCTGCGTCAACGAACGCGCGCGGGGGCTAGGCAGCTTTAGCTGCGCGCGGTGTCGATCAGAATGTCGGCTTGCGCCATGGCGCTGTGCTCGGCGTCGCGCACGCATTGGCTGTGGGTCGTAAGCGATACGCCGGTATTGGCGTCTTCCACTTCGCGGCAAGCGTTGACGGATGCGTCAGTGATGCGGCGACGCAGTTCGCGCACGTCGCTGCGATAGCGCAAGTCGAGGTCTGCGGTTTCGACGGCGCGTGAGGTTCTGAACGTTTCGATGCGCGCGCCGGTGACGTCGCGGCCGGTGACCTCGCGTTCAACGTAAGGCGCGGTGACGATGATCTCGTCATCATATGCGACTTTATCGTCATAGCTCTGCGCGAAGGATGGCGTGGCGATGAGCGTCAGCGCGCCGGCCGCGGCGATCGCGAACGCGGAGAGTTGGGAACCCTTCATAGTTGCTCCTCCAGAAAAGCATTGCCCTTCTGGCGAACGACACCTGCGCGTGATGGTTCCGGGAACTGCGGTGCGGCGTGCTAACCCTCGCGTTCCGGATACTTCTCGCCGTTGCGATGCACGTAACCGCCGAGCTTGGGATCGTATTTCATGTCGATGTCAGGATAGGTGGTGACGTCGTCGGTCGTGCGCGTGCCGATCTCGAGGAGCGTTGCGTCGGCGCCGGTGCGGTTGATGATGTGATGGCCGTTGGGGGTGTTCTTCGGAAAAGCCGCGCACTCACCCGGTTTCAAGACGGTCTCGCCATCATCGTCGATCAACACGACTTCGCCGGAGAGGACGTAGACGAATTCGTCCTCAAGATCATGCCAATGGCGCTGGCTCGACCATGCACCAGGTCGAAGCGTGAGCAGATTGACGCCGAAATCGCTCAAGCCGCCGGCGTCGCCCAATTGTTTGCGAATGCGCGCGGCGCACGGCTCATGAAACGGCGCGGGATAGCCGGAGCCGATGCGTTGCGGCGCGGCGGCGATGTTGATTTTCGTCATGCGCTTGCTCGGTTCTTCACGAGATCATCCACAACGCTTGGATCGGCAAGGGTGGAGGTGTCGCCCAAATTGCCGAGATCGTTCTCCGCGATCTTGCGCAGAATTCGCCGCATGATCTTGCCGCTGCGGGTTTTCGGCAAGCCCGGCGCCCATTGGATGACGTCAGGAGACGCGGTGGGGCCGATCTCGGTGCGAACCATCTGGATCAGTTCGCGCTTCAGATCGTCGCTTTGCTCGATGCCTTGCTTGAGTGTCACGTAGCAATAGATGCCCTGGCCCTTGATGTCGTGCGGATAGCCGACGACCGCGGCCTCCGCGACCTTGGTATCCGCCACCAATGCGCTTTCGATCTCCGCCGTTCCAATGCGGTGGCCGCTGACGTTGAGCACATCGTCGACGCGGCCGGTGATCCAATAGTAGCCGTCTTCGTCGCGGCGGCAGCCGTCTCCGGTGAAGTACATGCCAGCATAGGTCGTAAAGTAAGTGTCGAAGAAACGCTGCGGATCGCCATAGACGCCGCGCATCTGTCCTGGCCATGAATCGAGCAGCACCAGATTGCCGCTGGCAGGGCCTTCGAGCAGCTTGCCGCTTTCGTCGACGAGGGCGGGCTTGATGCCGAAGAAGGGACGCGTGGCGGAGCCGGGCTTCATCGCCGTGGCGCCGGGAAGATTAGTAATGAGCGCGCCGCCGGTTTCGGTTTGCCACCACGTGTCGACGATCGGGCAACGCGAGTCGCCAACCGTGCGATAATACCAGAGCCACGCTTCCGGATTGATCGGTTCGCCGACGGTGCCGATGAGCCGAAGCGATGCACGCGACGTCTTTTTCACTGGCGCTTCGCCGTCGCGCATCAAAGCCCGGATAGCGGTGGGCGCGGTGTAGAAGATGTTGACCTTGTGTTTGTCGACAACTTCCCAGAAGCGCGAGGTGGTCGGGTAGTTCGGCACGCCTTCGAAGATGAGTGTCGTCGCGCCGTTCGCGAGCGGGCCGTAGACGATGTAGGTGTGGCCAGTGACCCAGCCGACGTCAGCGCTGCACCAGAAAATGTCGCCATCATGATAGTCGAATATGTATTGGTGCGTCATCGACGCGTAGACGAGATAGCCGCCCGTCGTGTGCATCACGCCTTTCGGTTTGCCGGTCGAGCCTGACGTGTAGAGGATGAACATCGGATCCTCCGCACCCATAGGTTCGGGCGGGCAATCCGCTGAGACGCTCGCAGACACGTCGCTGTAACGAACGTAACGCGCGTCGTTCGTGGGGATGACGCTGTCATTGCCCGTGTGGCTGACGACAAGCACGGTTTCGACGCCCTGCGTATGGGCAAGCGCTGTGACGACATTCTCCGTTAGCGGAATCTTCTTGCCGCCCCGCACGCCTTCATCCGCCGTGATGACGAGCTTCGATTGACAATCGTTGATGCGGTTGGAGAGGCTTTCCGGCGAGAAGCCGCCGAACACGACCGAATGGATGGCGCCAATGCGCGTGCAGGCGAGCATCGCGTACGCCGTTTCTGGAATCATTGGCATGTAGATGGTGACGCGGTCGCCTTTGCGGACGTCGCGCGCTTTTAGCACATTGGCGAAGCGACAGACCTCTTGGTGGAGTTGCTTGTAGGTGATCGTCCGCGATTGGCCGGGATCGTCGCCTTCCCAGATGATGGCGATTTGATCGCCGCGCTTTTCGAGATGGCGGTCGATGCAATTGGCCGAGACGTTGAGAACGCCGTCTTCGTACCAGCGGATATGGAAATCTTCGCGCTTGAAGCTTGTGTCCTTCACTTTTGTATAAGGCTTGATCCAATCGAGGCGTTGACCGTGTTTGCCCCAGAACGCTTCCGGGTCGGCCAGCGCCGAGGCGTGCATGGCGCGATAGCCGACATCGTCGACGTAAGCCTTCTTTGCCCACTCGGGCGGAACGGGAATGACGACGCTTTCAGACATGGGCTTCTCCAGCGCGAACAAAAGCACAGAGGATCGCGGCTCGAAAGCCGCTGCGCGCGCCAAGCTTGCTGAATCGTAGGGTTCGGCGGGGAAACCGCTGTTCCGCGCGCAACGTTGCTCGGGCGGCTACGGGCGTGGGCACCGGAGGAAATTCTCATGAAGCGCATACTCATTGTCTCGGCGGCGGCGTGTCTGCTGGCGGCTCCGATCGTCATGGCGCAAACGACGCC
>JADMIO011319484.1_pt1 | contig 114400 bp, 96 predicted proteins | sample 8958161 | NCBI WGS metagenome assembly JADMIO01 (sample SAMN16585339, study PRJNA669376) | soil metagenome | isolation source: Crop rotation soil | place: USA: Cullars Rotation, Alabama | collected 2011
CCGCGACTTCAAGTCACGTGAATTCCAAGCTTCGGATCCCACTGTGCTGGAAAGATTTGACGGTGGCAGTCGCCACGCCTTCGCTCCTTGAATCGGCATCCACCGGTATTCAAGACTAGCAGAAATTACGGCGGCCATTGGTTCGTTTTGCCGCACGATGACCGGGTGTCAGGGAAGAGGCGAAAACAATCACTTCGGCATGTCTTTGAAAAAATTAAAAAAATAGACATAGAAAACCGATTGCGATCAAAAGCCTAATGATGTGGCGAGCGGCCCGGCTTTGGAACATTTAACCAAATAGCGCGTAATTGCAGGGACACTCGCCGTGGAGTTTCCCCGGCTCATTCGGCGTTTTCGTTGAAGACTGGCCCGCAAGGAAACACCCCGTCGGATGTTTCTCGAAACGTCGTGGCCCTGTTTCCGCCGCGTTCATGCTTCGGGTACGAGCCGGTTGCCAGGGAAAGGTTGATCTTGCTGTCGTCCCGCTTTTTGATCTCCGCAGTTGTGGCTGCCGTCATCGGCGCTGCGGTTGGCTTCTCTATGCGGGATCGGCAGGCGGAAATCTCCGTTCCAATCATGGACGCGATCTCCAAACCGCGGGCCGTCGCGCTCGAGCCCGTCACGGTCGAAGAGCCTCGCAAGGTCGAGGAGGCCCGCATCGAGCCCAGGCGCGCCGAGCCCAAGCGCGCCGAGCTGGACCAGCAGGCGTCAGAGCCGCTGACGACGCAGGGGCTGTCGAGCCTCCCGGCGGTTATTCGCCCGCTGCCCTCGACGATGGTCGAAGGGGGGCCATCGAGCCTGTCGATCGTCCGCGAGGACGTGCGCAGTTTCCGGCTCACCCGTCCGGGCTCGACGAGCGTGCGGCTGACCTTTCTGACCGCGCAGACATTCCGCGTTCACGTGCTTGGGAAGGCGGAAACAGTCAGGCTGCCGGACTACATGCGGGTCCGAGCCGATGACTCCTATCCGCCCGTGCAGGTGAGTGTCGACGCGAAGGACTACACAGCGACGCTGCGCACCGACGCTGTTGCGATACAGCTTTTGCTCGCCGAAGACGGAGTGCTGGTGAATGTTGCGACGCCCGCCCGCGTGCTGGTGCAGAACTGGAAGATCAATCTCGGGCGGCTCACCTCCGTGCTCGACCTCGGAACCGAGGAGCGCATCTACGGTTTTGGCGACAAGCGCGCCGCGCTCGACCAGCGCGGCAACAAGGTCGAAATGCTCAATCGCGATGCATTCGCGAGCGAAACCAACGAAAGCTACAAGAGCATCCCGTTCTACGTCAGCAGCAACGGCTATGGACTGTTCTTCCACAATTTCTACCCGTCGGTGTTCGACGTGGGCTCCTGGTATCGGAGCCGTCTGAATCTGACAGCCACGGCCGGCGACATGGATTTCTACGTTTTTGTCGGCGAGCCCAAGGACGTGCTGTCGCGTTACACCGAGTTGACCGGCCGCCCCGCCATGCTGCCGCGCTGGGCTTTCGGCTATCACCAGGCCAAGGCGTCGTACGAAGGGCGCGATGCCTTCACGGTTGCGAGCGAATTTCGCAAGCGCAAGCTTCCGCTCGACGTGATCTACTATGACGGTTGGGACGACGACGCGACCGGCAAGACCTTCATCGATCAATTGTGGAATCAGCACAAGGTGCGCATGACGCACGGCTTCGGGATGCCGATGTTCGGCCGGTATCCCGGCTCGGACGATACGGCATTGCTGAACGACCTCAGCGCGCGAAAATTTCTGATGGTCGACAAGAATGGACAGGCGTCGATCGCGCCGGACCAGCATGTCGATGCCAGCGAAGAAAAGAGCGCGGTCGGCTACGTCGACTTTTTCTCGGCGCCTGCAGTCGATCATCTATTCAAGGCGAAATGGAGTACCGCGGTCGGCAACGGCGTCGTTCTCGGCATGGTCGATTTCGGCGAGCTAGACCACATCGAGAACGCGGAAACGAAGTTCTGGCCTAGTCTTGGACTGTCGGTCGCCCAGACGCGCAATCTCTACGGTCTGGTCTATCCCCTCTCGATCATCGAACGGGTCCTGCAACGTGGCGGCGGTCGCGTCACCGGCATGGTTCGTCCGGGGTTTGCCGGGACGCAGCGCCTGGGCTGGTCCACGACCGGAGACTCGGTGCCGACCTACAAGAATTTCCGGGCGCATACCCGCGCCATGCTCAACCTGACGCTGTCGGGATTTTCCAATGTCGGACAAGATATCGGCGGTTGGGACAAGAAGGGCCCCGATATTCTCTACGCGCGCTGGTTCGCGGCCGGGACGTTCCATCCCTTCATGTGGTCGCACGGGCAGGGTGATCATGAGCCTTACGCACATGGCGAGGCGGTCGAGCAGGCCGCACGCGAGTGGCTGAACCTGCGGTACCGGCTCGTTCCCTATCTCTACTCGCTTCACGAAAACGCTCATCGGACCGGCGTTCCGATGCTGCGTTCCCTCCCGCTGCAAGAGGCGGCCGATCCTGAATCCTATCGCATCGACGACCAGTTCTTTGTCGGCGACAGCCTTCTCGTCGCGCCCCTCTTCAACGACGCCGGCGACCGCAAGATCTACCTGCCGAAGGGCCTGTGGTACGATTTCTTCGGAGAGCAGTTGCCGGAATCCGGCAATCGCCATGTCGAACGCAGCGCGGTGCCGCTCGATCGCCTGCCGGTTTATGTCCGCGGCGGCTCGGTGATCCCGCTCGGACCCGTCATGCAATATACGGCCGAGAAGCCGGTCGATCCACTGACCGTCAATGTGTACAGCTTCGGCGCGGTCGAGGCGGCCGAGCAACTGCAGAAAAGCGAATTCGACCTTTATGAGGATGACGGCCGCACGACCGACTACCAAGCCGGGAAATTCCAGCGCACCAAGCTGAGCTTTGCGCAGTCCAAGGACGCTGTCCGGTTCGAAATCGGCGTCACAAGCGGCGACGGGCAATATTTCGCCGTTCCGGCGCGCGCCTATGTTCTGCGTTTCCACGGCATCCATGCGCCGGTCGATGGCGTCACTCTGGACGGCCGCAAGATTTCGCGCGCCGACGCCGCCGGTCCGGCCCGGTCGGGCGCGTCGTGGCGCGCCGACGAGAAGACCGGCGACATCATCGTGTCGCTGCCGAAGTCCTCGCAGCGAACGCAGGTCGTGCAGTTCGAAACCGCGGCAGCGTGGACCTGCGGTGGGCCTTGCTGAGCAAACTCAGCGCTCTCTGCACTCTGGAACTTTTGCCGCGTTGACCGTGTTGTCAGCGCAGGAAGTCGGGTGCATCGAGGAGTGCTTATGTCACAGGTCATCACGCGCTGCCCGCTTACCGGGCACTACATGTACATGGGCCTTGAAATGGATTCGCAGCGGTTCGCCGGTCTGCCCGAGCCCTTCGCCCGCAAATTCTGCCCGTACTGCGCTTGCGAGCACGATTGGTACAAGCGCGACACCAAACTTGCGGATGCCAAGCCGGCGGCGCGGACGGACGTGCTGCGCGCCATCTGACAAACGAAAGCGCGCCGCGGTCGCGGCGCGCTTCGAGACGATAAATCGCGCCGTTACGCGCGCTGCATGAAGCAGTCGGTCTCAACCGGAATCTTGGAATCAGGCGGCGGCAGAGCGCGGCGGAGTGTCCGCGTCTGCTTCAGGCCCTGCTTCTCGCAGGAAATCTGAACGTCGGTCGGGCTGATTTCTTTGCCGAAACCCGGCACCTTGTAGGCTCCCAGCGCATCGGTCCGTGTCACCACGCCCCCGCGGTCCTTGACGGCGACGGTGACCTTGGCGTCGGGGACAGTGGCGCCGCTCGAATCCTTGACGAAACCGAAATACGACGGCCCTTCGTCTTCACCCGCGTCGTCGTCGTCGCCGAAGCCGGAGCCTCCCGCCCACAGGGCGGTAGACACGACACACATGGCCGCAACCCAACCTGCGCGACGACGTAAAAATCTCATCCCGACCTCCCTTACGCACGGCGCATTGCACCCAGCGCCGCTCGCGACCAGCCAAGTCTAGCGCACCGACGGATGCATTTCTACGTGTCTGGAATGACTCCAAGGCGCCGCCCGGCCGTGTCCGGGTGCGTTGTCCTGTCGCGGGCAGGAAACGGCTCAGTTCGGCGTGGGAGCAATCGTCCCCTTCAGAAAGGCCAGACATTTCGCGCCGTAGGGCACGCTATCGGTTTCAGGACAGACCGCCACCGCGGGGTTGAAGGCGGCCGTTGGAGCCGGCACCGTGATCGGGACCGCCGGGCCGTCGGATGCCTTGATTCTCCAACGCATTCCCGTCTCGGTCGCGCCCTTGAGAAAGGTCAGGCAACTCGCGCTATATGGCACGTTATCGTTGTCGGGACAGGCCGCCGCCGGCGCAACCGGCCCAAGCTCCGTTTGCACCGGCGGGTCGATATTCACGTGATGTCCGCGCTCGATCCATAGCAGCGCGCCTACGAAGGTAGCCGCGATCAATACAGTATCGAGCCTCAAGAGCACTCTCCTGTCCTGGTGGCCTGTAACGCTGCTTATGGATGGAACCACCATTGCCTGAGATCCCAGATCAGGTAGGGGATCGCCAGGATCGGAAGAAGCCAAACCAAGATGAGTGGAATTTTTTTCGCCACGTTTTCCGGAAGGAACGTAGCAAGGTAAGCGACGACGGCTCCGGCGACGACGCTCGTCGCGGTCCAGCCGTACCAATACATAGCTGGTCCTTCGCCGCTCTTGCTTGGCCCCCACCAGAACTCAACGCGGTTCACTGCGGGATGGTAGGTGAACAGCGGCCAGTTGAAGTGAAGACAGAGCAGATAGATCACAGTGCCGCCGATCGCGAACGTCAGGGCGAAGGTTTTGAATTTGACCGACGAGGCCAAGGACGCCGTTGATCGCGATTCGGTGGTGCTTGCTGTGGGCGTGCTCATGCGAACCCCCGGGTATTGTTGAGAACGTGGCCGACGATGAAAAGGAACCAGCACGCGAGCGCGAGATAAACGGTGACGACTTTGCGCGCGAGATCGTATTCCGGGTTCTGAGCATTCTTCCAGAAGTACCAGTACGCCGGCAGAAGTGTCAGGCCGATCGACGCGATATGCTCTTTGAAATCGAAGAACCCTTGGGTCTTCCAGAAGCCGGCTTGCTCGATAGGGATTCGGACGTAGATTCGATATTTGGTGTAGATGAACGCGCCAACGATGAACGTTAGAATCCACAGCAGGCACACCGCTGCGGCATAGCCGGCTGCGGGCACTGCACGGAAGCGCGTCACGATGCCGCCCGGGCCGGCTGCCCTGCGTACTGGCATCACGACCGATACTGCTTGATGTGTCAGCGCACCGATCAGGGCGACCGAGAGCACGAGGTGGACCAGTAGCCAGATCGTCCACCACGTATTGACGGATATAATGTCCATTGTCTCCCCCTTCCTCCTTTGAGCCCATGATTGGGCTCACGTTCTCTTGCCTGACGCTAATCGAACAAAACCGGCTAGGCAATTTTGGACCGCAATTTCACCTTGGAAATGGTCCATTTTAAGCGGGGACTTTTTGGCCAACGGCGGACCTGATTCAGACGCACAGTGTTTGCAAACGGCTGCACCGTTATGATTCTTTCTCTGCTAAAGCACTCTTCACCGGGGATGGCAGATGCGACCAGAAGTCGCGACAGGACGATGTTCCAAGGTTCGAGGGGGCCGCTCAGACCGGCCCAAATGACGATGCTGACAGGCTTTTTCCATCTGTACCAATGCCGCAGGGAACCTCGTTGGAACCTGCGATCCCGTGAAATGATGAACTGATGAAGACTGCCCGGCAATCTGCGGTTCGCGTGCTGCAACTGATGATGGTTGCGTCGGTCGTCCTGCCGGCGATCCTGTTCGCGTTCGCGTCGTGGATGAATTACCGCCATTTCCAGGAGGTCGCCGACGAGCGGATCGAGCGTTCGCTGGACATTCTGCACGAACACGCCCTGAAGGTTTTCGAAACGGTCGAGCGCGCCATCGCCGAAGTCGATGAGGTGGTGCGCGATCTTCCGGATGAGGAAATCCGTGCGCAGGGCCCGCGCCTGCATGCGCGCCTGCGGCGACTCGTTACGGCGATGCCGCAACTGCAGGCGATCGTCCTGATCGATCGCAACGGGCGCCGGATTTTGTCCAGCATCGCCGAACCCCCGCCGGACGATCTCGTTGCAGCCGAACGCAGCTATTTTCGCCAGCACATCGAACGCGATCTCGGCACCTTCGTGAGCGAGGTACAGTTGCCGCGTTTTGCGGACAACGACGTGTTCTTTACGCTCTCACGCCGTCGGCCGTCGCCTGACGGTGTGTTCAATGGCGTGACCGCGATCGCCGTCCGGCCGGATTATTTCGAGGAGTTCTACGAGCGGATCGGCCGCAGTCAGGGCAGTCTCTACGCGATGGCGCGCGCGGATGGCATTTTTCTGGCCCGCTATCCCGAACGCGAGGACGTCAGACGCAATCTCGATGCCAACGCCCCCCTGCGGCGCGAAATCGAGAAGGGCCTTGAGGAGAGCATCTACACGGTGACGTCGCAAATCGACCGGGTCACCCGGCGCATCGGCTATCGCAAGCTTCCGGTGTTTCCGGTCTACGTGGTTGCGGGGATCGAAACGTCCGCTACGCGCGCCGAATGGTTCGGGGTGATGACCAGCCATCTGGTCTTCGGTCTTCCCGCGACCGCGCTGCTGTTCGCCATCATCGGACTTGCGCTTCAGCGCACGCGCAAGCTCCATGCCGAGGCGGAACGGCGCGAAGCCGCCGAGGGGGCGCTGCGCCAGGCGCAGCGTCTCGAAGCGATCGGCCAATTGACCGGCGGCGTCGCGCACGACTTCAACAATCTGCTGATGGTCGTCAGCGGCAGCGTCCAACGGCTGCGGCGCGATCTGACCGACGAAAAACACACGCGCTTCCTCGACATGATCACGACCGCAACCCAGCGCGGGGAGAGCCTGACGCGGCAGCTCCTCACGTTCTCCCGGCGGCAGACGCTGAGCCCTTCGGTGATCGATCTTGCCCAGCGCTTGCCGGATATCAAGGAGATGCTCACCCGGTCGCTGCGTGGCGACATCGAGATCGAGGTCACGATTCCGCGCGAGGCCTGCGCGATCAAGGTCGATCCGAACGAGTTCGAGCTTGCGCTGATCAATCTCGCGGTCAACGCGCGCGATGCAATGCCATCGGGCGGAACGCTCAGCATCACGGTGCGTGCGGTGACGCTCAAGGGCAAGGCGTCGGAAGAGGGGCTCGCGGGCGAGTTCGTCGCCATCCGGGTGGCCGATAACGGAACCGGCATTCCGGCCGATGTCTTGCCTCACGTGTTCGAGCCGTTCTTCACCACCAAAGAAGTCGGCAAGGGCACTGGTCTTGGGTTGAGCCAAGTCTATGGCTTCGCTCGTCAATCGGGCGGAACCGCGACGGTCACCAGCACGGTCGGCCGCGGTACGGCCATCACACTCTATCTTCCGCGGACGCGCGAAGCGCCGGCACCCGCGACATCGGTGCCTGATGCGGAGGTCGCGCCGCGCCAAGCCGGGACGGTGCTGCTGGTCGAGGACAACGACGAGGTTGCGGAGGTGTGCTCAGGCTTTTTCCACCAGCTCGGCTACCGCGTGAAGCGCGTCAAAGGCGCCCAGGAGGCGCTCGTCTTTATCGAGAACGAACCCGCTGTCGATCTGGTATTTTCCGATATCCTGATGCCGGGCGTCATGAACGGGCATGCGCTCGCGCAGTCGCTGCGCGAACGCTTCCCGCAACTGCCGGTGCTGCTGTCGACCGGCTACAGCAACAGCGCCCAGGAAGCCGTGAGCGACGGCTTCATCGTTTTGCAGAAACCGTTCGACCTGCCCACGCTGGAGGCGGGTCTGCGTGATGTGACTCGCGGACGAGAGCGTGCGCCGCTCAAGGAACGTGTGGTCGGCTGAGCGCTACTCCGGCTTGATGCCGGCTTTCGAGATCACGTCACGCCACTTCGCGATGTCGCTGCGGATTTTCGCCATCAGCGCGTCTGGAGTTCCCGGATCTGCGACGAAGCCCTGCTGGGCGAGCGCATCCTTCATCTCCTGACTTTTGAGAACGTCGCCGGCCTCTTTGGTCAGGCGCGCCGTAATCGCAGGCGGCAGGCCGGGCGGCGCCATCAGCGCAAACCACAATGTCGCCTCGTAGCCCTTCACGCCGGCTTCATCCATGGTGGGGATGTCCGGCAGCGTATCGGCCCGCACCAGGCCGGTGGTGGCGATCGCTCGCAACTGGTTGGCGCGGATATTGGCCAGCGTCGGCGCAATCGTCGCGAACTGCATGTCGAGCCGGCCGCTGATGATATCGACCACCGATTGCGCCGAGCTCTTGTAGGGCACGTGCGTCATCTGGATGTTCGACAGGGTCGCGAACAGCGCACCGGCGAGATGTGCGAGGCTTGCAGGACCGGCAGAGCCGTAATTGAGCGCGCCCGGCTTGCTCTTGGCGAGTGTGATGAGTTCGGGCACGGTTTTGGCCGCGAGGCCGGGATAGACCGCCAGCACATAGGGCGTGTTGGCGATCATCGTGATCGGCGTGAAATCCTTCAACGGGTCGTAGGGCAGGTTCGGAGTCAGCGTCACCGCCACCGCGTGCGTGCTGTTGGTGACGACGCCGATCGTGTAGCCGTCGGGCGCCGCCTTGGCGATCGCGTCCGCGCCGATATTGCCGCTCGCGCCCACGCGGTTGTCGACCACGATCTGCTGGCCGAGCCGCTGGCTGAGCTTCTGGCCGAGGATGCGGCTCACCACGTCGACCGTGCTCGCAGGTGGAAACGGCGCGATCAGGCGGATGGGGCGCGATGGCCAGTCGGTCTGGGCGGCTGCGGGGCCCGCCAATAGCGTGGCGGCAAGCAGCGCCGGCAGGAAGCGGATCATGGCGTCCCCTCTCTTCATGTCTGCGGGTCGATATGGAGCGCCCGGCACATGCGTGTGTGCATATTGTAGGCCCCGGTGAGCACGGTCAATTCGACGATCTGTCGCTCACTGAAATGCCGCCTGAGTTCCTCAAAAACGGCGTCGGACACCTCGACCTGGCGGGTTGAGGCGTCCACGAACGCCAGCGCGGCGCGTTCCCGGGCGCTGAAATGGCTGCCCGCTCGCCAGTCGGCCAGCGCGTCGCATTCCGCCTGCGTCAGTCCTTCGGGCGCGGTGTGCAGTGGCACATGCTGCTTCACAACGTACTCGGTACGATTGAGATAGCCGATACGCACGATCACGATCTCGCGCAGGCGGCCGTCGAGATCGACCTTCCAGCGAATCGCGTTGATCAGGTCGAGCCAGATTTCGGCGACGCCGGGCGAGTGCAGCAGGAGCTTGTAGACGTTGATGATGTTGCCGCGCCGTCCGCTGCGGATTTTGGCGAGCACTGGCTCCAGTTCGGGATGCGCTTCGGGTTCGATCAGGGAAATGCGGGCCATTTGCTCCACGCGCTTGGTTGATGGACGCGCATGATCGCCGTTCGCAGGAAGTGGGGCAAGGCCGCGTCGCGTGTGATAGACTTCGCACGATAACGGCTGCCCCGAATAAGAAAGGCGGCCGGAAGGGAGGCCCGATGACCATCGACCGCCGCAAGCTTGTTTCGGCGGCGCTTGCCGCGCCCGCCGTCATCGCTTCATCCCGTCTGACCTCCGCCGCACCGATGCGCACGCTCAAGCTGATGCACCCCTTTCGCAACAGCACCGATGATTCGGGCGACATGCGCGACCGGCTTTGCCGGCGGTTCGCGACGGCGGTCGGTGAGCGAACCGGCGGCGAGCTTGCGGTCGAGATCGCTTCCGATTTTGCGGTCCGCGATACCGTGGGCATCTTCGCGGCGTTGCAGAAGGGTACGCTCGATTTCAGCCTCTATCCGATCAGCGACGCGGCCAAGGACCTGCCTGAGCTTGAGATCGGACTGATGCCGGCCCTCGTCACCTCTTATCGGCAGGGCGCGGCCTGGAAAGCGTCGCCGATCAGCAAGAAGTTCGCCGACTTCTTGGCGGATCAGGGCGTCGTCGTCTTGTCGTTTATTTGGCTCGCGGGCGGCATGGCGAGCCGGGTGCATCCGATCGTCAATCCGGAGGACGCCAAGGGCCTGAAGATTCGCAGCGGTCATCATCAGATGGATGCGGTGTTGCACGCGGTGGGCGCGGTCACGACTCCGGTGCGCACCAATGTGCTCTACACATCGATGCAGAACGGCACGCTCGACGCGGCGGTGACGTCCTCGACCAGCCTGATGGGCTTCAAGCTGGAGGAAATCGCCAGGAGCGTCACCACCGGACGCAACCGCACCTATTGGTACATCATGGCGCCGCTGATCATGTCGCGGCGCACCTTTCAGTCATTGTCCAAGGCCCACCAGGACGCCCTGCGCACGCTTGGCGCCGAAGTCGAGCCGCTTGCGATAACGGCTGCGGCGGCCGACGACCAGAAGGTCGCGGAGCTTTACAGCCGCCACGGCGTCAAGGTCGTCGATCTCGATGCTGCTGCAGTCGAGAAATGGCGAGCGCTTGCACGAGCGACAGCGTGGAAGGAGTACGCGAGCAAAACGCCGCTGTCGGCGGAACTGATCAAGCTCGCCGAAGCGGTTGCGCCCTGACCGGTCAGCCGCTTTTGTCGATGACTCGCATCGCGTTGAAGCCCGCCTCGATCCGGTGGCCCGTTTGGTCGTCGCGGCTCAGGTCTTGAAACGCGGGTCCAGGTAGTCGCGCAGGGCATCGCCGAACAGGTTGAACGCAAAGACCGCCAGACTGATGGCCGCGCCGGGAAACAGGATCATCCACGGCGCTTCACGGTAAAAGTCGGCCGCGTTGCCGGAGAGCATCAGGCCCCAGGCGGCCGTCGGTTCGGTCACGCCGAGGCCGAGGAACGAGAGCGAGGCTTCAAGCAGGATCGCCTGGGCGATGAAGGCGGTGAACATGATCAGGAACGGCGCCACCACGTTCGGCGCCATATGGCGGAAGATGATGCGGCTGTCGGAGTAGCCGGCGGCGCGCGCGGCATCGATGTAGGGCATGACCCGGATCGTCAGCGCGGCGGCCCGGACCACGCGGCAGACCCTCGGCACGACCGGAATGGCGATCGCGATGATCAGGCTGAAGTCGATGCCAAAGAGGATCGCCGATTTGACGGCAGCGACCACGACGAGCGCCAGCACGATGATCGGGAACGCCAGCAGAACGTCCATGAACCGCTGGATCCAGTCGTCGATCTTGCCGGCGAAAAAAGCCGATGCGATGCCGAGGATGGCCCCGAGCACCGAGCCGAAGAACGACGACGTGAAGCCGATCACCAGCGCGGTGCGCGAGCCGTAGATGATGCGGGAGAAGATATCGCGGCCGAAGGCGTCGGTGCCGAACCAGTGCTCCGCCGACGGCGGCGCGAGGATCGAGGCGAAGTCGATCTGCAGGGGATCGTACGGCGCGACGAGCCAGGAGAAGATGCCGGCGAACATCATCGCGACGATGATGACGAAGCTCACGGCGCCGAGCGGCTGCTGACGCATGAATTCCAGCACCGCGCTACCGGATCGGGATGCGAGCGTTGGAGCGGGCAGGGTGGGTGCGAGCATCGCCATGACCTAGCTGTACCGGATGCGCGGGTCGAAGACCGCGTACAGCAGATCGACGATGAGGTTGACGACGACATAGATCGCGGCGAGCAGCATCACCATGCCCTGGATCAGGGTGAAGTCGTTGCGCGATACGCTCTGCACGAACAGCTTGCCGATGCCGTTGAGGTTGAACACCTGCTCGGTGACGACCAGCCCTCCGATCAGGAATGCAAACTCCACGCCGATGACGGTGATCGCGGGCAACAGCGCGTTGCGCAGCGCGTGCCGCGAGATCACGAACTTCTCCATGACGCCCTTGGCGCGGGCGGTGCGGATGTAGTCCTCGTTGAGCACTTCGAGCAGCGAGGACCGGATCATGCGCGCGACGACGGCGCAGTAGCGATAGCCCACGGCCAGCGCGGGCCAGATCAATTGCGTGAGGTTGGCGATAGGATCCACGTAAATCGGCGTGAAGGTGATGGGTGGCAGCCAGTTATAGAGGCCGAGCAGCGCCATCATGATCAGCATGCCGAACCAGAACGACGACAGCCCGCCGATGGTGACGATGCGCACAACGTAGTCCACCCAGGTTCCGCGCATGAGTGCGGCCATCGTCCCGAGCGGGATCGCCAGCAGCACCGCGAAGATCGTCGCCATGATGGCGACCTGCATCGACAATTCGAGCCGGATCCCGATTTCCTCGAGCACCGGCCGCTCGGTCCACATCGAGTTGCCGAGGTCGAGGGTGGCGAGCCCGACCATCCAGTCGGCGAACTGATTTTCGAGCGGCTTGTCGAGTCCGAGCCGCTTGCGCTCCATGTCGATTGTCTGCTGCGAGACGTTACCGCCGTCGCCGCGCAGTTTGACTTCGACCACATCGCCCGGAACGACCCGCAGCATGAAGAAGACGAGCACCGCGACCCCGATCAGCGTCGGGATCATCAGCAGGATGCGGTTGAGGGTATAGCGGAGCATGAGGTCCCTTCGGTCCGTCGCCCCCGAACCGCAGCGTCTTAAGAAGGTGGTACCAGACTACTGATTAAGCCAAACGTCTTCCAGCTGTTGGCCAAGATTATGGCTGGGCGACATTTTCCAGCCCATCACGGTCTTGTGGCTGGGCACGATGCGGTGCCACCATAGGAGCTGCTGCTGATAGGCCTGCTCGTAAAGCCGCCGTTCGAAGGCGCGGATCAGCGCCTTGCGTTTCTCCACATCGCGCTCGCGCAGATGCTCGTCATAGAGCTTGTCGAGCTCCGCGTCTTTCGAGCGCGAGCGGTTCTCGGGCGACCGGTCGAGCGAGAGGAATTTGGAAAGTCCGAGGCTCGAGTCGTCCATGAACAGGTTGGTGAAGTCGATCGCGACCTCGTGGTTGCCGGCGTTCATCGTGGCGAGATAGGGCGCCGTGTCGAACTGCTTGTGTTCGACGGTCACACCGATCTGCCGCCACTGATCGACAAGGAATATGCCGGCCGGCGTATAGGGCATCGCGAGATTGCGGTTGTGGAGCGTGAACTTGAGGTTCGGCACGCCCGCTTCCGCGAGCAGCCGCTTGGCCTCGGCGCGAGACTTGGCGATGTCCTTGGAGAATCCCGTCAGCTTGACGAGCTCTGACTCTGGCGTCGCCATCGGCGAGCCCGGCCGGATCACGCCGCCGACCGCGCGCAATGTCGAAATTCGCGACAAACCCGCGCTGCCGCCCCAGCGGTCGATCGCCATCAGGAGCGCGCGGCGAACGCGCACGTCGTCAAAGGGCTTCTTGTCGACGTTGAATGCGACGAGCAGCGCCAGCGTCCAGCTCGATTCCTCGATGCGAATCTTGTCGCCCATCGCCGACACCAGGCGGTCGCGCTCGGCCGGCGAGATGCCGCGGAACTCCGCCAACAGTTGCCCGCCCTGGATGGCGTTCAGCATCGTCGCGGCCTGCAGCGTGAAAACGCCGCGGAAGCCGTCGAGATAGGGCAGACCCTGCTTGAAGTAATGTTCGTTGCGCTTGCCGGATACGTGGCTGCCCTTGACGTGTTCGACGAACGTATATGGTCCGGTGCCATTGATCTTGGTGAGCGGCGCACGCGGGTCGGCCGCGATGTCTTTTGCCGCATAGATGAAATTCCACGGCGACGCGAAATGCTCGAGCATCGAGGCGTTGACCGCCTTCATCTTGAAGATCACCGTGTCGTCGCTCGGCGTTTCGATCGTGCCGATATCGGAGAATGTCGCCTGCCGGGTCGACACCACGCCGGCGGGAGGATTGCGCAGCCGATCGTAGGTGGCCTTCACGTCCGCGGAGGTGAGGGGCTGGCCATCGTGGAATTTGACGCCGGACCGCAGCTTGAACGTGAAAGTCATGAGATCGGGAGCGACCGTCCAGGACTCGGCGAGGTCGCCTTCCATCTCGGGGAATTTGGCGAGGTTGAAGCGCAGCAAGGTGGAATAGAACGGCGCCGCGAAATGCAGCGTTGCGAAGGTGTCGCTGCCGTGGCCGTCGTAATGCGGCGTCTCCGCGCTGATCGCGAACTGGAGCGTGCCGCCGCGCTTGGGCTGTTGCGCGCTGGCGGGATCGGCCACCCCCGCGAAAGCAATGGCGAGCATCCCGACAAATGCGGGTATTGCGAATTTCATGGTTCTGCCCTTCTTGGTCGTTGCAGGGGCCGATCGCTTTCGCGACCGGTGTTCGTTTCTTTTTTCATGCTTTATGACACGCCACGACGTGTCGAGGTCCAATCTGTCGCACCTGCGGAATCTCACGCCGGCATTCCTCGCTGGCGATGGGACAGCGGGTATGGAAAACGCATCCTGACGGCGGGGTCAAAGGTGATGGTATTTCACCCTTGAGCGCGCGTGGCGCGCGCGCCCGCTCGACCAGCGGATCGGGGATCGGGGCCGCGTCGAGCAGCGCTTTGGTGTACGGATGCAGCGGCCGCGCGTAGAGCTCGTCGCGATCGGCCACTTCGGCGACGCGGCCAAGATACATCACTGCGACGCGATCCGAGATGTGACGAACCACCGCAAGATCGTGTGCGATGAACAGGTAGCTGAGCTTGAGCCGTTCCTGCAGATCTTCGAGCAGATTGATGATCTGTCCCTGGATCGACACGTCGAGGGCGGACACCGGCTCGTCGCAGACGATGAAGGTAGGTTCGAGCGCGAGCGCCCGCGCGATGCCGACGCGCTGACGCTGGCCGCCCGACAACTGGTGCGGATAGCGTTCGGCCATGTAGGGGAACAGCCCGACCTGGCCGAGTAACTCGGCGACGCGGTCTCGTTCCGCCTGCCGGCTCTTGACCATTCGATAGACACGCAGCGGCTCACCGATGATCTGTCCGATGGTCATGCGCGGATTCAACGATGAATAGGGGTCCTGGAAGATCACCTGGATGCGGCGTCTGACTTCGCGCAGCTCCTTCCTGCCGTGATGCGCGATGTCCTGTCCGGCGAAGGAAATTTTGCCTTCGGTCGGATCTTCCAGCCGGAGCACGGTGCGGCCGACCGTGGTCTTTCCGCAGCCTGACTCGCCGACAAGTCCCAGCGTTTCGCCGGGGGCTATGGAGAACGAGACATCGTCGACCGCCTTCACGGTCACCATCTTGGACGAGAAGATGCCGGCGCCGTGCGCCGGTACCTCGAAATATTTGCGCAGATGCTCGACGACAACGAGCGGTGTTGCGCTCTCGTCCGTGGTCGTGACCGCGGCGGCCTCGCGGCGCGGTACGTCCGGCACCAGCCGGCCAAGCGCAATCTCGTCGGCGCGGATGCAGGCCGTCCGGTGTCCGGGCTTGATCGGGCGCAGCACAATCGGCTTGAGGCAGGTTTCGAGGCGATAGGGGCAGCGCGGCGCAAAGCGGCATCCGCTCGGCGGCGAGCGCAGGTCCGGCGGCAAGCCTTCAATGGTTTCCAGCCGGACGCCGCGCGGAAGGTCAAGCCGCGGGACCGAGCGCATCAGGCCGATCGTGTAGGGATGCAGCGGTCGGAGGAAAATATCGTCGGCGGTGCCCTGCTCGATGATGTTGGCCGCGTACATCACATTGACGCGGTCGGCGTAGCGCGCGACCACGCCGAGATTGTGCGTGATGACGATCAGCGCAATGTTGAGCCGGCGCGACAGCTCCTTCATCAGTTCGAGAATCTGGGCTTGAATGGTGACGTCGAGCGCCGTCGTCGGCTCGTCTGCGATGATCAGCTTCGGATTGCAGGCAAGTCCGATCGCGATCATCACTCGCTGGCGCATGCCGCCCGAGAGCTGGTGCGGAAATTGCTGCAGCCGGCGCTCGCCATCTGTGATGCCGACGAGTTGAAGCAGTTCGAGCGCCCGCGCGAGCGCCTCGGCCGTGCTCATCTTCAGGTGAATGAAGAGCGGTTCCATGATCTGCTCGCCGATCGACAGCACCGGGTTGAGCGATGTCATCGGCTCCTGGAAGATCATGGAAATGTCGCGGCCGCGGATCTGGCGCATCTCCTCGGGGCTGAGTTCGAGCAGGTCGCGCCCCTCGAACATCACCCGGCCGTGAGTGACGCGACCGGCGGGCTTGGCGAGCAGCCCCATGATCGCGAGCGAGGACACCGACTTTCCGCAGCCGGATTCGCCGACGATGGCGACGACCTCACCGCGGTTCACCTTGTAGGAGATGCCGTCAACCGCGCGCACGACGCCGCGCGACGTCTCGAACTGGACGTACAAATCCTCCACGTCGAGCAACGTCGGCCTATTCCCAGCTTGCGACGCGCTTTCGGTCGATGATCTGACGTTTACGTCCAACACAGGCCTTGACTTCGATCCTTGGCCGCTTCCCCTGCGGGCAGGCTATAGCCGAACAAAGCACCAACGGCCACCCGACCTTGGTGGTATCGTCGCGACTGATCGGCGCGGGCTTATATGCAGTGCAGCGAGGCTAGCCTTCGCCGATTTCTCGAAGGATTTCAGCGCTATGCTCGCCGAGCCTCGGGGAAGGGCGCTCCGATGCCATGGGCCGGCCCCCGATCACGATCGGCGTGCGCACCCCCGGGATTGTTCCGTCCTTGGCGGCTGCGCTGGGCAAATCCAGCTTCATGCCGCGGTGGATGACCTGCGGATCGCGGAAAACCTGATCCAGATCGTTAATCGGCCCGGCCGGAACTCCGACGGCTTCAAGCTTGTCCAGAAGGTCGTCACGCTTCATCCGCATTGTGAGCACCGTCAGCTTGCCGACCAGTTCATCGCGGCGGGCGAGGCGGGCCTTGTTGTCGCGGTATTCCGCCTGTTCGGCGAGCGCGGGCTCGCCCAGCACGGCGCAGAGCTTCTGGTATTGGCTGTCGTTGCCGGTGGCGATGATGATGTGGCCGTCGGCGACCGGGAATACCTGATAGGGGACGATGTTGGGGTGCGTGTTGCCGATCCGCTTCGGCACCACGCCGGACACGAGATAGTTGAGCGCCTGGTTGGCGAGCACGCCGACCTGCGTATCGACCAGACCGGTATCGACCAGGGTTCCGCGGCCGGTGCGCTCCCGCTCCGCAACCGCCGCGAGGATCCCGACCACCGAATAGACGCCCGTGAGAATGTCGGCGATCGGCACGCCGGCGCGTGTCGGCTCGCCATCGGCCGTGCCGGTCAGGCTCATCAAGCCGCCCATGCCTTGCGCCATCAGATCGTAGCCGGCGCGCGACGCGTAAGGGCCGGTCTGACCGAAGCCGGTCACCGAGCAATAGATCAGGCGCGGACAGTCGGCCTTGAGGCTGTCGTAATCGAGCCCGAATTTCTTCAGGCCTCCGACCTTGAAGTTTTCCAGAAGGATGTCCGATCGCGCCGCCAGCTTCTTGACGATGCGCTGGCCGTCGGCTGTCTCGAAGTCGAGTTCGATCGAACGCTTGCCGCGGTTGGTGCCGTGGAAGTACGCGGCGCCGAGATGATCGCCGTCGGCTCCCTGCACGAACGGCGGACCCCAGCCGCGGGTGTCGTCGCCGACTTTCGATCGTTCGACCTTGACCACGTCGGCGCCAAGATCGGCGAGAATTTGCCCGGCCCACGGCCCGGCAAGAATGCGGGCAAGCTCCAGAACGCGCAGACCGGCCAAGGGACCCGGCATTGTCTACCCCCGTTAACGTGCGCGCGCGGCCGTTTGCCGCGCCGAAATTTCAGGCGTTCTCTCGCCTGCCGCAATGCGGTTGTAAATAGGCCGGAACCAAATGCATTTACGACGATTTGTGGATTCCGCTCGCCATCCCTATTTACTGTCGCATCAGGACGCTAGATTCGCACCGTGAACACGTCTTTTTTCGGCGAACTGCTGCAGACCATTGCCGATCGCGGACGCGCGTTGCTGACGCGCGAGCGGCGTGAGAGCGCACAGCAACAGTCGGCCGGCCTGATCGAACTCAGCGAGGAGCTTTTATCCGGGCGCGGCGAAGCGTCCGGGGTGGCGCTCGCCCGCGACATCCTGAATCTCTACGCCGATCTGACCTCCGGACCGCGCATCGCTTTCTTCGAGGCGCTCGCCACGCGTTTCGGGCCGGACCATGCACGGCTCGACGCGGCGATCGCACAATGGCGCAACGCCCCGAGCGATACGACGGCCGCGCAAGTCCACGTCGCCGCCGAACCGCGCCGGCAGGAACTGCTGCGCCGGCTCAATCTCGCACCCGGCGGCACCGCTGCGCTGGTGCGCATGCGTGAGCATCTTCTCGATGCGCTGAACCGGCGCGAGGATCTCAAGGTTGTCGACAGCGACTTCGTTCACATGTTCTCGTCCTGGTTCAATCGCGGCTTCCTGGTGCTGCGGCGGATCGACTGGTCGACGCCGGCGAGCGTCCTCGAAAAGATCATCCGCTATGAGGCCGTACACCGCATCCGCGGCTGGGACGACCTGCGCCGCCGCATCGACCCGCCCGACCGGCGCTGCTACGCGTTTTTCCACCCTGCGCTGGTGGACGAACCGTTGATCTTTGTCGAAGTCGCGCTGACGCGTGACATTCCTTCCGCGATTGCGCCGATCCTGACCGTTCAGCGCGACTCGATCACGCCCGATCGTGCGACGACGGCGGTGTTCTATTCGATCTCGAACTGCCAGCGCGGCCTCACCGGCGTGTCGTTCGGTCATTTCCTGATCAAGCAGGTGGCCGAGGAGATTGCGCGGGAGACGCCCAAGCTCTCGACCTTCGTCACGCTGTCGCCTGCGCCGAACTTCGGCGCATGGCTCAAACGCGAGCGCGCGTCGGAGTCGAAAGTGCTTACGGCGGAGGATCGCGAAGCCCTCGCTGTGCTTGACAATCCCGGCTGGTGGCAGATCGAGAGCGGGCGTGCCGCCCTGCGCGAGCCGCTCATCCGCGCCGCCGCGTGGTATTTCCTGCATGCGCGCACGCGCACCGGCAGCCCGCTGGACGCCGTCGCGCGCTTCCATCTGGGCAACGGGGCGCGGCTCGAACGGATCAACTGGCTCGCGGACGGCTCGGAGCGCGCCATCGATCAGGCCTATGGCCTCATGGTCAACTATCTCTACGACCTCGACGACATCGAGGAGAACCACGAGGCCTACGCGCAGCAGCGCACGGTTGTCGCCTCCAAGGCAGTGACGAGCCTCGCGCGCGCTCCCGCCCGCGATCTCGCCCCAATCAGCGACGTGACGCCCGTGTTTCTCTAGCCGGGCGAGGTGCGCGTCTCAGACAATGGGTCAAGCTCACGCCTTCCCGTAGACCGGTACGACAGCGCCGCGCGTCACCTTGTTGTCTGGCGAGGCGAGGAACAGGATCGTCGCCGCGACCTCCTCGACCGTCGGCCAGGCGGCGAAATCGGCCTTCGGCATGGCGGCGCGATTGGCTGGCGTATCCATGATCGAGGGCGCGATGGCATTGACCAGAATGCCGTCCTTGGCGACCTCTTCCGCGAGTGCAACGGTCAGCGCGACGACCGCAGCCTTGCTCGCCGCGTAGGCGATCATTCCGGCGCCCGCTCGCGGCTCCAGCGCCGGCCGGGCGGCGGTATTGACAATCCGTCCGCCGGAGCCAGCGCGGGTCATGGCGCCGGCGGCGGCCCGGCAGCACAGAAATGCGGTGATGAGATTCATGTCGATCTGCTTCACGAGATCGGCTTTTTTCGTCTCGCCGATCGGCGCCATCGCAAAGCCGCCGACGAGATGAATGGACGCCCATAGCTTTGGAATCCCGTCGTAAAGTCGCGCGACATCGTCCTCGCCTGCCAGATCCTTGGCCTCCACGAGCTTGACGTGGGCGTGCGACCGCAGCGGAAAGCGCTCCGCTTCCGCCGGGACCACATAGGGCACGTGGCATGTCGCACCAGACTCGACGAGTGCGGTCACGACGGCGATACCGAGCGCTCCGGTCCCGCCGGTGACAACGACCTCCCGTCCGCGATAGTCCATACCGAATGCTCCGCGCCCGATTGATTGAGTTCGCCGCCATCATCGCTGAGGTTACGCGCAACGCAAGGCGTTCCGCGACCGCTTGAGCGCGGGTGCCATGCCGCGCCATGCTGGCTGCCGGAGCGAATCAGCGGGCATGGCCGATTTCGACCTCGCCATCGTCGGCGGCGGCATCAACGGCGCGGGCATTGCCCGCGACGCGGCTGGCCGCGGCTTGCGTGTCCTCCTGATCGAGCAGAACGATCTGGCCTCGGGCACGTCGTCGGCCTCGACCAAGCTCATTCACGGCGGTCTGCGGTATCTGGAGCACGGCTGGTTTCGGCTGGTGCGCGAAGCGCTCACCGAGCGCGAGGTGGTACTGCGCATGGCGCCGCATCTGGTGCGGCCGCTGCGCTTCGTTCTGCCGCACGACCTGAGCATGCGCCCGGCCTGGATGCTCCGCCTTGGCCTGTTCATCTACGACCATCTCGGTGGCCGCAAGCTCCTGCCGGGGACGAGCACCATCGACCTGCCCAACGATCCGCTCGGTGTGCCGCTCAAGGGCCGCTACGACACCGGCTTTGAATATTCCGATTGCCGCACCGACGACTCCCGTCTCGTCGTGCTCAATGCGGTGGACGCCGCGGAACGCGGCGCCGTCATCCGCACACGCACGCGCTGCGTGCGGGCCGAGCGCCGCGACGCGTGGCAACTCGTGCTGGAGGTGCGCGGCCGGCGCGATGTGGCGAGCGCGCGTGTCCTGGTCAACGCAACCGGTCCGTGGACGGGCCAATTCGAGGAAGCGGTCCTCAAGCAGCCGCCGTCACCGCTGCTGCGGCTGGTCAAGGGCAGTCACATCGTGGTGCGTCGGCTGTTCGAGCACGACCGCGCCTACATCTTCCAGACGGCCGACGGCCGCGTGGTGTTCGCTCTGCCTTACGAAGACGACTTTACCATGATCGGCACCACCGATCTGGCCTTTACGGGCGATCCCGCGGGCGTGACGGCCAGCGCCGAGGAAGTCGTCTATCTCTGCAACGTGGTGAAGGATCATTTCCGCGCCGCGATCTCGCCCGCCGATGTGATCTGGTCGTTCGCCGGCGTGCGCTCGCTGCAGGACGATGGCTCCAAGCGCCCGCAGGACACGCCACGCGACTATGTGCTGACGCTCGACGACGAGGGGCCGCCGCTGCTCACGGTGTACGGCGGCAAGATCACGACGTTCCGCCGTTTGGCTGAGGCGGCGCTCGACCGGCTCGGCACGGTATTCGGAGATCGTCCGGCCTGGACCGCCACGTCGAGCCTGCCGGGCGGCGATTTCCCGGCCGGCGGCCTCGATCGTCTCATTTCGGATACCCGCGCATCCTGGCCGTTTCTGAGCGAGGGTCATGCGTGCCGGCTGGTGGGCGCGTATGGGACGCGCGTTGGCCGCATCCTGGGCGAAGCGACAAGCCTCGACGATCTCGGCCCGCGCTTCGGCCACGATCTGACGGGCGCGGAGGTGCATTATCTGATGGCGCACGAGTGGGCGCAGACCGAAGACGATGTGCTGTGGCGGCGGAGCAAGCTTGGATTGCGCGTTAACCGCGAAGAGCGCGGGCGGCTTGGCACCTTTATGGTGGCGGCCATCGGAAGCGGCGGCTGATGTCGCGCCGCTGAACGACGAAAGCCGTTCATCGTTTCAAATTTTATCGTTCGGTTTCATCCAGCCTCAATCAAAACGTGTTTCCATAACGATTGTCGCGCGAATTGGGCGTGGGATCGGAAGTTCGCAGTGTCGGACGATGTCATCCAGCCGAACGCAAGAATCGACGCCTTGATCAAGCCGGCCAAGGTCTTGATCGTCGACGACGAGTATTCCACCCGCAAGGTGATCCGCATCCAGCTGTTGGCTATCGGCGCCGTCCACATCTATGACGCGGCCGACGGACCCAGCGGACTCGATGCGATCAAATCGATCGCGCCCGACGTTGTTCTCCTCGACTGGGAGATGGCGGGCATGGACGGCGCGGAGTTCACGCGTTGTGTACGCCAGCCCGCGACGGTCCCGGATCCGAATGTCCCGATCATCATGCTGACCGGTCACGGCGAGCGCTCCCATGTGCTCGAAGCGATGCGTCTTGGCGTGCACGAATTCCTGCTCAAGCCTGTCTCATCGAGCGCGCTGCTCGCGCGCCTCGTCTCGGTGCTCTCCAAGCCCCGCGTCATGGGCCGCCGCGGCGATGACGACCGGCCCGAGGCAGCCCCGGAACGGGTCGACACGACACCCGGCTATCGGATATTCGTCTGATTGCCCCGCGGTTTGCGCGCCGCGCCGGCGTCGCAAGGACATGCGGTGGCCGACTTCCTCCTCGCAATCGACCAGGGCACAACGTCGACCCGCTCGATTCTGTTCAATCGGGCGCTCGTCCCGGTGGCGACGGCGCAGCAGGAATTCCGCCAGATCTACCCGCGTCCGGGCTGGGTCGAGCACGATCCCGAGGAAATCTGGGCGACCACGCTCACGACGGCGCGTGCCGCCCTGGCGCAGGCCGGCGTCACGGCCCGCGACGTTGCGGGCCTCGGCATCGCCAATCAGCGCGAAACCACGATCGTCTGGGACCGCATCACCGGGAAGCCAATCCATCATGCGATTGTCTGGCAGGACCGGCGCACGGCCGACCTGTGCGCAACGCTGCGGGCCGCGGGGCACGAACGCCTGGCCGCCGCCCGCACGGGTCTCGTGCTCGATCCGTATTTTTCAGCGACCAAGATCGCCTGGCTTCTCGACACGGTGGACGGAGCGAAGGCTGCGGCGCAGGCCGACAGGCTTGCGTTCGGGACGGTCGATACGTTTCTGCTCTGGCGCCTCACCGGCGGCAAGGTGCATGCGACCGACGCCACCAATGCGGCGCGTACGCTCCTGCTCGACATCGGCACCGGCTGCTGGGACGATGACCTGTGCCGGTTGTTCGGCGTGCCGGTCTCGATGCTTCCGCAAGTGTGCGACTCCTCCGGTGACTTCGGTGCGACGCAGGCCGATCTGTTCGACGGGCCGATCCGCATTCTCGGCGTTGCGGGCGATCAGCAGGCGGCGACGGTCGGGCAGGGATGCTTCGCGCCCGGCATGATGAAATCGACGTACGGCACCGGGTGTTTCGCGCTGCTCAATACCGGCGATGCGCCGGTCGCGTCGAACAACCGGCTGCTCACGACGATCGCCTATCAGCTCGCCGGCAAGCGCGCGTATGCGCTCGAAGGTTCGATCTTCATCGCGGGTGCGGCGGTGCAATGGTTGCGTGACGCGCTCAAGGTGATCGCCAGCGCACCCAACGTGAATGCGCTGGCGCTGGCCGCCGACCCGGCCGAGCAGGTCTATCTGGTGCCCGCCTTCGTCGGTCTCGGCGCGCCGTGGTGGGACGCCGACGCACGCGGGGCGATCTTCGGGCTCACGCGCAAGTCGGGCGTCGCGGAAGTCGCGCGCGCAGCGCTGGAGGCGGTGGGCTACCAGACCCGCGATCTCATCGACGCCATGCGCGCCGACTGGCCTGGCGCCGGCACCGTGCTGCGGGTCGATGGCGGCATGACCGCGAGCGATCCCACCATGCAGTTTCTCGCCGACATTCTCGACGCTCCGGTCGACCGGCCGGTCGTCAAGGAGACGACAGCCGTCGGCGCGGCTTATCTGGCGGGACTGGCGGCCGGCCTGTGCCCTGGCCTCGACGGCTTTGCCGAGACCTGGAAGTGCGAGCGGCGCTTCCTGCCGCGCATGGATCGTGAAACGCGGGAGCGAAAATGGGCGGGCTGGCAGGACGCCGTCCGCCGCACCCGCACGACGCCCTGAACGCCTGCAAATCGGCGGGCAGTTTTCGCCAAAAGGGGACGCACCCTGCTCTTTACCTTGCCGTAAGGGCCGCGTGATGGAATGCGGCCCGCCGGGCGCCCCCGATACCGGCTGTTGGGTTGCGTGCGATGACGTCCGGTTTGTCCAAGGCCGACATTGAGATTCTGCTCCAGAACCTTGGGGTCCTGGTGGTCGAGGACAACCAGTTCATGCGCAAGATCGTGCGCACGATGCTCGTGAACATCGGGGTGCGCGATATCTACGAGGCGGCCGACGGCATCGACGGTCTCGACGCCATCCGGACTGTCGAGCCCGATATCGTGATCCTCGATTGGGAACTGCCGTTGCTCAATGGGGCCGAGTTTGTCCGCATCGTGCGCTCGCCTGGCGTGTTCCCGATGCCGGATATCCCGATCGTGATGCTCAGTGCCCACGCCGAGCGTTGGCGGGTGGTCGAAGCGATGCGGCTCGGCGTCAACGAATATCTGTGCAAGCCGGTGTCCGCCCAGCAACTGCTCGAACGCTTCATATCGATTCTGGCCAAGCCGCGCGCGTCTGTGCAGCTTGGCGACTACTACGGTCCCGAACCGCGCCGGGACCTGCCGGACTCCGTCCAAGAGGCCCCGCCGGCGCCGCCTCTCGAAGAGACGACGCTCAACTGAACGTTTGACGTTGCTTTCGCCATGATCGGGCTTGTCCCGGCCATCGGCGTCTTTAATCTCGCAATTAAACAGGACGACGCCCGGAAGAGTTCCGGGCCGACGGACGTGGCGGTCGACGACCTATATGCCCTCACCGGAACTCGAATCGCACCGCCCGCGCCGCGCCTTTGCGCCGTGGACCGATCCTGCGGCGCGGCCGCTGGTGCGCTTCGAAGGCGTCGGCAAGCGCTTCGGCGGCGTCACCGCAGTCGATGCTCTGACGCTCGACATCTTCAAAGGCGAATTCTTCGCGCTGCTTGGGCCGTCCGGCTGCGGCAAGACCACGCTGCTTCGTCTGCTCGCCGGCTTCGAGACGCCTGACCAGGGGCGCGTTCTGCTCGATGGGCAGGATATTTCGGGCGTCCCGCCGCATCGGCGGCCGGTCAACATGATGTTCCAGAGCTACGCGCTGTTTCCCCATCTTTCGGTGGAAGGCAATATCGCGTTCGGTCTCAAGCAGGAAGGCATGCCCAGGTACGCGATCGCCGCGCGCGTCGCCGAGATGCTCGAACTCGTCAAGCTCAAGGGCTACGGCGCGCGCAAGCCGCACCAACTGTCCGGCGGGCAGCGTCAGCGCGTTGCGCTCGCCCGCGCGCTCGCCAAGCGGCCGCGTGTGCTGCTGCTCGACGAGCCGCTGGCGGCGCTCGACAAGAAGCTGCGCGGTGAGACGCAATTCGAGTTGATGCATCTGCGCGAGACGCTAGGCCTCACGTTCGTCATCGTCACCCACGACCAGGGCGAGGCCATGACGGTCGCCGACCGCATCGGCGTCATGAACCACGGCCGGCTCGAGCAGGTCGCGACGCCGTCCGACCTCTACGAGCAGCCGAATTCGCGCTGGGTTGCGAGCTTTGTCGGCGACGTGAACCTGATCGAAGGCCGCGCTGTCGAAGCCGGCGGCGCGCTGGTCGATAGCGAGCTTGGCATGCCGCTGCGCACTCGCGGAGCGCCCGGCGTCGCAGCCGGCGACAAGGTCTGCATTGCACTGCGGCCCGAAAAGCTGCGCATTGTCCACGATCGGCCAGCGGCGGACGAGAATTGCCTATCGGGCGAGGTCAGTGACATCGCCTATCTGGGCGACATGTCCGTTTACAAGGTTCGCCTCGACGGAGGCGTCGTCGTGCAGGCCGCGGCGGCCAATCTGACGCGTGAGCGCATCGTCGGCTGGCGCGATCGCGTGTTTCTGACATTCGCCTCCGACGCAGCCGTGGTGCTGACGACATGAGCGCCGCTCCCACGAGCGAGACCGCGAAGACCTGGCCGCGTCGGCTCGCGTTGCTCGTGCCTTATCTCTGGCTGGCGGCGTTTTTCCTCGCCCCCTTCGTCATCGTGCTCAAGCTGAGCCTGTCCGAGACGGCGCTTGCACAACCGCCCTACATGCCGGTGTTCGATATCTCGGCTGGCTTTGCGGGGATCAAGGAATTCTTGTCAGGGCTCTCCCTGAACAACTACGCGCTGATCGCGTCCGACTCGATCTATCTTGCTTCCTATCTCAAAAGCCTCGAAGTCGCGCTCCTCTCGACCGCACTCCTCCTGCTGATCGGCTTTCCGCTCGCCTACGGCATGGCGCGCGCACCTCGCCGCCTGCAGGGCATCCTGTTCATGCTGGTGGTGCTGCCGTTCTGGACCTCGTTTCTGATCCGCATCTATGCGTGGGTCACCGTGCTCCAGCGCGACGGCGTGCTCAACAAGTTGCTGCTTGCACTCGGCATCGTCGACGCGCCGCCGGTATGGCTGTCGACGGATACCGCGGTCTATATCGGCATCGTCTATTCCTATCTGCCGTTCATGGTGCTGCCGATCTACGCCACGCTCGAGAAGATGGACGAGACGCTGCTCGAAGCCGCGGCCGACCTTGGCTGCCCGCAATGGAAGGCGTTCTGGCTGGTGACGCTGCCGATCGCGATCAAGGGCGTGATCGCGGGCGCGCTTCTTTGCTTCATCCCGATCGTCGGCGAATTCGTCATTCCCGATCTGCTCGGCGGTTCCGACACGCAGATGATCGGGCAGACGCTCTGGACCGAATTCTTCGCCAACCGCGACTGGCCGGCGGCCTCCGCCGTGGCGGTGGTTCTGCTCTGCCTGCTGGTGGTGCCGATCGTGGTCTATCAGCAGATGCAGATGCGCGAGATCGAGCGGAGCCGCTGATGCGCAAAGGCCCCTCCATCTACAACATCGTCTCGGTCGCGCTCGGCCTTGCGTTCCTCTATCTGCCGATTGCGATTCTGGTGATGTACTCGTTCAACGCATCGCGTCTCGTCGCGGTGTGGGGCGGATGGTCGACGCGCTGGTATGTCGCGCTCTTGAGCGACCAGGCCATGATCGAGTCCGCCTGGGTCACGCTGCGTATTGCCTTTGTGTCCGCAACTGCGGCGACCGTGCTGGGGACGCTTGCAGCGCTTGCGCTGGTGCGCTTCGGCCGTTTCCGCGGCCGGCTGCTGTTCACCGGCATGATCTACGCGCCGCTGGTGATGCCCGAGGTGATCACCGGCCTTTCGCTGCTGCTCCTGTTCGTCGCGATCGACGCAGAACGCGGCTTCTGGACCATCACGCTCGCGCACACCACGCTCACCATGTGCTTCGTCGCCGTGATCGTGCAGGCCCGACTGATCGATTTCGACCGCAGCCTGGAGGAGGCGGCGATGGATCTGGGCTGTCCTCCCGTCAAAACCTTCCTCACGATCACGCTGCCGCTGATCGCGCCCGCCATTGCCTCGGGTTTCGTGCTCGCCTTCACGCTCTCGCTCGACGACCTCGTGCTGGCGAGCTTCACCACCGGTCCTGGCGCGACGACGCTGCCGATCCGGGTCTATTCGGAAGTGCGGCTTGGCGTGAAGCCGGAGATCAACGCGGTCTGCACGATCCTGATTGCGGTGGTGGCCGCCGGCATCGTCGCGTCGTCGCTGGTCATGAAATTCACCGGCGGGCGGGAGCGGGCAGCGCCGATCGGCGCGCAGCTATAGCGGGTCAGGCTCCGATCATTCGCCATGCGGGCGGGGCGGGCGGAACAGGTACACCACGAACCACACCGGTATGATGACGAGCGAGCCCAGGAAGAGGTTGGGGAGCGCCCAATCGATACTCTTGCGGCCAAGCTCGATGAGTTGATCCTGTGACAGACCGGTTTTCTGCGCCAGCACGTCCGGCGTGACGCCGAAATGGTTCAGGACCGTCCCGACGATCAGGGAAGCGACCGCGACCTTGACCAGTGTGCGCAGGAACCCGTGGACCATTCCGGCCTCGTGACAGCCCAGGCGGGCCGTCAGCGTCAGATTTGCCGCAAAATGACCGCCCCCAAAGCCGCCAAACATTACCGGCAACCGGTTAGCGCCCGGTTATTGCCTCTACTCCGGAGACGAGGACAACCGCGGCCCTTGCGGGCTTCCGGTGGTGTCGTCGCTGCCGGACGGCCGGGCGGTATCCCGCTTGAGGCGGTTGCGGACGGCGTCGATCAGCGGCTGGGCTGCGCCCGAACGATTGATCAGGGCCTGTGCGTCCGGCCAGATCAGCGGCTCGTCCCAGGGGCCTGTAACCACGAACGGCAATTCAAAGGTCGGGGCGGCGTCGCGCGAGGCCATCAGGCTGGCGGTGCCTTTGAGATCGAGGTCGCGCGCGGGAATTGACGTGGACCCTGCGATCGCGAGCCGGACGGCCGGCCCCTCGACGCGCAGTTCCTCGAAATGGGCGATCCCCTGCGTCACCTTCAGATTGATGGCGAGTTGGTCGAACGACGTCTTGCCGCCGCGGAAATCCGCCCTGATCGAGAGCGGATTGCGATCGAGCCGCCTCAGGAGCTGCTCGACGTTGACGCCCGCGATTGCGCCTTTCCTGCTGATGATGTTGGCCGTGCCGTTGAGCCCCTGGGTGATCTCGTAGACGCTGCTGCCGGTTCCATCGAGAGTGAGCTGCAGTGTGCCCTTGCCTTCCAGCCGGCGGACCCCGATCAACTCGTTCAGTCCGTGTTCGAGATCCATGTCGGAGAACAGCAGTTGCGACTTGATCGCTGCGCCTTCCGGCACCTGGGCCAGTCCGAACGAGCCGGTGACGACGCCTCCGAAGGCCTGGGACTCGCCGATGCCGACGGTGAGTTCGCCGTTCCGCAGATTGGCCGCGACCGCCGTCCGCCCAAGCTTGACGTGGGCGAGCGTGACGCGCGCCGCCGACAGCCGCAGATCGGCGTCCACGATATTGAGGCCGCCAAGCGCGACCGGCCGCCGGTTCCAGTCGTTGCCGCTGAGCAGGCGGAAGGTCGAAAGATACGGCGTGAGATCGACCGCCTCGGCCGCGAGCGTACCCTGCAGGGACTGACGGTCGTCGTTCGTGAACGTCACCACGCCTTCGCCGGCGTTGCCGTCGAGTTCAACATTCACGCCCGATAGTGAGATGGTGCGGCCCGCGATGTTGGTCTGCGCCTTGATCGCGAAGCGTCCGAAACCGCCTTCGGGCGCTGGCCAGTAGGCCGCCCAGCGTAATGTGTCGCGCAACGACGTGGTGTCGGAGGCGAGCGTGCCTTCGACCTTGAGCGTCGGGCGATGGCTGACGTAGCCGTCGAACGCGAATTTCAGCGCGTTGGTGGCGAGCCGCAGCTTGAGCCCGGACCGGTCACCCGAGAGTGCGGAGACGAAGTCGCTCAGGCTGAGCGTCGCGTCGATGACCTGATCGTGCCAGGAGAAACGTCCGGTGGCGCCGAAGGACTTCGAGATCGCCGGCCACGCCAGCGTGAAGTCCACGTTGCTGAGCGTCTCGACGACCTTGTAGGTCTCGTCGTGCAGCATCACGGTGCCATCCGCGATGCGGATTTCGGAGAACGATTTCACCCGGTCGGGACTTGGCGCGAGCGCGCGCGCCAGCGTGTCGATCTGGGCGGTCCAGTTCGAGCTACCGTGGTGCGCAAAGCCGATCGTGATGGTCGGCCGCACGAGCGTCACGTCGGCAATCTCGATCTGTCCGGCGAGCAGCGAAAAGAAACGCAGCCGCACCACGAGTTGCTCGGCCGTGAGCGCCGATGTGCCGGCGCGCTTGTCGCCGAAACTGACCTCGCGGAAGCGCACGCGTCCGGACGGAAAGAGCGACACCGTCACGTCGCCGCTGAGCACTGGATCGAGGCCGGTCACGGCGCGGATCTGCGCCTTGACGGTTTCGCGGACGCTGTCGGCGGAGATGAGCTGGGACGCGACCAGAAGAGCGCCGAATCCCACCGCGATCACGGCAGCAACGGCAAGTCCAAGGCGTTTGATGCCGGTGGCCGCGGACACGAGGTCTTTCCGATGTTCGGCGCGAACGCCGTGGAACTATAGCGAGGAGTGACGCGGCTGCAACCGTGGGCCGCCCATGTGTCGCTTTCGTGGCTGATTTTGCTGGCCAATTGGCCGCCGCCGCCGCCCGATTTTGCCGCGCGGCGGACGCCCCGAAGCCGTCAGGACGAACGCGGCTATTGATTGGTCAGCGCAACGCGGAAGTCGGCTTCGGTTTTCGACTTGATGTCGTCGAGCGTGACGCTTGGCGCGAGTTCGACCAGCGTCATGCCGCCATTGCCTTTCTTGTCGATGGTGAAGACGCCGAGATCGGTGATCACCATATCGACGACGTTGGCGCCGGTCAGCGGCAGATTGCATTTGTGGAGGAGCTTCGCCTCGTTCTTCGCCGAGTGCTCCATCACGACGACGACCTTCTTGACGCCCGCGACAAGGTCCATCGCGCCGCCCATGCCCTTCACCATCTTGCCGGGGATCATCCAGTTGGCAAGGTCGCCGTTCTCGGCCACCTGCATGGCGCCGAGGATGGACAGGTCGATATGGCCGCCGCGGATCATCGCAAACGAGTCGGCGGACGAGAAGAAGCTCGACGTCGGGATTTCCGTGATCGTCTGCTTGCCCGCATTGATGAGATCGGGATCCTCTTCGCCCTCGTAGGGGAAGGGTCCGAAGCCGAGCATGCCGTTCTCGCTCTGGAGCTGCACGCTTATGCCTTCCGGGATGTAGTTCGACACCAGCGTCGGGATGCCGATGCCAAGATTGACGTAGAAGCCGTCGCGCAATTCCTTGGCGGCGCGTTCGGCCATCTGTTCGCGGGTCCAGGGCATGTCTGTCTCCTTTACGCGCGCTTGCGCACGGTGCGCTGCTCGATACGCTTGACCGCATCCGGCACGTGGATCATGCGTTTGACGTAAACGCCCGGCGTGATGATGTGGTCGGGATTGATCTCACCCGGCTGCACGAGGTTCTCGACTTCGGCGATCGTGACTTTCCCTGCGGTCGCCATCATCGGATTGAAGTTGCGCGCCGTCTTCCGGTAGACGAGGTTGCCCTCGGTGTCGCCCTTCCAGGCGTGCACGATGGAGAGATCGGCAACGAGACCGCGCTCCATGATGTATTTCTCGCCGTTGAACTCGCGCACCTCCTTGCCTTCGCCGATCAGCGTTCCATAGCCGGTCTTGGTGAAGAACGCCGGAATGCCCGCGCCGCCCGCGCGGATGCGTTCGGCCAGCGTGCCCTGCGGGTTGAACTCGATCTCGAGTTCGTTGGCGAGGAACTGCGATGCGAACGTCTTGTTCTCGCCGACGTAGGACGAGATCATCTTCTTGATCTGTTTGGTGTCGAGCAGGATGCCCAGGCCCATGCCGTCGACCCCGGCATTGTTGGACACGACCGTGAGGTTCTTCACCCCGGAATCGCGGATCGCCAGGATCAGCGTCTCGGGGATGCCGCACAGTCCGAAGCCGCCGGCCATGATCGTCATGCCGTCCTTGAGCAGGCCGGCGAGGGCCGCTTTGGCGTCGGGATGGACCTTTTTCACCGCTCTCTCCCCGTCACTTACGCGAAAGAAAATCGTACGAATTTCTAACGCGCGCCGCTGTTCGCTGCAACGCACAAAAACAGCGGCCGCCGGACCGATCGTCTCGACCCGGCGGCGTATTCAGGGGATTCGTGCAGCAGTCGGGTCAACTCTTCGGCTTAAGGGCTGTAAGCACTTTTTCCCCGACCTGCTTTCCGACGGTTTCACCCACAGCGTTCGACCAGCGGAAATGGACACCGCCATAGATGCGGGAGACGGCTTCCTCTGTCTCGAACTCGCGGAAACTGCCGAACGCCCGTGGCGGCATGTTGGGCATGGCGACTGCCGAGAACGGGAACGGTCCTGTACCGAACAATCCTTCCATGACGGTCGCTGCAGCCGCGCCGATTCCGCAGTGGGCACACGGGTACTCCGGGTGCATCGGCTCCGACAGCAACGCCGTCCAGGCGCCGCCGCCCGCGCGGATCGCCGTGACCGGACGCCAGCCGTTATAGGTGAACTTCGCGTCCCAGATTGAACTCTGGCCATCCATTGTCGCGAAATTCAAAAGCGCCATAGCGCGTGCGGATTCGACTATATCGAGTGCCTTGGCTTGAACGGCATGCCGCGCGATGCCGTTCCAAGTGATGAAGCCTGGCGGTACGTGATAATTGGCAATCATCGTCTGTTGCGGCGTGCGGAGGGCACTGTCCTTGTCGCCGATGGCCTTGACCTCTGCGAGGTCGCGCAAGCTTTGCTCGCTCTCGATGTCCGGCGGCGGTGGTGGGCGGAACTCTCTCGAGTTAGCGATGATGAATGTCTGCATCTTGGAGAGGGACGGCGAGGCCATGATGGCTGATGATGTCAGCACGTATCTGCCCTTACCTTCGATTGGGGTGTAGGCCGGCGAAAAATCTGCGCCGTCGTTTGCACGAGCCGCCAGGATGACGGCAGCTGCTTTTTCACCCACGGCTATTCCGGCGTCCTTATTCGGTCCCTCGGGAACTCCGGCGATCAGGACTTTGTGACGGCCTTCAAGAGCTGCGGCCTGCGCGGGCACGATGCTGGCGATGACCCGGTAGGCCGCCGCCGAGGCCGCAGCGGCGGTGGAGGCACCCTTCGGCGCTTCGAGGCTAGCCTTATAAGGCTGATAGCGCGGCTCGATGGAGTTGACCGCCTCGAACATTGCGGCGTGCATGATGGCCAACGCGCGAGTGGGCGCGCCGGACGGGAGTTGCGCCCGCAGAAGGGTGGTCATCGCGGTCTGATTCCAGTCCGTGATGATGTCGGCGCGCGCTGGCAAAGCAGCCAACGACAGTGCGACTGTCGTGCAAAGCAAAACTGAATGCAGGGATACCTGTCCTCGTAGCATGAAGCCCTCCAATAAAATGCGATTCGATTTGGATTTTAATGTTCCGGCAGTGCGCAATGCTGACATCCGCTGGCGACAGGATCAATACAGCGGACGGTCCTGCGGACTTATATCGTCGGGCGAGCGCTTGCAGGACGCCGCGATCGGCTTGATCCGGATGCGTCTGTTTGCGACAAATCGTCCGGCCGCCGCCAACCGCGGCAGGGAGACCCTCATGGCTCAGATCAGACATATCGCCATCGCCAGCGACCATCCGGGCAAGGCGGCCGATTTCTACAAGAAGGCGTTCGGATTCACCGAAGTCAGGCGGTTCGGTTTCGACCCCAAGGACCCCGATCCCGAAGTTGCCCCGCGCCCGTCCACGGTCATTCTCACCGACGGCTACATCAGCATCGCGCTGCTCAAGCTCAAGGTCGACCAGACCGGCGTCGGGCTCGATTACCAGGGCCTGCATCATTTCGGCGTAGTGGTCGACGACCTCGACACCTGGACCAAACATATCGAGGCGCTCGGCGCGCCCAACATCACGACGCTCGATCAGATGCCGGCGAACGCGCACGTCGAGATCAAATTCCGCGGACCCGACAACGTGGTATTCGACCTGAGCCCGAAGACTTGGCCGGGCGCAGCTCCGGTCGATCCCGCCACCACGAAGCGGCCGGCGCTGGAGCCGGCGGAGTAGGGCGCGCTCCTAATTGTGCTCCGGCGCTCGCTCGGCGCTGCGCGTGATGTAGATCACCGGCAGGATTCCGACCGCCACGATGATCAGCGCGGCGAGCGAGCCTTCCTCGAAGCTGCCGCGCGTTGCGAACTGGTAGATGTAGGTCGACAGCGTCTCGACGTTGAGCGGCCGCAGCAGCAGCGTCGCCGGCAGTTCCTTGAGGCAATCGACGAACACGAGCAGCGCCGCGCCCGCCATCGCCGGGCGCGCGAGCGGCAGGTGGATCGTGCGCGCGAGTTGGCCGGGGCCGGCGCCGAGCAGCCGTGCGATGTCATCGAATTCCTGCGCGATACGCGAGAACCCGGCCTGCGCGAAGCCGATCGCGATGGCGAGAAAGCGGATCACATAGGCGATCACCACGGCCGCTGACGAGCCGGCGAGGACCAGGCCGACACCTGCGCCCCCGAACAGCCGCGCGAGCGCGTTGATCCCTTCGTCCATCAGCACGAGCGGCGACATGAGGCCGAGCGCCAGCACGGTGCCGGGAATGGCGTAGCCGATGCCGCCGGCGGATACGCACGCAGCGATGGTTCGTGCGCGCAGGAAGCGCAGCGCCGCGACGGCGGTGAAGCCAAGCGCCAGCGCAATGGCGGTCGCGGCGACCGCAAGAATGGCGGTGGTCAAAGCGTGACGAAAGAGTTCGGGCTCGAACCCGACGAGGATGCCGTGGGCGATCGTCTCGCGGACGAGATATCCGGCCGGCAGGAGAAAGCCGAGCATGACAGGCACAAGGCAGGCGAGCGGCGCGACGATGCGCGCCGCGCCGTCCAGCCTGATGCGGGACGACAGCCGCGCACCCTGATGGGTGAGCGTCGTGAAGGCGCGCCGCCGCCGGCCGTAGCGTTCGAGGGCGATCAGCGCCGCCACGATCGCCAGCATGAAGCAGGCGAGTTGCGCCGCGCCGGCGAGGCTGCCCCGGTTGAGCCACGTCGAGAAGATCGACAGCGTCAGCGTCGGTACGCCGAGATATTCGCTCGCACCGATGTCGTTGAGTGTCTCGAGCAACGCGAGCGCGAGGCCCACCGCGATGGCCGGTCGCGCCAGCGGCAGCGTGATCTGGATCGCAAGCGCGAATGGCCGCGCTCCAAGCACGCGCGCGGCTTCGGCGAGGTGCGCGCTTTGGGTCTGAAACATCGCTCGTGCCGCAAGATAGACGTAAGGATAGAGCACAAACCCGATCACGAGGATCGCTCCCGGCAGCGAGCGCACGTTCGGAAACCAGTAATCGGCGGCCGAGCGCCAGCCGAACACCGCACGCAGCGCTGTCTGCACCGGGCCGAACGCGTCGAGAATATCGACATAGACGTAGGCGACGATGTAGGTCGGGATCGCGAGCGGCAGCGGCAGGAGCCAGGTCAGCGCGGTGCGGCCCGGAAAGTCGAACGTGGTCACCGCCCAGGCCGTGCCGACGCCGGCGACCGTCGTCACGATGGCGACGCCGGCCAGCAATAGTGCGGTATGCACCAGCGCCGCCGGCAGCACGTAGCGGGCGAGATGGCTCCAGAGGTCGCCGGTATCCGCGAGGGCAAGGACGGCGAGGCTTGCGACAGGCGCGACGGCAAGGAGCGCAACGGCGACCGCGACGGCTCCGATGGCGTTGCGCGCGGGGCTCCACGAAGAGAAGGCTTGCATCACGGCAAATGTTCTTGTCATTCCGGGGCGCGCCGAAGGCGCGAGCCCGGAATCCATAGTGCCGATTCCTTCCTTCTGATACTGCGGCGTCGTCAAAGGAGCCGGGCTCATGGATTCCGGGCTCCTCGCTTCGCTCGGCCCCGGAATGACGAGGCCGCTCCGCTTGCGGTCAGTTGTCGAATCCGACCTTGTCCACGAGGTCCGCGGCCTTCTTCTTGTTGGTTGCGATGGTGGAGAGCGGGACCGTGTCCGCCTTCAGGGCGCCATAGCTGGCGATCGTCGGATTGACGGCGATGCCGGGACGAAGCGGATATTCGTAGTTGGCGTCGGCGTACATGTGCTGGGCGTGCTCGCCGGACAGCCACTCGATCAGCTTCAGCGCATTGGCCTTGTTCGGCGCGTAGCGGGCGAGCACAGCGCCCGAGATGTTCACGTGCGTACCGCCGTCCTTGAAGGTCGGCAGGACGACGCGCGTCGCCTCTGCCCACGGCTTGCGCTCGGCTTCCTTGTTGAGCATCAGCGCCCAATAGTACGTGTTGCCGACGCCGATGTCGCACTTGCCGGCCGCAACGTCGCGCGCCGTCTCGCGGTCGCCGCCGGACGGCTTCTGCGCGAGATTGGCCTTGAGCCCGCGCAGGAAGGTTTCGGTCGCCGCCTCGCCGTGATGCGCGATGTAGGCCGCGAACAGTGCATTGTTGTAGATGTATTGCCCCGAGCGGATGCAGACCTTGCCCTTCCACTTCGGATCGGCCAGTTCCTCGTACGTCAGCGCTGTCTCTTTCACGCGCTCCTTGGAAACGTAGAACACGCGCGCGCGCATCGACAGTCCGTACCAGTGGCCTTCGGGGTCGCGGTATTGCGGCGCGATTACCTTGTCGAGCGCGTCGGACTTGATCGGCTGCGTGATCCCGGCGCGCACTGCATCTTCGAGCCGCGCGATATCGACGGTCAGAAGGATGTCGGCCGGGCTGTTTGCGCCCTCGGTCTTGATGCGCTGTTCGAGGCCGGAGGTCGCGCTGATGACGTTGACTTTGATGCCGGTGTCCTTGGTGAAGGCGGCGAAGATCGGCTGCATCAGGCCCTGTTCGCGCGCCGAATAGACGTTGACTTCGCCTTGTGCGAGCGCCGGGGCGGCCCATGCGACAGCCGCTGCGCCGGCGCATGCGATGGTGGCCAGGTTCCTGAGACGGAAGGATGTCACGACGTGTCTCCCCACTTGTGGAACGCGCTCGCTGCCGGTCTCGGCAGCCGCTCGCGCGCCTGTCTCCAGTAGGGAGGGGTGGGGCTTCGCGTCAATCGGATTTATGAAGGTAGATCAATAGCCTGGAACCATTCCAGACTCGCTGCGGCATGATGGAAACGTTCGCAAAGACGCGTTAGTCCGTTGATCCAAGGACACATTGATCGTGAGCGGCCGGACGGTGTGCGACCGAAACGGGTGCGCCTTGCGGCCGAAAGTCTCAGCGCAGGATGACGCGCGGCGCGACCTGCAGCGACGCGATCTCGGCAATCATCTTGCGAACGATCGCCTTTCCGAAAGACTGGAAGTCCTCCGCCACCATCACGAAGGCCCCCGGACCGCCGATGACGTTCTCGCGATAGTAGTGCTCAAGCCCGCCCGGAGGATTGGTGTGCTCTGCGTTCCACGGCATCTGACGATCGCTCAGGATCACGAGGCCGTTGATCGTGATGCCCTTGGCGAGCGCCTCGTCTCGCGCCAGCCGTACGTCGCGGCCGGCATTGTTGGTGCCGTCGCCCGACACGTCGATGGTCTTGCGCGGCGCCTCGAACGGAGCGCGGGCGATCTGGGCCGCGGAGAAATCGATGCCGCCCGAAATCGACGTGCGGTCGGCAAATGAGCGCGGCAGTTCGGCAAGCTGGTCGCCGAACTTGCGTGCGGTGCCGGCGCCGTCGATCGCCATCCAGTCGATCACGACCTTGGCGGCGCCGTAGCCCGACCATTCGATGAAACACAGCGCGATCTTGCCATGCGGACCTGACTTGATGGCGTCGAGCACCTGCGCGTTGGCGACGGCCGCCGCATAGCCCTCGCGTTGCAGGAGAAATTTTGGATGATCGACGCTGCGCGACACATCCGAGGACAGAACGAGCAGGAGATCGACTTCGTCGGCGGCGCGGACTGGCGGCGCCGCGAGCAGGATCAGCGCAACAAGCGAGGCGAGCAGGCTTCGAATGAGCAGGATCATGGTACGCCTCCATGGTCGCGGCCGTCGTGGCGTGCCGCGAGTCCGCCGCCCGGAGCGTTACCTTAGCCGATTCCGGGGCCGATGCGTATGGGGGGCCACGGGTTCTTCGGCGGGTTGTGGCGGGTGGGCACAATGGCGCACAATCGGCCGTCGCGGCGTCGATCAATGAACGCCGTCACCGCAGGGAGGTTCAACAATGTTGTCACGACGCACGTTTATGAACGGCGCACTCGGCGCAGGCACCGCGCTGGCGACACAGATTCCGCATCGGGCATTCGCTCAGGCCAACCGGCGCCTGATTGTCGATGCGCAAATCCATTTGTGGAAGCCGGAGTCGGCGGATTGGAAATGGGTGCCGAATGCGCAACCGCAGTTGCCCGACCCCTTTACCATCGAACGGGCCGTCTCAATGATGGACGAGGCCGGCGTCGATCGCGCTGTTATCGTTCCGCCGTCCTGGCCCGGCGACCGCAACGACTACGCACTCGAAGCCGTGAAGCGTTATCCGCATCGCTTCCGGATCATGGGCAGGCTTCCGATCCAGGATCCCAAGAGCGCCGATCTGTTGCCGAAGTGGAAAGAGCAGCAGGGCATGGTCGGGATCCGCGTGACCTTCAACACGCCGCAGACCGCTGCCTGGCTGACGAACGGATCGATCAACTGGTTCTGGGCGGCGGCCGAGAAGGCTGAGTTGCCGGTGATGATTTTCACGCCGGGCAACGCGGCTGCACTGACGCCGATCGCGGAACGACATCCCAAGCTGCCGATGATCCTCGATCACATGGGCGCCTCGGCCTCCTTGCTGGCGGACAACAAGCTCGCGGACGGGATTGCGCAGACTGCGGCGCTGGCCAAGTTCCCGAACGTCAGCGTGAAACTGTCGGCCTCGCCCGGACTGTCGCGGCAGCCTTATCCGTTCAAGGATGTCGCCGAGCACATCAAGAAGCTGTTCGACGCTTACGGCCCGCAGCGGTGCTACTGGGGCACCGACCTGACGAACTCCTATGCCAAGGCAAGCTATCGCCAGCGCATCAGCCATTTCACCGAGGAGTTGAGTTTCCTGAGCGAGGCCGACAAGGACCAGGTGATGGGCCGCGCGATCGTCGCTCGTCTGAAGTGGAGTTGAGCCGGAACGGCGACACGCCGTGTGCCGACACACTTAATTCTGCAAGCACACCGTTATCCTGCGAGGGCAATCCCTCGCAGGGCACCCACAAAAATTTGAGCGAATATCCGGCCTTGTGCCGAGGAGCGCCAGCGAGGCGCGCCTCGAAGCCTTACGGGCTGACCCGGTGTCCCAGATGGAATTCCGGCGGCCCCAACGGTGGCCGTAATGCGACCACGGTAAAGAGGGCCGACGGATCGTCCTCGGCGACAAGAATGTGGATGTTTCGCACGCGGATGAACTCACCGCCCAGCCGGTAGAGCCCGATCTGCCTTGGGCAACCGAGCTCGCCCCACGTGACCCGTTCCCTGGCCATCGTCCCCATCCCCCGATGTCGACACCGGCGAGATTAAGGTGATTTGCCGAATCCGGAATCGGGGGTACGCGATATCCACCGCCTTATTAGACTGTCCACAGCCGTTTTCCGCGGTGCAACGCTGCCGGACCGCATTTGGCGGCTCCGCAAGCCGGCTCGATGGCGTTGCGCAGGAGCCGGCAATCGCCGCCGGCGGCACCACGCCGAACCTGCCTGATCAATGAAAATGCCAAGCCACGGGGGCTTGGCATTTCTCACGACTCGATTTGTCCGATGGCAAAAGCTGCGCGGCGATCGCCCGCCGACGCTCAATGCGTGAGCGTCCACTCTTCGGCAGTATCCGACTTGCGTGCGCCGATGGCGAGCAGCAGGCGCTCGGTTGTGCCGCTGTCGGCGTCAATGCTCTTTTCGAGCTGGCCGGCCGACCGGTAGCCCCTGGCGGCACGTGGATCGTTCAGCATTGCGCGCAGGGTTCGCTTCTGCTGCCATTCGCGGATGGATTTCAGCATCGCTGTCCTCCCAGAACGTCGCCCTTGATGACTCATTAGCAGGATAGGTGCGTTGCGAAGCGCGGTAATTTGCCTTGCCGGATTAAATTTCGGTAATGAGGAACCGGTCAGGTCCTCGCAACGATGCATAATCCGGAATCCGTCCCGTCTTCGGTCACCGCGCCCGCCGTGCCTTTGCGCACGCAGGCCGCGGTGTATGGGCTCGGCCTGTTCAATACGTCGATCTTTCACATCTCGTCGGTGATCGTCCCGCTCTACGTCGCCACCATGAACCCGACGCCGGTCATGTTCGGCCTCGTGTTCAGCGCCGGACATCTGCTGCCGCTGTTTCTCTCGATTCACACCGGTGCGCTGATGGACCGGCTCGGTGCGCGCCGCGTGATGCTGGTCTGCACCTCGATCGGCGCGCTCGTCCCGCTCATCTATCCGGCCGCGCCGTGGATCTGGGCGGTGGTGGCGCTGCAGATGCTGTTCGGTTTTTCCGAATCCATGGGCTGGCTCGGTGCGCAGACCATGATCGGGCAATACATGTTCGGCAAGACGGTCTATGCCGGCCGCCTCAGCGTCGTCATCCGCATCGGCCAGCTCGTGGCCGCGCCGATGGGCGGGCTTGCATGGGACCTCGCCGGCCCGTGGGGCGCGTTCGTGCTGCTCTCGTTGTGGGGATTCGGTGCGGTCGCCTGCGCGGTGATGCTGCCGCCGCTGCCGGATCGCGCGCCGCCCGCCATCGGCCGCACGGCGCGCATGCGCGCGCTCATGCCGACCGCCGCCGACTACATCACGGCCTTCCGGCTGCTCGGCGTGCCGGCGGTCGTGCTGATCGTCCTGCTCGGCGCGATGATGCACGTCGGCAACTCGGTGCAGGGGTCGTTCTACGTCGCCTGGCTCAACGACATCGGCTACACCGGCACCTTCATCGGGCTGCTCAGCCCTGCGGCGGCGGTCGCGGCCGCGGTGTTCTCGCTGCTGGCGGCGCCGCTGCAACGCTTCGTCGGCGGCTTGTGGATCGTGCTGATCTCGCTCTGGGTCGGCATCGTCCTGATCTGCGCGACGCCGCTGTTCGCGAGCTATCTCGTGCTTCAGTTTGTGATGTTCCTGCGCCACGGCGCCAACGGGCTGGCGCAGCCGCTCGTCATCACGCTCGTTCTGCGCGGTGCAGGCCCGGAGAACCAGGGCAAGGCCGTCGGATTGCGCGGCACCGCCAACCGCATCGCATCGGTGCTGTCGCCGCTCGCGATGGGCGCGATCGCCGAAGCGGTCGGGCTTGAAGCGGCGTTCTACATCGTCGGCGCAGCCGCGAGCGTCGTGATGGCGGGAATGGCGCTTTACATGTGGCAGCATCCCGAGGTCGCCCGCAAAGGCGAAGACTGAACCGGAACCAATCAAATTGCGTCGCGTTGGGCTTTCGGAACGGAGCACGCGCACCGCGACCGCGTCGCGCTCCGGCCTGGGACCCCGTGCCGTCGCAGCCGGGGTCTCTTGTTAGGAGGCAACGCGCGGAGGCAACGTATGCGACTCGTTCTGCTGATCGTTCTCATTCTCCTGCTGGTCGGCGCACTGCCGACATGGCCGTATAGCGCGAGCTGGGGCTACTACCCGTCCGGCGGGCTCGGACTGGTGCTGGTGGTCCTGCTGATCCTGCTTTTGCTCGGAAAACTCTGACGCAGTTCGCTTCGATCCGGCCAAGGCAAGATCGTCGCAAGTAAGGTCGCCGCAAAAGCGCGCGCCGGGCGATCGTCCGGCGCTTACACGTGTTCTTTCGCGCGCTTCGGGGTCAAGTGGATCTCGACCGGCAAGCGGTTTTCATCGGCCCGTTTGCGCCAGTACTTTTCCATCTCGCGCCACACCTCGCGCGTTTTATCGTTTGCCGCCAGGGCGGCGCGGGCGGCGCAATCCACGGCGCGCTTCTGATAATCGTGTTTGTCGGACATGCCGCATTCTCGATCGCCGGAGTTAAGGATTCCAGAATGCACGCGGTCGCGGTGCTTCGACGCTATCCAATTCTCTGACTTGCCCCGCGTGGGCCGGGCGCGCGCATCCATCAAAGAAAGAGAAGACCCCCCGAAGGGACTGCTCGACGGGATTGGCGCGCAGGGCAGGACTCACCCTGCCGTCCGGCTAGGTGACGCGGATGGGCTTCGCCCCGCGCGCTCAAGTGTGTGCGGCATCCGCCGCCGTCGTCGCAATCAGCCCGCGAGCCTGAAGCGCGGTTCCTTCGGATCGAACCGCGAGCGGAAGATCGCGGCATCGAGCGGGTCTTCGAAACAGTAGCGGACGAACACGCCGTAATCGTCTTCCACATACATGTCGAACTTGCCGACATACCGTTCCAGAAAATTCAGCAGGTCGGTTTCGTCCTTCTGTCTCGGCAGGACGACCTGGTACGGGCACTCGTCATCGAGCTTGCGCAGCCATGCGCTTCGTCTGTCTGGGTCCACGAAAACCTCCCCTTGACTCAGACGGCGCATTGTTCCTGTTTTGTTCCGAGGTGTCAAGCAGTCAGCCCGGATGTGCTTAGCGGTCCATTAATCGCCCTCGGGAGCGCCCAAACGCTGTTGTTTTCGAAGGTTTGCGGCCCGGCCGGAGAATTCACTTTGCCCCGCCAAGCGATCGGGCCTGCGGCTTAAGGTTAAGGCCGGTTCGTCGTTCGCGCCGCAAATTCGCCCGGAACCTTTCCGGCCGTCTTGTTCTTGCCTCAAAGTAACGTCATCGGGGCGGCTTCCCCACAACTCTCAAACCTGTGCGAGCGGCTCGTCCGCTGCGCGTCTTGGCTTATTTCTCAACCACGATGGAGACCCTGACCCGATGGAGTCGACTTCTTTTTGTGTTTTCGTCCGTCCTTCGCGTGCGGTGTTGTGCGCCGGGATTCTTCTCGCCTTGTCATCGACAGCGTCGCTCGCCGATTCACGGTGCGAGCAGCTCGAAGCGCTGAACCGTCAATACATCGGCGTGAAGCTGACCAGCGATCAGCAGCGGATCAAGCGGCAGCTCGTGGCCTGGTACAATGCCAACTGCCGGAGCCGCGCCGCCTCGCGCTGAACAACGTCAGTCGTCGTTACGACAAGAACCCCGGTTTGCAGCCGGGGATTCTTTTTGTGTGATGCGCCGATGAGCTTTGTCATTGCGAGCGCAAGCGAAGCAATCCAGTCCTGATTTTTTTTATATTTCAAAGAGTGGATTGCTTCGGTGGCTCGCCACCTGCAATGACGACGGCGACTCGGCGCCATCGCAATTTTGCTTTGGGGAAATCCTGAGCGTCTACTCCGCCGCAATCCGCTCCGCCGGAAACGTCACCTCCACCAGCGTCCCGGTCCCGACCTTGCTGGTGATCCGGAATTCCGCGCGGTTCGCCTCCGTCAGCGCCTTGGTGAGCGGCAGGCCCAGTCCGGTGCCGCCCGAGCCGAACCGCGTCGAGGTTGCGAGCTGGCGGAACGGCTCCATCGCGGTCACAAGCTCGTTCTCGCTCATGCCCTGACCGGAGTCGCGCACGCGCAACACGACCTCGCCCGCATCGGTCAGCGCGCTCGACACGATCACCTGCCCGCCCGCACCGGTGAACTTGATCGAGTTCGAGAGCAGGTTCAGCACGATTTGTCGCAGCGAGCGCGCATCCGCGGTCACCGGCGGCAAACGAGATGACAGCGCGCTGCGGATGATGACGTGCTCGCGGTTGGCCTGCTGCTGCATCAGCGTGACGCACTGCGCGACCACGTCATTGACCGCCACATCGGCAAACGACAATTCGAGCTTGCCGGCCTCGATCTTGGAGAGGTCGAGCAGATCGTTGATGAGCGAGATGAGGTGTCCGCCCGAGGTGTGAATGTCTTTCAGGTATTCCCGGTAGCGGTCGTTGCCGACCGGCCCGAAGCGTTCCTCCATCATCACTTCGGCGAAACCGATGATGGCGTTGAGCGGCGTGCGGATTTCGTGGCTGATCTTGGCGAGGAAGTCGGATTTCGCGCTCGATTGCTTCTCGGCCGCGCGCCGCGCCTCGATCAGGTCGCCTTCGGTCTTCTTCCAATGCGTGATGTCGCGGAACACGGCGCAGAATTTGCGCTCGCCGAGGCGGCCGACGGTCATGAACAGCGGAATGAGCCCGCCGTGACGTTCGCGGCCGATCACCTCGCGGCCGGCGTTGAACACGCTGGTTGCGTCGTTGGCATACACCGCTTCGATATAGTCAACCGCGACATCGGCGCTCTCGGGCGCCAGCAGGTCGATGAACGACTGTCCCTCCAGTGCCTCGGCGTCGTAGCCGAACAGCGCCTGCAGGCTGCGGTTGGTGGACAGCATCTGCAGGTCGGCGTCGAGCACGATGACGCCGTCGGTCGCGGTGTCGAGGATGGCCCTGAGTTCGGCCGCTTCGGTCTGTGCGGCTTTCAGCGCCGCGGCCTCGCGTTCGTCCTGACCGTCGCGAGACTCAACGTCTTGCGCTTCGCCAGCGGGCAACGCCGCCGGTGGTGTGACGACCAGCGCGAAGGCGGTGTCGCCGTCCCACGGCGTCAGAAAGAGCCGTCCCTCCGCCGGTTTGCGCTCGCCGCCGTTGGTCGTGATCGCGAAGGCGTTGTCGGCGCCTTGTTCGAACGCGATTGCGTCCGGTTCGACGAACAGGCTGTCGATGCCGCCTGCTGCCATCAGGGCGTCGACGGAGTCGTAGCCGGTCCAGCGCAGGAAGGCGCGGTTGGCGTAGAGCACCTGATTGCGCCGGTGCACCAAAACCCCGACCGGAAAGCGATCGAGGACCGAGCGCGCGTCGGTCGGCGGTGCGGTTTCGGCAAACGGGTCGCTGATGGACATCGATTTCGACACGTCGGCGAGCCCGGCGAGCCCCGCGTCGGACAACGGGTCCGCGACGACGGTCCCGGTGAGCCGGTCCGTGAGCCGCAGGGTCAACTCCTGGAATGCGCGGCGCTCGATCGGCGAAAGCGTCGGTCCGTCGTCCGGCGGCGCGCTCGCGGGCGGCGCGACGGGAGTTACGGGCGGCGTGCTTTCGATCGGTGTGGTTTCGATGGGTGTGGTTTCGAAGGGTGTTCTTTCGGTGGGTATGCTTGGCTGCCGGGCGAGTTCGTTCAGACGCGCCACGTCGCGGCATACGCCGAAGCCGCGATAGCCGCGAAACGTCCGCTCGCGGTCGAACACCGGCAGGCCCGAGAGTTCGACCGCCAGCGGCTCGCCGCCGGCGGGCCAGGCGACACTCAATCCGCTGAACGTGTCGCGGGTCGCGATGGCGCGTCCCATGCTGTTTTCGGGATCGAGCCCGAGCATGGCGGTGAGCGTGTCCCAGGTCTGGCCCATCGCGGCGGCCGTCCGCGGGCCGGCGAGCGCGATGAACTCCTCGGAGTCGAGCGTGAAGCGTCCGTCGGCGTCGATCTGCCAGACAAAGCGGAGCGGATGGCGGCGTTCGCCGATGGCGGGCGGTGCAGGCGAGGGGGGCATCGGCAGGTCGGGTGAAGGCGCGGCGATCACCGGTTCCGGTTGAGGCGGAACTTGAGAGGCGGTGTCCGGCTCAGCTTGAGCTTGAGGTTCACGTTGAAGCTCCGGTTCAGGCGGTACTTGCGGCTCCCTTGGCGCGACGAACATCAGCACGATCGCGTCGTCGCTTGCGATGCGCTCGGTGTGCGCCGCGTCGACCTCCGGCAGCGTGGTTGCGCCGCCGAGTTTGTCGCGCGCCGCCGCCGTCGCCTCGATCAGTGTGCCGTCGGCGCCGAACACCGCGACCGGCTCGGTGCAGCCGGCCAGCACTTGCCGTGCGCGCTCGGACAGCGGCAGGCCGGGGCCGGCGCGCTCGGTGGCGGCGATGAAGATGGCGGGTGTGCCGTCCGCCAGTTCGATCCGCGCACAGCTGCACATGAGCGCACGCCCGATGCCCGCGCCGAAGCCGCGCAATCGCTCAAGCCGTGCGGCCTGGTGCGGTGGCAGCGTGGCGGCGAGGTGGAGGATTTGTGCCGCGGCCGGCTGGCCGGCGTCGAAGTGTCGTGCGGCCAGAGCCGCCGGCCCGCCGAAAATCGCAGCGCCCGCGGCATTTGCCCATAGGACGCGCGACCCGTCGATGGTCCAAAGCCACGCCGCCGCCATACTAACGGCATGGGGCGTAAGCCGGGGTTCGCTCAGCCAGATTGAACTCATGAGGCTCCGACCCGCCCAGCCTGCGCCGGGAATCCCTGTATTTTAGCAATTTGTTAGTAGTCCGGGCCCCAGGCCACGTCCACGCCGGGCACCTGCATCCTTGGGTCAAAGCGTCAATAACGTTAATCCTGCCAGCTCCTTAGCTGACGTTAGGGAAGGGACCGGGCGACCTACTCCGATCCGAAAGCAACGAGTGTTTGTGCAATGCAATATTTATTGTTGCAATGCACTCGCAGGTCCCCTATATGGCTAGCAGACAAACGGGAACGGCGTGCCGTTCACTGCTTGCAGCAGGCATAGGACCATGGCGGCAGGTCCTCATTCATGCCGGGATGCCGCCAGGTAGAGGATTTGCGCCATGAACGACACTCAGACTGCTTCGCCGAAGACCTTCAGCTCGTCCACGAATCCCTTCGAATTCCCGAAGTTCGAAATTCCGAACTTCGAGATGCCCCAGATGGAGATTCCCGCGGCTTTCCGCGAGTTCGCCGAAAAAAGCGTCTCGCAGGCCAAGGAGACGTACGAAAAGATGAAGACCGCTGCCGAACAGGCGACCGACGTGCTCGAGGGCACGTACGCGACCGCCACCAAGGGCGCGTCAGACTACGGCCTCAAGGTGATCGAGGCGGCGCGTCTCAACACCAATTCGGCGTTCGACTTCTACACCCAGCTGTTCAGCGTGAAGTCTTACTCCGAGCTGGTCGAGCTTTCGACGGCGCATGCGCGCAAGCAGTTCGAGGCGATGTCGGCCCAGACCAAGGACCTCGCCGCGCTGGCGCAGAAGGTTGCGACCGAGACTGCGGAGCCTGTCAAGGAAAGCGTCAACAAGGCCTTCAAGAAAGTCGGCTGACGCCGGCGCCTATAAGGCTTACAAAACCTCGCAGCCCGGGCCGGTCGCCCGGGCTTTTGCGTTGAACGAGAGCGCGATGCGGCGCGCCGACACTGAAGCGATTGGCCTTGCCATTGGCGGACCGTGCCCATAGGTTCTGCCCCGCCCGCCGGGCGCGCTCGTGTGCAGCTGTAGCTCAGATGGTTAGAGCGCCGGTCTGTGGAACCGGAGGTCGGTGGTTCGAAGCCACCCAGCTGTACCAACCCCACATCGTCGCGCGCATTTCGCCTTGCCGCTAATGGCCGCATTGCCATTCCATCACCTCGCAGGCGGTGCTGACCAGCGATCCCGGCACCGGGAGCCGAGCACGCGCGGCGCGTCTCATTGGCCGCACGCCTTGCGTGAATTGGATCACGCCTGGAGTCGTGTTACGCTGGCGCTCAAGAGATAAAAACTGTCCGCAAACAAGCGAGACAGAAGCCAGGGAGGCGTCGCAATGGCACGCAAGCGATTGAAGAATTGGCTCGACGAACAGGAAGCCGTTGCCGGCAACGGGCTCCTTCACCGCCGGATGTTTCTCACCGGGGGTGCGGCGGTCGCGGGCGCGATGGCAGGTTACGCGCTGAACGATGCAGCCGACGCTGCGCCGTTGCCGGTCGAATCGTGGATGAAAGTCCCGACCTCCAACGGGTTCGATCCCTATGGCAAGCCATCGCGGTTCGAGAGCAAGGTGGTGCGCGAGCCGCGACCCCCGACGGCCGGCAATGGGCTCGGCTCGATCCGCACGCCGTTGCACATGCTCAACGGCACGATCACGCCAAACGGGCTGCACTTCGTGCGTCTGCACTCTGGCGTTCCCGACATTGATCCCGACAAGCACAAGCTTCTGATTCACGGGCTGGTCGATCGTCCGCTCATTTTCACGCTCGACACGCTTGCGAAATATCCGATGGAGTCGCGCATCTACTTCCTGGAATGCGGCGGCAACAGCCAGACGATTTACCAGCGCGAGCCGATCAAGGCCGGTGTGCAGCGCATCCACGGCCAGATCTGCTGCTCCGACTGGACCGGCGTACGTCTTTCCACGCTGCTCGAAGAAGCCGGCGTCAAGCCGAACGCAAAGTGGATCGTGGCGGAAGGCGCCGACGCGTCCGGTATGGCGCGGAGCGTCCCGCTCTCGAAGATCATGGACGATGCGTTAATCGCGCTCTACCAGAATGGCGAACGGCTGCGGCCGGAGAACGGTTATCCGATGCGGCTGTTCCTGCCCGGCTATCAGGGCAACACCAACGTCAAGTACGTCAGGCGCATCAAGGTGATGGAAGGGCCGACGCACACCCGCGACGAGACCTCGCGCTATTCGATCCTCGGCCCCGACGGAAAGACGACGCAGTTCACCTTGGTGATGGAGGCGAAATCAATCATCACGCAGCCGGCGCCCGAGTTGAAGATGCAGGTCCCCGGCCTTTACAAGATTGCCGGGCTCGCCTGGTCGGGCCGCGGTCGCGGCATCGTGCGCAAAGTCGAAATCTCCGCCGACGGCGGCAAAAGCTGGGCGGAAGCCGCGTTCCAATCGCAAGTATTGCCGAAGGCGCTTGTACGCTTCCACATGCCCTGGCGTTGGGATGGGCAGCCCGCGATCCTGCAGAGCCGCTGTACCGACGACACTGGCTATGTGCAATGGACGCGCGCGGCGATGATCGCCGAGCGCGGGCTGACCGGCAACTACATGCCGAACTGCATCACAAGCTGGGCCGTGAATCCGAACGGGGAGGTGAGCCATGTCTATGCATAAGCATCTCCTGGCTGTGGCACTCATTGCCGTCGCAGGTTCCGCGCTGGCGCAGGAGAAGGCGCAGTTCGGTCGTCTCGCAACACCCGAGGAAATCGAGTCCTGGGACATCACGGTCGATCCGAGCGGCGCGGGGTTGCCGCACGGCAGCGGCACCGCCAAGCAGGGCGAGGCGGTCTATAGTGCGAAATGCGTAGCCTGCCACGGCGAGAAGGGCAAAGGCGGCGCAGCCCTGCAACTCGCCGGCGTCAAAGGAACGGTCGGACAGAAGAACACGACGGTGAAGACAATCGGAACGTTCTGGCCGTACGCCACAACGGTCTTCGACTACGTCTTCACCTCGATGCCGTATCAGGAAACTAAGTCGCTTACCCACGACGAGACCTATGCGGTAACCGCCTATCTCCTCTACCTCAATGAGATCATCGGCGAGAACGATGTGATCGATGCCCAATCTTTGCCCAAGGTGAAGATGCCCAATCGCGACTACTTCGTTCAGCACATCAAAGAATAAGCGCCGCATTCCCTGCGGCGATACACGATTTCATCAATCGGCCTGTCCGCGGACCCTGGCTTCCGGCCGCGCGACGAGGTGACGTGCGGCTGGGACTGGAATGGCGGCGTGGAAATGATACGCTCGCCTCAGAATCCGAATACGACTTTGGGAGTCTTCGGAATGCCGCAGCCGAGTGATTGGAAGGTGCCGACCTCGGCACAGCCGAAGGCGGAGGACTACAACTACGATCTCGAACGCGCGCTCGGCTCGGTTGTCGGCGTGCATTCGATTATTCCGTCTGATGCTTTCTCGGCCGAAACTCTCGGGACCGAGCGTGCCGGCAACGGCGTCCTGATCCGTGAGGACGGCGTGGTGCTCACCATCGGTTACCTTGTCACCGAAGCGGATCAGGTCTGGCTTACCTTCAGCGACGGCAAGGCGGCGCCCGGCCATGTGCTTGGCTATGACCAGGAGACCGGTTTCGGGCTGGTGCAAGCTTTGGCGCGCGTCGAACTACCGGCCTTGTCGCTTGGCCAATCGAGTTCCGTAGCTGTTGGTGACCGTGTGGTCGTTGGCGGTGCGGGCGGCCGACACCATTCGGTCGCGGCGCGGATTGCCGCCCGCCAGGAATTTGCTGGCTACTGGGAGTATGTGCTCGACGAGGCGATCTTTACGGCCCCCGCGCATCCCAATTGGGGTGGTACTGCCGTCATCGGTCCAAAGGGCGACCTGCTCGGAATCGGTTCGCTGCAACTCGAGCAGCCGAAGGAGCAGGGCAACGAACATCTCAACATGATCGTGCCGATCGACCTGCTCAAACCGATCCTCGACGATCTTTTGACGCTCGGCCGGCGCAATCGTCCGCCGCGTCCGTGGCTCGGTCTATATGCCACCGAGGTCAACAACCGCGTGGTCGTGGTCGGGCTGTCGAGCCGTGGTCCGGCCCGCAAGGCCGACTTGCGGACCGGCGACGTCGTGTTGTCGGTCGGCGGTACTGAGGTCAAAGAGCTTGCCGGGCTCTTTCGGCGCATCTGGTCGCTCGGCAATGCCGGGGTCGAGGTGCCGATGACGATCTATCGCGACGGCAAGACCATGGAATTGCGCGTGCCGTCCGCGGACCGCCGCAAGTTCCTCAAAGGTCCGCGGCTGCATTGAAAAAATAAAATGTCGAGGGAGGATTCGATGGCTTTGGCCAATGTTCCGCACCGGACGGGGCGTATCAATTCCGGCGACGTGTCGATCTTCTACCGGCACTTCGGCGCGAAAGGCCGTACGCCCATCCTGATCATGCACGGCGCCAACTATTTCGATTCCTACGATTGGATCGGCGTCGCCGGCGCACTTGCGACCGATCGCGAAGTGGTCGCCTTCGACCGCCGCGGCTGGGGGGAGTCGAGTTGGAGCCCGAGCAAGGATTATTCGATCGATGCGCACGCGAGCGACGCGCTGACGATCGCCTCGCAGTTGGGCTGGGACCAGGTGATCGTCATGGGCCATTCGGCGTCCGGCCGCGTGGTCGTATCGCTGGGCGCGCATTTCGGCGCCAAGATCGCGGGCGTGGTCGTGGTCGATCCGCTGCTCGCAGCCCCGCCGGCCGGCGAGGGTGGCCCGCGTCAGGCGACCGGCAATCCGCCGCTCATGTTTCCATCGATCGACGCCGCAATGGCGAGCTTCGCCAAGCTCAGCAATCCGCCGCGCGTCGCGCACGATCGCGAGCGTGCGCAGAATGCGCTGGTCAAAGTTGACGATGCATTCATGCTCAAGCGCGACCCCGATAACGCCAACACGACGCCGATCGGCGACGGTGCAGGACTGCCGCAGCGGCCGCGCACCGACGTCTGGAAGGATATGGCCTTGATCAAGGCGCCAACCGTGTTCGTGCGCGGGCTCAAATCGGACCGGATGAACGACCCAAAGATTCTTGCCCGGCTGACCAGCGACTATCCGAAATTCTCGATCACGACAGTCGATTCCCAGCACGACGTAGCCGATCAGGCGCCCGATGCGCTGATCGCGCATGTTCGCAAGTTCGTCAGCACGAGCTGATCCGCCTTCCAGACCCGCGCTTGCGGGGTAAGGGCAGGGCGAAAAAGAGAGACACGAGGGAGGATCACATGGCAGTCCAGCAGCGTATCGGCAGGCTCAACTCCGGCGACGTATCGCTCTTCTATCGCGCCTTCGGCGCGCCCGGAGCGACTCCTATTCTGATCTGTCACGGTTCCAACTATTACGATTCGTACGACTGGATCGGTGTGGCGACGGCGCTCGCCAGCGACCGTGAGGTGGTGGTCCACGACAAGCGCGGCTGGGGCGAGTCGACCTGGAGTCCGAGCAAGGATTATTCCTACGACGCCGCCCTCGACGACATGCTCGCGGTGGTCTCCATGATGCGATGGCCGAAGGTCATTGTCATGGGACACTCCGGCGGTGGGCCGCCCGTAATCTCTTTCGCGGTGAACTACCCCGATCTGACGTCCAAGCTCGTCCTCGTCGACAGCCAGATGAACCGCGACGAAGCAGCACGTAGCGGCAGTTCGGTCGGCAAGCCGCCGCTCGTTTTCCCGTCGATCGATGCGGCGATGGCCCAGTTCGCCAAGCTGAACAATCCGCCGCGCTTCGGGCTCGATCGGGAGCGCGCGGCGCACGCCCTGATCAAGGTCGAGAGCGGCTTCATGCTCAAGCGCGATCCCGATAACGCCAACCGCGTGCCGATCGGGGAGGGCAGCAAATTGCCGCGCCGGCCGGTGCGCGAAATGTGGGAGGAGCTTGGCATGGTCAAAGCTCCGACCATCGTCGTGCGCGGGCTGCAGTCCGACCGTTACCCGCCGGCGACCGTTGAGCGGCTGACCAAGGAATTCCCCCATATCCGTCAGGAGGCTGTGCAGTCCCAGCACGACATCCCACGCATGGCGCCGGACGCGCTGGTTGCGCACGTGCGCAACTTCGTCGGGACGAGTTGAGGCCGGACGGCGGTTCCGGTCGGGGCGGCCCGCGGACGGTAATCGTCAATCGCGGTCGTTGTGGAAGGGGCTGATTACGGGTAGTTTACCCGCGAATTCGGGGCGACCGCGACTCTTGATAGTCGCGGGTCGAGCGCGCCGGGTCGAAAAGCATTGCAACCATCTCGGGAGACAGAGAGATGCCAAGGGCGACGACGGCTTTCTTGTTGGCCACCAGTGTTTTCGCGATCGTTCCGCTTGCCGCGCAGGCGCAGGGCGGGCCGCCCGCTAACTTGCCCGATGGCGCCGCCAAGCCGACGGTCGAAGCGATCTGCAGTGGTTGCCACCAGACCAACATGATCACGCAGAGCTCCGGCTATACGCGCGACGGCTGGAAAGAGCTCACCAGCACGATGATCAATTTCTCCTCCAGTCCGGACACTCAGAATCAGATCGTCGATTATCTCGCGACGAATTTCCCGCCAAACTACAACAAGCGGCAGGCCAAGATCGTGTCCGGCCCCATGGAGGTCACCTTCAAGGAATGGGTGATGCCGACGCTTGGCCAGCGCTCGCGCGATCCGATCCAGCATGAAGACGGCTCGATCTGGTGGGCGGGACAGTTCGGCAACCTGATCGGCCGCCTCGATCCGAAGACCGGTGAGATGAAGGAATATCAGCTCCCCGCGATGGCGAAGCCGCACACGATCGAACTCGATCGCAAGGGCCGTCCCTGGTACAGCGGCAACATGAACGGCTCGGTCGGCATGCTCGACCCCGCGACCGGCAAGGTCACCGAATACAAGATGCCGGATCCGAACGCGAAGGATCCGCACACGATGATCTTCAACAAGAACAATATCCTGTTCTTCACCTTGCAAAATTCGAACATGGTCGGGCGGCTCAATCCCGACACCGGCGAGATCAAGCTCATCAAGTCGCCAGTCAACGACTCCAAACCCTACGGCATCAAGGAAGCGGCCGATGGTTCGATCTGGTGGTCGTGCAACGGTGCGCCGTGCCTGTTCAAGATGGACCCCGTCACGATGGAGCTTAAGGAGTACAAGCTCCCGCTCGGCGGCACGACGGTGCGCCGCCTCGACATCGCCGAGGACGGCACGATCTGGTACGTGAACTCGGGCAAGGGTCGCATCGGCAAGCTTGATCCGAAGACCGGGCAGGCCACGGAGTGGGACTCACCGAGCGGCCCCCGCTCGCATCCCTACGCGATCGTCGTGATGAACGGCGCGGTCTGGTACAACGAGTCGGGCGTTCGCCCCGATCCGCTTGTCCGCTTCGACATCAAGACCGAGACGTTCCAGAGCTGGGCGATCCCGTCTGGCAGCATCTACTCCGGCATCTGGCGGCACGGTCGCGCCACCAAGGAAGGCAATTTGCTGATCCACCAGAGCGCCACCAACCGGATCATCCAGGTGACGCCGAAGCAGAAGGCCGCGTCGATCCAGTAGATCGTACGGCACCAACGCGATACGCGATGCCCGGCCTTGTGCCGGGCATCGTCGTTTTAGGGAGGAGCGTGGAGTCGGCTGGCCTCAGGCCGCCGCGGCCGGCGTTTCAAGGTCGACGAAAACCTGTCCGTCGCGTACCGCTGTCTTGAAGGTCTTGAGCGCGATGAAGCAGGGCGGCTGTGTCGGCTGACCGGTTTTCACGTTGAAGGCGCCGAAATGGAAGCTGCACTCGATCTCGTCGCCGGTGAGCGTGCCGTCGGCGAGGTCGGAAAGGCCGTGGGTGCAGCGCGCCTCGGTCGCAAAATACTCGCCCCCGAGATTGTAGATCGCGACCAGTTCATCGCCGACCTCTCGGCTGATCACGCCGTTCTCGGGCACATCGGCGGCGGCACAGACTTGGACTTCTGCCATGGGTTTGCTTCTGCAGTGAGGATGATGCCGGTGCTTTAACGTGCCTGCGGGCCCGAGGGAAGGGCCCTCCGCCGCAGACGGGCGAATTGACCCCATTTCCGGCGGCCCTATAACCTAGGCCTCAAAGTCCCCAGCGAGAGCCGCCCATGTCCGCTCGTTCGTATATCGTTGACGACCGCGAGAAAAAGACCTTCCTGCTCGACCGCGAGGTCCTCGTCTCCGACGACATCCTGCGCAAGGAAATGTCGGCGATCTTCAGCCGCTGCTGGATCTATGTTGGACACGCCTCGGAACTCAAGAACCCCGGGGATTTTCGCTCGCGCAAGGTTGCCGGCCGCCCGGTTCTCTTCGTGCGCGACCAGAAGGGTGAGATCCACTGCTTTTTCAACACCTGTCGGCACCGTGGTGCGATCGTCTGCACGGAGCGCGAAGGCAACCGGCGGCGCTTCGCTTGCATCTATCACGGCTGGACGTACGGCAATGACGGCGCACTCGTGGGTGTGCCCGGCTCCGATGCTTATGCGGACACCTTCGACAAGGCCGCCTTCGGGTTGAAGAGGCCGGCGCGGTTCGAGCAGTATCGCGGCTTCTGGTTCATGAACCTCGATCATGAAGCCCAGCCGCTCGACGCCTATCTCGGCCGCGCCAAGGACTACATCGACCTCGTCATCGACCAGTCCCCGTCGGGGCAGATGGAGATCATCGCCGGCGTGCAGGAATACGACGTCGCCGCCAACTGGAAGCTGATGGTCGAGAACTCGGTCGACGACTACCACCTGCCGTCGACCCATTCGACCTGGCTCAACTTCATGGCCAACTCGGGCGTCAAGCTCGAACCGCCGCCGAAAGAGTCCGGCCAGATCCTGCCGACGCGCGGTCTCGCGGTCGAACTCGGCAACGGCCATTTCACCACCGACAACATCAATTTCCGCGGCCGGCCGGTCGCCAAGTGGATTCCACTCTACGGCGACGCCGCCAGGCCCGAGATGGATGCGATCCGCGCCGAACTCGTTCAGCGTCTGGGTCCGGAGCGGGCGGCGCGCGTCGCCGACACCAACCGTAACCTCGTCATCTTCCCAAACCTCGTGATCAACGACGGTTCGTCCGTTACCGTGCGCACGTTCTATCCGGAGAGCGCCGGCAAGATGCACGTCACGGCCTGGGCGCTCGGACCGGTCGAGGAAAGCGAAAGCGCGCGCGCCCGCCGGCTCGATGCCTTTTTGACATTCTATGGTCCGGGCGGCTTCGCCACCCCGGACGACGTTGAGGCGCTGGAGCTTGTGCAGCAGGGCCTCGCTAACTGGGCCGAAGACCGCTGGTCGGAAATGTCGCGCGGCATGGGCAAGGAGACCGAACAGCTCAACAGCGACGAGCATCATCTGCGTATTTTCTGGCGGCGCTGGAACGAGTTGATGAGGGCCGACGCATGACCGTCGCAACGAGGGGGATCGTCACCCGCGCTGAAGTGGAGGATTTCCTCTATCACGAGGCTGCGCTGCTCGACGACTGGAAGCTCGACGAGTGGCAGGCTTTGCTCACGGACGATGCGACCTACTACGTGCCGCCCAACGATCAGCTCGAAAGCAACCACCGCAATACGCTGTTCCTGGTCGCAGACGATCGCGAGCGAATCCGCCAACGCATCATCCGCATCAACGACCCGAACTGCCACGCGGAGTTTCCGAAATCCCGCACCCGGCGCATGATCTCGAACGTGCGCATCCTCGCCGTCGAGGGTGATCTGATCACGGTCGGCGCCAACTTCGTGTGCTACCGCTTCCGCCGCTATGAGCGCATCCGCGAGTATGTCGGTGGCTACCGCTATGTCCTCAAGCGCGCGGGCGACTCGTTTCGCATCAAGGAGCGGCGCGTGTTCATCGATGCGCACGAGCTCGGCAACCTCGGTTCGGTGAGCTTTATCTTGTGATCTTGCACAACCCCTGTCGTCCCCACGCAGGCGGGGACCCGTAATCCGGGATTTTGAGATTTATCGGTGCCGTGCAACATCGCGCCGTCACAGCATCTGCGTCCTGCCCGCGCGGGCGACGATTGCGGTGATGGCGGAGACAACCAACGCAAATAAGGAAACCCCATGCCCAAGCTTCAGAACGTCCTAGAAGAGATCGTCACCGCCAACCGCATCCTGGCCCACGAGGGCGTTGTCGATTCTTTCGGGCACGTCAGTTCGCGCCATCCCGACAATCCCAATCATTTTCTGCTGTCGCGGGCGCGCGCGCCGGAGCGCATCGACGTTGACGACATCATGGAGTTTACCCTCGAAGGCGAGCCGGTGAATCCGGGCGGCCGCGCGCCCTACCTGGAGCGCTTCATTCACGGCGGCATCTATGAGGCGCGGCCCGACGTCAATTCCGTCGTGCACAATCACTCGCCGAGCGTCATCCCATTCGGCATCACCGACAAGAAGCTCAAGCCCCTGCTCCATATGTGCGCGAACATCGGTCAGCAGGTCGGCTGCTGGGATTCGCACGACAAGTTCGGCGACACCGCGTTGCTGGTCGAAGACGTCGCCATGGGCCGCGATCTCGCAAAGGCGATGGGCAAGGACCGTACGATCCTGATGCGCGGACATGGCGCAACCGTGTGCGCGCCGAATGTCCGCCATTGTGTGTTTATCTCGATCTACCTCGAAGTGAACGCGAAGCTGCAGATGCAGGCGATGGCGATGGGCGACATCAAGTTCCTCACGCCCGGCGAGGTCGACAAAGTCATCGCGCGCACCGGGCCCTATACGCTCAACCGGGCCTGGGAAAACTGGTGCCGCCGCGCCGGCCGCCCGTTCGTCGCGGAGTTGTGAGGCTGGACTGACCCTCGCGCTGTCCCGGCTTGCGGCACAAGGTGGCATGCCTCGCCGGTCGCGATGTGCTATATCGCCGCTAGGCCCGAACGGGTGGGGAAACGAGCGCCGCCATGCCAGCCGTGATAACGCCATCGGAGCGCGTGGCTGCAGGGAAGGCCACCGACAAGACCTCCGAAGCGATTCTGGCCGTCCATGGCATCGTGAAACGGTTCGACACTCCCGAGGGTGCCGTCACCGCGCTCGATCACGTGTCGCTCTCGGTCGCACCCGGCGAATTCGTGGGCGTGATCGGGCCGTCCGGCTGCGGGAAGTCGACCCTGTTCAACATCATCGGGGGGCTGCTCGACGGCTACGAGGGCACGGTCAAGGTGGCCGGTGAGACCGTTCGTGGCCCGCACGCTTCGATAGGAATGATCTTTCAGGAGGAGTCCACCTTCCCCTGGCGCACTGTCATCGACAACGTCGCATTTCCGCTCGAGATCGGCGGCGTGCCGAAATCGGAGCGCTACGAACGCGCGCGACACTTCGTCCAGTTGGTCGGCCTCGACGGCTTCGAGCGGCGCTACCCGGCGGAACTCTCGGGCGGCATGCGCCAGCGCGTGTCGATGGCGCGTACGCTGGCGGCGCAGCCGAAGATCATGCTGATGGACGAGCCGTTCGCGGCGCTCGACGAGCAGACGCGGCTGCTCCTTGGCGACAAGGTCTTATCGATCCAGCAACAGTTGAAGCAGACGACACTCCTCATCACCCACAACATCACCGAGGCAGTGCAGCTTTCCGACCGCATCTTCGTGATGACGTACCGGCCGGGCCGTCTCAAGCGCATGATTGAGATCGATCTGCCGCGGCCGCGCACCTCGGAAGTCGTTTCGAGCGAGGCGTTCGGTCGCTATGTCGCGCAGATCTGGGGCGACCTGCGCGAGGAGGCGACCCTCGGTATGCGCGACGAGGAGGCGGCGACGCGCAAGGGACATGCGCCATGAGCGGCGCGCTGATTACGAAAGCGCGCTGGTTCCCTACGGTGCTCGGTCTCGGCTCATTCGTGGCGGTCATCCTCGCCATCGAGGCGCTCATCCGCATCGGCCTGGTCAACCGTTTCATCGTGCCGACGCCGTCGGAAATAGTTTTGGCCTTCCCTCGCATCATTGTCGAAGAGCACGTCCTGTCACGCTTCCTGCTGACTGTGACCGAGGCGTTCTCGGCCAGTGTCCTGGTCACCGTCTTCGGAGTTGCCGGCGGTGTGCTGCTCCATCGCTTTCGCCTGCTGCGGGCGGCGACGGAAACGTGGGTCGCCGCAATCGCAGCGGCGCCGCTGGTGCTGATGTATCCGCTCTATCTTGTGATCTTCGGGCGCAATGCGACCACCATCGTGATGATGGGATTTACCGCAGGCCTCGCGCCTGTGATCCTCAAGACGCTCGAAGGGCTTTCGGGGACGCGACGCGTCCTCATCAACGTGGGACGAAGCTTCAACCTGACGCGCTCCCAGCAATTCTGGAAGATCCTGTTTCCGGCGGCGCTGCCGACCATCTTCGTCGGGATGCGGCTCGGACTGATCTTCGCGCTGATCAACATCGTGGGCGTCGAGTTTCTGATCAATTTCGGCGGTCTTGGCCAGCTCATCAACGAACTTGCCGAACGCTACGACCTCGCCGGAACCTATGCGGCGATCTGCTTCGTGATCCTGGTCAGCATCTGCGTCTTCTTTCTCACCGAGAGGCTTGAGCGATGGTTGAGACCGGTCGAGTGACGCTGCCGGCGACTGCGCCACAGACGTGGCTGCGGCCGGTCACGGCGCTGCGCATTGCGATCGTTGTCGTAATCCTGGTCGGCTGGGAATTGCTCGCGCGGTCGGGTCTTCTCTACCGCGACGTCGTGCCGTCGCTGCTTTCGATCGGTACGGCGCTGTGGTCGCTGATGACCGAGCCCGACATGCCGGCGACCGTCCCGTGGACCGAGTGGACAGTTCGAATCCCGCAAATCTACTGGCACCTTTACACGACGTTCTATGAAATCGCCGTCGCAATGGTGATCGGCGGTGTGAGCGGCCTCGTGGCCGGCATCGCGCTCGGCGGCTCGCGCCTGATGCGGCGCGCCTATGAGCCGATGCTCTATTATCTTGGGCCGTGCCCGAAGATCATCTTCTTTCCGGTGATGATCATGTGGTTCGGCGTCGGCCCGGGCTCGAAGATCGCGATGGGAGCGATCTCCTGCTTCTTTCCGGTCGCGCTCAACGTCGCCGGCGGCATGCGCGAGATCGACAAGGTGCTGATCCGCGTCGGGCGCAGCTTCCGCGCAAATACCTGGCAGATGGTCACCAAGATCTACATGCCGGCGATGCGCCACCCGATCATCAACGGCGTACGGCTCGGCCTTGGCGTTTGCCTGATCGGCACGCTGCTGGCGGAAACCAAGCTGTCCAATCGCGGCATCGGCTTCATGGTCAATCAGGCTTACAGCCTGTTCAACATGCCGCTGATGTATGCGCTCCTGATTGTGCTGTTTGTGATCTCGATCGGCGCCAATACGCTGATCGGACGGTTCGGCGGCCTCGACCAGATCAAACAACGATAGTTGCGTACCCCGGGAGGTGATTCATGTCTGTAGTAACGACGATGAAGGCGGCCGCGCTGCGGCTGCCGTCCCACCGCGATCCTTATTACGCGGGCCAATGGCAAAAGCCGAAGACTGACCGTTACGTCGAGCGCCTGGCTCCTGGCTCGGGCGACTCGCTCGGCAAGGTCATCGATGGCAGCGTGGCTGACGCCGAGGCCGCGATCGCCGCCGCCAAGGCCGCGTTCAAGGACTGGCGGCGGGTGCCGCCGCTGGAGCGCGCCAAGATGCTGCGCGCGATCGCCGACGTGTTGCGCAAGAATGGCGACGAGCTTGCGATGCTCGACGCCGCCGACTGCGGCAATCCCTACGCGGAAATGGTGCGAGACGCCAACGCTGGCGCCGCGCAACTCGAATTCTACGCTGGCCTCGTTACCGAGATGAAGGGCGCCTCGATCCCGATGGGGCCGGACTCGGTCAATTTCTCCGTGCGCGAGCCGTTCGGCGTGATCGGACGCATCATCCCGTTCAACCATCCGTTCATGTTCGCCGCGGGCAAATCGGGCGCGCCGCTTGCCGCGGGCAACACGGTTGTCCTCAAGCCGCCGGAGCAGGCACCGCTCTCGGCGCTTCGTCTCGCCGAGCTGATCGACGGCATTCTGCCGCCCGGCGTATGGAACGTGGTGCCGGGCGGACGTGAGGTCGGGCAGGTGCTCTCCAGCCACCCCGACATCGCGATGGTCGCACTGATCGGCAGCGTGCCGACCGGCCGCGCGGTGATGAAGGCCGCTTCCGATTCGCTCAAGCCGGTGCTGCTGGAGCTTGGCGGCAAGAACGCGCTGATCGCATACCCGGACGCCGATCTTGAAGCTGTGTCCGCCGCCGTTGTCGACGGCATGAACTTCACCTGGTGCGGGCAGTCTTGCGGTTCGACCAGCCGCGCCTTTATCCATGAGAAGATCTACGATGCGGTGATCGAGCGCGCCAAGGAATCGATCAAACGTTACAAGCCCGGCAACCCGACCGACCCGGCCACCACGATGGGCTCGATCATCAGCCAGGTACAGTACGACCGGGTGATGAAGTATATCGCGGCCGGCAAGGAAGACGGCGCGCGCCTCGTCACAGGCGGCAAGCGGCCGGACGACGCCAGACTCGCCAAAGGTCTGTTCATCGAACCGACCATCTTCGCGGACGTGACGATGGACATGCGTATCGGCAAGGAGGAGATCTTCGGACCGGTGCTCTCGGTGTTCAAGTGGAGCGACGAGGACAAGATGCTGGCCGAGGTCAACAAGGTCGAGTACGGACTCACCTGCTCGATCTGGACCAACGATCTCGCCACCGCCCATCGCACCGCGGGGGCCGTCGAGGCGGGCTACGTGTGGATCAACGAGGTGTCGAAGCATTTTCTCGGCGCTCCGTTCGGCGGCTACAAGCAGAGCGGCATCGGACGCGAGGAATGCATCGAAGAGCTTCTGCGTTTCACGCGCGAGAAGAACATCCACGTCAGTCTGAAGCGCAAGGCGTGACGGCATTCTGGCCGCTTGTTCGGTCGGGCAAGCGCCAATATGCTTGCGGTCGCGCGCCGAGCTTCGCGCCAATCACGTCCAAGGGGGGACATGCCATGAAAACGCTTGCCTGCGTCCTCGTCGCCGCCGTCGTTCCGGCGCTCGCATGGGCGCAACAGAACCCGGCACCACAGAACCCGAAGCCCGACTGGGCCTTTCCGGTCACCGAACCGAATCAGCCGACGCCGCGCATCCCGGGTGATAAGGCTCGCACCGTCGGCAACGTGACGGTCACGCGGGCGGCCGCAGACGATTTCTTCAACATCCCGAACTGGCGGCCGAACATGCATCCGGCGATGCCAAAGATCGTGCAGTTCGGAAACAAGGACACGCAGGTGCGAGCCTGCGGTTCGTGCCATCTGCCGACCGGCACCGGCCACGACGAGTCCGCTTACATGGCCGGTCTGACGCCGCGTTATTTCACCCAGCAGATGGCGGACTGGAAGAACGGCAATCGCAAGTTCGGCGGCACGATGGTGGCGATGGCCAAGATCATCACCGATGCCGAGATCAAGGAAGCGGCCGACTACTTTGCGTCGCTCAAGCCGATGCCGTGGATCAGGGTGGTCGAGGCCGACACCGTGCCGAAGTCTTTCGTCGGCCCTGGCAACAAGCGGCTCGTGCATCCGGCCGGCGGCACGGAGCCACTCGGCAACCGTATCATCGAAGTGCCGGAGGATGAGGAGGCGGTGGTCTATCGCGATCCGATCTCCGGCTTCGTGGCGTACGTGCCGCCGGGCAGTATCGAGAAGGGCAAGGCTCTGGTCACGACCGGCGGCGGCAAGACCACGCCCTGCATCATGTGCCACGGCACGACGCTCAAAGGCCTTTCCGACTGGCCGGGGCTGGCCGGCCGCCACCCCAACTACATCGTGCGCCAGCTCTGGAATATGCAGAACGGCGAGCGCATCGGCGCCTCGGCTGCGATGATGAAGCCGGTCGTCGACAAGCTGACGGTCGACGACATGCTGGCGATCGCCGCGTACTCGGCTTCGCTGCAGCCCTGATGGCTGTCGGTGCAGTTTAGGTTGGTAGATCAGCGACCATGAAAGGACATACGTCATGACACGTTTCAAACGCTCGACACTATCCATGTTTGCGCTGACCGCGCTGGCGGTCTCGTCCGCGCAAGCGGCCGACATCATCGCCGAATGGGGAAGCGTAAAGGCTCCGCCGCCGCCTGCGGTCAAGGAGGTGACGCTCGAAGGCAAAACGACGGCGCTCCTTATCCTTGACGTCATGAAGGAAAGCTGCGCGCGACGCGTCCGCTGTGCGGAGATGGCGCCCAAGCTCCAGAAGCTTCACGATGCGGCGCGCGCTTCCGGCGCGATGGTGTTCTACACGCTGGTCGGCGGCGGCAGCCCGACGGCGGCCGATGTGGTCGCGGGCATGACGCCGAAGGAAGGCGAGTGGGTGGTCCAGCGCGGGCCGGACAAGTTCCTCGGCTCGCCGCTTGAACAGCGCTTGAAAGAGCGCGGTATCCGATCGGTCATCGTCACCGGCACCTCGGCCCAGGGCGTCGGCATCGGGACCGGTTCGGGCGCCGCGCAGCGCGGCTATTCGGTGATCGTGCCCTATGACGGTCTCGCGGCCGACAATGCCTATCAGGAGCAGTACTCGGCCTATCATCTCGCCGTCGGCGGTCCGGCGGTCGTTACCGAGAAGGTAACGCTGACCCGCGCCGACATGATCAAGTTCAAGTAGCTGTTGCGGCCGGGCAGGGTCTCGATTTCGCTCGTTCCCCAACGGCGGGATCCAGAAGTCCAAAGCGCAAATGCAAGGTCTGGATGCCGCTGTCGCGGGTATGAGCGTTAGACGTGCCGCTTGCCCGGTAAATTACTTCTGCCGCGCCAGGAAATGCGCGAGGTCGGCGAAGTCCGCGTCCGAAAGCATCGCCACGACGTCGGCCATCTGGGTGTCGTAGCCACGGCGACTGTTATCCTTGTAGCCGCGCAGCGACTTGAGGAGGTAGTCCTCGCGCTGGCCGGCCAGCCGCGGCACGTTTTCGATGCCGGAAAAATTCGGCAGGTGGCAGAAGTTGCAGCGGTTCTGCGCAACCAGCGTGCGCGCACGCTCGATGCGGCCGGGCTCGGCCGGCGTCGCGTCCGCCGCCGGCGCTGGCAGTGTGGCGACTGCGTCTGCCATCGCGCGTAAGTCGGCGTCGCGCACGCCTTGCAGCAGGCTCGTCATGGGCTCGATCGCACGCATGCGCTCGCGGAACATCACCAGCTGCGCCATGAGGTAGAACGCCGGCTGGCCGCCCAGCGAGGGCACCTCGGACGTCTCGGATTGTCCACTGACGCCGTGGCAGGCAAGGCACGGCGCGAGCCGCTCCTGCACGGACTGCGCGGCGGCAGGGAACGCCGCGAGCAGCATCACGATTGCGACGGCCAGAGCGCGCATTAGCGTGTCGTTTTCGGAAGAGAGGGCGGCGAGCCTGTGCCCGCCGCCCCATTGATCAGCGAACCGCCGACGTGCGCGCGTTGCCGTAGCTGATGCGGTAGATCGCGCCCGCGTAATCGTCGGAGACGAGCAGCGAGCCGTCCTTCATGACCTGCAGGTCGACCGGGCGGCCGATATAGCCGTTGTCCTTGAGGAAGCCGGTCAAGAACGGTTCCCACGACTTCACCGTTCCGTCACGGTTCAGCGTGACATGAATGATGTCGCCGCCGATCTTCGTCGACTTGTTCCACGACCCGTGGCGCGCGATGAAGATGCCGTTGCGATACTTCTGCGGGAACATCGTGCCGGTGTAGAAGCGCATGCCGAGCGCAGCCGAGTGTGGGCCGAGCTTGGCGACGGGCGCGACGTAGTCGCTGCACTTCTTGCCCCAGCCGAACTGGTCGTCCGGCAGATCGCCCTGGTGGCAATACGGATAGCCGAAGTGCTGTCCCATCTTTGAGACGCGGTTGAGCTCGTCGTGCGGAATCTCTTCCGAGAGCCAGTCGCGGCCGTTGTCGGTGAAGTAGAGTTCCTTCGACACGGGATGGAAGTCGAAGCCGACCGAATTGCGCACGCCGAGCGCGAACGGCTCCGAACCTGAACCGTCGGTATTGATGCGCCGGATCTGGGCGTTGGTCGCAGGCGGTTCGCAGATGTTACAGGGCGCGCCCACGTTGATGTAGAGCTTGCCGTCCGGACCCATCGCCATGAATTTCCAGCCGTGCGAGCGGTGGTCCGGGAAGTCGCTGTAGATGACGACCGGCTTCGGCGGATTGTCGATGCTGTCTTCAATCTTTTCGAGCTTGGAGACCTTGGTGCCTTCGGCGATGTAGAGCGTGCCGTCCTTGAAGGCGAGACCGTTGGGACGATCGAGCCCGGACGCGATCACCTTGGCCTCGCGCTTGCCTCCCTTATCGACGACGGCATAGACCTTGTCGCGGTTGCGGTTGCTGACGAAGACCGTGCCCTTGTCGCCAAGCCGGAGCGAGCGCGCGTCCATCAATCCGTGAACGTAGGTCTCGACCTTGAACCCTTGCGGCAGACGCAAATGCGGCGTCGGCAGGTTCTCCTCGGTGGCGGGCGTCGGAGGCTGCGGTACGCCGCGGATGCGGGCGCCGATGTCCGGATTGGGCGGGCCGCCCACGACGGGAGCTTGCGCCGGCGCTTGTTGGGCAGATGCCCCGGCCGCCGCGAGGACGAGCCCGACGGCGGCTGTGGACAGGAGTAGACCGATAGTCGCAAGGCGCTGGTTCATCACATTCCTCCCTGGATTGGGACTGGCTTGGTGTATTGAGCCGTCGTAGTCCCTGCGACACAGTGTCCAACAGGACGGCGGCGTGCGCAATCGCGGTTTTCGTCGCAGCAGTTTGGAATGGTCACAAAGAAAAACCGGACCCTTGCGGGTCCGGTAAGAGTTTGTCGGCGCGGGGGCCGACCATCACCTTCCAGAGGGGAACTACTGCCGCTCGTTCGATTACGATCTGGGAGGATAAGTCAGCAAACTTCATCGAGCCTCGCTTTTTCGGTGACAGCATCGGTGTGTCCGAGGTGGCGATGCTCGTGTCCGCCGCATTCTGGACTCTACTCTGGGGCGTCGTCGGCCTGGTGCTTTGCGGGCCGCTAACGGTTTGTCTCGTCGTCCTCGGAAAACATTCCCCGCAACTGCGCTTCTTCGCATTGTTACTGGGGAACGAGCCGGTTCTGGAAAGTAACCTGAGCTTTTACCAGCGACTGCTGGCGCACGATCATGATGAGGCATGGCAACTCGTCAACACGGCGATTTCGAAGCGCCCGCTGCGTGATGTGCTGGACGAGCTCCTCCTGCCTGCGATCACGTATGCCAAACGAGACTACGATCGCGACCTGCTCGATAAGGCTGAAGAGGAACTGATCTTCCGATGCATCCGCGACATCTTCTCAGACTTCAGCGAAATGGGCGGCGTGCAGGAATCCTCCGCAGTGCGCGAACGGATCAAGGTCCTCGCGTGCGCCGCGCGGGATCAGGGAGATGTCCTCGCGTTGGAGATGCTCCGCAGCGTGGTGGACGGCGCGCAATGGGACCTGCAAATTGTTCCTCCTGGGACCTTGAGCTCGGAATTACTAACCTTGCTTAAAGGCGAGGCGGCGCCCATCGTGTGCATCGCGGCCTTGCCGCCGGGGGGGCTGGCACAGGCGCGGTATCTGTGCAAGCGTCTGCGCACGCGTTATCCGCACCTGAAAATCGTGGTCGGACGCTGGGGCCTCGAGAGTAATGTGGACGGCAATCGCAAGCAACTGGTCGAAGCCGGAGCGAACGAGGTGGGCGTAACGCTGGACGAAACGATTTCCCAGTTGAACGGCTGGCTACCCGTACTGGCCGAAGATCAGCGCCGGCCAATGTCGGCGTGAACGAATCAGTCTATTTCACCGGCGCCGGCGGCGTCTCGCCGTAGAGGTTGATGGGGTTGGTGTAGACCCACGGTATCCACTCGCCCAAAATTTTTACGTCGAACTCGACGCGGTACTTTCCAGGCTGGTCCGCGGCGAACTCCAGTTCGCGGCCTTCGGCTTCGCCGACTTTCGCGCCGTCACGCATAAGAATCGCCTTACCGGGCAGCGGGGAGCCAACTTGCAGCGTGGCGCCGCTGAGGTAAGGAATCGCGTCGCCGCAGATGGCATCGCGCGCGCCGGCCTTTGCAAGGTAAACGAAGCCGCTCGCGTCGCAGAGCATGTCAAAGGCGACCAAGTTGCGCCCCTCGCGCAGGGCATCATAAAGTGCCTGTTCCGTGACTTCTTTCACTAGGAGATGGTTATTGTCGTAGCGAAGGCTGCGCTCGTAGGGATCAAAGTCGTGCTGAAAGAGCGTCTTCCCTGGCTCGATGGGCCCGAAGAACGGACGCAGCAGCCATTTCGGAATCCAGCTGACATCCTTGCTGTTCTGGAGGCTCGGGCTAGTGTCACGCAGGATGAGGTGTCCGTCCGCGTCGCAGACCAGCCTCATCCCCACGTTCTTATGCGCGTCGACCGCGCACATGCCCACGATCTTCCGCGTTTTGTTCATTTCGTCCCAGCGCGCGAGGATGTCATCGTGGCGATCGAAAATGATCCGAAGTGTTTCGTCCGGATAAGCCCCGGTATTCATCAGCATGTCCGGCAGAATCTCGATGTACTTCTCGTCCAGGAAATCCGTGTGGATGTTGTAAATCTCCATCCCACGGAGTTGAGGGAGGTCCCAGAGCCAGTCCTTGTTTTCGCTGTGGGCATAAAAGACCATGCCGCCCTTTTCGTCGATCATCTTCCCCAGCAGGCGCTTGTCCAGGGTGTCGCTTAGGACCGTATCCGGCGGCAGGCCCCACACCAGGAAGCCTCCCCCCATTTCAAAGCCGGGAAAGAAAAAGACTCCGTCGTGTTCGCCCCGCCATTGCCAGGAAAAGTCGGCCTTCGTGTTGACGGGGTGGTCACTCATGAAGAGGAACTTGATGTTGGCCTTCTTCGCGGCCTCGATAATCTTCTCGAAGGGCATTTCGGAGTCGTGTGAAAAGCGCGAATGGCTATGGCAGACCCCGCGCACGTCCAGGTAGCCGTCGTCCAGCTTGACCTCCTGTCGCCGCTTGCGGAGTTCCTCCCAGGCGGCCGCCTCTTTGGGAAAATAGACGAAGCGGTCATAGATCGCGTGCCTGAAAAGATATCCCAACCCGGCAACACTCGCGCCAAGTAATATCCCTAGAATCAGGACAAAGGCGGAAAGAAGTAAGCGCAGGGTTCTGCGTAGCGAGACACGTTTTCGCGCTTGCTGATTTTCATTATTCATCGAAAAAGAATACGCCAAAGCGCTCCCCTTGGACAAATCGAAAGCACGTACGTCTATCGGTTACCGGGCGCGCGTCCTACAGCCAAGGGTTATAAATATAATAATTATATAGTATAAAACTGCATATTGTGCGCTTAGTGTCCCGGATTTTAGCAGATTGGTGCCCGCCGAACTGTCAACCAATTGACGTTTATGGCGCGTTTATGCTATGCTGCTTGCTCGCTGGTTTTTCCCCTTTGGGTTGCGGTTCCCGGGGGAACTTTGGGCTGACCGGCGATTATCGTGTTTCCACACTAGAGAGGGAGACGAGCTATGGCCAAGTCGAAGATCTGGCGCTATACCGTGACCGCTCAGGAGCAACGCTTCTGGAACATGGACGGCATGCAGGGCTGGCGCCAAGCCCTGGAAGCGTGCGTCGAAGACGAAGCGCGCGAACAGGGCAGCGAGAAGTACATCGTGTTCGATCGGAACAACGAAGTGCTGGCCAAGGGTGAAGTGAGGAAAATCCTCGAACCGCAACTGGCCACTACCTGACGCCTTAGGATACCGCAAGACGCCCCGGCAGCTCGGATGCCGGGGCGATTTTTTTTGTCCGGAGAGATGCCATGCTCGAAGGCCGGGGCCAGTTCGAAAACTATGCGAGGGCGTCCTTGCAGTATTGGACGCACTTCATAACTTCCTTCACGGCATCGGAGCCGGCGGGGACGTCGTATTCGAGCTCGATGTCCGGGTAGATCTCGTATTTGTTCTTCTTGAGCAGTTGCAGGACCTCCTTGATGGGGGTCTCCCCCTGGCCCCACGGCGCGTTGGGCCCGTTGTTCTTCTTGCGATCCTTGAGGTGCATGCTGAAGATGCGGTCATGGTGCTTTTCGATGAACGGAATCGGCGACTCGCCCGTGCCCGCAACGTAGTGGCCGATGTCGAGGTTGATGCGCAGGAACTTGCCGTGCGTCAGGATGTCGCCATCATAGGTGTCGGGCTTAATTTGAGTGTGGTTGTGGAATGCGATGATAACCTCGTGCTTGTCCGCCATGGGGCCGAGGCGTTGCGCTGCTTCACTGGAGAGTTCGCGGGTAATGCCCTTTGCCCCGGCGGCCTTCGCGGCGCGGAAATAGTAGTCGCACTCCTTGTCGGACATCTTGTAATCGCCGATATTGCCGAACTTCACGATATGAATCGCCACACCGGCGTCTTTGTAGAGCGTGCCGAGTGCCTCATAGCCGTCCATCGGGCCATCAACGCCGGTGGCCGGGGTGTGCTTCTTGGCGAAGGCCTCCGCGGCGTCGCCCATCAGCTCGACATTGCTCAGGCCGCAGGCAACCAGGTAGTTCAGGAGTTCCTCGGCGCTGCTGGGCATGGATCGGAAGCTGTACGTGATGGCGCCAATTTCTACGCCGCCAAAGTTGGAGTTGGGCTTTGCCCCGGCGGCAAATACAGCGCGCGGCACAAAAGATGACGCCGCCAAGGCGGCTGCACCCCCGATGAATGCCCTGCGTGAGATATCCCCCTGCTTGTGTCGCATATATTTTCCCTCGTTTGAAAGTGGTGCCTGGGCCTAATTGCTTAAGACAAGGACGAGCATAGCGAAGTTATTATTTCAATTGCATCCATTCCCGTCTCACAGTCCAGGGGGCAGCAGGGCGGCGGGATTGGTGTTCAGTCGTACGAAGGCCTCGGCAGCGACGACCCCCGCCTCCCGGCCGCGAAAACGCGCGACGATTTCGTGGTGGGTCTTCCACACAAAGTCGCCGTGTTGGCTCTTGTGCGTCGTAAGCGCCGCCTGCTTTTTCTCGAGGACAGACGACACGTCGACGTAGGTGTTAGGGAAAAAGCCCTGTGACTGGCTTCCAGTGTTGACCTCGAAAAAGTAGAGTTGAGGACGCTTCTCGCCGAGCGCCATGTAGGCACGAATCACCAGCATGCTGGCGACCTGATGGTCCGCATGGGTGTCAATAGGCCAGTGGGTGAAAACAACGTCCGGTGCTTCGGTGGCGAGGACTGCGCTGAATGCGTCGATGGCCGCCTTATTGAATTCGGTTGCGCCGTCGATCTGGCCAACAAAGACCGGCTTGGCCCCCATAAGTTCGCAAGCCGATTGGGCCTCGGCGCTGCGAATCGCCCCCGCCTCATCATTGGATTTGCCAGGGATACCGCGCTCGCCGCGGGTGAGATAGATGAGGCTCGCCGCATGGCCCAGTTCTGTGTAACGCAGAATGGTTCCCGCGCAACCCGATTCCGGGTCGTCCGGATGCGCGCCCACGACCACAATCTTAAGTTTCTGCTTGGCGTTCGGCTCTTCTGCCGCGACCGCCAGCCCGGGCAGGGCATTGAGGCCTGCTGAGCCCGCGCCAAATGCCAGGAGAGAGTGACTCACAAAACTCCGCCGGGACACAGATTTCGTGCTCATGATGACCCCTTCAAGCAAGGCGCCCAAAAAATGGACCGTTGCTGATGGTAGCACGAGCCGCGGATGGGCTTGACACCGCCATGCAGACCGCGTAGCGTTGTTCTTGCAACGTGTCCAACGCCATTTCGCAAATACCCCCGGTCCCTCAATTCGGAGTCGTTCATGAGTGCCAGAAAGAAAAAAGTCGCTGAAAATCCTGCTGAAGCCAAGCCTGAGCCTTTCCCTATTGTCGGCATTGGCGCATCCGCCGGGGGCCTCGCGGCGTTTCAGGAGTTCTTCTCGTCCCTTCCGCCGCACACACCATGTGGCATGGCCTTCGTGTTGGTGCAGCACCTGGATCCGAACCACAAAAGCCTGCTCGCGGAGCTTATCAATCGACGAAGCCAAATGGAGGTCCAGGAAGTTGAAGACGGCGTTGTAGTGAAGCCCAACTGCGTCTACGTGATTCCCCCCAACCGAGACATGGCCTACATGCAGGGCGCGCTGCACCTGATGGAGCCGCACGCCGCACGTGGTACACGCATGCCCATCGATTTCTTTTTTCGCTCGTTGGCTCAGGAGCAGGGGGAACGTGCGATCGGTATTGTCCTCTCTGGCACCGGCACCGACGGCACGCTGGGCGCCCGCGAAATCAAGGGCGCGGGCGGGATGATTATGGCGCAATCGCCAGACTCCGCCGAATTTGACGGCATGCCCCGCAGTGCCTTGTCCACGGGACTGGTGGATTTTGTGCTGCCGCCCGCGCAGATGCCTGTCAGGCTCATCGCCTATGCCGAGCACCGCTTTGGCGGAAGCGGAGGCGGTGTCGTATCGCCCCTCGCCCGCCGCGAAGACGCCTTGCGGAAGATTTTCGTTCTGCTTCGCGCGCAGACCGGACACGACTTCTCCGGCTACAAGCAAAACACCGTGAACCGCCGGATCGAGCGCCGTATGGCCGTGCACCAGATCGACAAGGTCGATGACTACGTTCGTTACCTGCAACTGAACCCCGCCGAGGTAGAGGCTCTCTTCCGAGACATGCTCATCGGGGTGACCCAGTTCTTTCGCGACCCGGAAGCGTTCAGCGTGTTGGAAAAGGTCGGGATCCCCATGATCTTTGCCGACAAATCTCCAGGAAGCTCCATCCGGGCATGGGTCAGCGGCTGTTCCACCGGCGAGGAAGCCGTCACCATTGCCATCCTCCTGCAGGAATATGCCGATTCCCTGCGGCAAAATCACAAGATTCAGGTCTTTACCACCGATATCGATGTGCGTGGACTGGAATGTGCCCGGCAAGGCCTCTATCCCGCCAGTATCGCTGCGGACATATCCGCCCAGCGCCTCGCCCGATACTTCGTCCTGGAGCCGGACGGTATGTACTATCGAGTGAACAAGTTGATTCGCAGCATACTGATCTTTTCCGAGCACGATGTTATTCGAGATCCCCCGTTTTCCAAACTGGACCTTATCAGTTGCCGGAACCTCCTCATCTACATGGGGCCGGAACTGCAAAAGCGCTTGATCCCCCTCTTCCACTATGCGCTCAATCCGGGCGGTGTTTTGTTCCTCGGAATCTCCGAAACTATCGGAGATTTCGTTGACCTTTTCTCGCCCCTGGAACGCAAGGCCAAGCTCTACCAGAAGCGCGTAGATACGCAAATACGCCAACAGGCCGCCATCGGCTCGTTCCTCGTACCTCTCGCTGAATCCAACCTCCCAACGCAGCCGCCCAAGAAACTCTTCGGGGATCGCTCAACCCAGTTGCGCGACATGACAGAACGCACGCTTCTTGGCAAGTACGCGCCGGTGGCGGTACTCGTGAATGGACGGGGCGACATCTTCTATTTTCAAGGGCGCACCGGACTTTATCTCGAACCTGCACATGGGGAGGCCGCAACCAATGTCGTAAAGATGGCGCGCGAAGGTCTGAGGCGTGAATTAACAACCGCCCTGCACAAGGCCGTTGCGCACAAGCAAACGGTGAATTTGCCCAAGGTCAAGGTAAAGACCAATGGTGATTTCAGCACGATTAATCTCCACGTGTTGCCCGTTACCGACGGTCCCGAGCCGGGCGCTGAAACCGGATTGTGGCTCGTGGTGTTCGAGCCAGCGGCAGACGAAGCGTCCGGTGGAATCGGTGGCGAACTTCCCGCAGACGCGGAGCAGCGCCTCGAACAACTGCGCCAGGAACTTAAATCCAAGGAAGAGTATCTGCAGGCGACCAATGAAGAACTGGAAACAATCAATGAAGAATTGAAATCCGCCAATGAAGAGATGCAATCGGTCAACGAAGAGCTTCAGTCCAGCAATGAGGAACTCGAAACCGCAAAGGAAGAATCGCAATCGGTAAACGAAGAACTCGCCACGGTGAACGCGGAACTGCAAAGTAAAGTGTCCGATCTCTCCCGCGCAAACAACGACATGAACAACCTGCTTGCCGGAACCGGCATTGGCACCATATTCGTGGACCACGATCTACGGATCCAGCGCTTCACCCCGGCAATTACCAAGGTGCTCAATCTCATACAGACGGATATTGGGCGCCCCGTGGGACACATCGTTAGTAACCTCGTCGGCTATGACCGCCTCGTTTATGATCTCAAGGAGACGATGGATACGCTTGCGGCGCGCGAGGTCGAAGTACAGACCCAGACGGGCGATTGGTTTCTGCTGCGCATTGGGCCTTACCGCACGCTGGAAAACGTGATTGAAGGCGCGGTCATCACGTTCACTGAAATCACCAAGCTGAAGAAGGCACAGGCTCAGCTGGAGGAACTGGTGCACTGGCGCGGTTTGGCTACTGCCGCGCTGGAATCAAATGACACCTTCATTGTGTTTAGGCTTGACGGCACAATACTTTCTTGGAATCCCGCTGCGGAGAGACTTTACGGGTGGACGGAAGCAGAGGCCAAGGCGCGGGGCTGGAATGATCTCACGCCGGAAGCCCTGCGAGAAGAGCCTTCTTTACGCCTTCGCCAATTATGCAATTCGCGGGATTTGCAGGCCGTACGAGTGGAACGAATGAACAAAGCGGGCGAAACATTTGCTGTAAACGCCGTCTGTACTGGGCTCTCGAAGTTGGGAGGACCAGTTTACGGGCTGTGCTGCGTGGAGCGACGGGTTGATACCCCGTGAGCCGCGGGAAGGCCAGAAGGGCGCCTACCCCCGCAGTGACTTCCGAAACACCTGCCAATAATAGCGGTATTCCTTCCCAAGACCAACTGTTGCAGGAACTCCGAGTTCATAAAACCGAACTGGAGATTCAAAACGAGGAATTACGAAACGCCCAATTGGCCTTGGAGATATCCCGCGATCGTTATTTCGATCTCTACGAGTTGGCGCCGGTCGGCTATATTACCCTGAATCCCGCGGGAGAAATCATCCAAATCAATTTGACGGGCTCTAAGATGTTGAATGTGGTGCGCAGCCAACTTCATGGTCATCGTTTCACGCGATTCATTGTCCCGGCTGATCAGTTCCTCTTTTATGGGATGCGTTCAAATTTGCGTGAGGACGGGGCCGGGTGTACCTGCGAGCTTCGTCTGCTCAAGCGCGACCACGAGCCGTTTTACGCGCGCATCGAAGCGACGGCGCACGGGGGAAGCGATGGCAGCGCCCATTGCCGGATGGTGATCATCGATCTGACCGAAACACAGCGCGCCGTGGCAGCCGAGATCCGCGCCACGCAGATGCAGGCCCTGGCAGTCGAGTTAAGCCGGGCAGAGGAGCAGGAACGCAAACGCATCGCCCAGGTGCTTCATGACGGTTTGCAGCAGAACCTCGTTGCCACACAAATGCACCTGTCCATGCTGGCTAAAGGCGAGGGAAGGCCGGTGGCGCCCCAGCTCCAGGACATCTCGAAAATGCTCGGAGAATCGCTGGCCATGTCGCGGTCATTGACCGCCGAATTGAGCCCGCCGGTTCTGTACGAGCGGGATCTGCAAAACGCACTCGAATGGCTGATTCGATATTTCGAGAGAAAGCACCGCCTGAAGGTGGCGATGCATGTCGACGCCCCGACCTATAACCTGGAAGAAAGCATTAGAACGTTCACATTCCATGCGGTGCGGGAGTTGCTATTCAATACGGTAAAACATTCCAGCGTTCGCCAGGCGCAGATTGTCGTGAGCGCGCCGCGCAAGGGGTTCCTGAAGATCGAAGTCTCCGATAAAGGCCGCGGAGCCTGCGACCGCGCGCCTAGCCCGCTGACCGGCACCGGCGGTTTTGGCTTGTTCAATATCCAGCAAAGGATTGAACTCTTCGGCGGGCGCTTCGAAACGAAATCGAGCCTGGGAAAGGGGTTCGTCACCACCTTGGAAGTCCCGGTCGTGGAAGGAGGCCCTATTCCCACTCCACCACCAACGCACAGTGGAAAAAAAGAACGCCGCCAGCATGCGCGCAAGCACGGCAACATCCGGGTGCTCCTCGTCGACGACCACAAAGTTGTGCGCGACGGACTCGCCCTTCTCCTCTCCACGGAGCCCAGCATCGTCGTGATCGGCGAGGCCGGGGACGGGCGCGTCGCGGTCGAAATGGCCCGCCAACATCAGCCGGACGTTATCGTGATGGACCTCTCCCTCCCCGTCATGAACGGCATCGAGGCGACCGGCCAAATCAAGGCATTCCTCCCCTCCACTCGAGTCATCGGCCTCTCCATGCACGACGCCCACGACATGGAATCCGCCATGCTCGATGCCGGCGCGGAGTGCTACCTCTCCAAGGAAAGCGCCTCCGAACTCCTCCTCAAGGCCGTCCGCGGATAGGCGTAAGCCGTTCTGGCCAGACCTACCTCGGTTTTACTGAAAGGTCAATCCAAGCTAGACTTTGCCCCTTCACATCGGAGGGGACTTTCCATGTCGACGAAGATTCCACGCGACGCGCAGAACGACTACACGCCAGAAATTGCCGCTGCACGGCGGGGCTTTGTTGCCCAACACACAGGGGCGTCGCTGGAGACGGTCGGGAACTATGCGATTGCGCCGGCGGCGTGCGCGGGGAACATCGAGAACTTCATCGGCTGCGCGCAGGTACCTATCGGAATCGCGGGGCCCTTGCGCGTGAACGGAGAGTACGCGCAAGGCGACTTCTATGTGCCGCTGGCGACGACGGAGGGCACGCTGGTGGCCTCCTACAACCGGGGCATCAAGCTGGTCTCGGAAGCGGGCGGCGTGCTGACGACGGTGAGCGAGGACATCATGCAGCGCTCGCCATCGTTCATCTTCGACAATGCGCGCGAAGCACGGGCCTTCCGCGAATGGGTCGCCGAGCACTTCGCGGAGATTAAGGCGGTGGCCGACGCAACGAGCTCAGTGGGCCGCCTGCGCGACATCGATCCGTATGCTTCCAACAAATTCATGTTCCTGCGCTTCAACTACACCACGGGGGACGCGGCGGGGCAGAACATGGTCTCGAAGGCAACACACGCCGCGTGCGAATGGATCCGCGCGAATTACCCGAAGCTCCGGCACTATTACTTGGAATCAAATTTCTCGACCGATAAGAAGCACTCGGCCATTAACGTACTCCGTACGCGCGGCAAGCGCGTTACCGCCGAATGCACCATCCCGCGCGATTTATTAATTCAGCGGATGCGCGTCTCGCCGGAGCAACTGCGACACGCGCGCGCGATGTCCATGACCGGCGCATTCATCGTCGGCGCAAATTCCAACGGCTCGCACGTCGCCAACGCCGTCGCGGCCCTCTTCATCGCCACGGGGCAGGACCTTGGCAACGTGGCAGAATCCTCCGCCGCGACGTCTTTCATCGAAGTTACCGATAGCGGCGACTTCTACATCTCCCTCACGATCCCCGCACTCATCGTGGCCACCTACGGCGGCGGCACGGGCCTGCCCACACAGCAGGAATGCCTCGCGCTACTCGGCTGCCAGGGCAAGGGCAACGCCAAGAAGCTCGCTGAAATCACCGCCGCCCTCGCCCTCGCCGGAGATTTATCCCTGGCCTCCGCCATCACTGCCGAGGAATGGGTGACCGCGCACGAGAAGTATGGGCGGAACCGCTAACCTCAGTTTATACTATCTGAATAAAGGAGACTCTCAATGGACGTTGAACTTCCCTTGAATGAAATGACTGTGGAAGAAAAGTTTCGCGCCATGGAGAGTATTTGGGAGAGTCTTCGCGATTCGGTCGAGAAGTCGCCTCCCCCATCTAGCCGAGTAGACACAGTGCGAGAGAGAAAGGTTAGAATGGAATCTGGTGATGCGAAATACACAGAGCTTAGCGACGCAAAATGAGCAATTCAGCGTAACTTATAGCCGGCACCTTGTATTTCGACTAATGGGCTCACTCGAATAGAAGAATTTGTGATTGCTGAACGCTGCAAATATAGTTGAAGCGCCGCACGTGTCCGCATCGGTTCCAATGACGGACCAAATTTTACGGATGTTATCGGAAAAAACAATCCGTCGGGATGCGTTCGAACCATGTGAAGTTGTTGATACGGAATTAAATTCCCATGTTGCAGGCGAAATGAAACATTTTCGATGTCATGGTCATCCCGAGTACAGCGAATTAATCGCCACTCTTGTTCATCGGCAAAAGCGCAATCCTTGAAACACAACATGTAGTCAAGAAGAACGTTTGAAGTATCCATCGCAATGATATGAGCCTGAGCAGCCAAAAAAAGTTTGTCGGTTCTCATCCCCATCAAAATAGTGGATGCCACTGGAATGACACTGTCAAGGTAAGCCCGAATCAACTTGATCTGGTCTAATTTGTTGTATATTACCTTCCGCAAAACGACGTATGGTTTTATGCCACGTTCTAATTCACGACCGAGAAAATGAATGTCGCGCCAAACGGACACCCCGATGCAGTAGCCACCGCCACGATCAGCATACGCGCGCCATTGACTCAATAAATTCGGTGACTCACAAAAACAAGCAACAAAGACATGGTAGAGATGCGTTCCAAACACACTAACATTTTGCAGAATTGCCTCTAAGCATTGACGAAGGGGCTCTCGATTCTCTAGTTTTATATATTCGTTCAGAACATCCTGAATAAGATCGCGCCCATACAGAAGCTCGTTTGGATCGTTAAAAGAAGTCGCGTGCCCAAACCAAAATCCTCTGTTGTCGATAATTCCCCTGAACCCGTCGAGCGTCGTGTAATGATAGAGGCATCTTGAAATATCGACTGAATGACATTCTAGCCAATGCGGCAAAAACGACTTTATTGCATCCATGACTTCGCCATAGTGATGCGCTGCATCTAAGAGCCAAAGTTCCTTCCCTGTACTCCGGCCGATCTCCTCCATAATCTTCTCAGGCCTTGTCAGTTTGTACCAGATACAACTCTACCGATTCTTCCGAGATTCAGCGCTGAAGCCGTTCGCTAATAATATTGCAGAGAACAACGCCACCACCGCCACATCCCCCGTCGCACCGCCGCTGGGGCCGCCCTCTCCCCCACACCCGAGGACGCCCTTTGGGGTCGGGGCCTGGCTGACTTCCACGACGATCGGCAAGGCGAACTTTTCGCCGTTGGAGACGGTGATCTTGGCGACGCGGCGCTTGGAGGTGGGGTTGTCGTCTGCGCTGGCGTAAATCTGCCCATAGAAAAGCTCGCCGCTGTCGCCGGCGGTGATGTGACACCACGATGCGCCCTCGGTCACTTCGGCCTTCCACTTCGTGTTGGAGGTGGAGCGGTTGTACACGTCGAACGCCACCGTGCGCGCGAAGCTGGAAATGAATTGGATCTGCGGGGTGACGTAGAAGTCCGGCCGGTCAAGCACGGTGACTTTCCGCACCGCGCTGGCGCGGTTGCCGGCGCTGTCTGTGACGGTGTAGGTAATGGGATAGGTCCCCGGCACGGCAGTCGTAAGGTTGCCGCTGACCTTGATCTGCGCCGTGAGATCACCATCGACGTTGTCGACCGCAGTCGCGCCGGCGTCCGTGTAGGCATCGCCGAGATTCACCGTGACGTTCGTGTCACCGACAATGCTAATTACCGGCGCGGCGTCGTCCACGATGTTAACAACGCGCACCGCGCGGGCGACGTTGCCGGAGTGATCCTGCGCCGTAAAGACGAACTCATAACTTCCCGGGGCGCTCGCGTTCGCGGGCGGCGTGAAGACGATGGAAGAAGTCACGTCGCCGTCTACGATGTCGTACGCAGAAGCGCCGGGGTCGCTGTAAGCGCTGCCAAAGGATACCGTCACGGGGTTCTGGCCGAGAAGGGTAATCAGCGGCGGCGTGGTATCGACTATGCTGACGTTGCGCGTGGCGATGGCTTCGTTGCCCGCGGTATCGGTCACACTGTAAGTGAGTGTGTACACTCCGAGCTGGCCAACATTAACAAAGCCATTCGTAATGACGCGGTTGCTGATATCGCCGTCGAGATTGTCACTCGCCGTCACGCCCGGTTCGGTGTAGAACGAGCCCGCTTCCAGCGAGAGATCCGTCGCGCCCGTCAGCGTAAGCAGCGGCGGCGTCTTGTCAATCGTGTAGGTCTCGCCTTCAAGGCTACCATTGCCCTGGCCCGGGCCGCCGAGCAGGTTATTGTTGAAGTCGAGGATACTGTCGTTGTCCACGAGGTCGAGGCGTAGCGTGCCGTCCCCGCTGCCAGTGTTCACGGTCACGGTGTAGCGATCGTTCTGCCCCGTCACGCTCGTGATGGACGCGCCCGAGACCGCCTTCGCGGCGTCCGCAGTGATCGCGAAATCATTCGAACTGACGCCCTGTACCGCCTCGTTGAATACCACGTTGTAGTGCACAATCCCCGACTTCGTCGGCGAAGCATCCGCCCGCGTAATGCTCACAACCGTCGGCGGCACGGCGTCCGTAAACTGATACGCGCCAATGTCAATCTTCCCCTGCTCCGTTGGCCGCGCAACACCATCGAGGTCGGAGTACGTCGCGTAAATTGCCGCCGCCATGCCAATCGCGGCACTCGTCGCAAGAAGGTGGAAGTCAAGCGCGGCGGGATTGCGGAAGGATGGGTCTCCCGTGAGATTGTTCGATGCTCCGGGGATTGTGTTGTTTATTTCGTCCGCACCGGTGATAGTTGCCGGTGGCGATGCAATTGATACATCGACGGCGTTCTGGAAGAACAGAGAGTTTCCAGGCGCAACAAAGGTGCCATCCGTAGATATTGCGGCATCGGGGCTATCGCTGAATATCGAATTGTTAAGGGAAACACTCGCGCCACCCGACACGTAAACCGAACTATAGGGGTTGTCGGTAAACGTACATTGCGACACAATATGGGTGCCGGTGTTCAGCGTGATGCCAAGGCCCGTGTTCCGCGAGACAAGAGAATCGAGAACCTGAGAGTTGGGCCCCTTGATGTCTATTGCGCTGCTACCATTTACAGACGATGAATACTCGACGATACAGCGTTGGATTTTTATTTCCCCGCTAAATACCGGTTGCACACTAATTGATGTTGAAATTGCAGCGCCACCGCGAGTGCAGGAGTTGCCAAAGAAGGTGGACTGTATAATGTCTACAGAATCCGGAAAGGGTTGCAAATCTAAACCACCGCCATATTGTGCAGAATTTGACACAAAGTTTGAGCCGGAAACCGTCGCATCACTAAGGAGAATGACGGCACCTCCTCCCCATAAATCGGCTTCGTTGCCATCAAAAACACAACCAGAAATTGTTATGCCACTGGACGTCTCTACGTAAAGTCCCGCGCCGCCGTCAGCATGATTGTGTGCAAAAGTACAATTCTGAATTGCAATTGGCGAGGTCTTGAGGAATGCTCCACCTCCAAGCGAATTCTGTTTGCCGTGTTGCACTTCGTTATTTTCAAATCGGCAGTTTCCGATAGAACAGCTCGCATCAAGACTATCTGCGTGAAGCCCGCCGCCTTCGGTATCCGACACCGCACCGCGAATTACCAGTCCATCCAGGCGGGTATTGTTGAGATTGTCCATCGTAACCCCGCGGACCGGACGCGCGAGCGTTGACACATCAATCACCGTGTCATTCGCCGGAATATCGCGCTCTTCCGGCAGGCTCTCCGTGCCCGCGAAGCCCCCAAACACATACACCCCGCTGCGCATCGTGATGGATTCGGCGTAGGTACCCTTCTTCACGAAGACGCCATCACCAGCGTTGCCAGCGTTGATGGCCTCCTGAATGGTGCAGTACGCGGTGGCCCAGCTCGTGCCGTCGCCGCTGGGGCAATGGCCGCTGTCCACATAAAGAATGGCGGCGGAGGCGGTGGCGGCTGTGCTAAGTGCGAAAAGCAGGCCGAACAGCGGTGCGTGTCTCATCGTCTCACTCCCCAATTTGTATGGGCTTGCGCCGCGGCAGGCTCCTGACCGGGGCTTGGCGCCAGTGTAGCATGGCTCCCGCCGGACGAGAAACTGCAACCTCGGGGGCGGCTACCGCTATCTCACGCGGCGCCGGCGGCGCGAGGCGACAAGGAACGCCCCCGCGACAAGCATTGCTGCCATATCTCCCAATGGCCGGCCCACCGGCCCAGCTCCGCCACAGCTAAGGAAGCCCTTTGGCGCTGCGCCCTCTTGGGTCACGCCTACCGATATGGGCAATGAACCTTTTTGTGCGTGGCGCACCTGCAATATTGCCGAGCGCGCCCCGGAGTTCGTGTTTGTATCTACCTGAACCTCGATTGCGCCGTAGGCCCCGCTGCCGCTGCCACCGGCGATGACGTGGCACCAGGCCCCGCCTTCGATGACGCTACTGGTCCAGGGGGCAGCCGTCGCACTCCGGTTGTAAACGTCAAAGCGGATCGTCTGTGCCATATTGGATATAAATTGGTGGCTGGGCGTAACGTAAAAATCCGGCGCGGAATTCACAATGACGCTCCGCTGTGCTGTGGCCGCATTGCCCGCGCTGTCGGCGACGTTGTAGACGACAGTGTACGTGCCGACGCGGCCAGTGTCCACGTCCTGGGTGGTCACAATCCTTCCTGTGAGGTCGCCATCCACATTGTCGGTGGCAGTCGCCCCCGCATCTGCGTACGTGCTCCCCAACTCGATCGTCACCTGCGAGTCACCGATCAAGACCACCACCGGCGCGGTCTTGTCGATAACATAAGTGTCCCCTTCAACGTCGCCATTGCCTATACCGACACCACCCAGCGGCCTGGCCAACGCGGCGCGGATGGAATCATCGTCCAGGAGCGTGAGCGCAGCGGCCCCAGCGTCCCCCGTAGCCACGGCCACGATATACGTATCGCCCCCGCCGAGCACCCCAACGATAGAGGCCGGCGCTGCGTCTTTGCCGCTCACCAAAGTGAAGTCCGTCGCATCAACACCCTCTACCGCTTCGCTAAAGGACACACGGTAGCGCACGATGGCGGCATTCGTCGGCGATGGATCGAGGCGGCTGATGCCTGTGCACTGGGGTACAGGCCCGCCCGTAAATTGGATCGCGCCTGCGTCAATCTGTCCGCGCGTCGTCGGCCGCAGGTTCCCGTAAAGGTCTGTGTAGGTCTCATAAATCTCGCTCGCCATTCCCAGTGCAGCGCTAATCCCCAGCAGGCGGAAATCCAACGCGCCAGGATCGCGAAACGCGGGATTACCGGTGACGTTCTGTGAGGCCGTTGCCAACTCATTCAAGAGCGCCGCGCCGGTGATTGGCGTCTCGCCGATCGTTACGTCCAGGCCGTTATTGTAAAAAAGATTATTCGCGATAAGCGACGCATCGCCGCCCAGGTAGGCGCTAAGCCCGGTGGATGCGTTCCCGCTCAGGATAGAGTTTTCCAGCTCGAGCGGAATGCCCGAAACGTCGATGCCCTTTTCGGTATTGTTGGCTATAGTACATTGGGCAATGCGTGCGGTCCGCTGGAGAGCGTCCGGGTTTTCCAGCAGAATTGCGGTGCCGCCATTCGCGCAGATTGCTGAATCATAAATATTCGCCGCGGCGTCAAGCGCGTAAATAACCCAAGGGTAATTCGCACGGCGCAAATTCTGAACCGCGACGCACTGCCCGACAGTCAGCGATCCGCTTAAGATTGGATTGTAGCCCGAATAGGCTATTGCCGGCCCCATGTTTTGGTAGAAGGTGCATTGAACGACATTCAGGTCCCGCGCGATGGAGTTCAATCCCTGGCCACAACGGGAAAAGAAACTCGAGGTAATGGTGGCCGGGCCCCTGATTTCAACCGCGTCAAAGAGGCTATCAGCGCAATCGAACGCACAGTCGTTGATGTACACGCGTCCGTAATTATTGAGGGTTATCGAGGACGAATAGGGGGTGAGCTCCGAATTTGAGTCGAAAGTGCAGTTATTAATGGAAGACTCATGCGCGCACTGCAGATATATCGCGCTCCCATCTGCTGCCGAGTTTTGCTGGAAGCTGCAAGCGATGATATTGATTGAATCGCCGCTGGCGTAGATGGCGCCGCCGCGCGCGCCCTGGCTGCCGGACTCCGCCCGGTTTGCAGTGAAAGTGCAGTTTTGGATCGTCACGCCCGGCCCAAGGTTGCGCGCGAGCAGCCCGCCGCCGCCCACCAGGGAGGAGGGTGGCAGCGCGTGGCCACCAAGCAACGTGAATCCGTCGAGGAGGGCGCTGTTCGTCCCATCCATGACCACGCAACGATGTTCCACAGAAATAAAACGCGCGTCGATTACGGTGGGATGGGTCTTGTCCCGATCGTCTGGCGTTATCTCCGTACCATTGAATCCGCCGTATATCTTGAGCGCCGAGCGGAAATTCATCGTTTCCTGATAGACGCCTTCCTTCACATATATGCTGTCGCCCGCGGCCGCCAAGCCAATGGCTTCGTTTATGTTGGGAAGCGGGTGCTCCCAGTCGCTACCGTTACCCACGGGCGCCTGACTGGAATCAACGTAAAGAATGGCCGCCCGCGCACTGCCGTTCCACACGGGCATGAGAAGAAATGCCAGGAACACAACGTGCCGCATGGGTTACCCTCCCGAAAAACTTGAACCCGGCCTCAATTCTTGGCCAAATTCAGGCTACCACGCCACCGGGGCCGTGTCAAGCAGTTTTGTCAAATCGCTATGAGGTTTTTACGTAAATGCGTTACTTTGTCCCCTGCGCAGTCCTCCTCCTGTCCCTCGCCTCCGCTCAGGCCCAGGTCCAGCCGCCCCTCTTCTACTACGGATTTGAGCCGGGAAAAGACCCCGGCCCCGCCTGGGAAAACACCCCGTTGGACGGCGAAGCCAAGTTTTCGGTGCCGGCGAAAGGATCGGATGGCGGCTATTGCCTTGCGGTGGAGACGCAGGAGGGCAGCGGGGTCTGGACGGTGAGACTGCCCGTCAGCGCGAAGTCAGTGTATCGACTAAGCGGAGCGATTCGGACAGACGACGTTAAGATATCGAAAGGCGAGCGCGTCGGCGCATCCCTTCAGGTACGGAACTTCGTAGGACTCGGTACCGCGCCGATCACCGGCAGCGCCGATTGGCAGGACGTTTCCGTAACCTTCGACAGCGGAGACCTGACGGATATCGAAGTGGAATGCCTACTACTGGGCGGAAAAGGCAGCGCGACGGGTACGGCGTATTTCGACAACATCCGCTTGGAGCACCTCTCTCAGGACAACCTGTACCCGGCCATCCGCGTACACGGGGATGAGACCGCCACGCCCATCTCTCCGTATATTTATAGTCAATTCATCGAGCACCTCGGACGCTGCATCTACGGCGGGATCTGGGCAGAAATATTGGAAGATCGTAAATTCTTCTACGGCGTGGGTGACAAGGACTCGCCGTGGACCGCGATCGGCGAAGGCGCGGTGGCGATGTCGAAAGACGATCCCTTCGTTGGCGAGCACAGCCCCGTTGTGACACTTGCGCCGGAAGCGGCGCATGGGATCGTTCAAGGCGGCCTGGCACTGGTGGCGAAGAAAGACTACGAAGGCTACGTCTACCTCGCGGGCAAAGGCGAAGCGGAGGTGGCACTCGTCTGGGGCGACGGAGTGACCGAACGCGTCGCGCAAAAGATTTCCGGCATCGGGGAGAAATACCGCAAGTACCCCTCCAAGTTCAGCGCGGGCGCTTCTACGGACGATGGCCGATTGGAGATCTCCGCAAAAGGCACTGGCACGCTGAAGATCGGAACCGTGTCGCTGATGCCGGCCGACAACGTGGACGGCATGCGCGCGGACACCCTGGCGGTGCTGAAGGAACTGAAGGCGCCAGTCTACCGTTGGCCGGGCGGCAACTTTGTAAGCGGTTACGACTGGCACGACGGCATCGGCGAGCGCGATAAGCGCCCCCCACGAAAGAACCCCGCCTGGAAAGGCGTAGAGCACAACGACTTCGGCGCGGATGAGTACCAGCGCTTCCTGAAGGAGCTCGGCGCGGACGGATATCTCGTGGTGAACAGTGGCCTCGGCGGGGTCGATGCCGCCGTGGAAGAAGTGCAATACCACGTGGGCGCCGCGTCAACGCCGGGCGGCAAGTTGCGCGCGGCCAATGGCCACCGCGCGCCCTACGCGCTGAAGTTCATCGGCATCGGCAACGAGATGTATGGCGACTGGCAGCTGGGCCACATGCCGCTGTCGGACTACGTGAAGAAGCACAACGAATTCGCGGAGGCGATCGAGAAAGAGGCCGGCAAGGTCACCCTGGTCGCGGTCGGCGCGACAGGCAACTGGAGTGAGACCATGCTCAAGGAGTGCAGCGGCCACATGGGCCTGCTCAGCGAGCACTTCTATTGCGGGGCAAAGCCGGAGCTTATCTCGCACGTGCTGCAGATTCCGGACAACATCCGCGGGAAGGTCATCGCGCAACAGAGCTACCACGAACAGCTCGCGGAACTGAAGGACAAGCACATTCCGATCTGTATGGACGAATGGAATTACTGGTATGGCCCGCATGTTTACGGCGAATTAGGAACACAGTATTACCTGAAAGACGCACTCGGCATCGCTGAAGGGCTGAACGCATTTTACGCGGCGTCGGATTGGGTATTCATGGCGAACTACGCGCAAACGGTCAACGTAATCGGCTGTGTCAAAACAAGCAAAACGGCCGCCTGCCTCGACACCACCGGCGTCGTGCTCGCGCTCTACCGAAAGCAATTTGGCAGCCTGCCGATCACGCTGGAGGGAAACCCCTTCCCGGTGGACATAAGCGCGGCATGGACAACGAACAAGGACGAAATCACCTTCTCTGTGGTCAATCCGACGCATGAGACCTACGACGTGGCGCTGGGCGTCGACGGCATGAATCTCCCGCGCGGCGGAAAGCGCTGGATTGTCACGGGCGGCGATCCGCAGGCGAAGAACGTTCCCGGAAAAGATCCCGAGGTGACCGTGAAAGAAGAAGACATCAGCGGCGTCGTAAAGTCGCTGCCCGCCCCGCCATTGAGCGCAGTGGTGTATCGACTGAAAGTGGAATAAGCGGCTTCCGCTATAATCGCCCCACGAGGTGACGACAATGATCGAACTCGAACTGCAAGGCGTGGTGATGCCGGATGAACACAAGTATCCGGTCGTCCTGCTGCGCCATGAGATGAAGGTCTTACCGATCCTGGTCGGGATCGCGGAAGCCGATGCCATTCAGCGCGGCCTGCTGGGCGAAAAGACCGCGCGCCCGATGACCCACGACCTCATCAAGAATGTCTTCGCAGGGCTGCGGGCGGTACTGAAGTCCGTGACGATCTATCGCCTCGAGAGCGACACCTTCTACGCGCATCTGAACGTCGAGCAGCACAACGCCCAGGGTCAACTGGAGCAAATGCTCCGCATCGACACACGCCCAAGCGATGGCATCGCAATAGCCGTGCGCGTCGGCTGCCCTATCCTCGCGACGGAAGAGGTAATGGAGAAAGCCGCACAAGACGCCTCCGCCCTGGTGGAAGCGGACGAGGTGGAAGACGACGACGATGAAGATGTGCCGTTTGAGGAGGACGACGACGAGGATTGATCCCCTCCCCCACACTGCAAATGAAAGAAGCGCGCACGGAATATCCGTGCGCGCTTTATTTTTTAATGGTGGAGCTGAGGAGGATCGAACTCCTGGCCTCCGCATTGCGAACGCGGCGCTCTCCCAGCTGAGCTACAGCCCCAAAGGTCGGAAGATCCTAGCAATTGAAGGTGGAGGCAGTCAAGTTTCAGCTGCGCTTAATGCAGCGAGCGCCCGATAAGCGTCATGAATTCCTTGCGGGTGCGATCATCTTTCCGGAAGGAACCGAGCACGGAAGACGTCGTCATCACCGAGTTCTGCTTTTCGACGCCCCGCATCATGCTGCACAGGTGGCGGCATTCAATCACGACCCCGACGCCGTCGGCATGCGTGACGTCCATCACCTCTTGTGCGATTTGAGCAGTCAGGCGCTCCTGCATCTGGAGTCGCCTCGCATAGAAGTCCGCGATGCGTGCAAGTTTACTGAGGCCAACTACGCGGTCGCGCGCGATATAACCGATGTGGCAACGCCCAAAGAACGGAAGAAGGTGATGCTCGCACAACGAGTAGATTTCGATGTCGCGCGAGATGATCATGTTGTTGGACTCAGAAGAAAACACCGCATTGTTGACAATCTCAGCGATGTCTTTCCGGTAGCCGGACGTGAGGAATTCCCACGCCTTTGCCACGCGCATGGGGGTGCTTAGAAGCCCCTCGCGTTTGGGATCTTCGCCGATCTCGACAAGCAATTGCTCTATAAGCTCGGCGACGCGTTCCTTGTTCATTTCAAAAACCTCTGTTTCATCCGCCTGCTGAATTCATTATCGCACACCAAGCCCGCGATCGTGTCGCTATCGAAGAGTGCCGCAACCAAGCGACCGTCCGGGAGCTCTGCGGCAGGGTCGATATCCAGGATACCCGCAGCAAGGAAGGGCCTCTCCATCAAGTCGGGATCGGGCACTGTTACCTCCGGCGTGGCGATGCATTGTGAACCGTAAAGAACTATGTCCAGGTCCATGGTTCGAGGTGCGAATCTGTCCTCGCTGCGGGTGCGGCCCACCGCCGATTCAATAGTGCGGAGAAGCTCGAATTTCAACGCACGCGGCGAAAAATCCGTTTCCACGCGTACAACACCGTTGAGAAAATGGGGTTGCGCTACTGGGCCGATGGCTTGGGTTTCGTAGAAACGGGACAAGCCCGTAATCCGCGTCCACTCGTGGAGCAGGCGAAGCGCACGCTCTATGTTTGCCTGAGGCTCAATATTACTTCCGAGGGCGATATAGACCACATTGCCCATGGCGTTAGCTCTGACAACGCGATACTTCGACAGCAACACTTCGTGCAAATCGCAGCGCGCCCGGCTTGTCGACACCCACGTCGCATCGCAACACGCGTCTATCTTCCAGACACACTTGCGCGATAGCCTCTGCCATTCGCTCAATGAGAAAAAAACCAGAGGGCTCCACCAAGGCGAGTACTCGCTGCTTCAGCTTCTTGTAATCGATGGTGTCAGCAATATTGTCGCTTTCGCACGGTTTCCTAAGATCTGCGTGCAAGGTGATGTTGATGACGACCTCCTGCTTCATCTCCCGCTCGTGCTCAAAAATCCCCACGATGCAGGAAACGCGAAGATCGCGAATATGAATGCGGTCCAAACTAGCATCAGCCATAAAAGTTTCCATGCAGGTTGCGCCCCCCATCCACGTGAATGTTTTCGCCCGTGATAAATCCGCTGCGCAGCAGAAAATAAACCGCCTCGGCCACGCCATCGGCGCTCCCATGGCGTTGCAGGGGGTTTGTGTGCGCCAACTGCACAAGGTACGCCATGTCCTTGCCCTCGGGCGGCAGCGCGAGCCCAGGCGACACCGCGTTCACGCGGATCCGCGGAGCCAATTCGAGCGCCATGATTCGTGTGAGACTTGCAAGGGTCTTCTTGCTCAGGTGGTAAGCGAGATGCAGCTTGTCGTAGTCGTGAATACGCGCATCGAGCAAATTAACGATTGCCCCCTCCCTCCCCTGCGCGTGCAAGGCGCGTCCGAGCTCTAGCGGCGCGATCGCGTGAAGTTGCATATGCAGCCCGAGTCTCGCGGCGTCGAGCTCCGCGAAGGTATCGCGGGGAAAAATGCTCGCGTTATTGACCAGAAAATCTATCGGGCCCAGCGCGCCGATCGCGTCCTCGAACACCCGTGTGGCCACGCCTGCCTGGCTCAGGTCGCCCTGCACCGTGACAGCGCGAACACCCGCATCGAGAAGTTGCGCGGCGAGGGCTTCCGCCTCCGTCTGCGAGGACTGATAGTGAATCGCGATGTTGACTTGCTCACGCGCGAGCCGCACCGCGATGGCCGCGCCGATGCGCTTCGCCCCACCGGTGATGAGCGCGTTCCTCCCGCGTAAATCTATCAACTCATGCATTTCGACATTATGCAACAAAGAGAACGCGCCATGCGCGGCGTAGGGCCGAGCGTGGCGCGTTCGTGTTCGAATTAGGGTTGGGGCGCGGTCGAGGCACCGGCGGGCTTCGGAGCTTCCTTTGGCGCTTCGGGAGCAGGCGCCGGCTCTTTCGGCTCCTGGCCAAAGGGCGGCGCCTGCGAAGCCCCATCGAGGATATCCGCCGCAGGAAGCACGACGACGGCGGCGCTTCGGGCAGGATCAAAGCCCCCGGACTTGTCGGCGATGGCACGCGTGACGAACACGCCCACGATCCTTCCATCAAGCGTAAACGCCGGACAGCCAGTACCGGTCATCGTAACGGCGTGGCTCGGGAAATAAAATGTGCGGGGTTTATTGACAACAGCCTCGACATACTCAAAACTCGCGCTCGCAGTGCGGTTAGCCACTTTGCCCAGGCGATTCACCGTGACCAGGCGGTCGAGTATCTTCGCCGGACCGTTCTGCTTGAGATCCACAAAGGGCATGGCCTTCTCCGGCTTGGTCTTGGGCCGGACAAAGGCGAGATCCAGATCCTTATCGCGCAGAACGACGCCGCTGTCTATTTCCGCCCCGTCTTCCAGCAGAATCTTTACATCGCTGATCGAAGATTCCATCTTGAACTTGTCCGAGCCGCCCTCATCCTGCATAAAGTTACGGAACATCGCGGTGCGGTCGGTGTCAGACAACGAGACCACCGTCAGACCGTCCTCGCCGATGGTGGTACCCGTGATTTCCATCTTGGACTCGTTGTCCTGGCTACCGAAGCCAGCGCCACTCATCTTTTCCTTCACAACGAGTTGAACCGTGACGACCGCGGATTGATGTTGCTCCAGAATGCCGCGGGCCTTGTCTTCGTCCTCACCGGCCCAGACTGGGCCCGCGAGAAAAACAAGCATAATTGCAGTGAGAAACTTTTTCATTGCTATCTGCCTTTGCAGGTTAGGATCTGAATTATTTGGCTTCCCAGCGCGGTTCTAATTCGATAAACATCGTGTGGATTCCACGAAGGACCTTAAGGACGACCGTCTTTGGCTTTGCGGCAACGATATCGTTCATGATTTTCATCGTTGTTTCGACGTCGACCGTCTCCTTGCCATCGATATTCAGCAGCAGGTCATCAGATGCGAGGTGACCAAGATCGGCCCAGCCGCCCGGCCGCACGGTGTCCACCAGCACGCCGCGCTGTTCCTCTTTCCAACTTTCATCGGACTTGTCGAAGAAGGTGATATCGCGCACGGTAAACTCAAAGTTCTCATCGTCGTATTTCTTCATTTCGCGGGACAGCTTCGGAGCCCGCACCAACTCGACCGGCAGCTTAAGCTGATCCGCACCGCGGCGCAAAGTTAACTCCGCCTTCGTCCCCGCGGAGTACTGCCGGATTAGCGCACCGAGTTCTTCGTAGTGCTCCGGCTGAGACGCCGTCATTTTTTCGTTATCCACCGCGAGGATAAGGTCCCCCACTTTCACCCCCGCCTTCTCCGCGGTGCTTCCCGCGTACACCTTCGTCACGCGGAATCCCGTCAAATCCGGCTGGCCCAACCCCTGCGCGATGTCACGAGTAATGACTTGCGTCTCCACCGGCAGCCATGCTTTCTTGACCTCGAGGCCCGGGTCTTCCAGCTCCTTGATGCCAACCTTCACCACGGTGACAAACTGGGCGTTCTTGCGCTCGAAGCCGGTCAACACACTGACCGGGTCCTTTGCGTCCTTGGTAATTTCATCGGTGAACTGCCGGAGTTCCGCGACGTTGCGTACCGGCTTTCCATTCATCGAAACAATCACATCCGTCGCCTTTACGTCCGGCTTCGCATCGCCCGCGGGTCCACCGGGACGCACCGACGTAATAAGCACTCCGTCCTTCGAGTCGCGCTTCATTTCCTTGGCCATCATGAGCGACAAGTCACGCACCGTTAGCCCCCACTGTTTCAACTCCGCCTGTTTGCGTTCGATTGGCTCGCGCTTTTCGGCGATCACGTCCAGTGTCTGCTCCTTGCCATCGCGGAGAATCTTGAGCTTCGCAGGCTGCCCGACGGGTAGCGCGGCGACCACCGCATTAAACAAGGGAAGTTGCACGTCGAATTGCACATCGATGGGCGAATCGTTCACGGCAATAATCAGGTCGCCCGCCTTCAGGCCCGCCTTCTCCGCCGGGCCATCCTTCATCGCCCCGCCCACGAGCGCCCCCTGCTTCGAGGGGTCAGACTTCAGGCGCGGCTGCATCGAGAGCCCAAGCCAAGCCCGCTCAACGCTTCCGCTCTTGATAATCGTCTCCGCCACCCTCCGCACAAGATTTCCGGGGATAGCGCCGCTGAGGCCGAGTTTAATCTCGTTGATTCCGATGATTTCGCCGCTGAGGTTGACCAGCGGGCCGCCCGAATTGCCGGGATGAATCTCCGCATCGTGCCCAAGCCAGCGCACTAGACTGCCGACGTCTTCGCCGTCCTGCTCGAGGCCGCCACCGCGCGTGACCCAGTCTGGCAGGGTCATCTGGCTGTTGGAAATAATGCCGAGAGTCACCGATTGAGAGAGCGCGAGCGGGCTGCCCATTGCGAGCACCTGGTCCCCCACCTTCACCAAATCAGAATCGCCGAAAGAAACCACCGGAAACTTCCGCCCCTCGACGCCTTTCAGCTTGATGACCGAGATATCCGTCATCGGATCGGTGCCGACCAGTTCGGCCTCGATCTCTTCCTTGTTGTCGAAGGTGCACTTGAGCAACTTGGCGTGGCCGGCCACGTGGTGGTTCGTAACGATGTGGCCTTCAGTCGAGATGACCACGCCGCTTCCCGAGGCGTCCTGCTTCTGCTCGCGGCCTTCCGCGTAATAAGTGTCGACGACATCGATGCGCACGAGCGCAGGCTTCACCTTCGCGACGGCAGCCTCGATGGTGGAAGCAGCCGCAGGCGCGTCTTCCGCGTAGGCATGGACACCAGGAATAAGCGCGGCGGCGAAGATCGCCGCGCGAAGGAAACGTTGTGACATGGAGAGCGTGGTCCTTGTGGGGTTGGAATCGCCCGCGCAGGCGCGCGGCGGCAGCGCCAAATCATAGCATTCCATAGGGGTGTCCTCAAGCATGGGTTTAATCGGCGCGCGCGCGTGTCGTATCATTTCCGCCTTTCCGGGGCGCAATCTTTTTCAGGAGTTTGCCGTGAAATACCGCATCGAAACGGACACCATGGGCCAGATGAACGTGCCCGCAGACAAATACTATGGCTGCCAAACCGCCCGTTCATTGGAGAATTTCAAGATTGGTGGCGAGCGCATGCCGCGCGAGCTCATCCGCGCGCTGGGAACGCTGAAGAAGGCCGCCGCGTTGACGAACACCGAGATGGGCCTGCTCGACAAGAAGCTCTGCAAGGCCATCTGCGCGGCCGCCGATGAAGTGATCGCAGGCAAGCTGGACGAGCATTTCCCCCTGGTGGTCTGGCAGACGGGAAGCGGCACGCAGACCAACATGAACGCCAACGAGGTCATCTCCAACCGCGCCATCGAAATGCTCGGCGGAGAGATGGGCAGCAAAAAGCCGGTGCACCCGAATGACCATGTCAATATGTCGCAGTCATCCAACGATACTTTCCCCACGGCAATGAGCATCGCCGCGGTGGAGCAGATTTCTTTGCGGCTCTTGCCGGCGCTGGGTTTGCTGCACAAGGCGCTCGATGCAAAAGCGAAAGAGTTCAAGGGCATCATCAAGATTGGCCGCACCCACCTTATGGACGCCACGCCGCTATCCTTGGGCCAGGAATTCTCCGGCTACGCCCAGCAGGTGGAAAACGGCATCGCGCGGGTAAAGGGAACTATTCCCTTCCTCGCAGAACTCGCCCTGGGCGGCACGGCCGTGGGGACGGGCCTGAACACGAAGAAGGGTTACGACAAGAAGGTCGCGGCGCAGATCGCGAAGCTCACCGGGCTGCCCTTCAAGACAGCGCCGAACAAGTTCGAATCGCTCGCGGCCCACGACGCCATGGTGATGTGCTCCGGCGCGCTGAAAACGCTGGCCTGCAGCCTGATGAAGATCGCCAACGACGTGCGCTGGCTCGGCTCCGGCCCGCGCAGCGGCATCGGCGAGCTGAACCTCCCCGAAAATGAACCCGGCTCCTCGATCATGCCCGGCAAGGTGAATCCCACCCAGTCCGAGGCGATGACGATGGTCGCCGCGCAGGTCATCGGCAACGACACGACGATCGCGGTCGCGGGCGCCAGCGGAAACTTCGAGCTCAACGTCTTCAAGCCGGTCATCATCTACAACCTGCTCCAGAGCATCCGCCTCCTCGCCGACGCAGCCGATTCCTTCCGCGAACACTGCATCGATGGCATCGAGGCAAACCGCGCGAACATCAAGAACCACCTGGAGCGTTCCCTCATGCTCGTAACCGCCCTCAACCGGAAGATCGGCTACGACAACGCCGCCAAGATCGCCAAAGCTGCGCATAAGAACGGGACTACCCTGAAGGAAGAAGCCCTCAAGACAGGCCTCCTCAGCGCAGCAGACTTCGACAAGGAAGTAGACCCGACCAAGATGATTGGGCCCTCGTAAATTCGATGGATTACGTATTCGAAATAATGACCCCGCTAGGCTTTAGGGTCCACTGCACGCGCGCAGCCTGGCAACACATTAGTGAAGACAAACACCCGCCGATGGCGAAGCGCCTGGAAGAGGTGAAACGTGCACTTTCTGATCCGACGAGATTCGAGTGAGCAAGAATGACTGCCTTGTATTCTTGTTCTATGTTGCGAGCGAGAAGCGTTATATTTGCGCGGTCGCAAAACGACACGATTGCGAAGGGCATTTACTTACGGCTTACCCTGCGGACAAGCTTAAACACGGAGAAATAGTATGGACAAGGTCCGTGTAATTCACGACAAGGAGGGCGAATCGCTCGTCATTTGGCTGGACGACCCCCAGAAGGAGGTCGCCTGCGAAGAAACAGAGAGCGAAGTTGTGCTCATGAAAGACGCGCAAGGAAGAGTGATAGGCATGGAAGTCCTACATTTTCATCCGGCGGAAGATGCGAACTCCATCAGTTACAAAGAGATTTAACCAGGATTTTCTTGCTTGAACGTCGATACAGAATTCAAACGCACATTAGTGACCAGCGCCTTACCCTATGCCAACGGGCACATTCACCTGGGGCATATCGCGGGCGCGTATTTGCCGGCGGATATCTATGTCCGTTACAAGCGCCTGAAGGGCGAACGGGTCCTTTATATCGGCGGGTCGGACGAGTATGGCGTGCCGATTACGTTGACGGCGCTGAAGGAGGGGATCACGCCGCGCGAGGTGGTGGATCGTTACCACGGCGCAAACGCTGAGGCCTTCGCAAAGCTGGGGATTTCATACGACATTTATGGCCGCACCTCATGGCCATTACATGTAGAGACGACGCAAGCCTTTTTCACGAAGCTGCTTGAAGGCGGCTATATCTATGAGCAGGAGATGGAGCTTTGGTACAGCGAGGCGACGGAACGATTCCTGCCGGATCGCTACGTAAAAGGGACTTGCCCAAAGTGTGGCTATGAAGACGCGAATGGGGACGAGTGCGAGAACTGCGGCGCACAATACACCGCGCGCGACCTGGTCGCGCCGCGCGCAAATATCCCCGGCGATAATTCCACTCCCATCCTGAAGAAATCGAAGCACTGGTTCCTCGATCTCCCCAAGTTCACCGGGCCGTTAAAAGACTGGCTCGCGCAGCACGAAGAGTGGCGCAGCAATGTGAAGGGCATCGCCTACGGCTGGGTCAATGATCTGCGAGGCCGCTGCATCACGCGCGACACCGATTGGGGCGTGCCGATTCCACTCGAAGGCGAAGAGGCCGCGGGCAAGCGCATCTATGTCTGGTTCGACGCGCCAATCGGCTACGTCACAAATACACGCCAATGGGGTCTAGACAAATACGGCGACGCGGAGCGCTGGCAGGAATGGTGGAAGCGGCGGGACACACGCCTAATCCACTTTATCGGCAAGGACAACGTCCCCTTTCACGCGGTCATCTTTCCCGCGATGCTCCTAGGCCAGGGCGACTATGTCCTCGCGGACAATGTGGTCGGAAATGAATACTTGAACATCTTTAACCGGCAAACTGGAAAGAGCGAAAAGGGCTCGAAGTCGCGCGGGAACATGATCAGCGTGCGCTGGGCGCTCGAGCATTTCAGCACGGACGCCATTCGCTATTACCTCTGCGCGATTGCGCCGGAGTCTAAGGACGCCGACTTCGACTGGGACGATTTCATGAACCGCTACAACGGCGAGCTCTGCGATGTTGTCGGCAACTTCGTGCATCGTTCACTGACGATGACAGTGAAGAACTTCGACGGAAAAGTACCGGCGGCAGGGACTCTCGACGCTGACGACGAGGCCATGCTCGCCGCCATCGCAGAGCAAACGAGCCTTGCGGGCGAGGCGGTCGAAAACTTCCGCTTCCGCCAGGGCATCGAACGCGTCATCGAACTGGGCCGCAAGGCGAACGTGTACTTTGACGCGAAGGCCCCCTGGGTCACGCGAAAAACCGACCTCCCACGGACGGGCACGACGCTCTACGTGTGTTGCCAGGTGGTGAAGGCCTTCGCGCACCTCTTGGCCCCCTTTCTTCCAGAAGGCGCCGAAAAGCTTGGCGCAATCGTGGGCGTATCGCTGCCGAAGGGCGGCCCAGATGGCGGCACGGATGGCTGGAGCGCGGCCACCGATGGCTTGGCGGAAGGCAACCCGCTGAATACCCCCCAGGTCCTCTTCCCCAAGCTGGATTCGGATGTGATCGCGCAACTAGCGGAAGAGCACCAGAGAGGGAATGCCTCATAAAAGCTCGTCCACAGATTACACAGATGGACACAGATTTGAGAAGATCTTCTCCTCTTTAATCTGTGTCCATCTGTGTAATCTGTGCTCGAGCCCCCTCTTAGTCCATCACTTCCGGCAGGGCCGGCATTCGCGATAGCGCCGTGGTCAGCACTTCCACGATAAGATCATTGCGGGATTTGTTCTCTGCCTTTGCGGCGGCGCGCAACGCTTCATAAAGATCTGTCGGCAGCACCAGCGTCATCTTGGTGGTCTCAAATTGCGATGGCACAACGTGACCAAAGGGAAGAATGCTCCCCGCGCTTTCCTCCACGAAGAAATCAGTCTGGTTCGGAGGAGCCGGCTGCAGCGTGGCAAGTTCTTCGTCGTTGGGGAAACACTCCGCGAGGATCTCGCTGTTCGATTTGCCCGCGTGGATAAGTTCCTGCACGCGGCCCCGCCCGCCCATCGCCTTGAGATGCCGCGCGATAACCGTCGTGTTCATCTTGAAACCGCTTTCATGAACAAAGGCGACCGCAGCATCCCCATCAAGTCCATGCCGCACTGCCTCGACTATGCGCTCTTGTTTGGCGCGGTTGAGTGAGCTCATTTGTGTCCCCCCGCTACACCCGGTGCTGGCACTCCATTCCCCGCCTGGCGGCGTTTTTCGCCCCGGCGTGCAAATGATCTTCCCGAGGATGCATCCGGAGTATAACGCGCGTGATGGTGGGAGGCGCAACGGCCGCAGCTAGGAAGCGGGACGCGAGCAAGTGCCGTTCGGCTAATCCCCAAGGGCGGTGGCGGCCCGGACTCCCCAGTGGTCCATACGCGCCGCCACCGCCTTTGCTACCTCGGTGCAGGCCGCAAAAGCGGCCCTGCCTCACCGGAGCTACTCGCGCCCCGTCTTCCTGCTGTTGATGGCGCCTGGCCTTGGAGCGATGCGTTGGAAGGCGGACATCGCGGCCCGCGGCCGGGCGTTTTTGTGGGACCCGGGACCGGCGCGGCGGAGGGATAACTCACGCCGGCCCCGGATTCCTACTACCTCCGGCGCAGGGCGAACTACGCCGGATTTGGACCCTCCCCGAGAGTACTAGCCCGAGGAATCTTGAAGCGTCGTCTTCGAGCAGTCCACGACGATTCCCTATTCCTCGGCGACCCCGCTGTTGACCGGGGCCGTATTCTCGGCTAGCGTCCGTACCTGCGACTGTCTATTAAGCAATGGTTGTGCCAAATGCCGTACAAGCTCCTTATCAACCTTAAGCCTCCGAATCTATAGGACTTATAAGCTCAGTCCCCCGGGATGGACCATTTGGAGCCTGGGAGCCGCCCTTTCCCAGTCCCGGATTGATACACGAAATTTTCCCGGAATGATACACTTGGCTATAATTAGTGGCACTTTGCGTAGTTTTTAATCCTGTGGTATAATGTGTTCCGGATCGCCATGCGAGTGCGAGGGTCGCTGGGGAAGAGCACACGGGAGACGACCGTTTGTTTCACTTGACCGCGAAGACCGGGCCACTCAAGGGTTCGTCGTGGCCAATCGCAAAAGCACCGCTCACAGTAGGGCGGGAAAGCGCCTGCGATGTCAGCATCCTCGACCCGTTGGTCTCGCGTCGCCACTGCGAGATCTCCTCTACCAATGGCTCTGTGTTGGTGAAAGATCTCGGCAGCAGCAACGCCACCTTCGTGAATGGCGAATCGGTGAAGAACGTAAGCGCCAAGACCGGCGACGAGATCGCCGTGGGCAACACGATTTTCATCATCACCAAGATTCAGGGGGATGTCGAAGAAGGCCCGCAGAAGGCTGCGCCACGGCCGACCGTACATTCGCCCGTAGCAGTGGAGCCACTGCACGATCTGCCCGCCACCAATGCGATGACGCTAGGCGAACCGTTCTATCTGAACAAGGACGCTGACAGCCTCTTCAAGCATGGCAAGCCGCGGAGCGGCCAGGATCTCGCGTTCCTCTATCGCCTCACGCGCAGCATCAGCCAGGCGGAAAACGCTCCCGAGTTGTTGAACGTCCTTGTCGCGCAGTTGGTGGAGTTCTTCCAGCCGCGCGGACTCGCCGTCATGATGATGGAAGGAGAACAGCTGGTCCCCTTCCCCACGCCGGAAGTGCGCGCGCCGGGCGGCGGTGTGGTCGAGCGGATGGGCACCAAGGCGGTAAGCGGAGCGAAAGGCATGCTCTTGCCGGAGCGCCTGCGCACAGGGGATGACCTCGACCTGCGAACGACGATGATTGCACCGCTTGTCTATGGCCAGCAAAAGTTTGGTTTGCTCGCACTGCAATCCGAGACTCCCGCGCGCCTCTACGATGAGTCTGACCTGGAATTCCTCATTGCGATTGCACACTCGACCGCGCCGATCATGAAGGCCGTTGAAAAACTGCAACAGCTGAAGAAAGAAAACGAGCGTCTGGCCTCGGGCATGGCGCACGCGGGCGCGATCATCGGCGAGAGCGCGGCCATTACCAAGGTGCGTACCCTCGCCCGGCAATGCGCACAGTCCGGCCTCAGCGTGCTGATCCTTGGCGAGACCGGCACGGGCAAGGAACTTGTTGCGCGGATGATCCACGACCTCTCCGACCGCGCCGATCGTCCGCTGACGGTGGTGAACTGCGCGGCCATCCCCGACGAACTTTTCGAAAGCGAAGTCTTCGGCTATGAACGCGGCGCCTTCACCGGCGCTGCCGCGCGAAAGATTGGCCTCTTCGAAGAAAGCGATCGCGGCACTCTATTTCTGGACGAAATCGGAGATCTCAGCCTCGCGAATCAGGCGCGCATCCTGCGCGTGCTGGAAAGCGGAACCTTCCGGCGCCTCGGGGGCCAGAGCGACCTAAAGGTGGATGTCCGCGTCATCAGTGCGACAAACCGGGATCTCGCCGCGGCGAGCGAGGCGAACACTTTCCGCCGCGATCTCTACCACCGCCTCAACACTTTCGAGATTAAGATCCCGCCTCTCCGCGAACGCCGCCAGGACGTCCCCGCCCTCGCGGAATATTTCCTCGAGCTCGCGCGCACCCGCGTGCCCTCCGCAGCGCAGCGTTTCTCTCCCGAGTCCTTGCGGGCGCTGCAAGAGCGTTCCTGGCGCGGCAATTGCCGCGAGCTGCGCAACGTCATAGAGCGCGCCGCCCTCGTCGCGCGCGATTCCGTGATTCAGCCGGAGGACCTCGGCCCACAGGCCCCTGAAGGCGGCTCCGTGCCCTTCCCCACACTCGACGAACTCGAGAAGGGCCACATCCTCCGCGCGCTAGAGCAGGCCCAAAACAACATCAAGCTAGCCGCTCAGCTCCTCGGCATCGGCCGCTCCACGCTCTACCGAAAGCTCGAAGATTACAACATCACGGTGTAATGCGAACTCTTCCACAGATGACACAGATTCTCGCAGATGAAATCCAATGTGAGCGAAGCCTAAGATTCAGCTTGTACAAAAATTCTGTTCTTTAATCTGTGTTCATCTGTGGAATCTGTGGACGAGTTTTCTTCTGCGACGGGAGATTTGAAGTGCCAAGCGTCCTCGCCGTTACCGCCCACCCCGACGACATCGAATTCATGATGGCCGGTACCCTCCTCCTCCTGAAACAGGCGCGGTGGGATGTACACATGCTCAACGTCGCCAACGGCAACTGCGGCTCGGCAACGGAGCCAGCCGCCGTCATTGCCGCCCGCCGCTGGGAAGAGGCCCAAGACGCCGCGCGCATCATCGGCGCGACGATGCACCCGCCCTTCGCGGATGACCTTTGCATCGGCTACGAGCAATCGCAGCTGCGGAAGCTCGCGGCCATAGTCCGCGCGGTGGCACCCACCATAATGCTCATCCACTCCCCGCAGGATTACATGGAAGACCACATGAACGCCTGCCGCCTCTCAGTGACTGCGGCGTTCACGCGGGGCATGCCCAATTTCGAGACCCTCCCCCCCACGCCGCCGGTGTCCAATGAAGTAACGCTCTACCATGCCCTTCCCTATGGCCTGCGTGACGGACTACGCCGCCGCGTCCACGTCGGCCAATACGTCGATATCTCCGAAGTCCTCCCCCAAAAGCGCGCCGCCCTCGCCGCGCACCGCTCGCAAAAGGAATGGCTCGACGTGAGCCAGGGCCTCGACTCCTACTTGAACACCATGGAGGAAATGTCGCGCGAGGTAGGCGGCATGGCGCGGGCCGCTGGCGCGCCAGAAGGCGCATTTACCTACGCGGAAGGATTTCGGCGCCATGCACATCTCGGCTTCTGCGCGGAGAATGCTGACCCATTAACCGCCGCGCTCGGAGAGAAAAGTTTCACCGACGCAACATATGAGGATGCGTTGTAGCCTGGAGGAGCTCCCCAAAAAACAAACAGCGCCCCCTGGCGTCTCTACCAAGGGGCGCTGGAATTGTCTTCTCGTTTTCGTTGCGGCCTAGAGGTAGTGCGTAATGCGTGAGGCGACGAGCTGAACCACGTTCTGCAGACGGTACGTGCCTTCGTCGATGCGCTGGCGCGCCTGCTCCACCACCTGCTTGCGGATCTCCGAGCCGGTAGCGCTTTCCACGGCCTTCAGGGCCTCGGACACTTTTTGCGCCTCGGGGCTAACTTCAACCGTGTCGCCGGCCTTGGCCGGGCGCTTTTCTTCCGTGCGGGACTTCCCGGCGCCAGGCGCCGTCGGCGCGAGGTCGAGGACCGCCTCTATGCTTCCAATGCTTACCATGGTGCACCTCCTTGTGACCATCGGGCGCATGCCCTGAAACTTCAACATCCATTTCATCGGCAGGATCCGTTCATTTCTTGAGCGCCCGGCACAAGTTTCCGCCGCCCCGGCAGCCTTCGCCGCCCGACGCCGGGGCCAGCCTCTGGCCAAACCGGCTAAGTGCTTTCGCATCAAGTATTTCCACAACACGCCGATAATTGGAACGCGGCTTGCACCTTGGGCCGGTGGCGGTGTGTATCCCGCCACGATTTTGGAGGAAGCCCGCTTGGGAACGCTTTTCAGTTCGTTAAACCTCGGCCGCATCGGCCTGCAGGTGGCGCAGGTGCAGCTGGACGTGGCCGGCAACAACATCACCAACGCGAACAAGGCCGGCTATTCGCGGCAACGCGTGGAGTTGACCACGCTGCAGCCGGACATCCGCAGCTATGGGGCCTTGGGTCGCGGCCCGGCCATCGCCGGAATCTCTCACGCGCGCGATGTCTTCCTCGACACGGTCTACCGGCAGCAAGTCCCCTCCCTCGGCTCCGCCGAGACGCAGGACACCTATTTCCAGCGCATGCAGGACATCTTCCAAGAGCCCGGCGAGAGTGGCTTCTCGAAACAATTCGACCAGTTTTTTAGCGCGATCAATGACTTCGCCAACAACGTGGAATCCCTGCCCAACCGCGAGGCGCTCCTTTCGCAAGGCGACGCGCTCTCCGGGGCGTTGCGCCAGGCCTACGGGCGGGCGAACGACCTTCGCACGGCGACCAACGAAGAGGTGCGGAGCCTGGTGCCGCAGATCAATTCCCTGACGGGTGAAATTGCGAACCTGAACAACAAAGTCCGCGAGATCGAGGCCAACGGTACGGCGGCCAATGACGCGCGCGATGACCGTGATCTCTTGCTGGACCAGCTCTCCAAGATCGTCAACATCAGCTACCGCGAACAGGACAACGGAATGGTCGACATTCAGCTCGGCGGAGATGTGCTCGTGACCGGCACGCACGTCCGCGACCTGCAGGCCGTTCCTGACAGCACGCTGGACCCTCAACGCGGCGATCTCTTGAGCGTGCAATTCGTAGACAACGGCGCAAAGGCGAACATAACGAACGGCACGCTGTATGGCGACCTACAAATGCGCGACGTGGAATTGTCCTCGCTGGAATCGCAACTGAACACCATGGCCGGCTCGCTCATCCAAAACATCAACCGAATCCACAGCCAGGGCAACGGTCTCGATAACTACAGCGGCCCGGTGTCGACCACAAACATGACCCTGAGTGCGGGGACCTCCATCGCCGTGTCGAATCCGCCCTTCCCCTTCGGCAATGGCAGCTTCACCATAAATGTCTACGACAGCGCCGGCGCCTCGGCGGAAACCATCACCATCCCCATCGTGGCGACAGGCCCCGTCGCCGGCCAGACGACCGCGCAACAAATCACCAACGCAGTGGCAGGCTCTGCTCACATGACCGCAGTGCTCGGCTCCGATGGCAAGATCACCTTCTCGCCGCAAGCGGGATTTACCTTCAGCTTTTCGAACGACACCGCGGGTATCCTGCCGGCCCTGGGATTGAACGGCTTTTTCAACGGCACGGACGCGACAAACATCCAGGTGAATTCAGATCTGCACAACAACCCGCGGCTACTTTCGTCGGGCTACAGCAGCGACCCTCTGGAAACCGGCGACAACACCGCGGCCCTCGACATGGCTGCCCTGCGCACGAGCAAGGTCCTCAACGGCGGCACCCAATCCATAACCGATTTCTACCAGTCACTCATCGCGCAGGTGGGTATCAACACGCGGGCAAACAGCCAGGACCTCAACGTGCAGCAGAACTTCGTCCAGCAATTCGACTCCCGCCGTCAGGAAATCTCCGGCGTCAGCATCGACGAAGAAGTCACCAACCTGATCCAGTTCCAGCGCGCATTCGAAGCCTCCGCCCGCATCATCACTATCACGGACAACATGCTGAACACGCTCATCAACACCGTCCAGTAGGTTCTGGCCGCCTTGCTCTACGCAATGATCTCATGGATGGGCTCCGCCCCCTCAACGCCGACCAGCTTCTGGTCAAGACCGTTGTAGAAGTAACTTAACGCGTTGGGGTCGAGGCCGAGGAGGTAGAGCGCGGTTGCGTGGAGGTGTTTCACCTGAAGGCGATCCGTGACCGCCCGGCTGCCAAGCTCGTCCGTCTCGCCGTAGCTGATGCCGCCCTTGATGCCACCACCGGCCATCCACATCGTGAAGCCATACGCGTTGTGATCCCGGCCCGTGCCCTCGGCGTATTCAGCGGTCGGCTGGCGGCCGAACTCCCCGCCCCAGATGACCAGCGTCTCCTCCAGCATCCCACGCTGCTTCAGGTCCTTCAGCAGGCCCGCAATCGGCTTGTCCGTGTTGCCCGCGTGGAAGCTGTGGTTCTTCACCAGGTCGCCGTGCGCATCCCAATTGTCGTCGTTGTGCGCCCCGCCAGAGTAAACCTGGATAAAGCGCACCCCCCGCTCGGCCAGGCGCCGCGCCAGCAGGCACTTCCGCCCGAAGTCGTCCGTGCGCTCGTTACCAATGCCGTACAGTTCCTTAATGTTCTCCGGCTCGCTGTCCACATCCACCGCCTCAGGCGCTGTCGCCTGCATGCGGAACGCCAGTTCATAACTCGCTACCCGGGCCGCGAGGTCCTTGTTGTCCACGCGCGTGGCAAGATGCCCCTCATTCAGGTGGTCGAGGTAATCGAGCAGCGTGCGCTGCTGATCCACCGTCATGTCGCCGTGCGATTGCAGGTTCATGATCGGCTCGCCCTTCGGGCGGAAAAGCGTGGCCTGATAGCTCGCAGGCATGTAGCCGCAGCTCCAGTTCTTCGCCCCGCTGATAGGCCCGCCCATCTTGTCGAGCATCACGACATAGCCCGGCAAATCGTCGTTCACGGTCCCCAGCCCGTAGTTCACCCAAGACCCCAACGAAGGATGCCCGCTGAGAATGCGCCCGGAATTCATCATCAACAGTGCCGACCCGTGAATCGGCGAATCCGCCGTCATCGACTTCACAAACGCGATATCGTCCACACACGTCGAAAGGTGCGGGAACAACTCCGAAACCCACTGCCCCGATTGCCCGTACTGCTTAAAACTCCACTTCGGCCCGACCACGCGTCCCTCGTTCTTCTTGCCGCCGCGCCCGAAGGTCTTCACCTGGATCGTCTTGCCGTCAAACTTGTAAAGCTCGGGCTTGTAGTCGAAGGTGTCCACATGGCTCGGCCCGCCATACATGAACAGAAAGATGACCCGCTTCGCCCGCGGCGCGATCATCCCGGGCCGCGGCGCGAGCGGATTCGCAAATGGCGTCACGCCGTCCGCAGCCACAGCCTGTTGCGCCAGGAAGCCATCGAGCGACAACATCCCCCCCAGCGCGAGCGACGTAAAGCCCCCGCCCACCGTCGTGAGGAATTCGCGGCGCGTGCGTCTGCAGAACGTGTTGCGTGGTTTCTCAATCATGGCACTGGCTCCTAGTCCAGGTAGACAAACTCGTTCAGGTTCAGCACGAGCAGGGCAAAACGGTCGAGCGCCTTGTGCGCGTCAAGACCGTGTTTCGTCTCCATCGCATTCAAAAAGTCGAGCCCCGTCTTCACTTCATCGTCCGTCGCCGCATGCCCCGTAGCCAGGTCAAACGCCAGCCGCACGCGGCCCGCTTCGTCCGGCTGCTCGCGCTCGAGCCGCTCCGCGAATTTGTGCGATTCCTCGTCCACAAACGTGCTGTTCATCAGGTTCAGTGCCTGCAATGGCTGCGTCGTGACAAAGCGCACGGGGCAACTCGTGTCGGTGTCTGCCTGGTCAAAGTCCGTGAGCAGCGGCACGCGCAATGAGCGCTTCAGGTGGATATAGAGACTTCGCCGCGTGTACTGCTCCGGCGGCGAAGAGCGCCACACGTCTTTCGGGTGCGACGAGGTCTCCAGTACCTCCCGCGGCATCGGCGGATAGACGCATTCCCCGCCCATCTCCAGATTAATCGTGCCGTTCACCGCGAGGATCGAATCCCGCACTTCCTCCGCCGTCAGCCTCCGCATATCAAAGCGCCAGAACAGGTCGTTGGCCGGATCCTTCTTGTACGCATCTTCGTTGAACTGCGCCGACATCCGGTACGCGCGCGACATCAGGATCAGCTTCTGCATCCGCTTCACCGTCCAGCCGCCCGCCACAAATTCCGCCGCCAGCCAGTCGAGCAATTCCGGATGCGTCGGCTTGATACCCGCCTGCCCAAAGTCGTTCGGCGTGCGCACGATGCCGCGCCCAAAGTGCCCCTGCCACAGCCGGTTCACCATCACTCGCGCCGTCAGCGGATTGTCTGGACTCGTGATCCACTCCGCCAGCACTTTCCGGCGCAACGTCGTCTTCGCATCCGGCGGCGGCGTCGGCAATTCGGGCTGCGCTCCACCGAGTATGTCCGGGAATCCCGGCTTCACCTCGTCGCCTGGCGCGTTTGGATTCCCGCGGAAATGCACATGCGTTGCGGGCGCGACACTGCCGTATTCCGACACGCACGCGGCATACTTCCCGCCCGGGATTTCCTTCGTGCGCAGCGCCGCCGCCTTGTCCACCGCGGCGTGGTACGTAAACATGAAGTGCTCGCCGACGACATCCTTGCCGCGCTCATTGATCAGCTTCGGCAGATCCACTCCCGGCCGATCATTCGACAACGCGCGCCGGCCAAAGCCCGGCCCTGACCACGCCACCTTCAGCCCCAATGCCTCCACCCGCTGGAAATAGTCCAGGCGGATCGCGTGCTCCCCTGCGCCCAGCGTCACGTGCGCCGATTGCTCCCGCCCCAGGAAGTGCACGCCGTCGTAATCGAGTACCTTCTCCCCGTCGATCGAGATCCGCGCGCCATCGTCAGAGTCGAGATAAAATACATAGTCCCCGTCCGCGGGCACATGCAGCGTCGCCTCAAACACAAAGCCAATCGCTTCGTTGCGGCTGCGCTCGCCGAGGTCAAAAAAGTTGCTCGCGATCTCGCCCGTGCTTTCCGCCTTCAGCCCGTCGAAATCCGGCAGCGCGTCCCACGTGTCGCGGTAAAAACGATAGTGCAACCCGCTCATGTCGCTCGGCGTCACGCCCGGCAGCGCGTTCGCATCCGCCTCGCGCAGCGCCTTGATAAACACATCCTCCAGTTCGCGCACCTCGTGGTCCGCCGCGGCAATCTCGCCCGCCCGCGCGTCCATGTTCGTCGCGAAGGCCTTTGCCTCGTCGCCCTCCAGAATGCTCCGCGTGATGTCGGTCGTGTGCATGTTGGTGACGTTGTCAAAGAACGCCAGCAGCTTGTAGTAGTCCTTCTGCGGGATCGGATCGATCTTGTGGTCGTGGCAGCGGCAACAGCCAAACGTCATCCCGAGAAATGCCTCGCCGGTCGTGGAAACCACGCTGTCCAACGTGTCGTAGCGCCCCTGCATCTTGTCCACCGGCTCGTCGTCCCACAGGCTCAGCCGGTAATAGCCCGTCGCAACGATCCCGTCCATGCCCGCGTCGGGCATCTCGTCCCCCGCAAGTTGCTCGCGCACAAAACGGTCGTAGGGCTTGTCCTCGTTGAAGGCGTTCACGACATAGTCGCGGTAACGCCAGATATAGGGCTTCGGATTGTCACGCTCGTAGCCGTTCGTCTCGGCATAGCGCACCACGTCGAGCCAGTACCTGCCCCACTTCTCGCCATAGTGCGGCGAATCGAGCAGTCGATCCACCAGCTTTTCGTAGGCGTCAGGGCTGCTGTCCGCCACGAAGGCCTCGACCTCCGCCAGCGTCGGCGGCAATCCCGTGAGGTCATAGGTCACGCGGCGGATAAGCACCTGCCGGCTCGCCTCAGGCGCGGGACTAATCCCAGCTTCCGTCAGTTTTTGAAACACGAACCCATCAATTGGGTTTGTCGCCCACGCAGGATCCGGCGCGCCCGGCACCGTGGGCCGCAATACCTTACGATACGCCCACCAGTTCCGCGTCTCGTCGCAGACGCTGTTGTTGTAGGGCGACTTCTTCTCCGCCGTGGCCGCGTTGGCGGGCGGGGTGTTCGGCATCGGCAGGCCGCGCTTCACCCAGTCGGCCAGAATCGCGAGCTCCTTGTCGTCCAGTTTGCCATCCGGCGGCATCTGGTGCTCGGCATCGCGGTAGCTGATCATGTCCAGCAGCAGCGACACGCCCGGCGCGCCAAGATCCACCGCCGGCCCCTGGTCTCCGCCTTTCAGCACGCCCGTGCGCCATGTGAGGTTCAGTCCGCCCTTGATGCGCGTGCCGCCGCCGTGGCATTCGAGGCAATGCTGCCTGAGCACCGGCGCCACCTGCGCATCGTAATACGCCATCCCCTCATCCTGCGCCGCCACGCCGCCGCAGACCCCCAGGGCCCACGCCCCGAGCATGCCCACCACAAACCTTTTCCCTGAAATGAAAAACCGCATTCCCTAAGGGTACCAATAAGCCGGGAAAACCTGACAACGAAATCCTGCGCGACGCACCCCCTTGCACGCCCGACACGCGCACATGGTACGATGCCCGCCTCAACCATCCCGGGATCCCCCTAAGTGTCTGGAAAGCCTCTGAGCGCGCGCGACAAGCGCATTTTCGGCTGCCTGCTCGGCTGCTGCGCCATCGTCCTCGTCTGCATCCTCGTGGCCGGCGGTGGGGCGTATTACATGCTCAAGTTCGGCTCCTTCAAGTCCGCCCCGCGTGTGGACACCGCCGTCGGGATCACCACGCCGCCGGCACTCCTCCTTCACATCGACCTCCAATCTCCTGGCGCGTTCTCGCTCGCCATGCTCGACAATCCCGGCATGTCCGGCTATAACGGCAACCTCCTCCGCATGTTCATCCCCTACGAGGGCACCTTCACCGCCAACGCCTCCCCGGACTCCCCGGACGCGGAATTCGGCGCGGCCCTCAGCATGCCGCGCATGGCGGAATACATCGTGGGGAAGCTCCGTGACGCAAAGCCGGCACTGGAAAGCAGTGGCCGCAAGATCACAACTTTGGAAACCCAGGGAGAACTCAAAGGCCTGGCCCTCCTGCGCGGAACGATGCCGCTGCCCTCCGAGGCTGCGGCCCTCCGCACCGAGGCATGGCCCACCCCCAAGGAAGGCCAGGCTCCCACCCTGGAGCACAATCATTTCGTCGAGGCGACCCTCGACAACCGCAATGGCCAGGGCGCTGTCGCGCTGGCTGCTCTCGTGCAAACGCTCGGCGCGGAAGAGGCCTCCGCTCCATTCGCGCCCACCCCCATCGCCGAGCCAAACCCCGCCGCCGGCGAGCCCCTCTCGCTCCTCGCGCAGGTGCGCATCATCAAGGGCCTCAAGTTCATCAAGACCGCGCATATCTCCGGCGATTTCACGCCCAAGGGCGATCTGGACGTTCATCTGAGCGTCAGCGGCGCGGACGAAGTCTCGGCGATGTTCCTCATGGCCGGGCTAGGCCCGCTCCCGGAACACATCAACAAGGTCACGGCTGAAAACGGCGTCACGGTCAGCGGCGACATCGCGCGCAACGGCAGCGAGATTTCAGGCAGCCTGCACTTCGACGGCATCGCAAAGGCGATACGGAAGGCCTTGGACGCGCGCGGCGCCGGTCCCAATCGCGAACCGCCGGCCTGGCTGCTCAAGAAATTCAACCCGCCGATGCCGCAGGCAGCCGCGGCGGCGCATTGAGGGAATGCATGGACAACGAGTACCGATATTACAAGGAGGCCTTCCTCGGCCGCCTGAAACCTTTTGCGTGGGTGGACCTTGATAAATTCGACCAAAACGTTCAGGCAATCCTGGCCCGCGCGAAAGATCGCCCCATCTGCGTCGCCACTAAATCCGTGCGCTGCGTTGCGCTGCTCAAGCGCATTCAGGCCGCCTCGCCGCAGTTCCATTCCTTCATGGCCTACAGCCTGCGCGAAGCGCTTTATCTTTCAGCAAATGGCCTCGACAACATCCTCGTCGCCTATCCCGTCTGGAGCGAGGCCGAACACTCCCCCATCTGCGACGCGCTCAAGAGTGGAAAGCGCATTACGCTCATGGTGGACTGTGATGAGCATGTCGAATTCCTCAACGCCATCGGCGAGGCGCACGATTGCGTCATCCCGCTCTGCATCGACCTCGACATGTCTTCCTCCTTCCCCGGCCTTCACTTCGGCGTGCGCCGCTCGCCCGTGCGCACTGCCGAGCAAGCCACTGCGATCTATACCATCGCCCGCGATCTCAAGCATGTCCGCATCGACGGACTAATGGGCTACGAGGCACAAATTGCCGGTGTCCAGGACCGCGTCCCCGGGCAGGCGGGCAAAAGCGCGCTCATCCGCTTCCTCAAGCAGCGCTCGCTCCGCGAAGTTGTCGCGCGCCGTACCGCCGCCGTCCAGGCCCTGCGCGCCGCCGGTTGCCAGCTGCGCTTCGTCAACGGCGGCGGCACCGGCAGCGTCGAGACCACCATCGACGAGCAACTCGTCACCGAGGTCACTGTCGGCTCCGGCTTCTACACTCCCACGCTCTTCGATCACTACAGCAACTTTAAGCACACCCCCGCCGCGGGCTTCGCCCTCGAAATCACACGCCAGCCCCTCGAAACAGTATTCACGTGCCACGGCGGCGGCTACATCGCGTCCGGTCCCGCGGGTCCTGATCGCTTGCCCCGCCCCGTTCTTCCCCACGGCTGCAAGCTCCTCCCCATGGAAGGCGCCGGCGAAGTCCAGACCCCCGTCGAATACAAGGGCCGCGAAGCCCTAAGCATCGGCGACCCCATCTTCTTCCGCCACAGCAAGGCCGGCGAACTCTGCGAGCGCTTCACTGCGCTCGTCCTGCTATCCAAGGGCGCAATAGTCGAAGAAGTAAACACCTACCGCGGCGACGGACAGTGCTTTGTGTAACGCACCTGTCTAATTCTTCCGCGCATACTTCGTCTCCACATACTCATCGAGCAGCGCCCTGAACTGCGCGCTGAGCTCGTCCTTCGTCCCGCTATACGTCGCAAACTTTTCCCCATCCACGAACACGGGACACACCGGCGCTTCGCCGTTCCCCGGCAGACTGATGCCAATATTCGCCGCCTTGGACTCGCCGGGACCATTCACCACACACCCCATTACCGCCACCTTCAGGCCCTCCACGCCCTCAAAATCGCGCTTCCACGTCGGCATTTGCTCGCGCACATACTCCTGTGTCTCGTTCGCAAGTTCCTGGAAGGTTGTGCTCGTCGTCCGCCCGCAGCCGGGGCACGCCGTAATGCTCGGCGCGAACTGCCGCAAGCCCAGCGCCTGCAGGATCTCCTGCGAGGCATAAACTTCCTCCCGCCTATCCCCGCCGGGCCGCGGCGTCAACGAGGTCCGAATCGTGTCGCCGATCCCCTCCGCCAGCAGCACGCTCATCGCCGCCGCCGACCAAATCTGACCCTTCATCCCCATGCCCGCCTCAGTCAGACCAAGGTGCAGCGGCTGCTCCGTGCGCCCGGCGAGTTCGCGATACAACGAAATCAGATACACCGGCACACTCGTCTTGCAGGAAATGATGATCTGATCCTTCCGAAGCCCAGACTCCAGCGCCAACTCCGTCGACTGCAGCGCGCTCAGGATCATGCACTCGTTCATGATTTCTTCCGCGCTCTTGCCAAGGTCCTTGTCCGTATTCTCCTGCATTTTCTCGATCACAAGGTCCTGGTTCAGCGACCCCATGTTCACGCCAATGCGCACCGGCTTGTTGTTGTCCCGCGCCACGTCGCAAATCGTCGAGAACTGCACATCCCGCGTCTTGCCCTTGCCGACGTTGCCCGGGTTGATGCGGTACTTATCCAGCGCCGCCGCGCACGCGGGTTCCTTCGTCAAGAGGCGGTGCCCGTTGAAGTGGAAATCCCCAATGATCGGCACATCCACTCCTGCATCCTGCACCCGCCTCTTTATCTCCGCCACCGCTGCCGCCGCCGCAGGCGTATTCACCGTAATGCGCACCAGTTCCGATCCCGCCGTCGCCAGATCCACAATTTGCCGCGCCGTCCCCGCCGCGTCTTCCGTGTCCGTGTTTGTCATCGATTGCACCACCACCGGCGCACCGCCCCCCACCTGCACCTTGCCCACCATCACCCCAACCGTCTCTTTACGTTCGGCAATCGCCATGACAACTCCAGAAAAAGCAACGACGCAACATCGCTTTTAATTGAATAGAATATCCGCGCGCGCTCCGCGTAAGGCATCATTCAAGCGCGCTACCAAGGAAGAGACCCATAGGGTACCCGAGTGCCGTTTCCATCGGCAACCAGCGGCGCATTGGGATAGTCTAAGTTGTTCGACATCCCATGTAGCGCCCGGCCTCTGTGCCGGGCGGGTCTTGGGGGATGCTCTAGTTTTTCGCCGAAACTCGCCCGGCACAGAGGCCGGGCGCTACAGTTCAGATCGCTCCTGAAAATGAATCAAAGGAACATCCGCTAATGTCCCGTCGTTTCTTTCTCCTTCTCATCCTCTCGCTCTCCACCCTCCTCGCCCCGCGCCCCGCGCTTGCCGAGCGCCTCGCGGGTCACGTCCTCATCGTTAGCTTCGATGGCGGCAAGCCCGCGGTCATTCAGCAGGCGTCGATGCCGGCCCTCCAACACCTCGTCCAGGGCGGCGCAAGCACGTGGAAGGCACAGACCGTCTTCCCATCCATCACCCTCGTGTCCCACACCTCCATGCTCACCGGTGTCGGCCCCGACAAGCACAAGATCACCTGGAACAGCTGGCAGCCGGAAAAAGGCCCCGTCACGGTCCCCACCGTCTTCGGCATCGCCAAGCAGGCCGGCCTGCACACCGCCCTCTTCGCCGGCAAGGACAAGTTCAAGCACCTCAATGTCCCCGGCACCCTCGATGAATTCGCCGTCCCAGGCGATAAGGCCAAGGACGTCGCCGCCGCCGCCGCGAAGTACATCCAGGAGAAAAAACCCGACCTCATCTTCGTCCATTTCCCCGACCCCGATTCCGCAGGCCACAAATTCGGCTGGGGCAGCCCGGAGCAGGTCCAGGCCCTCGCCGACAGCGATGCCGCCCTCAAGGTCTTGATGGACGCCCTCGATCACGCCGGCATCGCCGCCGACACCGTCAGCATACTCAGCGCCGACCACGGCGGCCACGGTCACGGACATGGCTCCAACGACCCCGAGGACATGACCATCCCCTGGATTGCCTACGGGAAAAACGTCAAGACGAACTACACGATCCAAAACCCACCGACGACCTACGACACCGCCGCCACCGCGCTCTACGTCCTCGGCATTGCCACCCCCAAGGAATTCGACGGCAAAGCCATCACCGAGGCCTTCAGCACGGCGAAGTGATGTCGAAAATAATGCGGCATACGGAATAATCCGCGCTCTGGACTGTTGTAGACTTTTGCCATGCGAAAGCTACCCGGACTAGACCGCGGCTCGCGGCGCCTGCGCTATATCTTCGTCGGGCTGGCCCTTGTCCTGCTCGCGTTTCTCGGCGCATGGTTTCTCATCCAGAAGTTCTACGGCATGGACCGTTACCGCGCCATGGTCGTACAGCGCATCGAATCCGTTACCGGCATGCCCTGCACCATCGATGCCATGTCCCTGAACTTCATCCCGCACCAGCAGATCCTCCTCAGCGGCCTCCACATTGGCGAAGGCGACACGACCATCACCGTCGCCAAGGTCGCCGCTGACGTCAGCGCTCGCGCGCTCTTGCGCGGACAAATCGACGTCCCGTCCGTTCTCGTGGAAGGTCTCGAGGCCGACCTGCCCGAAACCTTCACCGGCGCCACGCATCCAGCAGAAAAAACTACGCCCGCGAACGACACCGACAACGCGGCTCGGCAAAGCAGCGGCGCGCGCCTTGGCGCGGTGAGCATCCCCGAGTGGACCGTGAAGCGCGGCGGCACGCTCTATGCCAAGGGCTCGGGCCGCGCAGAAGACCTCCTCGGCGCCAACGCAAAATTCTCCGCCGACGCGACACTTCCCGGCCTCTCGCCCGAGGCCAAGGCCGCCGTCACCGGCACGATTACCCGCGCCGATGGCAAGTTCTCCCTCGACGGCAACGTCGCCCTCCAAAATACCGACCTCGCGAAAGCCGTCCACCGCGACGACGTCGCCAGCGCCGTGCTCAACGCCAACCTCGCCTTCAGTGGCAGCGCACCGGACGATATCGCCTTCACGCTCGCCGGCACTATCGCCGCCGCCGCGGGCCATGCCGACCTGGAGGGAAAAGTCTCCGGAAAGGCATGGTGGAAACAGGGCGAATTCACGGCCAACGATTTCACCTGGGACTCCAGCGGCCTCCACCTGCTCGCGGACCTATCGCGCAAGGCAAACGGTGAACTCGCGGTCCACATCCGAGACTCCAAGGCAGAGGGCGACGGTCTAAAGCTCCTGCTCGGCGCCGCATCGAGCAAGACGGCCGCGCTCGATGCGCGAAAGGACGCTACCATCTCTTTGAAAGACGTCTTGGTCGGCCGCGAGGCCGATGGCAGCGTGCGTTGGGTAAAGGGCGACATCAACGTCAGTGGTATCGACGCCATGAATGGAAAGCAATCGCTTCTCGAGGACGTGCGCGCAAAGTGCCACCTCGAAGAAGGCACACTCCACGTGCTCGACGCCACCGCCAGCGGCATGCGCCTCGCCGGCGACCTCAGCCCCGCGGGGAAGCAGGCCGTCAGCTTCAATCTCGCCGCGACAGCTGAGCTTTCGAACCCCCTGATCAGCGACATGCTCCCCCCCTCCATCCAGGAAGGCGCAAAGGGCAAGATCGAAATCAAGCGCCTCAGCGGCACCTGGCGCCCGGATGGAGGGCTGCCCACCGACCTCGCACTGGAAGGCACCCTCGCCGACGGTGAACTCAACATCAACACCGACCGCTTCAACGATGCGCTCCGCGGCCTCGTCATGAGTTTCGCCACCGATGGCAAAACCATTCGTGCAAAGGCGCAGGCCAACTCCACCCACATGGGCAGCATCAAGTTCTATGGAACCTGCGACGCTACCACCCGCGCGACGGATGGCAGCGTGAGCTTCTCGATGAACAAGCTCGCCGCCGCCTTCGTGCCCTCAGGCCAGGGCGCAGACATCGCCAAGGCAATGCTCGCCGCCTATGACGGCGCATCCTTCGACGTGTCCTTCCGCATGCCCGCCTCCGCAAAGGAGCCCGGCCGATTCACCTTCGAGCACAAGGACGACCCCAAACTCTCCGCGCAGGCGGCGCTCCTCCTCGACGACAAGCACGGCGTCACCACGGGCGACATCAGCGCCGACATGCACGTCCCCTTCGCGCCCGCGGCAAAGGCCTTCCCGATTCCCGCCAGCGGCAGCGGTGACGCCGTCCTCCACTTCGAGCGCAACGCGGGAGCGCGCTTCACCGGCCACGCCGACCTAAGCAATGTCTCGCTGCGCGTGGACCCCTATCTCTTCAAGCGCGAAGGCGCACCGCTCACGCTCGACATCGACGGCAGCGCGGGCGACAATTGGGCCCTCGAGCACCTAACGCTCAATGTACTTGGCGAATCCATCGCCCTTACGCCGAAAGACGGCGGCCTGGCCGCGGAGAAGCTTCAACTCAATCTCGCGAAGCTCACGCCCCTCTTTCCCGATGGCAGCGAAGCCACCGGGACCGTGACCGGGAGCGCCGCGATCACCCCACCCCGCGCCAATCTCCGCCTCGCCACCGTCCGCGTCAAGACGCCCAGCGGCATCGCCATAGACGAACTCAACGGCGGCCTCGAATACAGCCCAGACGCCCTCGGCTTCGACCACCTCCACATCGCCGCCTACAACAGCGACTTCACCCTCGACGGCGCGATGAAAGGTGGCCGCTTCGCGGGCGAAATGAAAGGCAAGCGCGCGGACATTGATCTCCTCGCAGGCATCGGGGCCTCCACCAAGTCCGGCGCGGCAAAGAACAGCGAGCAGCCGGCCGCTGCGAAGAAAAAAGGTCTCAACGGCGAGCTCGACATTGCCCTTGACGAAGTCCTCTTCCGCCGCGCAACCTTCGAAAGCGTGAAGGCCCACGCCCTATTCAACCCTGAAGAATTCAACGTGGAAAAAATCTCCTGCGCGCCCTACGGCGGAAACGCCCGAGGAGAACTGCGAGTACAGACGCCCGGTGGCGGCGCGGAAGGCCGAACCAGCATCGCCTTCGACTTCGAAAACGTCGACCTAAAGCTCCTCGATGACCTCAGCCCCGCCGAGCCCCGCGGCATGTATGGCCCCGCAACGGGGAAGGTGGACCTCGACTTCCCCACCGGCCCGAACGCCAAGCCCTACATGGACATGAACGGCCAAATCACTGCGTCCGCCCGCGATGGCTCCCTCGGCAAGGCCGGCGCTTCAGGCAAGATCCTCGCCGCACTCCGCGCCACCGAACTTGCCCAACTCCAGATTCCGTCCTTCCGCGACAAGGGACTCTCTTTCGCCAATGCCGATGCGGATATAACCTTCAAGCACGGCGTCTTCACCATCAATCGCTTCGAGCTGTCAGAGCGCACTCACGCGATGTCCGCCACCGGTGAATTGGACTTCCCCCAGGACGACATGGATGTCACGATCAAGATCCAACTGCTGGAAGGCGTCCGCGACATCATTGGTGCCCTCCCCCTCATGGACAAGCTGTCGCAATCCGGCGGCATCTACGTATACATCACCGGCTCCCCCTTCGACCCCAAGGCCAGCGCCGCACGCGTCCGCCCCCTCAAGGAACTCCGCGAGACCCCCGGCAACCTCCTCCACGGCGTGAGAAAACTCTTCCGCCGCTGAGGCCGCAAAGTAAAAGACCGGGCGCCGTGCTTCGCTTTCCGTACCCACGCACTCCCAGTCCGTCATTCCCGCGGAGGCGGGAATCCAGGCTGATTCGCTTCTCGGCATGCACAACTAGACGCTAGTGTGAGGACACCGGCGCAAAGGTAACTTCGACCTTCACCGTCCCGACTGCATCCGGCAGATGCACCAGCAAGCGCCGGACACCCTCGTTGTGCATTTCCGGATCCTTGTGTTCAGCAGATTCCTGGGTGAACAACGCCCCGCGCGGCGATTCCAGGGTCACCTGCATCTTCTTGCCTTCCAGCGTGAGCAGCGCGCTGTTGCCGTCAATCGCGATCTCCGCGTCCGTCGTGTAACCGCAGACCAGGTCGCACTTCTCCAGCAGATCGAAGCTGTCTGTCACCCGCGCGGCATGGCGGTGCTCAATCAGCGCCACTTCCCGCGTAACCTTCCGCGCAACCTTCGCATACGCCGTCGTCAGATCCACGGTCGCGCTCGCCTCTTGCTCCTTGGAGTCAAACCCCGTCATCACCGCAACAGCGTCCGCCGCCTGGCTCTCGCCATTGATCATCGGCACGCTATGACTCGCTGAGTTCAACCGGTAGTACTGCCAGCGTTTCCCGCCTGGCTTTTTGTCCCAGTACCCCGGCAAGTTGTAATCATCCGAGCCCAAATCCCGCACCCAGCGTTCGCCCAGCGCGTCCAATTCGAAATTCCCAAGGTCCAGGTGCCCATGGTTTACCTGGTTGTATCCCGCCTTCACCCCCACAAACAGCGCGTCCGGATCGTCCCACGCGCTGCGCATCACCGCCACGTCCACCTTGCCGCGAAAATGCTTGTCGAGCGCGTGCAGCGCGGGCGATTCACCGCTCGCAGGCACATACCACATAACGTGCTCCGGCTCCGCGTGCTTCGTCGCAAACGCATGCTCCGCATCGCTATAAGCGGTGTTGCCATACTTCGACGCGAGCCAAAAGAGGCACGGCAACCATTTCCGCTGGCTGCGCTCGCCGCTGTCCGCATAGTTCAGGTAAAGCCCCGTCGGCCCGGTTGTGTAAAGTGGAAAGTCCCCCGTCACCCGCAACCCCGCATCGTCCGACAGTCCGAAATCGGTGCCCAACGCAGTGTCCAGCGCGCACAGCCCATACGCCGTGTAGCGCGTCGCGTAACCCCAATACCCGGGCCCTTCCATCCACGCGCCGTCCGGGTCATAACTCCGCAGCGCAATCGGCAGCGAGTCCACCGCGGCGGGGAGGATCATCCGCGCGAACTCAGGATCGCTCTCC
>JADMIO011486868.1_pt1 | contig 114398 bp, 106 predicted proteins | sample 8958161 | NCBI WGS metagenome assembly JADMIO01 (sample SAMN16585339, study PRJNA669376) | soil metagenome | isolation source: Crop rotation soil | place: USA: Cullars Rotation, Alabama | collected 2011
GCGACAACTTGTCCACGTGGAATTCTAAGCTTAGGATCCCAATGTGCTGGAAAGTTAGCTTGCACGCCGCCGGCCCAGACGAGTGTGTGCGTCTTGATCTCTTCGCCTGACTTCAGTTTCACTGATGTTGGACCAACCTCGGCAACTGCTTCGCCCAGGCGGAGCTCAACTCCCCGGTCTTCCAGTTCTTTTTTCGTGTACGCTCGCAAATTCTCTTTGAACGGCGGCAATACCTCGTGGCCCATCTCAACGAGAATTATTCGCGCCTTCTCCGTTGCCAGTTGGTGATAATCTCGCGGTAGTAAGTTATAGAACAGATCGGATAAGGCGCCGGCAGTCTCGACACCAGTCGGTCCTCCTCCAACTATGACGAAAGTCAGCGCGCCATCGTCAATGATCGCCGGATCTCGATCCGCCATTTCAAATTGCTGTATCACCTGATTGCGGACTTTTACAGCATTCATCAACGTATAGAGCGGGAATGCGTGTTCGGCTGCTCCGGGAGTGCCGAAGTAGTTAACCGTCGCTCCGCCTGCGAGCACGAGATAGTCGTAAGTTGTTTCGTCACCATTCTCCAGGGAGATCTTTCGTCCCGGCACATCGATACCCGTAACTGTTCCCAGACGGAAATTCACATTCTCCTGGTGTCGGAACATGCTTCGCACCGGCGCGCCGACGTCTTCGGCGTTCAGCAGCGAAGTGGCTACCTGATAAAGGAGCGGCTGGAATGTGTGATAGTTGTGTCGATCGATTAGAGTTACGTGAACCGGAACGTGGGCCAATTGCTCTGCGGCTCCGAGTCCGCCGAAGCCCGCGCCAACAATTACGACGTGTGGATAGTTGCTCATTTTTTACCTTCGATCTTCGAGCAGCGACTGCATAACTTGTCCGCCCAGCAACGAGATTTTAGTAGCCGTCGATATCACCAGATTTTCAATTCGTAGTTCCTGTTCACGCGACTCTACTATCCAGCTCTTTACAATCATCTCAGTTGTTACGCGTGGCTTTGCTGGAGTCACGACCTCACCGTCGTGTTTATTACCTTCGCTTCCTCGTTTCACGATTCTTATCAAAGTCTTCATCACATCACCCTCAGATGTTTGAGCGGGTGGACTCCGCGCGCGCTTTTGCAGAAGCCCGCCCACCTCGAGCACAAACATTAGTTTTGCTGCGCTCACTTGAAAAAATCTTTCAGCCTTGAATTAAGGCTGACCTTCATGGATTGAGAGAGCAACAGGCTTGCCAGAGCTCAAAGTCGTCTTAATGCTCGTGTTTCTGATGGATTCAATTGTTTGAAGTCAGAAGTGTCGGACAATCAAGTTCCCGCGATCGGTAAGAAACCCGGCAATTCCGGCAAGCTTGATCAAATTGGAGCAATTCGCGAGTTAACTGGTTGGTACGCACGTTGCCCCTCCTCGACGAGGTGGAGGAGCACGAGCTATGAGAACCAGCTATGTATTGGGCCAACTAATTACACCGGCTTGCTTACTTGTTTTATTGTCCGTCGTAGTGGGCCAGCAGAGCCGACCGGCGCAAACTCAATTATGTGTGCTCCAGGGAACTGTGAGCGTCAGCTCCGGATCCAGCGAAAGGTTACCGGGCGCGAATTTAACTCTGACTCCCGCAAATCCAGGCCAGACACCGCTCTCAGCAGTGACGAACGATCAGGGAGAATACAAGTTTACAGAGCTCGCAGAAGGTTCTTATTCACTGAAAGTAGAACTCGCCGGTTTTGCATCGCGTACGCTGAATGTAGTTGTTCATGCCATTACGACTCTCAACAGCACTCTGGATGTAGCTGACGTCTCCGCAACGGTGACCGTTACAACCGATGACGACCAGTTGAACACCTCAGACACAACTCAGGCTGCGAGTTTTAGGCAGGAAAAATTGCAAACTTTACCGCTCGTGAACGAACGCTTTCAGGATGCATTACCACTGGTTCCCGGAGTCGTCAGAGGACCAGACGGGTTGCTGAACGTGAAAGGCGCACGCGCCAGTCAAAGTGGTCTAACGGTTAACAGTGCCAACGTCACCGATCCCGTAACGGGCGAGTTTGCGATCAATCTGCCGATCGAGGCGATTCAGTCAGTCGAGGTGCTGACGAATCCATACGCGCCCGAGTACGGTCAATTCACAGGGGCAATCACAAAGGTCGAAACTCGCTCCGGCTCAGAGAAGTTCAACATTCAGGGTGACAGTTTTTTACCAAGGTTCCGTCGTCGTGGTGGTTCGTTTGTCGGCGTTGAGGCTTTCACTCCGCGGGTCGCCTTCAGTGGTCCACTTGTTAAGGACAAGCTGAAGTTTTTCCAGTCATTCGAATACCGCTTTATCCGCACGCCAATCGAGAACCTGCCACCGCTCAAACGAGACACAGGCCTCGAGAGCTTCGATTCGTTGTCACAGGTTGACTGGGACATCGACGATCGAAACCACCTTACGACGACACTCTCCTTATTTCCGCAGAAGCTGAGATTTGTGGGACTGAATACGTTCAACCCGCAAGCGGTAACACCGAATTTCAAACAGCGCGGTTTTCTCGTGGCGGTTAACGAGCGTCGCATCATCAACAGCAAGGCTGTTCTGGAATCATCATTCAGCGTCAAGCAATTCGATGCTGACGTTTTTCCCAGCTCAGGCACTGAACCAATGAACCTTGCCCCGGATGTGAATTCCGGAAATTTCTTCAACACGCAAGCGCGACGAAGCAAACGATACCAGGCGCAGGAACTCTACAGTTTCAGTGCACCGCATTTCGCCGGCGAGCACTTCATGAAGCTGGGCGGCGGAATCAGCTATATGACTTTTGATGGACGCAACACCAGCAACACGATACGCATCCTGCGAGCAGACGGAACGCGAAGCCAGCAACTCGATTTTCTCGGCGACGGTGAGCTAAGCCGGAACAAGAGAGAATTCTTCGCTTACTTTCAGGACAAGTGGTCCGTTAATCGACGACTGACACTCGAATACGGTGCTCGCTATGACCACGACAATGTGGCGAGTGAAAATAATTTTTCGCCACGTATCGGCTTCGCTTTTCTCCCTGTGATCGACGGGCGCACGGTTATTCGCGGCGGCATCGGCTTGTTCTATGACGATATCAACCTCAACGTTGCGACGTTTTCTCAATTGCAGGAACGAGTTCTCACTCACTTTACGGCAGACGGTCTTCAGGTAGTCGGCCTGCCTGAGCGACAGCGCTTTGAGCTTATTGACGGGCAGCTTCGCACGCCGCGTAGTGTTAATTGGAATATTGAGTTGGATCGGGAGTGGATCAGGAATTTGTTTGTGCGCGTCGGTTATCAGCAGCGGCAAGCCACGCGCGAATTTGTGCTCAATCCAACTGAATCAGGAGGTGAGCAAAGCATTCTCGGATTGGATAATTCGGGCCGGTCGCGCTATCGAGAGTTCCAGGTTACCACGCGATACACGTTCCGCGAGCGCGATGAGTTTACGGCTTCTTACGTTCACTCTTCCGCTGAAGGTGATCTCAATGACTTCAACTCATATTTCGGCAACTTCGAGAATCCGGTGATCAAAGCAAACGAGAGATCACGTCTGCCCTGGGACTCGCCGAATCGCTTTATCTTTTGGGGTGAGTTTCACACCAGGTATCGCCTGGCGGTCGCGCCCGTTCTCGACATCCGCACTGGCTTTCCGTATTCGTTCATTGACGAAGACCGAAACTTCATCGGTGCGCGAAACCGCGCCGGCCGCTATCCCACATTCACTTCACTCGATTTGCAGGTAACGAGAAGCTTCAGTCTTCCGGGAAGGTGGAGCAAGTATCTGGCGGACGTTGGGCTGAAGGTTTTCAATCTAACCAATCATTTCAACCCACGCGATTTTCAGAACAACGTTGCGGGTGACGGGTTCGGCGGCTTTTCCAATGGCGTGGGCCGAAAGTATGGGATGCGCGTGACGTTCCGTAAGAAGGGAAATTGAGCTTAGCCACAAAGAGGCACAAAAAACTCAAAAGTAGCAGAACCTATTTGAGCTCTTTTGTGCTTTTTTGTGGCTAAAAAGACTTATGTTGATGCTTTACGCGTAAGCATATTGCGCCTTGGCTGGAACATTATCACTAACGCCGTATCTAACTTTCACGTCTCGTGGATTAATACCGAATTTCTTCATGCGGTCAAGCAAAGTGCTGCGTTTCACGCCCAGACGGAGCGCGGCCCCGTTTGGTCCACTGATGCGTCCTTTAGTTTCCTGAAGGATCCGCATGATTCGCTCCTGCTCTTCGAAGTCACTGACGACAGTTGCCGCATCGATTGCACCAGACATCTTTTCCGGTAGCGTGACTGCAAGCACGCTGTTGGATGTCAGGATTACCGATCGCTCGATCAGATTCTCCAATTCCCGCACGTTCCCGGGCCAGGACCAGCGTTGCAGCTTCTGGATCGTCGACTCGGGAATCGTGTCGATCTGCTTGCCCATTTGTCGTGCGTACTTCTGCGTGAAGTGTTGGACCAATAAAGGAATGTCTTCGCGACGTTCACGCAAAGGTGGAACTCGTATCGGAAACACATTCAGACGATAGTAAAGATCGCTACGAAATTGCTTGTCTTCGATCATCTGTTCGAGATCGGAATTAGTCGCAGCCACGAGCCTTACATCGACATTCTTGGTGCGCGCGCTGCCGAGTCGTTCGTAAGTGTGCTCCTGCAAAGTGCGCAGCAGTTTTGGTTGCAGCTCGAGCGGCATATCACCGACTTCGTCCAGAAACAGAGTCCCGCGATCCGCCAGCTCGAGACGTCCTGCGCGCTGCATGTTCGCACCGGTGAAAGCGCCACGCTCGTGGCCGAAGAGCTCGCTCTCGAATAACGAATTCGGAATCGCCGCGCAGTTCAATGTTACAAACGTTTGCTTGTGCCGCTGGCTGCGCTCGTGGATTGCTCGGGCGATAAGCTCTTTGCCCGTGCCGGTCTCTCCCAGAATAAGCACAGTCGCATCGCTGGCTGCCACCATTTCCACGAGTTGTAATACCTGCCGCAACGCCGGGCTGTGGCCCACAATTCCCGGAAAAATGGGATCGTATACAGGGTCAGGAGCTGAAATTTCGTCATATGTCTTCAACTCCGCGAATCCACCACTTGCCAGCATCGCATTGTCATGTCGCAGTTGAGGATCTGAAAAAACATCTAAAGTCATCTCTACCTCCTTAGGAATCACGACGGGGACTTTCAATGACGGGTTTTAGTTTGTCCCGTAAACCTGTTCTGCTTTTCGACCTAAGTTTGTACTAAACGAGGTTCACCCGAAACCCTACATAGAGCAACAAGGCTGTACCTCAATTGAGGGAGTTGTTTCTAACCTTGGTTTTTATGGAAAGCTTCAGAATTGAAGCTTAAGTGCGAACTGAATCGAGCGTGGACCACCAATTTGATAAAGAGGATTCAACCCACCGTTAGCGCCGCCCGATCCAAGACCGTTAGCCAGCGTCTGCGTCGAACGGCCAAACAAAGGACTGGCAGTCGTGTTGACAGGATTGCCGAAATTTGGATGGTTGAAAATATTGAAGAACTCAGCGCGAAAACGAAGATCAAAGTTTTCTCTGAGCTGGAACTTTCTCTGTAACGCAACATCAGCTTGCCAGGCGCCGAAACCACGCAACACATTGCGTCCAAAATTACCCTGTTGCCCTGCGGGCGCGGTCGTGAAAGCGGCTCGATTCAAAATCTTGCCGCCCGGAAACTGCGAGCCAAAGAGTTCAAGAGGCACTCCCACGTTTACGTTAGGACGGGGAGCGAGCTGTGTGCCCGCAGCAAAGAAACTGCTACCAACGACGTTAACCGGAGCAGCCGTTCTGGCGAAAATAAAACTGTCCAGCGACCAATCGCCAAATATGGTCCTGACGAATTTTTGCGATCCAGGAGAGGGTAGGTCGTAAGTGAAACTTGTCGTGAATGAATGCCGAATGTCGAAGTCGGAATTACCCCGATCGACATTCACGCTCGCGATTTGACTCGGCGTGTTGATGTTTGTCGCAACTGCATCTGTTGAGGCGATATCTATCGAGTGTGACCATGAATATGATGCCAATGCCTGCAACCCGCGTGACAAACGTCGCTGAAACTTGATCTGAAGAGCGTTGTAGTCCGAAGTAGCCGAGTTGTCAGTCAACGCAATGAAATCGAATATCGGATTTACGTTGAATAGGTTCGTCACGCGCAGCAGGTCCCGGCCAACAGAGCCGACGTAGGTGACCGAAAGACTCTGATTCGTTCCAACGGATTGCTCCAGCGCGACATTCCACTGATACGTTCGCGGAAGCTTTAAGTCAGGATCGGCGATAAGAATTGTGGATACAGGTGGATCAGAAGTGATCTCAGGAGGAGCAGCGTCCTGAGCGTTTAGCGGAAACTGTCCGGGCGCGAAGGTTTTGTCAGCACTGTATGGGAAAAAACTCGAGACTCCTCCAAGTGATCCCTGTCCGAGATCGTAAAATATTCCGAATCCTGCCCTCAGGACAGCGCCCCAATTTCGTATTCCACCGAACTGATATGCAACTCCGATTCTGGGCGCCACATTTCCATAAGTTGTCTGATAGAGCGGCGTGCCGCGAGGCGCGAGGCTCATTGTCGCCGGATTATCCAGGCCCATCACTGTGAATGGATCGTTTGCTCGGTTCTTGCCCTTCAGCGGCGGATTGACGTCCCACCTCAAGCCATAAGTCATTGTCAGTCGAGGTGTGATCTTCCACGTATCCTGACCAAACAACGAGAAGTTTTGCGATACCAATGCATTGGTTTCAAAGGAGCTCGCCTGAGCAAACAGCGCTGTTCCCGACAGAACTCCTCCAGGCGCAGACGTTACCCCGGAGAACACTGCCAATTGATGATAAGCGGCTGGACTGCTGAAAGGACCGAGCCAGCGATAGTCCACGCCAAACTTCAATTGATGGCTTCCTTTTATGGCGGATAAGCTGTCGACAAGATTGATCTGACGTTGTTCGTCGGTGCCTTGTTTGCCCTGAACGTACTGTCCGGCACTCAGAAGTATGAACAGTAAAGCTCCATCGTCGGATGTAATACCGGGAGGGAACAAGATCGAATCAGGAATTGGTTGGGCGCCGCCGAAATCGTCCATGAGAAACTTGATGCCGATTCTGTGATTGCTGTAGTTCATTCGCAACTCGTTACTGATCTCCGGACTGAAGACTTGAGTAACGCCTATCGTTCCAGTGTGGACCGAGGAGGATAGGGAATTCGTCGTGCTGAGCACTCTACCGGACGAAAAGAATGGACCTCGTTGGATGAAGTCGGAAGGTGAGTAGTTATACCTGCCAAACAAGTTGAGCCTGGGACCTAAAGTGTGATCGATGCGGATACTATAAGCATCAAGCGACGAAGGATTGGAAAAGCTGCCGTTGAATTGGGCCAGCCCTGCTCCGAGTCCGGCTCCGTTGGTAATGGGAAATGCATTTAAATAAGGGCGGATTGCGACGGGAGCCTGTTGCCGCGATTGACTATTCGGCACGATGGTTTGCATGCTCGACGGTTGGCGTAGTCGTTGCCCCTCGTAAGAAAAGAAAAAGAATGTTTTGTTCCTGATGATTGGGCCACCAAATACGCCGCCAAAATCATTCAGCCGTTCCTCGGGTTTTGCGAGACCATTGGTGTTGACAAACCAGTCCCTGGCGTCCAGCACGGTATTTCTGAAGTACTCGAACAGTGTGCTGTGAAAATCGTTCGTTCCCGAGCGCGTCGCAATCGAGATCTGGCCGCCCGGAGTGCGTCCGAACTCCGGAGCAAACGAAGACGTTTGTACCCGGAATTCCTGCATCGCATCGACCGATACCAGGCTGTTGGTTCCACCCGAAGCGCTCAGCGCCGGTAATGCGCCTGAAGCACTTTGCAGCATGGCAATGAATCCGGTGACACCAAAATTTGCGCTGACTCCATCGACGGTGAAGTAGTTGGCATCCGCGCGTTGTCCGTTCACACTAAATTGTCCCTGGTCGTTGAAGCTGGTGGCAGTGACGACAACACCAGGTGTCAGCTCGATCAGCGTCTGAAAGCTGCGGCCATTGAGCGGAACATTCTCGACAAAGGTTCGATCAACCACGGTGCTGACCGTGCCCGACTCGATGTTCACCGGCGGCGCACCAGTCTCCACATTAATGGTTTCCGAGATATCGCCGAGCGGCAATTCAAAGTCGAGCTTCAGGGCATCCTGGATGTGGAGGATCACATTTGCCTTGACTAACTTTTTAAAGCCGGCCTTCTCGATTACGATGCGATAGGAATCAGGAGGAAGATTCGGCAGGTAATATTGGCCCAGGCTGTTGCTCGTGGTTTGGTAAACGAAATTTGTGCCGGCGCTGATGGCGGTGACTTTGGCGTCGACAATCAATGCATTTGCTTGATCGGTTATTTGCCCCGTCAACGATGCATTTGTAGATTGGGCACGAAGACAAGTGACCGAGGTGAGGAGGAGAAAAACGAACGCGGAGCCGCGACGCATAAGTTCCTGACCTCTTGATAACAGGATGGACGAGGCTACTCCCGGGCTGCCATCATGTCAATCACTAAATACGGTAAGGCTTCAATCACCCAATAGAGGGATGCTCATTGTCCGGTAAATCAGTCTGATATCAGATAAGATAAGATGTTGCCCCTCGTGAATCCAACGCGCTCAGCAGGACCACACATAATCGCCTCCGGCATTGTGTTGACTTGTCTTCTGTGGGCCTGCTGCCCGTCTGTGTTCGCGCTCAATCCCGAGCTGGATGTTAGTCAGTACTCACACACGTCGTGGAAGATTCGCGACGGATTCGCCAAAGGCGAGATCACGTCAATTGCTCAAACACCCGATGGTTACCTCTGGCTGGGGACCGAGTTTGGTCTGCTTCGTTTCGATGGCATCAACGCTATTCCGTGGAATCCACCAGAGGATCAACCGCTGTCATCCCACGAGATCTTCAGCCTGCTCGGCGGGCGTGACGGGACTCTTTGGATCGGCACTTCGAAAGGGCTGTTCAGTTGGAAGGATGGCAAGCTTACAAAATATCCCGAACTGGCCGAGCACTATATTTTTAAGATCCTGGAGGATCATGAAGGAACCGTATGGGCCAGCGGACTGACGGTTACCGTTGGTAAGCTGTGCGCGATTAAAAACGGCGGCATTAACTGCCAGGGAGACGACGGTACCCTTGGCCGCGGCGCGTTCAATCTATTCGAAGACAGCAAGGGCAATCTCTGGGCGGGCGTGACCGATGGAGTGTGGCGATGGAAACCTGGACCACCAAAATTCTATCCACTCGCGGGAGAGCTCGACGGCATTCAAAGTCTGGGTGAAGACGACGATGGCATGCTCCTCGTCGGCTGGAATGGCGGAATCCACCGATTGGTTGATGGAAAGACGCCGCCGCATCCACTCCTGCACTCTAACACTCGGTTCCAAACCAAACGAATACTCCGCGACCGCGATGGTGGTCTCTGGATCGCAACTTCCGACCGCCTGTTGCATGTACACCAGGGAAAAGTGGATTCGTTTGCGCCGTCTGACGGCCTCTCCGGCGAACGAGTGAAAGCTCTCTTCGAGGATCGCGAAGGAAATATTTGGGTTGGGACCAGGGGTGGTCTCGATCGTTTTCGCGACTTCTCGATCCCCACAGTCTCTGTTAACCAGGGTTTGTCGAGTAACAATGTCTACTCTGTCTTTGCAGGTACGGATGGAAGCATTTGGCTGGCCACTGATGCCGGTGTGGACCAATGGAATCAGCGGCAGATCAAAACTATCAGCGCCGGCAGCGGTAAAGGCTTGACCGCGAATTCCATCTTTCAGGAAGTAAGTGGACGAATGTGGGTCTCGACACCATCGGGATTTGGGTATCTCGAAAATGGTCACTTTGTTCCGATCCCCTCAGTGCCGGGAGCGGTGCTTGGCATTACGCAGGACAGTGAAGGAAATGTTTGGGTAATCAATGAGTTTGCTGGTCTTTTTCAAATATCGCACGGGCGTGTGGTCCAACAGATTCCCTGGCGTAGCCTGGGACGTAAAGACCATGCGAGTGTCATAGCCGGTGATCCGTTGCGAGGTGGAATATGGCTTGGTTTTTTTCTGGGCGGCGTGGCGTACTTTCGTGATGGCCGGGTTCAGACCTCCTACTCGACCGCAGATGGCCTGACCGCAGGCCGCGTCAGTGACTTTCTATTCGATCACAATAATCAACTCTGGATCGCTACGGAGAGTGGACTCACCCGGCTGAAAGATAGTCGCGTTGTCGGAATGGCCAGCAAGAACGGAATGCCATGCAATGCGGTTCATTGGCTCAAGGAAGACGATGCCCATTCGTTCTGGTTGTACACACCCTGCGGCTTATTGCGTATTGCGGGCGCTGAGCTGGATGCTTTGGCTACCACAGTGGACCAGGACACGAACGCGAAGCGAACCATCACTGCTACAGTTTTCGACAGTTCCGATGGGGTTAAGATGCTTGCTTCGGCGAACCACTTCAGTCCACAAGTCAGCAAATCGAGCGATGGCAAATTGTGGTTCAATCGCGGTGGTGACGGTGTAAGCGTTATAGATCCACGCAACCTCTTGCTCAATAAACTTCCACCGCCGGTACACATCGAACAGTTTATCGCCGACCGCAAAACTTACGACGCTGCTAACGAACCTTTGCGGCTACCGCCGTTGATACGCGATCTGCAAATAGACTACACGGCGCTCAGCCTCGTCGCGCCTGAGAAGATACTCTTTCGCTATAAGCTGGAAAATCACGATCGCGATTGGCAGGAGGCAGGTAATCGCCGGCAAGTCTTCTACAACAATCTTCCGCCCGGCAAATACCGCTTCCGCGTGATGGCCTGCAACAACAGCGGAGTGTGGAACGAGACCGGCACATATCTCGATTTCGTGATCGATCCTGCTTACTATCAGACTACCTGGTTTCGGTTATCCGTCGTCGCCGGGTTTCTGTTATTACTCGGCGCGCTTTATCAACTGCGCGTGCGCCAAGTGGCTGGGCAGGTGCGGGCACGCATGGAGGAACGACTGGAGGAACGCGAGCGGATCGCGCGTGACTTACACGACACGCTGCTACAAAGTGTCCAGGGTTTGATTTTGAAGTTTGATGCGGCGGCAAAACAAATACCTCGCGACCAGCCGGCGCATGAAGCAATACAGAAGACGCTTGATCGAGCCGACGAGGTTCTGGCGGAGGGAAGAGACCGAGTTCGGAATCTGCGCGGCCAGGACATCTCCACCGGCGGCCTGCCTGCTGCATTCCAACGTGTTGTGGAAGAGACTTCACACGATCGCAAAGCGACTCTTAAAACCGTTATCGAAGGCAATGTGCGAGAGTTACATCCGATGGTCCGCGAGGAAGCGTTTTGTATTGGGCGCGAGGCGCTCGTCAATGCACTTATCCATTCTGATGGCTTGCACATTGAAGTTGAGATTGCTTACGGTTCGCGACAGTTTCGCTTGCGGATTCGCGACGATGGGCGAGGCTTCGATCCTAAAATTCTCGAACAGGGCCGCCCCGATCATTGGGGCCTGCAGGGAATGCGTGAGCGCGCTAACGGGATTGGCGCGGAATTGAAGATATGGAGCGGCCGTCAGACTGGGACTGAAGTTGAATTATCAGTACCGAGTGCAACCGCTTATCAGTCCGAGCGCGTAAAAGCGAAGCGTTCCTGGTTCAGCCGCTTTATCGGAAAGCCACAAATCAGCACGGATCACACTGATCGGAGCGGATAATACTATTGCCCTGCATGCACCCTCCGAATCGTCTCGACCAATTCCTTTCGCACGACGCTCTTCAGCAGGTATCCGGAAGCCCCGGCTTCAATCGCTCGGCGTGCTTGTTCATCGTCGCTGTAGGTGGTCAACACAATAATACGTGCGTCTGGAGACTCCCTGCGAATGACCCGAATCGCATCGTGCCCGTTCATCACTGGCATCTGTAGATCCATGAGCGTTACGTCCGGCCGATAATTACGAAACTGGTGGATCGCTTCACATCCGTTACCGGCTTCTGCAACCAGCTCCATACTGGTTTCGCCGGCAAGTACCGCAGCGATTCCTTCGCGCCACATCGGATGGTCGTCCACGGTAAGAATTTTTATGGGCGTGTTCACACCGGCATCTTGCCCTATGGACGCACGCCATGAAACCCTCCATCGGGCGATTGGGATACCCCTAATTCGGGGGATAATGATAGTTCTGAGCAAGTCTTCGTGTCTTGTTCTCAGCATGTGAGTCAACGTCTGATACGGCATACCTAACGCCTGCGCAGCATAGGTAATGCTGCCCTCGGCTCCTCAAGCGTGTGCTTTATCATTGTGAGAACGACTTGAAACTGAATGCAAGGAATTTGAAACTGCGCGCAATCTTACGTAGTCCCTCACGCTCTTGCAAGAAAACTTACGCTCGACCAGGTTGATGCAAAACTTTCAACTCATGCAATGATCTCAATATCTTTTAGGTTCATTGCTTTCTACGTTTTGCATCCCGCCATCAGTGGAGTGAGCGGAAAGTTATCGGTGAGTGTCCCTGCGAGGTGGCATGACCGTGACGCTACGTCCGAACATGCGGGCGTCCAGGGAGTATGCTCCCGGGCCAAGCAGAGCGAGCACCAGGGCGTCGAAAAGGGGAAAGATGTAGAAATAGTCACCGGCATGCGGGCCGGTCAGCACATTGGCGACGGCAAACGCAGCGGCGATAACTGAGAGATACGGAGTCAGGAAACCGATGATCAGTGAGATCGAGCCTAACAGGACTGTCGCAAAGAGCAGGCGGCTTGAAGCGAGCCCACAACAATTCGCTGCGGCATTAATGAGCAAAAGTGCCGCAACCGAGATCCTCAGAAGCAATAACGCAACACCCGGAGTCCCATGAGGGAACATTGAGAATAGCCTTTGCACCCTGCGAGAGTAGAAGATTTCCGGCACAGAAAACACCCCAAGTTTGGCGATTGCTTGATAACACTTTTGGGGGATTCGGATTGGAGTTAGATTTCTATGATCCCGCGGCGCAAGGCAATGGTCACGGCGTGCGTGCGATCGTTGGCGGCCAGTTTGGCGAGGATGTTTTTCATGTGGGCCTTAACGGTTTCTTCTGAAATATGCAGGTGGTCAGCAATTATTTTGTTGGCATTGCCGGCCGCCACCTGTTGCAGTACTTCTACTTCGCGCTCGGTCAACGCATCGTCTGTATGATGTTCCGCCATCTCCATGGCGATCTCGGAAGGAATGCGTTTTTTTCCACCATGCACAATCCGAATAGTCTCGACGAGCTCTTTCCTGAGCATGTTCTTGAGCAGGTATCCGCAGGCCCCGGCTTTAAATGCGCGCACCGCTTGTGCGTCACCGCTGTAGGTAGTCAACACGATGATACGGGCGTCAGGAAATTCCTTGCGAATGGCGAGGATGGCTTCGATGCCACCCATTGCCGGCATCTGCAGGTCCATGAGAGTTACATTCGGACGATGAGCACGAAACTGCTCGATAGCTTCCATTCCGTTATTGGCTTCGGCAACCAGGACCATGTCGGTCTCACTCGCAAGCACAGCGGCGATCCCTTCACGCAACACCGGATGGTCGTCTACACAGAGAATTCGAATAGGATTCTTCGCACTCATGACGCGGCGCCTGATCCTACTACGAATTCGCGAAAAGAGTTAGTAAAAGGTTAGCCACAGATTACACAGATTGAAGTCTGTGTAATCTGTGGATTGTTGGAAAACAAATTAGTCATGTTCGAATTCGAAATCCGGTGCGTATTCCTTTGGGAAATCGTTGCCACCGATGCCTTGGCCCATCACAACTTCACTTGCCTCACCGATGAGCGTCAATTCCGGGGTTTCGTATTGGTGCTGCATTGGACTTACCTCCTTTCTTCTTTATTTCAAAAACTAATCCTTTATGCGGCGCGGAGCATTTGTCCGGACTGCTCAGCAGCCGCGCGATTACGTAACCACAATTCGAGCAGCATGATCTGCCGTAGCTGATGTTCGTTGCAGTCAAGGCCGGTGCAAAGGCGTTCCAGACGCGACTGCAAGCTGGCGCGATCGACAAGGTTTCGATCGACTACGTGCAGTTGCCTTGTGTTAAGAAGCAGTCGTGCTATTGGCCGTATTGCCTCCTTCCATGGAGCGCTGAATGAACCTTTGGATCGCCGTTCACGCAGCTTTCCGGGCCATAGATCCGCAAGGGCTGAACGCATCAACCGGCGCGGTTCGCCTGGGCGGCACAGGACGTTCGCCGGTACCGTCATAAGAAACTCAACCAGTGGCCGATGGGCGAACGGGTGCGTGTAGTCGAGGTGCTGTAACTGCTCCGGCGATTGCAGCATGCGCAGCTCGAGGGCCATCGTCAGGTTGTAGAAATACTTGCGACGCTCCGGTGGCGCCTGCATCCAGGCATTCGATAACAAACCCGTTGCGTCGGAGAGACCTGTAAAGCCCGGGAGAAGGGAAGTCTCATTACTCTTCGGCGCATACGAACCGTCGCTTGTCGTGTACAGAGCAGTTGGTGACAAGGCTGGGGGAAGTGCCGCCTGAGCCGCACGCCAAAGAACGCGGTAGATTGGAAGCCGGAGAATCTTGCTCCAGGCAAGTGCTTCTTCACACGCGCGGTCGATACGAAAGCGGCGCAGGGAAGCCGCGACCTGAAGACTGTCATCGAACCAGTTCCCCATCATCAGATCCCCGTTCTGTCCCGTCAGGATTGTCTTCGCACCCAGCCTATGGGCTATTGCCGCCACTGACTTGCGCAGAGGCTCGAAGGGCTCGGGTACCGTATGGCCCGCTTGAGTTTCGGTCGCGAGCGGAACATTGTCTGTGGAGAGGTGGATTCCTTCGATTCCGCAGTGCGATTCGACCTCGTTAATAAACGGCTCGTCGAGCGAGTTGGGCCAGGTGAAACTCAGACCGGTGACTTGCGGAGCGCTGACTTCACCGCTGCGCACCAGGTGATTCGCCATGCAGACGACAGAGGACGAATCAAGGCCGCCACTAAGCTCCGCAAGAACCGGGGATTCAGTTTGCAACCGGACAGCCACTGCCTCACGAAACAGCGCGCGAAGTTGCTCCTCGTACCGGTGCTCGCTGCGGTAGTGGATTGTGTCGCCGACGGGCAACTCCCAGAATCTTTGAATGCTCGAGCCCCTGGACGACACGCATACCGCATGACCAGGAGGCACCGAGTAAATATCTTTATAAGGAGTGCGGTTACGGCAGCCACCGACGGTCAGGAATCCGGCAATGTATTGTTCGTCGAGCTCTGAAATCCCAGTCGCTTCGACCAGTGACTGTAACCGGCTGGACCAGAGCGCGCGTCCCGCTTGCACGCAGTAATAAAGCGGCCGCACGCCTGCGAAATCGCTCGCGAGCACAGTCGTATGGTTAATGCGATCGCGAAGGACAAGGCTCCAGTCACCGATCAGTTTGACTAAACCGTTCGTTCCCCAACGCTCGTAGACGGCAGCGGCGATCGCCTGGTTGCTGGTGTCGCCTTGCAGCGAGTCTTTCAACTGCGGCAGCAGATCGTCGCGATTATCCAGCCGGCCGTCCCAGTGAAGCACTTCAGTTCTCAGGTTATGTACATTCATCTTCATTACCTCCACTAAACAACGTGCAGCGGTTTCAATCGCTTCTGGTAAGCCGGCGAGCCATAGACGACATGTCCGTCTACTTCCACCCATGCGTGCGAGAAGAACGGCGACGGTCGATAGCCGATTACGAGTCGTGCGACAACGCCATATCTTCTGAGCAAGCGAACGGTGCAGGCTGCTCTTTGCAGGCAAAGAACCGGCTTGAAGTAGAAACAGGTGGCGAGCAGGACCGCATCGCAAATCGTCTGTTCCTGATCGGTTGCTCGCGGCGCAATTGATTGCCGGCGCAACTGCTGCAGGATGCGGCCTGAGCCGCGCAGCGAGACGATCACTTCGTAGCGCGCGAGTTCGTAGAGTGCTCTACACACGAGCCAGGATCGTTTTGTGTTTTTCATGACACCACCTCTCGCTGGACCAGCTCATGCCCTTGCAGTTGGGCCAGGAAGTGGACCGTGTGTTCGCGTGCGGTGGTTAGTGGAATCTGGTACTCACCACTGATCTGGCGTGCAATAACGTCCGTAGATAATTGCTGCTCGATCCCGCGCCAGATCTGAGCACCCGTCAGGTTTGAGCTGAACAAGCGTCCTTTGCCGGTGTGCAGGATCACCACGCCGTCATCGTTAAAAGACGCAGCAGCTTCGGGAGTCGGGCTAAAACTAAAATTGTTAATTTCATGCGTCATGTGTTGCTCCTCCTCCTATCAATCTTCCCTTGCGACGCGCAGCAATATAGTGGACCTGCCTGGCTGCCGAAATCCCTCAATATTAGGAAATTATTGCTGGAGTTTGATGGAGGAAAGTTGTTGATCGAGATTGGTAGGCCCAGACTGGATTTTTCTACAGGATAGCTGTAAGGAGTTCAGGCAAGGACTGAAACATTAGCTGGAACAAGTCAGAATTAGACCAAGTCAGAGTTAGACCAGGGCAGAGTTAGACCAAGGCAGAGTTAGACCAAGTCAGAATAGAACAAGTCAGGAAGGGTGGCTTGCCCCCGCTCTCCGAATTCTACTACCAGCGGGGGCAAGCCACCCTTCCTGACTTGTTCTATTCTGACTTGGTCTAACTCTGCCTTGGTCTAATTCTGACTTGTTCTATTCTGACTTGTTCTAATTCTGACTTAGTCTAATTCTGACTTAGTCTAATTCTGACCTGTTCCAGCTACGACTTAAGATTCCCTCTAACCTTTTTCGACTTTGAATGATTGGTGGTTTCTGTTGTTGAGGAGCGTAGTGAGTTGAGAGCCGCTTGTCCTTCTTGCGTTGCTTGTCCGAGCCACATCGATAGCTTCTCCAAAGTGAGCCGCATGTAAGCGGAGTCATTGGATTTTTCCAGAGCAGCGTCGGTGACAAACTTGCTACCTTCAACCGTCTGGAGCATTGTGTCGTAAAGCTCGTGTGCGATGCGGGCTTGTTGGTCCAACCTCTCATCAGCACGGACGCGAATTGCTCTCGCGACCATCCGCAGGCGGAAGCGACACGCCACCCACATTACAAAGAAGACAAAGACGGCACACAGGAGGCCAAACCATATCGTCCGGTACCATGAAGGACAGAGGACAAGGATCAAAAAACCGAAAGGAATTCTCCACATGAGTATCACCCAATAGCATTCAAAAACTAATTAAAAGTGAGGGGCAACGACCATTGGGGGTTGACCCTGCGATCCATAAGACTTTATCGAATACGCAGTTCTCTCGAAATACCAAAACATGGTGTTTTTAGACTGTAGTTTTCTACAGGTTCGCAACCTGACTCGTGCTTTTGCGATCGAGGAAATCAGTGCAGCTCGATGGAGCTTTCGAGCCCGAAGAAGGCTTTGATTCTTTCAAATGAAGTGGCGCTCGACTTTCGAAAAATGACATTCCCAGGGACGACGAGTGTCATCTCGGTGCCCGAATTTGGAGCACTATTGAGAGTGAACTTGCTGCCGATTCGCTTTGCACGCTCGCGCATTCCCCGGAGACCGAAATGTCCCTCCCTGCCTTCCGTGACGACAGCCGGTTCCATGCCGATGCCATTGTCACTCACGCGCAGCGTAAGGTCCTGCGCGTAGGTGAGCATGATTTCCAGTTCACTCGCAGAGCCGTGCTCACACGCATTGCGAATCGCTTCGTATCCGATCCAAAAGATCTCGTCGCGAGCAATGGGGTGCAGGTCTCTGGCGCTACCCGTCACCAAAAACCTGGCCTTCACCGATTTGTCGATCAAACATTCATCGGTTGCTTTCCGCAGGTCATCGGCAACATCGTTCGTTTCTGCAGTTGAAGTGCGAAGCGAATTAAGTGCTGCGCGTCCTTCCTGCGTCGCCTGTCCAAGCCAGCCTGAGAGCTTTTCCAAGGCCCTCCGCGTCTGGTCAGGATCGTTGGATTGGTCCAGGGCATTGTCGGCAACCAGCTTGCTGCCCTGAACAGTCTGTAAGAACGTATCGTGAAGCTCTCGCGCGATGCGGGTGCGCTCCGCTAATCGTTCATCAAAACGGACACTCATGGCTCTCGCGACCTGTCGCAGACGCAGCCGGTAGAGCATCCAGATGACGAAAAGCGCAAGAACGAAGCACAGCATGCGAAACCAGATTGTCTGGTACCACGCAGGCAAAATGCTGAAGTTCAGAGTTGCACCAACCTCGTTCCAGACTCCATCGTTATTGCAAGCAATCACTCGGAATCGATAAGCGCCTGGGCCAAGATTTGAATAAGAGATCACTCTGCGCTTACCTGCTTCCTGCCAACCGTTATCCACTCCCTCCAGCATATAGCGAAAACGAACGCGTTCCGGGATGGTCAAACTGAGTGCCGTGTACGCAATCTGAAGGCTGGTGGTGCGCGCCGGCAGTTTCATTGTGTCCCAGGCGGCGTAGTCACGGCCGCTCGCGGAAAGGGATTCAACCTGCACCGGAGGAGGCAAGTTGTTCTTCTGAATGCGCTGCGGATCCACGTAGGCTATACCGTCGGAGCTTGCAACCCAGATTCGCCCATCGAGAGTCCGCGTAATAGTGTTACCTGCAATTATTCGTGAAGGGTGCGGCTTTCCTGGCAGACCATCGAGCAAATCAAAGGATTCGTAACGAAGCAAGTAGGCCGGATCGGCGAGGGCACGATCCAATTCGACGATGGGAACGCGCAAAACACCACTATCACATAAAAGCCACAAATATCCGTGGTCATCTTCGGTTAGACCATAGACGGACCGTGCCGGTAACCCATTTGATTTGGATAGGGATCGGAAGTGGCCGTTTTCGAATTTGCTCAGGCCGCCTTCTCCACCAACCCATACATTACCTGCGTGATCCATGTAAAACGTAAGAATCGCACCAATCGGAACCCCGTCGTTATCCCCGAACACTCGCGACTCTCCGTGTTCGTAGAGCCAAACTCGATTGTTTTGGCCCAGCCAGATTCGGCCCTCGCGGTCTGCATACAGAAAACCCAGGCGAGGCACGCGCTCGGGGTTATCCAGAAGCCTTGTGAGGACGCCATTCGCAAGCCGAAAAACACCTAATTCCGCATCGTATAACCAAATCCCACCACCCTGATCGCATGCCATCGAGCGATTCTGACTGAAAACAACACCGCCGGGCAGCGGAACAGTTACGAATCGTCCTTGCTGATGCCTGAAAAAGAATTCGTCGTTGACACCCCAGATGACGCCGGTCTTATCTTCACAGATGGCAGATAGATAAATATTGCGGCCCAGAACTTCCCGATTTCCGAGCGGGCCAATCCGCAATATATCGACAGGGTTTCCTACGGGCGCTACCAACAAGCTGCCGTCACGTGTAGCTTGCAGAAATCTAGGGGCTTCGGATTGGTCTATGGCAACGGGGAAGAATGAACCATTCCGAAAACGATCCAACCCCTTTACTGTTCCCACCCAAATGTTGCCTTCCCGGTCTTCCAACATGGAGGTGACGTAGTTTCCGGACAGTCCCTCTTTCACGGTGAACTGCTCCGCCTCAGGTCCAAACTGAGCGATTTGGCGGCCATTGATTTTGCCAGGATTCACGACTCGGCGCAGGCCATCGCCAATTGAACTAACCCAAAGACTTCCATTCCGGTCGAAGAGCACCCAGGAGGCGCCGACACGGACTTCGGTTATTGGGCCACGCTCTTCCTGTCGCAGCAATGAATGCGCGGATCGGGTTACTTCCGAAATCCATATCTTGCTGTCCGGCGCTTCGGCAAAGTTGTGCGCATACGCGTACCCGGGAAGTTGTTCCGCATTGACGAACTGTCCCCGTCCTGGGGGACGATAGACCACTTGGTCCTCACTGACGACCCATAGGGTTCCCGACTTGTCGAAATAAACGCGCCTCGCCTGCATACCGGGAAAGTTCCATTCTTTGCTGACGTCTGCCCAGATCCCATCCTTGAGTCGCCACAGGCCCTTCTCCGTACCGGCAACCAGGGCGCCATCCGGGGCCTCGGCGAATTGATTGACGTTTGGGATGTTCTCGAGCCTGGACAAGTGCCCGTTGAAAAGGCGGCAACCGGAGTTCATTCTGGATGAAATCCACAGAGCTCCGTCACGGGTCGCAAGTAACTGTTCAGCCCGGTCACCGGGAATGGTTTCTCCAGCTTGCGGCTCGAAACGCACGAACCGAACCCCATCGAATCGAAACAAACCCGCAGTCGTCCCAATCCATAGATACCCATCCGTAGTTTGTGCAAGAGACAGAACGCCGGTTGGAGCACCGTCTTTTTCCGTCCATGACGTGTGAACGAACTGGGTGATGGTCTTTTGCGGGTCGAGCGCGAAAGCAGAGGTGACAAATAAGCACAGCATCGGACACGCAACTTTCAGCGTTTGCCGAGCTGACTTGAGCACTCGCAATTGCAGGTCACAGAAAACGAGCCTAAGCATACGCATATTCAACTGCCTCAACCTGAAGCAACCCACGGCGAAGTGCAATCGTCACCGCATGTGTTCGATCGTTAGCGCCCAGCTTGGAGACAATGTTCTTGATATGAAAGTTGACAGTCGTCTCCGCAATCACAAGCTGCTCGGCAATTTGCTTGTTGCGATAGCCGTCGCGAATGAGTTCCAGCACTTCTAACTCCCTTGTCGTTAGATCTTCTTCGCCCATATGCTCGATCAGCCGAGCTGCTATCTCAGGTTGAAAATGCTTTTTCCCAGCATGGACCGACCGGATCCCCGCGAGTAATTCATCCTTCGGCACGCTCTTTAGCATGTAAGCTGCGGCGCCCGCTCGCAGGGCTCGCTGGATCTCGGCGTCGGCGTCCGAAGTTGTCAGCATAATGATGCGCGCCTCAGGAAACTCTTCGCGGATCGCTGTCAATGCATCAATGCCGTTGGTCCCGGGCAGACGAAGGTCCATCAGGGTAATGTCCGGCTGATGACGGCGGAACTCAGCGATGGCCTCCGCGGCGTTGGCTACCTGCGCAACAAGTCGCATGTCTGCCTGGGAGCCGATAATCATGCTCAATCCCTCGCGAAAGATTGGATGGTCTTCAACGCTCAGGATCGTAACAGGCGTGATCGGAACGTTCGGTGGCCCAGTTAAACGGCCGAGTTCATTGATGGAAATAGTTAGATTCATAGCATTTACACTGTTCGAAGCATTGTGATTTCTCGTTACGCTCAAAGAAGGCGAAAAAACGGCGGGCTTATTACTACCGGGATCGAAAGAAACGTAAATTTTTTTGTGTGAGGCAGCGTGGATGACCCAATTTCAATTTCTTTCTGTTGGATACAGTCGGTACCACCTGCGATAGCGGGTGGGTGAACCATCCGGACCCAAAATCAATAGCAATTTCGCACACTGAATCATTCACCCACCCGCTATCGCAGGTGGTACTGACTGTATCCAACAGAAATTTCCGACTTTTAAGGCAAAGCACCTGGTCCGATGATCTTGACAGCTTCGAAACTCAGCGCTATCGATACTATGATAGCGACCGGGTTCGCGTATGAACTCTTTACAAATCGATGCTCGGCTGCTGCCGTATATTCAAGCAACGTCTGAAGCAGACTCAGATCGTGTGCTGAGCACGCTCGTAGCGGAATACATCGGACCGGTAATCAAACAGGTCATCCGGTCTAAGTTGCGAGTGCATTTCGATCGTGATGGGCGCGCTCCTGACAACCCTGACGCCGAAGATCTTTATAGCGCAACGCTCCTACAGCTCCTGACCCGGCTAAAGGAATGCAAGGCCAGCCCAACTGATAAATCGATCGGTAACCTTCAGAACTATGTCGCGGTCATTTCTTATCACACCTGTTATGAGTATCTACGGTTCAAATACCCTCAGCGGCATAATCTGAAAAACAAACTACGCTACCTGCTGACTCACCAACCCGGCCTGGCGCTGTGGGAGAATGAAAGCGGCGATCTGGTCAGTGGATTTACCAAATGGCGTGATCAGGCTAAGGCCGCCGCGCGCAGCGACCGGTTACAACAATTACTGAACGATCCGCGCACGATAATGCAATCTGCATCGCAGCGTGGAGACTTTCGACGTGCGAACCAGGCCGATCTGGCGGCCGCGATTTTCAACCACACGAGCCATCCAATCGTGTTGGACGAACTGGTGGATATTGTCGCCGAACTGTGGGGAATAAAAGATCACACCGAACAGCCGGCGACACGAGATGTAGAAGCCGATTCGTTAGCACAGTTAGCCCAGCAGAACACCGACGTCGCGGCTGAAATTGATAATCGATTTTTCCTGAAATGGCTGTGGGAAGAGATCTGCCAGTTGCCGGTGCGACAGCGAATGGCGCTGCTGCTTAATCTGAGGGACGATCAAGGGGGCGGCGTAGCGGCATTACTGCCGGTCACGGGCATTGCCAGCTTGCGCCAGATTGCGTCAGCGTTGGAAATGGTGGCCGAGGACTTCGCGCACCTATGGCCGCGGCTGCCGCTCGACGACGCGAGCATCGCCGGTTTGCTGAGCGTCACCCGGCAGCAAGTCATTAATTTGCGTAAATGTGCGCGCGAACGTCTGGCGCGCAGAATGAAAGCCAATTCATTAAAAAATAATTTTTGAGGCTAGTAATATCATGTTGAAACCTCCGTCTTACCTGTCAGAGCAGGATTGCCTATCCTGGACTCGACCAGATCTGAAATGAACGGACATCTCACTGAACCACTCATCAAACGATACCGCGAGCAAGCGCTTCCGCCGGTGGAATTGCTCGACGCCGACGATCACCTTGCCGGGTGCGAAATCTGCCGTCAGCGCCTCGACGACGAGCAGCGTTTACAGGCCGCAGGTCAATCATTGCGCCGGGACCTGGCGGCAACCGAATTGACTCACATTACCTATGAACAATTGGTGTTGTACGTCGACGGCGGCCTTGATCAAACAGACAATGAAATCGTAGATAGCCACTTGAAACTCTGTGAGCCTTGCTCCGCTGAGTTGAATGAGCTGCGCGCGTTTGCGACCGAGACGGCCGCCTACCCGGCCAAAGAATACGGCCCGCGCGCACCATCGTCTGTGGGCCAGAAGCTGCGGAGATTTATGAAGCGCGCGGAAGGATCGTGGCGTGTACCTGCTTTCTGGCTTCCTGTCGAAGTTGCCAGTCTCGCGCTGGTCGTAGCGCTACTGGTGTGGACGGGCGTATTGCTATCGCGGAGCTCCCGGTTGCAGATGGCGCTCGACGCAGAGCGACAGGAAAATGAAAAGCTCAAACAGGACTATCAAGCAGCAAACGCCTCGGTCACCGACCTTCAGAGCCAACTGGCCCAACTCAACCCATCAGAACTGCCGGCGTCCTCAAATGTCGTGACGCTGAATGACGGCCGAGGGCAGGTAACACTCGATGAGGAAGGGAATTTGGCTGGTGTGCCGGCGGAGTACCAACAGACGGTGAAGCAGACACTGACATCGCAGCAAATCGGGACCCCGCACATGCTCTCTGAGTTGATCGGCAAGTCAGGCGTGTTGATGGGGCCTGCCGAAGAGGGACATCCAATTGCCCTGCTCAGTCCAGTCGGCACTGTGGTGATAGGTGTTCGTCCGGTTTTTCGCTGGCGGGCGCTCAACGGCGCTGAGGGTTATGTGGTCAAGATTTATGACGCAGACTTCAATGAAGTAGCAGCCAGCCCGCAGCTCTCCGGAACGGCGTGGACCGCGACCCGTTCGCTCGAGCGTGGGCGAACTTATTCCTGGCAACTGACGGCACGAGCAGGCGGTAAAGAAATCGTCTCTCCCATCAAGCCCGCGCCGGATGCAAAGTTCATGGTGCTGAACCAGGCGAAGGCTGGTGAACTGGCCCATGCAAAGAATGCCAGCGGCAACTCGCATCTGACGCTGGGCATTCTTTATGCGCAGTCGGGACTGCTCGATGATGCTGAGCGTGAGTTCCAGGCGCTGTTACGCGTAAATCCGCAATCCAGATTGGTCCACAAGCTGCTGCGCATCGTCAGAGAGAAGCGGCGTTCGTCCTAAAAACCCTTGCCGGTGACCACGAAGCCGGCCCAGTAAAACGGATGCCGGTATCGTTCGCTGCGCAGTAGTTTCAAGTCCGCTTCGCGCAACGCCCGCGCCGCGCTAAAGCTGCCAACCGAGTTTGTCATCTGTGCTTTGAGCTGGCGATGAAATTCCATCATCAGCTCCGTCGTGCTGGCAGCATCCACTTTCCACTGACTCAGGACACTGGTCGGGCTACCGGCGACGAAGAAGGCCCACGATAAGCCGATCATTCCTTCGCCCGCTCCGACACGCCCGCGCGCGGTGTCGCAGGCCGAGAGCACCACTAAGTCGGCCTTCAAATTCAGTTTCATGATCTCCCACGCTTCGAGCAGCCCGTCTTCCCTGGTATCGGCTTCAGCCTGCGCCAGCAGCAACTGGGAATACATCGGGCTGCTATCGTTCAGGATGCCGTGGGTGGCGAAATGAAGAATGCGATAACTGCCGGCTTCGGCCTTGGCGCGTTCCTCGCGGGCTTCCGCGCCGAGGTAGACTTTGGTGTTTGGCGCGCCGTAAATCTGCTTGATAGCATTGACCTGTCTTTCGGCTTCGGGCAGTGGCTCGAGCTTCTCGTCCATCGGCACCGACTTCACGCGCGTGATGGTTTGCTTGCCCAGCGCTGGATTGGCGAACGCCAACAGCGTCAGTGAGTCGGTTGAGTCCTTTTTTCTTTGGCGTAGCTTGTTCATCTCCCTCAACGCCGTTAGCGATGGTGCATAAGCGATCGCAGAGTCTTCAATCAGGTAGCGGTTTGGACCAGGCTGCAATGCCTGAAAGGGCAGTTCCCAGAGCGGGCCGTCCGGCACGATGATCATTGATGTGCGGCCCTGCAACTGTGCGGCGGCAGGTTTGAGCAACAGATCGTAAAGTCCGCGCGCCGACTCGCGGAACCCAGGGCTGCCGTTCGCCAGTGTCTCTCGAAACTGTGCGACCCGAGCGCCGAGTTCCTTTTGTTTGAGTGTCAGGGGGTAAACCTTTAACTCAGTCGTTGTCCCGGCAGCATTCACGGTGAGCGCAAAGAGGTAAGCCCGCTCGTCAGTCACGACATACTCGAGCAGCGCGCTCCGTGAATCAGGCAACAGCGCGCGCGCCTGATCCGGCGTCAAAGCCTCTATTTCACCTCGCTGCGCTTTCAGTTCAGGATGCGCGGCATAGAGGCTGGTCTGGAATGCTTCGTAATCGAGCCGCGCTTTTTGCAGTTGAACTTTGAGATCGTTGAGGCGAGCGGCCTCGGGCTGCGGGCGTTGATTCTCGCGTGAAATCTGCGTGTTGAGCGAGATGAGACGATTATTGAGACCTCGTTCCTGGTCCTGCTCCGCCTTAGTCATCGCCTTGGTGACATCGATGCGGCCGCTGTGGAGCACGTCGAGGAGCACGCGGGCTTTGGCGCGTTCCGCGTAGCCGAGCGCCGCACTAAATTGCTTCTGATCCACGAGTAATTCGACCATGCCCTGGTAGGGATCGAGTTTATCTTCAAAGAAGCGCTGCTGCTCTTGCTCACCGCCTGCAACCTGAGCGCGAAGCGTCTCCACTGTGCCGATGGCCTCGTCAAAAGCCTGACGAGCAGGGACAAGCTGGTTGAGAGCGCGATAAGACAGACCTACCTCGTTCTGAGCGCGCCAGAACTCATCAGGATCACCGATCTGTTTAGCCAGAACCGCCGCGCGGCGGCCGAAATCCAGAGCCTGAGCATAGTTTCTCAGTAATCTGCTCGCATTCCCCATATCGGTCAGCGTGCTGCTTACCCCAGCCTTGTCCCCCAAGGCTTCTCTCATCGCCAGACTCTTTTGGTAAATCTCCAGGGCCTGCGCGTAGTTGCCTTGCCAATAATGAACATTCCCGATGTTGTTCAGGATGCGTGCAATCCCATCCTTGTTCCCCAAAGCCTCGCTCAGCGTCAGGCTCTTCTGGTAAATCTCCAGGGCCTGCGCAAAGTTACCTTGCCCATAATGAACATTTCCGATGTTAGTCAGCGTGCGTGCAATCCCATCCTTGTTCCCTATAGCCTCATACAGCGCCAGACTCTTCTGGTAAATCTCCAGCGCCAGCACGTAATTGCCTTGCGAATCGTGAACACGCCCGATGTTGATCAGCGTGACTGCAATCCCAGCCTTGTCCCCCAGAGCCTCTCTCATCGCCAGGCTCTTCTGGTAAATCTCTAAAGCCTGCTCGTAGTTGCCTTGCAAATAGTGAACAACCCCGATGCTGTTCAGCGCGCGTGCAATCCCATCCTTATTCCCCAAAGCCTCGCTCGTCGCCAGACACTTCTCGGAATACTCTAGTGCTTGCGCGTAGTTGCCTTGATTGCGATGAACAAGCCCGATGTTGTACAGCACGATTGCAATCCTAGCCTTGTCCCCCAGAGCCTCGTACAGCTCCAAGCTCTTTTGGAAATGCTCCAGTGCTTGCGCGAAGTTGCCTTGGTTGAGTTGAACAAGCCCGATGTTGCTCAGCGAGCCGCCGAACCCAGCCTTGTCCCCCAAAGCCTCTCTCATCGCCAGGCTCTTCTGGAAATACTCCAGTGCTTGCGCGTAGTTGCCTTGGTTGAGATGAACAAGTCCGATGTTGTTCAGCGTGCTGCCGAACTCAGCCTTGTCCCCTACAGCCTCGCTCATCGGCAGGCTCTTCTGGAAATGCTCCAGCGCCTGCGCGTAGTTGCCTTGCAACCAGTGAACAGCCCCGATATTGTTCAGGGTAGATGCGATCCCGGCCTTGTCGCCAATTTGTTCCGCAATCGTCTGCGTGAGGCGAAACCTTGCGAGCGCCTCTGGGTAATTGCCTTGCACACGCAGACTATTGCCCTGTCGGTTTATCTCTCGGACTAGTCTCTCCGTTACCAGTTCCTTCTCCGCTGCCAGAAGCGCTGATCGCTCATCGTCGGTTTTGAGCAATGCCAGCGCGTTGGCGAGGTCTTCCTCTGCCAGCGCCTCGCGCCAGACTTTCCAGGCGCCATCTTCTTTTATGCATTCCAGCGCACGAACCATTTTCCCCAAGCCGGCTGCAGGCTTGCTTGTCTTCACTTCAATGGCGCTCATCTCAAGCTCGATGCGCAACTTCGCCTTCTCTTGCTCAACCGCCATTTTGCGGATCACGAGACCTTTGACCTCGATCTTTTCATGGTCGGCGAAGAGTTTCTGCATGGCCTCGCGGCGCGCGGCGAGCTCAGGGGACCTGGCACTCCACAACTGTAGGAAGCCATCCAAATCCTTCTTTGCATAACTGCCGTAGAATTCCTCTACGAGCGCGCGCAAAGCAGCATCATCAGAAGGTGCGGTGGACCGCGTTCGAGATTCGTCCTGGGCTGGCACGGAAGACAGGAGGAGGCAGACTAAGATGACGCTGCCTAATCGACCACTACGAGTAGACCGCATGAGATCATCTCCAGAAACGGCCGTTTGATTCTTGCAGAAACAGAATTTAGTAGCAGATCTGATCCTAAAAACCCTTGCCGGTGACCACGAAGCCGGCCCAGTAAAACGGATGCCGGTATCGTTCGCTGCGCAGTAGTTTCAAGTCCGCTTCGCGCAACGCCCGCGCCGCGCTAAAGCTGCCAACCGAGTTTGTCATCTGTGCTTTGAGCTGGCGATGAAATTCCATCATCAGCTCCGTCGTGCTGGCAGCATCCACTTTCCACTGACTCAGGACACTGGTCGGGCTACCGGCGACGAAGAAGGCCCACGATAAGCCGATCATTCCTTCGCCCGCTCCGACACGCCCGCGCGCGGTGTCGCAGGCCGAGAGCACCACTAAGTCGGCCTTCAAATTCAGTTTCATGATCTCCCACGCTTCGAGCAGCCCGTCTTCCCTGGTATCGGCTTCAGCCTGCGCCAGCAGCAACTGGGAATACATCGGGCTGCTATCGTTCAGGATGCCGTGGGTGGCGAAATGAAGAATGCGATAACTGCCGGCTTCGGCCTTGGCGCGTTCCTCGCGGGCTTCCGCGCCGAGGTAGACTTTGGTGTTTGGCGCGCCGTAAATCTGCTTGATAGCATTGACCTGTCTTTCGGCTTCGGGCAGTGGCTCGAGCTTCTCGTCCATCGGCACCGACTTCACGCGCGTGATGGTTTGCTTGCCCAGCGCTGGATTGGCGAACGCCAACAGCGTCAGTGAGTCGGTTGAGTCCTTTTTTCTTTGGCGTAGCTTGTTCATCTCCCTCAACGCCGTTAGCGATGGTGCATAAGCGATCGCAGAGTCTTCAATCAGGTAGCGGTTTGGACCAGGCTGCAATGCCTGAAAGGGCAGTTCCCAGAGCGGGCCGTCCGGCACGATGATCATTGATGTGCGGCCCTGCAACTGTGCGGCGGCAGGTTTGAGCAACAGATCGTAAAGTCCGCGCGCCGACTCGCGGAACCCAGGGCTGCCGTTCGCCAGTGTCTCTCGAAACTGTGCGACCCGAGCGCCGAGTTCCTTTTGTTTGAGTGTCAGGGGGTAAACCTTTAACTCAGTCGTTGTCCCGGCAGCATTCACGGTGAGCGCAAAGAGGTAAGCCCGCTCGTCAGTCACGACATACTCGAGCAGCGCGCTCCGTGAATCAGGCAACAGCGCGCGCGCCTGATCCGGCGTCAAAGCCTCTATTTCACCTCGCTGCGCTTTCAGTTCAGGATGCGCGGCATAGAGGCTGGTCTGGAATGCTTCGTAATCGAGCCGCGCTTTTTGCAGTTGAACTTTGAGATCGTTGAGGCGAGCGGCCTCGGGCTGCGGGCGTTGATTCTCGCGTGAAATCTGCGTGTTGAGCGAGATGAGACGATTATTGAGACCTCGTTCCTGGTCCTGCTCCGCCTTAGTCATCGCCTTGGTGACATCGATGCGGCCGCTGTGGAGCACGTCGAGGAGCACGCGGGCTTTGGCGCGTTCCGCGTAGCCGAGCGCCGCACTAAATTGCTTCTGATCCACGAGTAATTCGACCATGCCCTGGTAGGGATCGAGTTTATCTTCAAAGAAGCGCTGCTGCTCTTGCTCACCGCCTGCAACCTGAGCGCGAAGCGTCTCCACTGTGCCGATGGCCTCGTCAAAAGCCTGACGAGCAGGGACGAGCTGGTTGAGAGCGCGATAAATCTGGCCTGCCTGATTCTGAGCGCGCCAGAACTCAGCGGGATCACCGTACTGTTTAGTGAGAACTGCTGCCCGGCGGGCGAAATCCAGAGCCTGAACATAGTTTCCCTGTAATCTGCTGGCATTTGCCATGTCGACCAGCGTGCGGCTGACCACATCCTGATCTCCCAAAGCCTCGCCCAGCGCCAGGCTCTTCTGGAAATACTCCAACGCCTGTGCGTAGTTGCCTTGACTGGCATGGACCTCCCCGATGCCGAGCAGCGTATTGGCAATTCCAGACTTGTCCCCCAAAGCCTCTCTCATTGCCAGACTCTTCTGGTAATACTCCAGCGCCTGCGCGTAGTTGCCTTGACTGGTATGGATACTCCCGATGTTGCTCAGCGTTTCGCTAATTCCATCCTTGTCCCCCAACATCTCGCTCATCGCCAGGCTCTTCTGGTAATACTCCAGGGCCAGCGCATAGTTACCTTGCAAATGGTGAATACTTCCGATGCTGCCCAGCGCTCTGTAAATCCCATCCTTGTCCCCCAACATCTCGCTCATCGCCAGGCTCTTCTGGTAATACTCAAGGGCCTGCGTGTAGTTACCTTGCAAATCGTGAACATTCCCGATGCTGCCTAGCGCTCTGTAAATCCCAGCCTTGTCACCCAAAGCTTCGCTCAGCGCGAGACTCTTCTGGTAATCCTCCAATGCCTGCGTGTAGTTACCTTGCTGATATTCAGCATTGCCGATGAGGCCCAGCGCATTGGCAGCTCCGGCCTTGTTCCCGATAGCCTCGAATAGCGGGAGGCTCTTCTGGCAATACTCCAGAGCCAGTGCGTAGTCGCTTTGCAGAAAGTAGACAAACCCGATGTTGTTCAGTGCTCGTCCAAGCCCAAGCTTGTCGCCAACTTGTTCCGCAACATTCTGCATTAAGCGAAACCGGTCGAGCGCCTCCGGATAATTGCCTTGCGAAAGCAGATTAAGGCCCAGTTGGTTCAGCTCTCGATCCAATTGCTCTGTTATCAGTTCCTTCTCCGCTGTCAGAAGCGCTGACCGCTCAGCCTCGGTTTTGAGCAATGCCAGCTCAGCGGCGAGATCTTCCTCTGCCGGCGCCTCGCGCCAGACTTTCCAGCCACCTTCTTCTTTCATGTACTCCAGCGAACGAACCATTTTCCCCAGGCCGGTTGCAGGCTTACTCGTCTTCACTTCAATGGCGCTCATCTCAAGCTCGACACGCAACTTCGCCTTCTCACCCTCAACCGCCATTTTGCGGATCACCAGACCCTTGAACTCGATCGTTTCAAAGTCGGCGAAGAGTTTCTGCGTGGTCTCGCGTTTCCTCGCGAGCTGAGGGGACTTGGCACTCCACAACCCTAGGAAGCCATCCAAATCCTTCTTTGCATAACTGCCGTAGAACTCCTCTACGAGCGCGCGCAGAGCAGCGTTATCAGAAGCTGAAGGCTGCGTTCGAGATTCGTCTTGAGCCGGCACGGAAGACAAGAGGAGACAGACCAGGATGACACTGCCTAACCGACCATGATGAGTAGACCGCATGAGATCACCTCCAGAAGGTCGTTTGATTCTTGCAGAAACAAGAATTTTAGTAGCAGATGCGAGCCTAAAATCCTTTGCCGGTCACCACGAAGCCAGCCCAGTAAAACGGATGGCGATATCGTTCGTTGCGCAGTAGTTTCAAGTCCGCTTCGCGTAACGCGCGCGCCGCGCTAAAACTGTCAGCCGGGTTTGCTATCTGGGCTTTGAGCTGGCGATGAAATTCCACCATCAGCTCCGTCGTGCTGGCAGAATCGACTTTCCACTGACTCAGGATGCTGGTCGGGCTACCGGCAATGAACAACGCCCACGACAACCCGATCATTCCTTCGCCCGTTCCCACTCGCCCGCGCGCCGTCTCGCAGGCCGACAGCACCACTAAGTCCGCCTGCAAATCCAGTTTCATGATCTCCCACGCTTCGAGCAATCCATCTTCATTGCGATCACCTTCAGTCTGAGCCAACTGCAGGAATGAATACATCGGGCTACTGTTGTTCAGGATTCCGTGTGTGGCAAGGTGTAGAATGCGATAACTTCCGGCTTCAGCCTTGACGTGTTCCTCATTTGCTGCAGCGCCAATGTAAACTCTGCTTTTCGCCGCGCCGTAAATCTGCTTGATTTCATTGACCTGCCGTTCCGCTTCGGGTAGCGACTCGAGCTTCTCGTCCATCAGCACCGGCTTGGCGCCCGAAATATTTTGTTTGCCGAGCGCCGGATTTCCGAAGGCCAACAGCGTTGAGGAGTTTGCTGTGCTCTTTTTTCCTTGGCGTAGCTTGTTCATTTCTCGCAACGCCGTTAGCGACGGTGCGTACGCGATCGCAGCGTCTTCAATCAGATAGCGGTTCGGACCGGTCTGCAAAGTCTGATAAGGCAGTTCCCAGAGCGCGCCGTCCGGCACGATGATCAGTGATGTGCGGCCCTGCAATTGTGCGGCGGCCGGTTTGAGCAATAGATCGTAAAGTTCGCTCGCCGGCTGGCGAAACCCCGGACTGCCGGTAGCCAGTGTCTCTCGGAACCGCGCCACACGATCTTCCAGTTCCTTTTGTTTGATCTCCAGCGGGTAGGCCTTCAATTCAGTCGTGGTCCCGTTTGCCGTAAGCGCGAAGAGGTAAGCCCTGTCGTAAGCAACCACATACTCCAGCAGCGCGCTCTTTGAATCAGGCAACAGCGCGCGCGCCTGTTCAGTCGTCAAAGCCTCTATTTCGCCTCGCTGCGTTTTCAGTTCAGGATGTGCAGCGTAAAGGCCGGTCTGAAATGCCTCGTAATCGAGCCGCACTTTTTGCAATTGCGCTTTGAGATCGTTGAGCCGAGCCGGATCAGGTTGCGCACGTTGATTCTCGCGTGCAATCTGCGTGTTGAGTGAAACGAGTTGATTATTGAAACCGCGTTCCTGGTCCTGCTCCGCCGCGGTCATGGCTTTGGTGATATCGATGCGGCCATTGCGTAGCACATCAAGCAGCACGCGCGCTTTGGCTCGTTCAGCGTAGCCGAGCGCCGCACCAAATTCGTTCTGCGTTACGAGCAATTCGATCAGAGCGTGGTAGGGATCAAGACGATCTTCAAAAAAGTGCTGCTGCTCCAGTTCACCGCCTACGACCTGGGCGCGCATTGTCTCGATCGTAGCGATGGCCCCTTCAAAGGCCTGGCGAGCAGGAGTGAATTGGTTTAGGGCACGATAAGAGCGGCCGGCTGTGTTCTGGGCGCGCCAGATCTCATGGGGATAATCGAACTGTTTCGCCAGAACCATGGCACGGCCCGCGAAATCCAACGCCTGAGAATAGTTTCCAGCTAAACTGCTGGCATATCCCATGTCATTCAGCGTGTCGCTATCGGAGGAATTGTCCCCCATCGGCTCGCTGATCGCCAGGCTCTGCTGAAAATATTTCAACGCCTGCGAGTAGTTGCCTTGCCTCGTCTCGACATTCCCAAGGTTGTGCAGCGAGCGTGCAATCCCTTCCTTGTCTCCGATCGTCTCCCTGATCCCCATGCTCTTTTGGTACTGCTCAAGCGCCCGCGCGTAGTTGCCTAGTGATTGATAGACACTTGCGATGTTGTCCCGCGTATAGTTGCTCTCGAACCTCTCCCCCAAAGCCTCGCTAATCACCAGGCTCCTCTGGTAATGCTCTAATGCCTGCGCATGGTTGTTCTGAGCAAAATAAACACACCCGATACCGCGCAGTGTACTGGCAATCCCAGCCTTGTCCCCAATCGACTCTCTCAGCGCCAGACTCTGCTGGTAATAATCCAAAGCCTTTGTGTAGTTGCCTAATCTGGAATAGGCATTTGCCGTGTTGCTCAGTATGGTGCTGAGCGAGGCTTTATCCCCTAAAGCTTCGGAATATATCCGGGCCTTCTCGTTATACTCCAACTCCTGAGTGTAATTGCCCTGGCTGCCATGGATAGCCCCGATGTTGGTCAGCATGCGTGCAATTCCGGGCTTGTCACCTGCTGCTTCGTTCAACGCCAGACACTTCTGGTAAATTTCGAGCGCGCGGGTGTAGTTGCCTTGCCTGAAATAAACAGCTCCGAGGTTGCCCAGCGTGCCTCGCACCCAATCCTGGTCTCCTGAAGTCTCACTCAGTGCCAGACTCTTCTGGTAATACTCCAGTGCCTGCGTGAAATTGCCTTGGTACAAGTGAGCTGTCCCAATGTTGCTGAGCGTGCGTGCAATCTCTTCCTTATTCCCTATCGCCTCGTTGATCGCGAGACTCTGCCGGAGCTGCTCCAGCGCCTGCGCGTAGTTGCCTCGGTAGATATGGATAATCCCGATGCCGCGCATCGCATTGGCGATTCCGGCCTTGTCCCCCAGGCCCTCGCTCAGCTTTAGGCCTTTCTGGAAATACTCCAACGCCTGCGGGTATTTACTTTGCAAAGAATAAACATACCCGGTGTTAGTCAGCGTGGCTGCAATCCCAACCTGGTCACCAATTTGTTCTGCAATCTTCTGTGCGATTGAAAACCGGGCGAGCGCCTCCGGATAATTGCCTTGCAAACGCTTACTGTTGCCCTGCCGGATCATCTCTCGAACCAATCTTTCAGTTACCAGATCCTTCTCCGCTGCCAGGAGCGCTGATCGCTCAGCCTCAGTTTTGAGCAATGCCAGCGCACCGGCGAGATGTTCCTCTGCCGGCGCCGCGGTGGGCCGCGTTCGAGATTTGTCTTGAGCCAGCACGGAAGACAACAAAAGGCACGCTACGATGACGCTACCTAATCGACCACGATGAATAGATCTCATGAAATCACTCCAGAAAAGATCATTTGGTTCCTGCAGAATAGAATTTTAGTAAAAGCCTCAAAAGTGTGAATCGCCTTGTCGGGTAATCCTGCAATAACTCCTTTGAGTAATGTTCCGCTCGCACTATCTAGGGTTTCGAGAAAAAACCGATAGGGGCAAAATCCCGCAACATCGAGACGCATTTGATTATCAGGTGACCCATGAAGTCTGGAATAAAAATCATTAAGCGCAGCCGCACCGATGAATTGCAACACGCGCCGCTTCGTCAGGATGAGATGACTGGGCGACAGAGCGAGCGCGAAATTGCCGGCACGGTGAAGAATTGGATCGCCGAGTGGGCGCAACAAAGACGAGCTGACGAACGCATCACACGCACGCGATTTTTTGCAGCAGCTCATTCATGACTGTCCGATCGACACGGGCGCGACGAGATGAGTTATGTTGACGATACTCAAGAACGCTTTGTCAAAACGTAAAATCCTAATCTCGGCGATGGTTGTCGTCGTCGGACTGATCATTGTGGCCCTGTTCGCTGCAGTCCGCTCAAACAAACCGGCGCAGGCCGCGACACGGCCCATCGACGTTGAGGTCGTGCAGGTCAAACAGGAAGACGTGCCGGTTTATAGCGAGTGGATAGGAACAACTGAGGGGCTGGTCAACGCCGACATCAAGGCCCAGGTTACCGGCTATTTACTGCGGCAGGACTACAAAGAAGGTTCCTTCGTGAAGAAGGGCCAACTCCTGTTTGAAATCGATCCGCGTCCATTTCAAGCAGCGCTGGATCAAGCCAACGGTCAAGTGGCGCAGTTTGAAGGTCAACTGGAGCAGGCAAAGTCTCAGGTGGTCCAGGCAGAGGCGCAAGTCGCGCAGGCGAATAGTCAACTGCTGCAAGCTCAGGCTCAACTGGCCCAGGCGCAGGCCAACCAGGTTAAGGCCCAGCTCGATGTGAACAAATACGCGCCGCTGGCCGAACAAAAAGCGGTGACGCAACAGGACTACGACAATGCAGTGCAAGCCAACGTCGTCGCGAAGGCGGCGGTCGAAGCTGCCAAAGCCGGAGTGGAAGCAGCCCGCGCACAACTTCGTGCGGCGACTGCTCAGATTGGAACTGCGAAAGCAGCGACGCAGACGGCCAGGGGCCAAATTGAAAATGCCCAGGCAGCAGTTCGGACCGCGCAACTCAATCTGGGCTTCACTCGCATCATCTCGCCGATTGACGGAATCGCAGGACTGGCCCAGGCGCAAGTCGGAGATCTCGTACAGCCTAATAACCCCAACGAATTAAGAATTCGTGTGGCGCGGCGAGGTGATGCAAGCTGCGCTACACGCAATGAGCCGCCACACAATTCGGTGTTGAACTAAGCCGGATTAGGGGAACTTGGAATTTGAATAAACAACTGAGCCGAGCGAGATGTAGGGGAAAGTGAGGTGCGTAGAAGAAAAAGCGTGGTGAGACGAGTGAGGCAAAGCCTGAGGTAGGAGAAGCCAGCCCGTGAGGCTGGTTTTTTTGTGAGAGTAAACAGAGTACAGCGACGGCGAGCGAAGCTCATCAGTGACTGAGAAGAGAAAGATGACCCTTGGCAATGGCGGAGCTTCATGGCGCGCGACCTCTGGGAGCAAGTGATGAAAGTAGGGTGAGGGGGCCGCCGCAGTGAGGACAACTGAGCAGTGCCGCGGGGGCAGTGGCTTTTAGCTCCTCAGGCTTTAGTTTGCCGGAGCTCGAGGAAAGCAGTTGCCTGGCAAGCGCCAGCCGTTGTCGGTAAGCGGGCGAGAGCAAGCCGTAGTAGCGCACTTTGACGAAGCGGTCCGGCAGGACGTGTTGCAGGAAGCGACGAATGAACTCTCGCGCCGTCACGGTTGCGAATCTGGTTTGCTTGGTAGCTGAGTCTTTGTACTTGAACGTGACGTGGCCGTTTTCAAGTTTGGTAAGGCGAGCGTTCGAGATGGCCACGCGGAAGATATAAGGGGCGAGATACTTGAAAGCAGTCAGGCCGCTGTCGATCGGTTGGGAATGAATCACCCAGGATCGCTGCCAAACTGACGCTGGGACTTGCGGGAACAAATCAGTCTGACGCAACTGCTCGCGAAACTTGGCCCGGAAGATCAGAGAGAGGGCTTTGACTGGGACGAGGAAATCTTTGCGTGAAGGTAACCAGCGGTGATCAGGAGTCAAGCCTCCGCCGGTGACAATGAAGTGGACGTGTGGGTGATAGAGGAGCGCGCGCGTCCAGGTGTGCAGTACGCCCACTATGCCGATGAGGCCGCCACAGAAGCGTGGGTCCTGGGACAGTTGGAGCAAAGCCTGAGAGGCAGCGCGAAACAGTAGGTTGTAGATCATTCTTTGGTTACTGCGAGCCAGGCTGCGTAACTGCGCTGGGAGGGTGAAAGTGACGAGGAAGTGATGAGTAGGGAGCAGTAAACTCTGTTGCGCCTGCAACCAGGTAGTAGCCTGTTCATTGCCGCACTTAGGACAATGGCGGTTCTTGCAGGAATGATAACTGTAGCGGTGCTGCTGGCACTGCTGACAGAAATAGAGCTGACCGCCGCGGGCGGCGGTGCGGCATTGTTCGATGTCCTGCATGACCCGTCGGTGCGAAGGCAGCAGGCGGGAGCCAAACTTCTCTCGATACTGAGGACCATGCAGCCGCAAGATCTCGGCCACTTCGACCATCGGCCACTCACAAATCGTTCATCAGTTGGTCGATGGCCTGAGTGCCAAGTTGTGCGGCCTTGACAGTCAGATGAGTGTAGACGCTGGTAGTGGCGGGCGAGTGGTGGCCCAGCCATTCCTGAATCAGGCGCAGGTTAACGCCAGCTTCCAGCAGATGCGTGGCCCAACTATGACGCAAGCTATGCACGGAAGCGCGCTTGTTCAGCCGACTTTGTTTGAGCGCGGCGCGAAAGGCGCCTTGGACGCTGCTGATGGACATTGGTTCGGTGGCCTTGGTCAGGTCGAGATGGTGACGACGGCCTTCGGCGGGAAACAGCAGCCTGGGATGGCGATGCGTGCGCCAGTATTGGCGCAGCAAGGCGAGGGTGCGTTTGGGTAGCGGCACGTAGCGATCTTTAGCGCCTTTGCCATGGCGCACATGAATCATCATGCGGGCACTGTCGATATCGGCGACTTGCAGATGTGTACCTTCCTGGAGGCGCAGGCCACAGGAGTAGATGGTGGCGAGGCAAACTTGATAGCGCGGCAATCTGATCTGGGTCAGGAGCTGGCGCACTTCGGCAAGGCTGAGGATGACGGGCAGTTTCTTTTCTCGGGCCGGGCGTACGATATTGAAGGTGGTCCACTCTTGCTGCAGCGTTTGCTCAAAGAAGAACTTGAGCCCACAGATGGCCACGGTCATGGTGTTGCGGGAGTAATGTTTGACATTCTTGAGGAAGAGAAAGTACTGGCGCAGTTCTTCCTCGCTGATCAGCTCCGGTGACTTGTGATAATGTTCGGCCAGTTGCCGCACTGCCCCGACGTAAGCTTCCTGCGTGCGCTCGGACAGGCCGCGCAACTGTAGACACTCGATCATTCTCTTTCGCAGTTCCGTCATGGTGACACCTCCGATTAAGTTGAAATTGAACAGCCTCTTTCCTGGACAGAAAGTAGTTGGGCTGTTTAGTCAACTGTAATTGGAAAGCTCGTGAGGGAGAATGATCGAGTTATTCAGTGATGTGAAAGAGGAAGGTTCTATCTGCGCGTAGCGCTTAGTTCAACAGCCCGTTGCTGACAACCATCTCGACCGTCGATCCAATCAAGGTCTACTTCACTATCAGCGAACAGGAATATCTCGCGTTTACAAAGCGGAATCTGATTGAAGCGCGGCGCGGCGCGAGTGTGGTGCAGCTGGAGCTCCAATTGATCCTCGCCGACGGCAGCACTTATCCGGAAAGTGGAAGCTTTTATTTTGCCGACCGGCAGGTCGATCAGAAAACCGGATCGATTCGAATAGCTGGGATATTTCTCAACCCCGGAAATGTCTTGCGGCCTGGGCAGTACGGTCGCGTGCGCGCCGTGACCGCAACGAAGAACGATGCTTTGTTAGTGCCGCAGCGCGCCGTTACGCAGTTGCAGGGTGGATACCAGGTGGCGGTGGTTGGGGCTGATAACAAAGTCGAGACGCGTGCGATCAAAGTAGGAGAGCAGAGTGGCTCGATGTGGATCGTCGAAGAGGGATTGAAACCTGGAGAGACGGTGGTCGTCGAGGGTATTCAACGAGTCAGACCCGGCGCGATCGTCAACCCAAAGCCTGCCGCAAAGGTGAAGGAATGATCTCGAGACTGTTCATTAACCGGCCGGTAGTAGCGATGGTGATCGCTATCGTGACGGTTATCGGCGGATTAGTCGCGATGTCCGGACTGCCTGTAGCCCAGTTCCCGGACATCGTACCGCCGCAGATCATCGTCAACACAACGTATACCGGAGCCGATGCGGTGACGATCGAGCAATCCGTAGCCACGCCGCTCGAGCAACAGATGAGCGGCGTCGATGATCTGCTCTACATGCAATCCACCAACGCCAACGACGGCACCATGACCCTCACCGTTACTTTCGACGTCGACACCAGTCCAAATATCGATCAGGTCAACGTTCAAAATCGCCTGGCCCAGGCGCAGCCTAATCTTCCTGCTGACGTCAATCAGTTTGGTTTGAACCTGCGCAAGTCAACCGGCATACCGACGTTGGCTTTTGCGCTCTACTCACCCCAGCAAACACACGACTCACTCTTCCTCGCGAACTACGCAAACATCAACATCAACGACGCTTTGTATCGCGTTCCCGGTGTTGGTGAGGTGCGTTTGTTCGGCGTCAGCGATTACGCGATGCGCATCTGGGTAAAGCCCGATCTGCTCGCGAAGCTCGGCATCACTGTTCCCGATCTCGTGCGCGCCGTCCAGCAACAGAGCACCGTTAATCCTGCCGGTCAGGTTAGTGCCGAGCCTGCGCCACAGGGAAAAGAAACAACCTACACAGTGCGTGCGCAGGGACGACTGCAGACTCCTGAAGAGTTTGGTCAGATTGTTGTGCGCTCAACTCCTGACGGATCTGTTGTGAGACTGAAGGATGTGTCGCGGATCGAGCTCGGCGCGCAGAATTATCAGCAGCGCGCACGCTTTGGTGGAAAGCCGGCCGCGATTGTCGCCGTATTCCAGGCGCCTGGATCGAATGCCCTCGCAGTTGCCGACGGCGTTAAGAAGACGATGGAAGAAATGAAGCAGCGCTTTCCATCGGACCTTGACTATGCGATTGGACTCGATACGACTCGCTCCGTTACTGAAGGCATACATGAAATCGTGGAGACGCTATTGATCGCAATCGTCCTCGTGATCCTAGTAGTGTTCATCTTTCTTCAGAACTGGCGCGCCACCTTGATTCCGATGATTGCGGTGCCCGTTTCACTGATCGGCACGTTTGCAGTCTTTCCGTTGCTGGAATTTTCGATCAACACGCTTTCACTTTTCGCTTTAGTGTTGGCGATCGGTTTGGTAGTGGATGATGCGATCGTGGTGGTTGAGGCAGTCGAGCATCACATCGAATTAGGAAAGAGTCCGCGTGAAGCAACGCTCAAGGCGATGGAAGAAGTTTCGGGGCCGGTGATCAGCATCGCGCTGATTCTCGCGTCTGTGTTTATTCCGGTTGCATTGGTAAGCGGAATCCAGGGCCGTTTGAACAAACAGTTTGCGGTGACCATCGCAGTTTCTGTCGTCATTTCAGCATTCAACGCGCTGACGTTATCGCCGGCGCTGGCAGCGCTGATGTTGCGTCCGCGTCGAGAAGCGCGTGGGCCATTCGCTAAATTTTTCGGCGCCTTTAATCGCTGGTTCGAAAGAGCAACGCACGGATATATCGCTCTGAGCCGTGGCCTGATCCGTAAAGCCGTTATCGGCGTGTTGATTCTCGGCGGCTTTGCGTTAGTCGATGGCGTATTCGGTAAACGCCTGCCGAGTAGTTTTCTTCCTGAAGAAGATTACGGCTACCTCTTCCTGAATATTCAGCTTCCGCCGGCTGCTTCACTCGAGCGAACCGAACAGGTCTCGCAGAAGGTCCAAACGATTCTCCAGCAAACAGAAGGAGTGCAGTACACAACGGCTATCAACGGCTTCAGTTTATTGAATCGAGTTTCGGCCAGCTACAACGGATTCTTCTTTGTCTCTTTACAGCCGTGGAGCGAGCGTAAACAAACTGCGCAGCAGATCGTGAAGAGCGTCAATGCCAGACTTGCCAATGAAGTGCCGGAAGCGATCACGTTTCTTTTCAGTCCGCCGGCAATTCCGGGTCTGGGGAATTCAGGTGGATTCTCTTTATGGTTGCAGGATCGCAGTGGCGGATCGGTCGAGTTCCTCGATCAGAACGTGCAAAAATTTCTCGCGGCTGCTCGGCAGCGACCGGAGCTCGCCGGTGTTGGGTCACAGTTCTCGGCGACTGCGCCGCAGATCTTTGCCGACGTCGATCGAGACAAGGTGCTCAAACAGGGAGTTGATGTTCGAGACGTTTACCAGACGCTGCAAGCCTATTTAGGTGGACTGTTCCTGAATCAGTTCAATCGATTCGGACGACAGTGGCGAGTCTTTCTCCAGGCGGAAGGAGAGGAGCGGCTCAGCGAGCGCGACATCAGTCAATACTACGTGCGCAACAACGACGGCAACATGGTGCCGCTTTCGTCGCTGCTGACCACGCGAAGAATTCTCGGCCCCGAATACACGAACCGTTTCAATCTCTATCGCGCGGCGCAGATCATCGGATCGGCCGCTCCGGGCTACAGCTCGGGACAAGCGATAGCTGCTCTCGAGGAGGTGGCAAAACAAACTCTGCCGCCGGAGATGGGTTACGACTGGAGTGACCTTTCTTATCAGGAGCAGAAGGCATCAGGGAACACGACGAGTACGTTCGGTTTGTCGCTTGTGTTTGTGTTTCTCATTCTCGCTGCTTTGTACGAGAGTTGGTCGCTTCCGTTTTCGGTGCTGCTCACGGTGCCGGTTGCGATCTTTGGCGCGTTCCTTGGTCTTTGGCTGCGTGGTTACGACCTCGATGTCTACGCTCAAATCGGATTAATTGTTTTGATTGGCCTGGCGGCGAAGAACGCGATTCTGATCGTTGAGTTTGCCAAGGCTGAGTTGGAAAAGGGGCGTGATCTGATCGACGCGGCGCTCGAAGGCGCGCGTTTGCGCTTGCGTCCGATTCTAATGACTTCATTTGCATTCATCTTCGGCTCGGCGCCGCTGTGGATTGCGTCCGGTGCAGGCGCGTCGGCGCGGCGCATTCTCGGCACGGTGGTAATCGTCGGAATGTTAGCCGCCACCTCGATCGCAATCTTCCTCATTCCCGTGACGTTCTATCTCGTTGAGAAATTCACGATGCGATTTAGCAGGAAACATGCGGCAGCACCTGAGCCGGCGACGGGGGACTGAGCCATTGAACGATTTCTCGCGCAAAGGCGCAAAGGCGCAAAGAAAACCTTTTAGAAACGCGGCAGCGCTTTGCGCCTTTGCGGCTTTGCGCGAAAAATTTTCTCGTTATGCGGTACTTGCAGTTGCAGTCGTCGTGATCAGTTTGTCGACTGGCAGTGTCGCTGGTCAGAAGATCCCGGACGCCTTTCGCGGCGCCGACGCTACAGATCAAACATCGATCGGGGATTTGAAGTGGTTTGAGATCTTCAAAGACGAGGAATTGCAGAAGCTCGTACGCACCGCGCTGGTCAACAATTACGACGTGCGAGTGGCGGTGGCGCGAATCAATGCCGCGCGCGCCAATGTTGGTCTGGCTCGATCCGAACAATTCCCACAGTTTGAAGGCAGCGCCGATCTAACAACGACGCGCGCCTCGCGGAACGGTCAACTTGGTGCTTTCGGTGGCGGAAGAGGACGCAGCTTCGGCAACGTCTTTCTGAATCTCCTGACCTTTGAGCTGGACGTCTGGGGACGACTACGACAACAAACGAAAGCGGCGCGTGCGGAGCTCCGGGCTTCAGAAGAAGATCGCAAGACTGTTCTGACGATCGTAGTTGGCGACATTGCGGGCGGATACTTCAGTTTGCTCGAGCTCGACAGTGAATTGGATCTGGCTAAACGCACCTTAGCGACAAGAGAAGAATCTTTGCGCCTCATCAGGGCACGCCAGCAGGGTGGATTGGCAACGGCATTGGACGTCCGCCAGGCTGAAGAGTTGGTTTACCAGGCATCGCAGACGATTCCGGATACCGAACGTTTGATCGAACAGACAGAGAACCAACTGAGCTTCATCACTGGAAATAATCCTGGACCAATCACCCGCGGCCGGCCGTTGGGCCGGCAGGAAACACTTCCGCTTGTCCCTGCCGGTCTTTCGTCATCCTTGCTTGAGCGCCGGCCCGACATTCGCGCCGCCGAGCAGAATCTCGTGGCCCAACGCGCCCTTGTCTCGGTTGCAAAGAAAGCTTTCTTCCCAACCATCAGTTTGACGGGGCTATTCGGATTTCAGAGCGATCAACTGTCGAACTTGTTTGGTGGAGCGAGTCGGGCCTGGACGTTCGTGCCGCAAGTGACTCAGCCCATCTTTACCGGCGGACGACTGAAATCGGATGTGAAATTTGCAAGAGCGCAAGAGGAGCTCGCAGTTGTTCAGTATCAGCAAACGATTCAAAACGCATTTAAGGAAGTATCGGATGCTCTTATTCAATATCGGAAGGTAAGAGAGATACGAACTCAACAGGAGTTGCTGGTTGCAACCCTGCGAGACAGATCGCGACTGGCATATCTCAGATATGAAGGTGGTGTAGACACTCTTCTGAACGCTCTCGACTCCGATCGCGAGTTATTCGATTCTGAGCTTAACTTAACAAAGACCAAACGTGACGAACTGTTGTCGTTAGTGCAGCTCTACAGAGCGCTGGGCGGCGGATGGCAATAAGCCCGCTACTCTTGATGCGCGTCGGGTACGCTTTCTTGAAACTCGCCGCGTACTCATCAGCTCGATTGTAATCAGCCCCAGGGGGACCAGAAAGAAAATTGAGCCTGCGACCCACATCATCGCGCCTGCAGCCGCCTGATCTGCAAGCGGTGTGAGATCAGTGATGCGCGGTATTATCGCGTAAGTCGGATAGACCACGCGCTCATAGAAGATGAGAAAAGCTGAGAGTGCGGTGTTTTGAAAATCTGCCAGGACGAGGTAAGGGAGGATCATCCAGCGCGGTGTGCGAGTGACCCAGGGGTAAGGTTGAATGATGGGCCACCAGAAGAGTAGCGCAGTACTCAGAAATGAGACGTGTTCCACCTCGTGCCAAAGGGTAGATCGCAGCGCGAGTTCATAAAAAGCCGGCACATGCCAGGTGAGGGTCGCAGAAATGAATACTGACCAGCAGAAGACCGGGTGCGAGATGAAATGGGCAACGTTGCGCAAGGTCGAAAACGACAACAACGGTCCGACTCCCTTAATTGCGATATAACGAGGAAGTCCGGACAAAAGTGGCAAGTATGGCGCGCCACAGAGAATCAGTGGAGGTGCGACCATCATCAACAGCAGGTGTTGGACCATGTGGACGGTTAAAAGCCATCCGGCAAATGCGTGAATCGGTGAGCAGAATGCACAGACAAGTGTGATCAGTCCCGCAAAGAAGGCGATGACCTGAGCGAAGCCAAAGTGATCCGGTACACGTCGATGTAGCTGCAACCAGCCGCGTAAGTAGATAATCGCGCAGAGCGCTATTGGAACAACTACCCCGGGGCTGAATTCCCACGAACGAAGAACCACATCTGTCATTGTCATCGATTCATCCTGTCGAGGATCATGAAGAGGTAGAGCAGCGGCAGATAGATCACCGACGCGTGAAGAAGACGCTTAGCCGCGAGCTTCGAGCGAGTCAGAGAGGCCTGATAAGCGAAGTGGTAAAAGGAAACACCGAGAATGATTGCTGACGCCAAATAGAGCGTGCCGGTGTGCGCGATCAAAGTCCACGACAGCGTGGCGACAATTAATAGCTGCGTGAAAATCAATATGAGTCGAAATGTGGTCCGTTCATCATTTTCATCCAGCGACGGGAGCATGAGCATTCCAGCGCGCGCGTAATCTTCGCGGTAGAGCCAGCCAATCGCATAGAAGTGTGGAAACTGCCAGAGGAAAAGAATGGCGAAGAGAGCCCATGCTTCGAGGCTGAGACTGTTTGTCGTCGCGGACCACCCCATCAATACCGGCGTGGCGCCGGGGAACGCGCCGAGGAATGTGCAGAGTTGTGTCCTGGTCTTCAACGGCGTGTAGATGAACAGATAGGAGGTCAGCGTCAAAAGACCGAGCAGAGCAGTCAACGCGTTGAGAAATACAAATATGTAGAGCATTCCGGAGAATGAGAGCGCGACTCCGAAGACGAGTGCCTGGCGCGGTGTTAGCTCTCCAGCCGGCAAAGGACGTCTCGCTGTGCGTCGCATTCTGCTATCAACATCACGCTCTAAATATTGATTAAGTGCGGCGACACCTGCCGCGAGCAAGCCGGTTCCTAAAACGCTGTGGATCAGGACGATTCGCAACGAACCAGTTGCTATCAACGATCCAACTCCAGCCGAGATCATTACCATCATCGTGATCTCCGGCTTAGCAAGCGTGATGAAGGATCGGGTCAGTACCGTAACGCGGTAGCGTCGGGTCGGACCTGCGCATTCGGGATTCTCAAGGTACTGAGGCGAGATGCGACCCGACGCTACCGCGTTACGGTACTGACCCGATCCAACAGTCGTTAAGATTTCGTTGCTCGTACTCATAACAAGATCACTTCTGGGCCAGTGTCGCGTTGCGCGCGGGCGCTTCTGACGGTTTGTGTAGCGTCTGCATGAAAGAAACCAGTGCTGCCACCTCCGCAGGACTCAGGTTTTTCCCGTAGGCCGGCATGTTCCCACTACCCTGAATCACTTGCCGCACGAGCTGGTCTCCTGTGAGTCGCGTCGCCACGCTGTCGAGCGCTGGTCCACGCAGGCCACCTGCGCCGCCTATGCTGTGACAGTTGATACATTGTTTGGAGTGGAAGACGACTGCCCCCTGTCTTTCGAGTGGAGCGCGTCCCTCGAGATAGTTTGCCGGAAGCGTTGCGCTGGTCCAGGCGTCCATCTTGGGTGACCACGGCGCAAACGTGCCGAGATAGTTGAATGACGCAAGCACTGCGAAAATTGCAAGCACACTTAGCACGGCAACGGGTCGCCGGCGCGGACTCTTCTCACCTGTGTTGGAGATAAAAGGCACCGCAAAAAGAATAATTATGACGATGAACGGCACCGTTAGAATAAGTACGGTCTCGAGGTAATCCGGCATCAGTGACAACACCGCGTAAAGCCAAAGGAAGAAGTAATCAGGCTTGGGCGCGGTGTTAATCTGGCCGGGATCGGGCACGCCGTGCGGACCCGCCGGACCGAAGTAGGCTGCACAGAAGACGATACCCATCAGCACAAGCCCGCTGAAAACCAGGTCCTTACTGATCGCTTTTGGAAAGAAAGGCACGCCCTCTTTTTTCAACGCCGCTTCGTAGTCCTCTACATATGTCTCTTTCACGACTGGCTTGCCGGGAACCGGATACTCATTGATTCCTTTCGTGAGCACTAATCTCAGGTGGAGGCTCACAATCGCGAGGATCGTGCCGGGGATGACGAAGACGTGCAGTGTAAAGAAGCGCGACAATGTTTCGCCGGCGATGATCGGACCGCCAAGCATCATGTGAACAATGGCTGGTCCAAGCAGCGGCACGCGCCCGGCCATCGCTGCTCCGATCCCGAGACCCCAATACGCATCCTGGTCGAAACGGAGAACCTGTCCGGTAAATGCCATCCCGAGTGTGCACAGCAGGAGCACGACACCGGACATCCAGGTCAGCTCGCGTGGGTATTTGAAGGCGCCGAAAAGAAAGACCTGTGCGAGGTGCAGAAGCATAATCGCGACCATGAAATTCGATCCCCAGTTATGCATCGCGCGGAGAAACCAACCCAATGTCTGTTGATAGTTCAAGTATTCAAGACTGGTGTAAGCCTGGCCGGCCGATGGTACATAGACCAGTGCGAGGCAGATGCCGGTGACGATCTGGACCATGAAACAGAGGAGCGTTCCACTGCCGAACACATAGAACCAACTGGAAGAGCTCCGCGGTACAGTGTGGCCCGCCGTTGCCGCGAAGATCTTGCTGATGTAGAGACGCTCATCAATCCAGAGCGCGACATTTCTGAGTCTTTCAATCATATCCATCACCTATAGGACCTATTCGACCTATACGACCTATAACTTCCTCTCAAACAGGCTGGGACAGCGTCGGGAGCTGACCTCCTTCGATCCACAATTGACCGTTCTCGATTTTGTATTTGTATTCGTAAAGCCCGCGTGGCGGCGGTCCCGATGCGTGTGAACCATCTTCATAGAACGCACCGCCATGACACGGACACATGAAGAGATGTGATTCCTGGAACCAGCGCACCGGACAACCGAGGTGCGTGCAGTTGATGGCGAAGATTTGAAACTTCTCTCCCTCCATCCGTCTTACCCAACATGGGATATCGCTTGTCTGTCCGTCCCAGGGCCGTGTATAGGGATTCTGGTATTTCGCCAGGCGCGTCTGGTTCTCCGGAAAACTGGTAATCGGGCCAAGCGTAACCCACGACTTGAATGCTCCACTTGTGCGAAAGCTCGAGAATAGATAGCCGAGCACCGGCACACCGACGAGCACGCCGGCAACACCGTTCAGAAGGAAGCCGAGCTTTAGTAAGAAAGCGCGTCTTGGTAGCTGTTTATGCAGCACTCCCGGAGTTTCCTTTACCTGCGTATCAAGCTCTCTCACTGCCATTGTTTTTCTGCCTCCATCAATTTTTTCGGTGCTCTACGAGCCAGGCAACGATCGCGTCGATCTCTTGCGGTGACATCGGGTGGCCGGGGAGATTCGAACGCCAATCAGGTTTTCCTAAATCAGAGCGTCCGACCACGACCGTTGTACGCAATCCTTGATCGCTCACCAGATTCAGGAAGTTGGGATCGACGATTGAACCGGCAGAGCCGCCCGCGCCATTTTGGCCATGACAGCTCGCACAGTAAGTTTGATAAGCATGCGCGCCGCTTGCAGTGTCAACAGAAGCTGACGCGCTGTATGCGGGAAACTGTACGCCTGTGAAATCGTTCGGCTTGGACCACGTTGCTCGCATCCCGGAAACTAGCAACTCGATCTGCTGATCTGTGAGCACGCCGCCAGCCTTTTGGGAGAATGCCGGCATGTTCGTGCCAGGCTGACCCTGCGAAACGACTTGCCTGAGCGCGTCATCAGGAACGAACGACAGGTAGAGCGGATCGTTAAGCGGACGGGCGGCGCCCAGCTTACCGCCAGTGCCATGGCAGCCTGCGCAGTTCGATGTGTAGAGCTCGTTGAAATCGGATACGTCTTCCGGCGCGCGCCATCTTTCAGCTTCCGTTGGCTTACCTGGTAGCCGCACATTGCAACCTGTCAATAATGAGAGAACGACGATGCTCGCTATCAAAGAAAATATTTCTCGCGCAAAGGCGCAAAGGTGCAAAGAGAGCATTACTCCTCCTCCTCGCTCGGCATTAAACCGGGCGCCTCTATTCCAGCCCGTACAGGCAGTGGTCCAGGTTGCGCAGTCTCGACCATCTTTGAATGGGCCACGATATAGCCGGTGATCAGGCCAAACGCTATTTGCGAGGCGATGAACCAGAACCAGTCGATCCTCGAGTTGAGCGCCGGGTTAATTAGTTCCAGTGTTGACGCGATCAAAGCCGTCCACAGAACAGGCGCCAGGAAACTTCCCCAGAAAGCGGTGAAGCGGGACGGCATCATCGGCAGTATCGCCGCGTACAGTAAGCCCACGAGCGATGAGATGATGCCGTGAACGATGAGCGCCACGATGAAGCCCATCGAGTTAAAAGTCTTTAACGTCGCTGGTCCAGCCTCGGCTAGAGACGGTAGCGCAGCCGCAGCCAACAGATTGATCGGATACCAGATGCTTTTGTAAGCGATCACTCCGTAAAGGCAGGCGATGATGGCCATGCCGATGCCGCCGAAAGTGCCCGCTATCAATCCAGCGGAGTAAGGATGAACTTTGACAGGTATATAGACGCGGTGGCTCTCAATCCCGGGTAGCAAGTGGTCCACCTTCCGTGTTGAAGGGGTGATTGGCGCCACCGTGCGGCGCACCTGAATCATCTCCTCCTGCGATACCGGAAACACATTGCGAAACCAACCAACGGCGCCACGCAATAGAACAGCAAGCCCAACAAAGCTAACGCCCAAACTGGTCACCAGGCCGGCGAAGATCAGAGTGAGACCGAAAGCGGTAACAAGCGGCCACATCGTAGGCGCCGGCACCTCGATCATGTCCTCTGATTTGTGCGCTCCGTTGTTTTGAGACATCTTTCTCAATACTCCTTAGTCCATCAACGGCCGATGACATAGACAACAGTAAAGACGACGACCCATACGGCGTCGACGAAGTGCCAGTACCAGGAAACCATTTCTATCCGCTCGTGTCGCTTCGGCGTCACGAGGCCGCGAAGACTAAAAACGAGGACCAGCGTCAGCAGGCATAACCCGACGATCACGTGACTGGCGTGCAGCCCTACCAGCGAGTAGAAAGTTGTACCGAACAGGTTGGTGCTGATGGTCAGATGATGAACCGTGATGAGCCTGTGCCACTCGAGCGCCGTCGCGCCAATGAAGATGGCTGCAAGCAGGATCGTGATCGACCACCAGAGCTGAAAGCGACCTCGGCTCTCTCGGCGCAATGCACGCTCCGCGAGCATGATCGTCACGCTGCTACCGAGCAGGCAGATCGTGGGAATGATCGGCGTCTCCAACACTTCGCGCGGAGTCGGACCCGTCAAACTCTTGCCGATATAAAAGACATAGGCCGCGACGACAATCGAGAAGAGAGTAGTCTCAGTCAGGATCAGACAGACGAGCGCTACCTTCCGGCTCGACGGTAAACTCCAGTCGCCAGGTTCATAGGCCAGGGGCAAAGATGCATCGTTAATCATCGATTATTTCTCCTACGGGGTGCCTTCGAACCAGCACTCGCTGTCGTCGTTTCGCTTTCAGGTGGTGGCCCACTGGTACTGGTCGCGGCGGCGACGCAGCCAGACGCGCCGCTTGACCTGGAAGCAGATGGTTCCTTTGGCTAACCGTTGGCTGCCACCGCCCACGCTGCATCACCCTTATCCTTTGCGACGACTTGGCGTCATCACCTAAGGCAGGAGCCGGATGCGTTAGTAGCGCTCGTCCGGATCTGTGGAGGGGGTGATTAGTAATAGTCATTCCTACTCCGACTGCCTCACTCGTACTTCCAGTCCGGGTCTTCCGGATGTTTCAGGTCCCAAAGCGGACGACGGCTGCGCACGGTTGGCATCGTCGCGAAGTTGTAATCAGGGGGCGGGGAAGTCGTGGACCATTCGAGCGTCCACGCGTCCCACGGATCATTGCCGGCCAGTTCACCCTTCCTGGCGGAGCGGACAATGTTGATGGCAAGCACGAGAATGGCAGTCGCCTGGCAGAGCGCTCCCACGGTAGCGATGAGATTAAGCGTGTCCCAGCCGCGCCCAGCGTCGTAAGTGAAGATGCGTCGCGGCATGCCGAGGAACCCGGCGAAGTGCAACGTATCGAACGTCAAATGGAAACCGATGACGAATAGCCAGAAGTGCAGGAGTCCGAGGCGGCGATCGAGCAAACGGCCCACGGCTTTCGGGTACCAGTAGTAAAAGCCGGCGAAAATGCCGAAGAGAAATGCACCGACGAGCGTGTAGTGAAAGTGCGCGACGACGAAGTAGGAGTCCGTCAGTTGCCAGTTGAAGGGAACTACTGCCAGCATCACGCCGGTCAAGCCCGCAATCAAAAACTGAAAGAGAAAACCGATGCAGAAAAGCATTGGCAGGTCGAAGCGAATCTTGCCGCCGTACATTGTGCCGAGCCAGTTGAAAATCTTGATCCCTGTCGGTATAGCGACCAGAAAGGTAGAAATAGCAAAGAAGGTGTTGCCGACTGAAGTCATCCCGACTGAGAACATGTGATGCGCCCAAACGCTCACGCTGATAAGGCCGATCATCGCGGTCGCCCCTACCATGATGGGGTATCCGAAGATGGGCTTGCGCGAGAAGACCGGAATGATTTCCGAGAGGCAGGCGAACGCCGGGATCATCAGGATGTAGACCTCGGGATGTCCGAAGATCCAAAAGAAGTGTTGCCAGATCACTGCGGAGCCACCGGCTTGCGTGTCGAAGAAATGCCCGCCCAGGTAACGATCGATCAGCAGCATGATCTGCGCGCCCGAAAGTCCAGGCAGCGCCAGCAGGATCATGAAGTTCGTTACGAGCATCAGCCAGGCAAGCAGTGGCAGGCGCATTAACGTCATACCCCGACAGCGCAGCGAGATGACGGTGGCGATTACGTTGATGGCTGAAGCTGTGCTGCCAACGCTCGTGAGCAGCAGGCTTAGAATCCAGTAGTCAGTGCTGGCGCCCCGAGAGAAGGCGCGCGCGGTAAGCGGGGCATAAGCGAACCATCCGACGTCGGGCGCCGAGCCGTGACCTGCGAGACCTGGTGCGCCGAGATAACTGAAATAGAGAAGCAGGCCGCCGAAGAGAAACATCCAGTAGCCGAAAGCGTTCAGGCGCGGGAACGCCATGTCGCGCGTTCCGATCATCAGCGGCACGAGATAGTTGCCGAGTCCCGCGATGATCGGCATTCCCACCAGAAAGACCATGGACGTGCCGTGCATGGTGAAGAAGCGGTTGAACACATCGGGTTCAAGCAAGGTGTTATCAGGGATGATAAGCTGCAAGCGAATCGCGACGGCCATCAGCCCTGCGACGATCAGGAACATGAGAGCCGTGCCGATGTACATGAGGCCCAGCTTCTTGTGATCGACGGTGATCACAAGATCGTGCAATCGATCGATTAATGAGCTGCCCAACGCTCCACAGGCTGTTACCGTTATCTCCTGAGTTGCCATCCCGCTTTCCCTTCCTATCTGAGCGTTTGCAAGTAAGCAGCGATTTGGTCCACCTCTTGATCAGTCAGTTGCATATTCGGCATCAGGCAGCCCACCTTGAACTTTTGCGGATCGCGCACCCAGAGGCGCAAGTTATCCGGCGTATTTGTTACTGCACCCGCCGCCAACGTTTCGCGGCTCATCAAGTGAGTCAGGTCAGGACCAAACTTTCCTTGCGCTGACGTGCCGCGAATGGTGTGGCAATTGACGCAGGAGTTGGCAAAGAATGCCTTGCGACCTTCAGCCGCGTTCGTCTCTGTGGAAGCGGACTGTTGTTGCTCTCTGGCCCATCGATCAAACTCGTCTGGTGAATCCACAATGACGCGAATCAACATGCGTGCGTGCTGTGTGCCGCAATACTCAGCGCAATTGCCCAGATAAGTGCCGGGCTTGGTGGGCTCGATCCACATCAGGTTTTCACGGTTGGGGATCAGATCCGTTTTGCCGGCAAGCTGGGGCACCCAGAAGCTGTGTGCGACATCGGCGGATTGAAGCTTGAGAAAAGCAGGTTGGCGCTTGTCTCCAGTGCTGGCCGGCACGTGTAGCTCGTTGGCCGTAACGATGCCCAGTTCCGGGTAACGTATCTCCCACCACCACTGATGCCCGACGACCGTGGCCTTGATGGCGCCTGGCGGTGGCTTTCTGTTCTGTATGTCAGCGATTGTCCGCGACGTCACCAGGATCAGCACGAACACAATCAAAACCGGCAGTACTGTCCAGGCAAGTTCTATCTGGTTACTGCCGTAGACCTGCGGTGGCTCGCTCGCTTCATCTCCCGCACGGTGTCGAAAGCGAACGATCGCATAGACGAGCAGGCCCGCAACAACGGCGAAGATAACCGCACAGATTATGAGCACCAGAAACGAAGTCTCTTTGATCTCCTGGGCCGGCTGCGCTAGAGGTTGAAAGATGTTGGTGACGCCTTCGCTTCCGAAAACGAATTCGAACTGCCCGCCGATGACGATGAACATCAGCGCCACGAGGATATAGACCAACCAAAGCCGTTTCACCTTCTCTCCTCCGCTAGAGATCGCCACAAAACTTCCCGACCGCCAGAGCGCAACGGATGTACCAAAACAAAGTGACTTCGGAATTGTTTGGATTTAGCTGGTTAACAAAACTTAGGCAGGCTGAATATGCCGGAACTGCCGGGCGCAAGCGGATGAATCCCGGCAACGCGTCCGACAGTTAAGACTAAGCCCGCGCCAAACACCTTTAGTTTTCTCGATAAAGCTCCTGGCTAACCAGTTGCTGACACAGGTTCGAAAGTTCTACCCGACGAGGTTTGAAGGAGCGGGGTATGAGTTCGGCGATCAAAGTAGGATTTCTTATTGTGGGTCTAATCATTTTTAGTCCGCACGGAGTAACTCGCGCGCAGTCACCCACGTCAACCGAGTCACTTACTCTCGATCAGGCAATCGATTTGGCGCTGCACAACAATCACGCGATTAAGATCGCGGAGTACGGGGTGGCGAGGACGGAGGAAGACATCTCAGTCGCGAAAACCTCTCGTCTTCCTTCGTTACACATGCACACACTCTTTTCCGAAAATCTGGTTAAGAACGACCTCCAGGTCCCGAATCCCGCGGCTAGTCAGTTTCCAGGTCTCGGACCCTTCTTCCTGCTGACTCAGGAGCGCAAGCTCTCGACCGTTTTTGCCACTACTGCCGTCGAACCGCTGTCGCAGCAATACCGAATCGGCCTACACATCAAACTGGAGCGTCTCTCGCGTGAGATGGCCCAGGCGAAGTTGCGCCAGCAGCAGAACGAGACGATTGACCAGGTGAAAAAGACTTACTACGCCATCCTGCAAACGAAAAGCTCGCTCAGCAGCGTGGAACAGACAGTGAAGTCTTATCAGGAACTGGACAAGGTCACGGGCGATTACGTCGTGCAGCAGGTCGCTCTCAAGGCGGATCATCTGGTGGTGCAAACGCGGCTGGCGAGGGCCCAATACGATCAACTCGAGTTGAGCAGTCGCCTGGCTACACAGAAAGAACAATTGAACAGTTTGCTCGGACGCGAAGTTGCTTGCGAGTTTGAAGTGACAGATGCGCCCGCATTTATATCGATCGAAACAAATCTGGTCGCCGCCAGAAAGATCGCGCTCGAACAACGACCGGAGCTGGAACAAGCCCGACTGTCAGTCGAGCAGGCCAAACTGGCTCGTCGCATAAAGAAATCAGAATACATTCCTGATGTGAGCGCGGGCTTTGCTTATGTGACGCCGCGCAACTTTCCATCAGTGGTGCCGAGAGAGTTTGTGAACGTCGGTGTGACCATCAGTTGGGAGTTCTTTGATTGGGGACGAAAGAAGCATCAGCTTGCGGAAATCGACAACACTATCGCGCAAGCAAAGAACGGCCTGAAGGAAACAGAAGATCAGGTGCTGGTCGACGTTGGTGACAAATTGCGAAAGCTACAGCTCACGGGCCAGGCGCTTCGTGTTGCCAAACTGGCTGAGGATTCCGCGAAGGAGAATTTGCGTGTCAGTACTGGCCAGTACAAATTTCAGGCGGTGCTGCTTTCCGATGTGCTTAAGTCGCAGGCGTCGCTGGCTGAAGCGACGAATGAATATCAACGTGCACTAGCAACGTTTTGGACCGCTAAGGCTGAGTTTGAAAGAGCTCTAGGGGAGAACAAATAGTGATGCCGGACAAAAATACCAATACGCCTGCAAAGGTTGACGATGTGGCCACGTCGAAAGACAACGGCGCTGAACCGGCGAGCGCTAATCAACCTGCGTTGAAGCCTCGGTTGAAGAAGTTCGTGTCGGTGGTAGTGCTCGCAATGGCGGCCGTAATCCTGTTTGGAATTATCGGAGGTTGGAATCGTTGGGTAGGAAGCAGCGGCACGCAGAAAACTGACGATGCGATTCTGCGCGCCGACATTACTCCGTTGAGCACGCGCGTGTCAGGCACGGTCGTGCAAGTTGCCGTTGCCGATTATCAGCGTGTGAAAGCGGGTGACCTGCTGGTGCAGTTAAAGGATGATGACTTCAAAGCCCAGGTCGCTCAATCCGAGGCCGGCGTCGCCGCCGCACAGGCAGCTTTGGAGAACAACGCGAGGCAGAAGGATTTGCAGAACTCGCGAATCATCCAGGCGCAAGCGGGCATTCAAGCCGCCACGGCTGAAATCGCGCAGAGCGATGCCGCAATCCAGGCCGCGCAGGCTGACGTTGCGAATGCACAAGCCGGTATTGACCTAGCGCAAGCAAAAATACCGGACGCTCAGGCCGCGGTCGAAGCCGCACAAGCCGACGCCGAAAGAACACAGCTCGAAAGAAAGCGGCAGGAAGCTTTGCTTGAATTGGGTTCCGCGACTAAACAAAAACTGGAGCAGGTAGTCGCCGATCAGCAACGCTTTGCTGCGATCCTCGACAGCCGGAAAGCTGAGCTGGCGCAGACTCGCGCTTTACTCGAGAGCCGCCGCGCTGAGTTTTCAAAAGCGCGAGCACAGGTATCGCTGCGGCAGTCGGAGCAACAGCGCGCACGCGCGCAATTGTCGAGTAGAACGGCCGAGGTTGATGCGCAGATCAAACAGCGCGCAGTGCTTGACGCACAGCAGTTGCAGCTTCAGGCGGATCTCAATGCCAAACAAGAGCTGCTTAAGGTCGCGGAGACGAATCTTGATTACACCAAAATTGTAGCGCCGACCGATGGCATCGTCGGCGAGCGAAAGGTGAGAATTGGACAACTGGTTTCACCCGGGACTCAAGTTATCTCGCTAGTCGAGAACTCCATTTGGGTGCAGGCAAATTATAAAGAGACGCAACTGACAAACGTTTCAAAAGGCGATGCCGCTGAGATTACGGTCGATACTTTTCCGGGCGTCGTCTTAAAGGGACACGTAGAAGAGATCGCCCCCGCGAGCGGCTCGCAGTTCGCATTGCTGCCCCCGGATAACGCGACTGGTAACTACACCAAGATCGTCCAGCGCATCCCCGTGAAGATCGTCCTCGATCCGGATCCGAAACTCGCCGAGCGACTTCGCCCCGGTATGTCGGTGATCGCTGAAATCAGGACCACAAGCAGGACCAAAGTCTGATCATGAGCGCCGTCACGGCCCAAAGCTCTAATCTGCAACCGGCGCTTGATGTGCGATCCAGCCTGGCGCGAACGTACGCCTTCCTCCATCAGAATCCGTACGTCGGAACGCTCGGCGTGTTTCTCGCGGCCGGCCTTGCCACCTTGAACGGTCGCATGATTAGTGTCGGCCTTCCCGACATACGCGGCGCGATGGGTTTCGGGTTCGATGAAGCGAGCTGGATTACGACCGCCTACAATATGGCCCAGATGTTTATTGGACCATTCTCGGTGTTTCTCGGAGCGATGTTGGGATCGCGCCGCGTGCTTCTTTATTCAGGAGCGATATTCGTGCTCTGTTCGATCTTGTTGCCGTTCTCGCCGAGTCTCCGGGTGATGCTCTGTTTGCAGATGATTAGTGGCCTCTCATCCGGAACTTTCTATCCACTCGCGCTTGGCTATGCGCTGAATGCACTGCCTCTGCGTTACGTGATCTACGCTATCGGCGTCTATGCCATGGATATCATCGGCGTGACCGGTGTCGGTACGGCTCTTGTGGCCTGGTACACCGAACATCTGTCGTGGCATTGGATCTTTTGGCAAAGCGCATTCATAACACCGCTGATGATGCTTTGTATTTACCTTGCGGTTCCGCCACCTCCTAAGCGTTCGGGACCGAAGCCCGCGCTAAGCTGGCGAGGGTTTCTGTATGGCAGTCTGGGATTGAGTTTGATCTACGGTGCGCTCGATCAAGGTGAACGTCTGGATTGGCTGAATTCAGGCGTGATTGTGGGACTACTGGTGACGGCAGCTTTTTTACTGGCCGTAGCTATAATCCGCCGGTGGCTTTCACCTAACCCGATGGTGAATGCGATCTTCATTGTTAATCGGAACACGATGCTCCTTGCGGCAACGCTTTTCTCCTTTCGCTTTGTGCTGCTGGCGATCGCGCTTCTGCTTCCGGGTGTGCTCGGTATTACGCAACACTACCGGCCGCTCGAAACAGGCAGCGTGTTGCTCTGGATAATCCCACCACTGATTATCACGGGCCTAGTCGCCGCGCGATTGATGCGGCGGTTCGATAATCGATTAGTTTTCGCTGCCGGTTTCACGATCGTCGGTATAGCTTGTTTACTTAATGCTCGGTTAACCAGTGCGTGGGCCGGTGACAATTTCTTCGTTTCACAGATCGTGATCGGATGCGGGATCTCCCTGGCTTTCGTCGCCCTGGTTGGCTCGATCGTACAAAATTCGTTTGCTACAGGCGCCCTGACTAATCCGATTAATATCCTGACCTACTCGTCATTTATTCACTGTGTTCGTTTGTTTGGCGGCGAGGTGGGGACGGCAATAATGCAGCGGCTGGTGTCAGTACGTGAACAATTCCATTCAAACATGATTGGCTTGCACGTCGACGGTGGAAACTGGCTCACCTCAGAACGATTGGCCGCTATTGCGCACGGATTATTTCCTAATTCGGCAGGCAATGAAGAGGCACAGGCTAGAGCCGCTCTTATCGTGGGCGGACAAGTCAAAACACAAGCCTACGCCCTCGCTTACAGTGATGCTTACATGGCAATCGCTCTGGTCGCAGCTCTGGCGATTATTCTGATCGCGTGCCTGAAGCCGATGAAGATCATCTTCGACGCAGATTCGCCGCCGCCGGCAAAGTGATGTGATGCCCGTTCAGTCCGACTTTAGCGCCACCAGAGGATCGACTCGCGTTGCGCGACGCGCCGGGATGTAACACGCCACCAGCGCCACTGCAACCAACGCAAGGGCCGCAAACGGCAGAATCAGCGGATCGCGTGTGGGCAATGATGGGATGAGGGAAATCAATAGTTTCGATATCCAGTACGCACCGAAGCCGCCCAACAACGCTCCAATCCCGACCAACGCGGCGCCTTTGCCCAACACCAGCCACAAAACATCGCGAGACTGCGCTCCGAGCGCCATTCGAATTCCGAGTTCTCCAGTGCGTTGGACCACCGTGTACGAGACAACGCCGTAGATTCCAATCACCGCCAGGATTAGACCAATCGTCGCAAACGCTCCCAGCAAACTCCCCAGCAGCGAAACGTTCCCCAGACCCACGTCGACTGCGGATCGTGCCGTTCGAATCCGGTAGACCGGTATATCAGGATCTAACCCGGCAACCGAGTTGCGCAAACTGTTAGCGATCGCTTCCGAATTCGAGCCAGTGCGCATAACAAGCGTGAGATAGCTGGGCGGGGCTTGCGTCATAGGAAAAAACGCTTCATACCGTGTATATGGTTCTCCCAGGCTACCCGGAAAGGCAATGTCATTAACCACGCCGACGATTTCGTAAAAGTCTTTCTGCGCAAAGGTACTAATGATGCGCTTTCCGATCGGACTCTCGTTGGGCCAGAAGTTCCGAGCGGTGGTTTCGTTGATGATCACGACTTTCGGGTGATCGGCCGTATCCGCTGTGTTGAAGGTGCGGCCCTGTTGCAACCGGGCGCCGAGGGTCTGGAAATAGTCGCTACTTACCGATTCGAAAAACATTTCCGGATACTTATCCGGCGGAGGCTCGGGTCGACCCTCAATCAGAAACGAATTACTGCTGCCATAACCATACGCCGGATGCGATTCGGCAACAGCAGCATGCTGCACACCCGGCAGCGCGCGAAGACGATTTTCCAGCTCCGTCAGAAAAACAACTCGTTGCTGATCATTTGCATATTTCTCTCCCTGAAGACTCATATATGCCGTCACGAGCCCATCGACCTGCCAGCCCGGGTCGGTATTGAGGAAGCGCTGCACGCCCCGCAGGAACAATCCAGCAGCCACGAGCAATACCATCGCAAACGCTACTTCACCGACGACGAGCATCTGTCGCATACGGTGCTGAGATCGTCCCGCGGTCGACCCGCGTGAGTTCTCGCGCAGCGCCAGGTTCACGTCGGCTCGCGACGCTAGCCATGCAGGAACTGTCCCGAATAGAACTCCCGTCAGCAGTGAGCACAGCAGAGCAAAGCCAAACACTTTGTAATCGAGTTGCACCCTCGCTCCGGGCAAATCGTTGAACATACGCACACTGATAAAACGAATGGCGCCAAAGGCAACAACGAGACTGATAATTCCACCGATTAGCGCCACCAGGATGCTCTCAGTAAACGAATGTCGCAGCAGTCGCCAGCGACCCGCGCCGAGCGCGGCGCGCACGGCCAGTTCACGCGCTCGCGCCGCCGTGCGAACGAGTTGAAGGTTGGCCAGATTTACGCACGCGATCAGCAACACAAAACCCGCCAGTCCAAATGTGAACAACATTATGGTTCTGCCGATGTCGTCGGACATGGATAGCTGAAGCGGCTCGAGTCGCAGGCTTTCACCTTCGTTCGAGGAGTTTTGCTTATGGATGTTAGCGGCGAGCGCAACCATACTTTGCTCGGCCTGCTTGATGGTGACGCCAGGCTTGAGCCGGCCAAATGAAGAGAGGTAGCTGGCGCGGCGATTCGTTTTCTGTTCCGGAGTGAACGTCAGTGGCTGCCAGATGTCGATCGGGCCCCAAAGCATCGGATGATCGAAACCGGGAGGCATCACGCCGACGATCTCCACGGTTTTTCCGTCGAGCTGAATTTTTCGACCTATGACGCTCGGATCACCTCCAAAACGGCGCGTCCAAAAACGGTCGCTCAACACAATTACATTATCGACACCAGGCTCGAATTCTTCGGGTTTGAACACACGGCCATGCGCGGGTGCGACTCCCATCAGTGGAAAGAAATCCGCGGTTGCTGCGAGGGTAATGAGTCGCTCGGCTGTGTGCCCGGGTTCGGTGAGAGTACGGCCCGGATATGTGTAGGCCGCCATACCTTCAAAAACGGTATTTTGGGCGCGCTGGTCGAAGAAGTTTGCCGCTGAAAACGGCCAACTTTGAGAGTGTGGGGATATGCGCCATACACGTACTAATCTTTCGGATTGCGGATACGGCAGTGAGCCGAATAGAAACGTATTCAGCACACTGAACATGGCGGTATTGACACCAATTCCGAGCGCCAGCGTCAGGGCGGAAACGATCGCAAACCCTTTGTGCTTTTGCAGCATGCGCAGGCTGAAGCGCACATCCTGTGAGATGGTCGTCATAGCGGTCTCAATGTCAGTGACTCAGGGCCTTGGAGTGGTTCTCGTTTTGCGGTATTGCTCAGTGATAATACACCTTGAAGAGGTCGATTGTGACAAACTAATCTTCGGTGTTTGCGTGCTATTGAGGATTTGGAATGGCTAGCTTTATTGTTTGGCCCTGGCGGAAGACAGTGATGACTACGTTGTTCCCCGAAGTAGTCCTGGTCATTCGTCCGTAAAGTTCATCGAAGCTCTCCTCCGGGTTCACATCGACGCCATTCACTGCCAGGATGACATCGCCGCCGAGAATGATGTCCTCTCCCTCGACAGTCGCTCGCAGCGTTCCTGGTTGCAACCCGCAGCGCGAGGCAATGGAGCCTTCGGCAACTCGTTGAACCAGCACGCCGGCCGGTTGTGGCAGGTTCAGCGCTCTGGCTAAGTTGCCATCGACGCCATGGCCTTCGATGCCCGTCCAGAACGGTTTCTGCTCCAGCAAAAAGCGTCGTGCTGTGTTTGAGGTGACGGCGAAAGCCAATCCTTCGGAGCCTCCTGATCTGCTCACGATGTTGGTGACGATTCCCACAATCTCGCCCTTCATATTGAACAAGGGACTGCCGGAGTTACCGGTGTTGATGGCCGCGTCCGTTTGCAGGAATTCAATTGCGGCCTGGCTCTTATCTTTCAGCGGCCGGCGCGCACTCACATGGCCTGCCGTCAAGGTGTTGCTGATCCCGTAAGGAGCTCCCACCACAAAAATTTCATCCCCGACAGCAACTTGATCGGAATCTCCCAGTTTTGCTGCGACGTAATTCGCCGGACTCCGTTCAAGCTGTAGCAAGGCGACATCAGCGGATGATGAACATCCGATTACTCGAGCGGGAATGTTTTCACCTTGTGAGAACTCGACAACCGTCTTATCCGCTGACTGGACCAGGTGCGCGGCCGTGAGCACTTTGTCACTCGAGATGAGAACTCCCGAGCCCAACCCATCGGAACTTACAAGGCCTTGTTGCGGAAACGGCGCCAGTCCAATTTGTTCTGTTTTCACAATAACGACGGCCGGCTGCACGTTGCGAAAGAGGTCTCTAAGCTGTTGGCCATCAACTCGTGCATCGTTGGCCAAAAAGCACAGCACGAGTATTGGAAGAACATGGTATTTGATGAGCTTCATTGAGACTCCTTCGCAATTAATGACCGCGACCAAACGGAAGATGAAACTTGATCCCTACCGTAACCAGTGAGGGATTCAAGTTCACGCGCGCCTTTACCGCGGTACCGTCGCTGAGCACACCATGCGCATTGACCGCTAGCCAGACCTCCTTGAAATCAAAGAAGAGCGTGTACCTTGAACTCACTTCATACTCAGCGCCGCCCTGCACAACCGATCCCCAGTTGTTGTTAACACGAAGGTCCTTTACGCTGCCGTCGAAGTTCTTGAAGATGATGGCATACGCTGCTCCGCCGCCGACGTAAGGTCTAATCCGACCGATTTTGGGCAATCGATATTGGCCGGTGAAAATCATTGGTCCATAACGAACTTTTCCCAGTATGCCCAATGATGCCGCCGCGCCTTCGCCTGTGACGTGCGGCTTCACTGGAATTCCTGTCGTCACTGATACCGAAATGTCGTTCGTGATCTCATAGCCGAGATCGAACGTCATACTGACGTTGTTGCTTGCCTCAGCCGTGCCGCCTGAAACCAGTTGTCCGTTCGTCGCGATTGTCGCGCTCGAGTGATAAGGCGCAATTAGAAGTCCGACTCTCGTAAACAAACGGCTCTGCTTGAATGGTGTGCGGGCTAACTGCGCATCCGAGCTGGGCTCATCGCGCTCCAAGTCAGGTACACCTTCCTGATTGCCCTGAGCATACGCACTTTGCGTGATTACTAAGGCCAATAAACAGCACGCTGTTGTTATGAATGGTCGCACCTCAGTGCTCCTCTCTGACAACTTCTTCCGACCGCGATCATGCGCAATGGATGTACCAGATGAAGAGGCTTGGTTTCTGCGCTGTTTATGGAATTAACAGGGAAGGTTGCCGGAATTGTCGGAGTGTAACTGATGTTATTGAGAATGAAAGACCGTCACGAGCGTAGCGAAATGTGAGGTGGACCTCACGCTTACATTGGCGAATTATTTGCTTTAGGGTTGAGCATGGATCCTGGATATATAACCGCGCTGGCCGCTCTCGGTGGTGCAGCTCTCGGCGGCTTTACGTCTTTTGCGACTTCCTGGACCACGCAACGCGCGCAAATGAATGCTGAACGAATTGCGAGCAGTAAATCGCAACGTCAAAAGTTATACAAAGCCTTTATTGAAAACGCCTCGAAGATTTATGGTGATGCGCTGATCCATGACAACCTGGAATTATCCGGGCTCATTGAGCTGTATGCAGTCCTCAGTCGCATGCGCGTTCTTTCTTCTATCCCCGTAATTGAAAGTGCAGACAGAGTTGTTCAGGTGATTACCGAAACCTACAGCCAACCCAATAAGAGCGCGATAGAAATAGAAGAGATGATTCGAAAGGGAAGCGTCGATCTACTCAAAGATTTCAGTGAAGCATGCCGGCAGGAATTTGAATCGAATCTCAGGATCTAGCCTGAGCTCGCGGCATTAATTCAAATTCGTGGTCCGGCGATGATCAAGCAAAACGTCGCGCCAGCGACGAGAATGGCAAATCGATTAAGGCCCTTATTCATTTGCAACGATCAGTGGGATATCTCAGAGGCGACTGTTATTCCTGAACCTCGTCCGTTCTGCGCCGGGTGCTCAGTTCGTTTGGTTCCCCTTTGCTCGGTAGATTGGAGATCACTGTAGCTTTCACTTTCCGAAGGGAATGCTGCGGATTTGACATCGCTGTCGTAGGCGTTTAGTGCTGTCCGAATGACGTCGAAAGTGTTCGCATACACTCTCAGGAACTTTGGTTTGAAGCCGGGATTGAGACCGAGCACATCCTGGTAGACCAGAACCTGTCCGCTCACATGAGTCCCCGCTCCGATACCAATAGTTGGAATCCTGAGAAGCTCTGTTACTCTTCGCGCGCCTGGAGTGGGCACACACTCGAGCACAATCGCGAAGCATCCGGCCTCTTCCAGCTCGCGCGCCTCAGCAGTCAGAACTTTTACAGCCGCATTCGTGCGAGCCTGCACTTTCATTCCTCCGAGCCCGTGAACCGACTGCGGTGTCAGGCCCAGGTGGCCCATCACCGGCACGCCGGAATCGACGATGTGCCGGACAATATCGGCATGACCACGGACCCCTTCAAGCTTCACTGCCTGAGCTCCCGCGCTCATCAGCTCATGCACTGCATCCATCGCGTCTTTCAAACCTTTACGATATGAAAGAAACGGCAAGTCAGCGACGATAAATTTTGCCGGAGCGCCCCTCGCCACGGCTGCGGTATGTAGCGCCATCATCGCAGTCGTCGCCGAAAGGGTGGTCTGGTATCCGTGCATCGTCATGGCCAGGCTATCGCCGACAAGGATGCAGTCGATATTTGAGTCCGCTACAGCCCGCGCACTCGAGTAGTCGTAGCAGGTGACCATCGAGATCTTGCGTCCGGCGTCTTTCATCTTCTGAAAATCCTGGACGTTCATACTCAGACGCCTCGGCAATGCGTGTTCCATGAGTTCTCCAGTTAAGGCGCCGCACGAGAACTCAATCTTGTCGGAATTGTCGGCAGCACGAGATTCACTGCCGGAGAATTTTCCGACGTTCATGACTTTGGTGGACCGAGTAGGCTGGATCCTGGGACAGCGTTCATCGAGCGACTGTGGCAGGTTGGTTGCTGCTGAATGTGACTATGAATAGCAGCGACCACGATATGTATTTCCTTGATCTCACGCTTGCGCTTGCCGCCAGAGGTGAAGGTCAGGTAAGGCCGAACCCGATGGTTGGCGCCATTGTTGTGAAGAATGGGATCATTATTGGCCAGGGCTTTCACCGCTATGAAGGAGTCAAACACGCCGAGGTGTTGGCGCTCGAAGAAGCTGGCCACTTCGCGAGAGGCGCAACGGTTTACGTTAATCTCGAACCCTGTTGCCACCGCGGAAACGGCAAACGTACTCCTCCGTGCTGCGATGCTTTGATTGCGGCCGGAGTGAAAAGGGTCGTTTGCTGCATCGCCGATCCGAACCCGCGGGTTAACGGCAGAGGCATCGCTGCGCTGCGTGAGGCGGGTATCGCAATGACAGTCGGTCCGAGGATTTCCGCGGCGCGATTGCTCAACGCCGAGTACATAAGATCTATGATCACCCCAAACGCTTCACCCTCCCTGGCTTTGATGGAACTTCTCTTTTGATCCTCCATCCACGTTCCGGCAATTCCGGCAATCGCTTCACGTAGCCCTGCAAAATATCTCGCTTATTCAATCAAAACCATAGGCGTCCTCTCTGGTATATCCATTGCCCTGACACGGGACCGATGAATTATTCCGACCGGAAAAAAGAAACCAGAGAGGAAAGCACTTATGTCTTTTGATAAACCGATCCGTCGAATCGCAATTGTCGGCACGGGAGTAATTGGCGCTAGCTGGGCGGCACAGTATCTGGCGCGTGGGTTCGATGTTGTTGCCACGGACCCCGCGCCAAATGCTGAAGCGAATCTGCGCAAATACATCGACGAGGCCTGGCCCGACCTAACGGAGATTGGTCTGGCGCCGGGTGCATCGCGTGATCGTCTCAGCTTTACAACCAACATGAAGGAAGCACTGTCGCAGGCCGACTTTGTGCAGGAGAACGGACCAGAGCGAGTCGACTTCAAAATCAAGTTGTTTGCAGACATGGATGACGCCACGCCGGTCGATTCGATCATTGCGTCGAGCTCATCGGGCATAACGCCAAGCGTCATGCAAACCGAAGCCAGGTATCCGGAACGAATTCTAATTGGTCACCCGTTCAATCCGCCGCACATCATCCCGTTAGTTGAAGTCGTCGGTGGTGCGAAGACGTCACCTGAAGCAGTCGAACGAGCAATCGCGTTTTACGCCTCGATTGGAAAGAAGCCGATCAGGCTAAACAAGGAACTTCCGGGTCACGTCGGCAATCGCCTCCAGGCGGCACTCTATAAAGAGATCCTGTATCTGATTGAGGACGGCGTGCTGAATGTTAGCGACGCGGACGACGCCGTGAGTTATGGCCCAGGACTTCGATGGGGTGTGATGGGTCCCAGTTTGCAATGGCACCTCGGTGGTGGTCCAGGTGGAATCAACCATTTCATGGAACACCTGATGCCCGGATTAAGCGGCATGATCAAGACCCTCAAGACTCCTGAGATCACCGAAGAGACCAGGAAGACGATTGTTGATGGTGTCCTGAAGATCGCTGGAGATCGTTCCGTAGACCAACTCGCGCAAGCCGAAAACAAAGAACTTCTCGGATTGATCAAGATACGCGCAAAAAAAGAAACAGCCCCGGCAACCAGCGCTGCTGAAACGACGGCCAATGGTTCAAACGGCAGTGCGACTGAGCGTCTCTTCTTCCTCGATGTCAGCGGCGGCCGCATTGAGTCTCTGAATCCCGATGGTTCAGATCGTCGCGTGGTTCTCGATGGACTCAAAAGAATCCCGGACGGTATTGGGATCGATGAACAAGCCGGCCACATCTACTGGACCAACATGGGAAATCCAAAGGCCAATGACGGTTCGATTGAGCGTGCGGATCTCGATGGACAAAATCGCACAACAATTGTTTCTCCGGGCGCCACCTTTACGCCAAAACAACTAACGCTCGATAGAAAAAGCCGCAAAGTGTATTGGTCGGATCGCGAAGGAATGCGTGTTATGCGCGTAAATTTCGACGGCTCGCAGATCGAAACCCTCGTCGATACGAGTCAGGGTGATCAACGCCCCGGCCGCGATGAGACGAAATGGTGCGTTGGAATCGCAGTCGATCACGACGGCGGCAAGATCTATTGGACACAGAAAGGTGCTGACAACGCCGGCGAAGGCAGCATCTTCCGCGCGAATCTCGAAATTCCGAAAGGCGAGAATCCGACAAATCGCACCGATATTGAAGTGCTCTTCAATGGACTTCCCGAGCCAATTGATCTCGAGCTCGATCTGAGCCAACAGATGATCTACTGGACCGACCGTGGTAATCCGCCACAAGGCAATACTGTGAGCCGCGCTCGCCTGAAAGCTGACTCCAAAGACGCTAACCGTCAGGAAATTCTTGTCAGCGATCTAATGGAGGGAATTGGACTGGCTCTCGATTTAAAACACGGGCGGATGTTCTTCTCCGATCTCGCTGGTTCAGTTTACTCAGCCAGGCTCGACGGCTCGGAAAAGAAAGCACTGATCATGGCTCAGGGGAATTTGACAGGCGTTGCCTACGCGGATCTTGCGCAAACCAAGGCGGCGACCGCACGCAACGATGGTCCACGTCTCATTCCGTGACTCGAACACTAATAGATATCTCGCAAACGGCAATCAATTAAGAATTGATAAGGAGATTGAAATGACATCACCAGCTAAGGACATCAAACCACACAAGCCACTGCCGGCGCCGAATAGTGACTTCTATGAATTCGCTTCCGATCTGCCCGCCGAGGAAATGGCGATCGTGAAGAAAGTGCGCGAGTACATGGAGACGAAGGTCCAGCCGATCATCAACAAGTACTGGGTTGAGGATTCGTTTCCGTTTGAGCTGCTACCGTCGTTCAAGGAGTTGGGCATCGCCGGTCTTGGCATGCACGGCTACGAATGCCCGGGCGGGAGTCCGCTGCTGGTCGGACTTGTCGCCATGAATATCGCTCGAACCGATACCTCCATGGCGACCTTCTGGGGCGTCCAGACCGGCCTTGCAATGAATTCCATCTACCTTAATGGCACCGAGGAGCAGAAGCAGAAGTGGCTGCCGCCGATGGCCCGCATGGAAAAGATCGGCTGCTTCGGACTGACTGAGCCGCTGGTGGGTTCGGGCACCGGTGGTGGCCTATTGACCACGGCGAAGCGCGAAGGCGACACCTGGATTCTCAACGGTCAGAAGCGCTGGATCGGTAACGCGACGTGGTGCGACGTCTCGATCATCTGGGCACGCGACCTCGATGACAACCAGGTCAAGGGATTCATCGTCGAGAACAAGACAACGCCCGGATTCAGCGTCGAGAAGATACAGAACAAGATCGCGCTGAAGGTCGTGCAGAACGGCGAGATTACTATGAAGGACTGCCGGATACCCGATGCGAATCGTCTCGCGGGAGGCACAGGGACATTCCGCGACACTGCGCTCGTGCTGCGTGGGACACGCCATGGCAGCGGTTGGGAGATCACGGGCACGCAAATGGGCGCATACGAGAACGCCCTCAAGTACGCGCAGGAGCGCTTGCAGTTCGGAAAGCCGATCGGATCGTTCCAGCTCATTCAGGAGCTTCTGGCGAAGATGCTAGGCAACATCGTTGCCTGTCAATGCATGCTGGCCCGCTCGGTGCAGTTGGAGGCTGAAGGCAAGTTGACGGATTCGCAGGCGGCCATCGTCAAGGCGTTCTGCACGTCCAAAGCGCGCGAAACGGTCTCATGGGCTCGCGAGGCGATGGGGGGCAACGGGATCCTGGTTGACTACAACGTGGCGCGCCACTTCGCGGATGCCGAGGCGATCTATTCCTACGAAGGCACGTACCAGATGCAGACCCTAATCGTGGGCAAAGCGATCACCGGATTCAGCGCCTTCGTCTAATCAGGCGTTGGAATCGCACTTGGATCGGGTCACCCGATCCAAGAATGACTTCGAGTTTCAAGATAGGAGATGAAGATGAGTTCACCGGTAGCAGCATCGAAGTTTGAAAACCTTCTCTACGAGAAGAAGAACAGCATCGCTTATGTGACGCTGAATCGTCCGAAAGTGCTGAACGCTCTGAATAACGCAACCTGGCACGACTTGCGAGGCGCGTTTGAAGATGCACGCGATGACGAGACTGTGCGTGGCGTGATCCTGACAGGTGCGGGCGACAAAGCATTCATCGCCGGCGCAGACATCAGCGAACTTGCTACGGTCAGCGCTGTCAAAGCTGAAGAGTCGAGCAGTTACGGACAAGACGTCCTCAATTTGATTGAGAACCTTGGCAAACCCGTAATTGCAGCCATTAACGGTTTCGCGCTGGGGGGCGGCTGCGAAACCGCGATGGCTTGCACGATCAGGCTGGCGACTGAGAACGCAAAGTTCGGCCAGCCTGAAGTTAAGTTGGGAGTGCTTCCTGGAGGCGGTGGAACGCAACGCCTGCCGCGATTGGTCGGTAAAGGGCGAGCCTTGCAGCTCATTCTTACCGGCGGAATGATCAACGCGGCAGAGGCGTATCGGATCGGGCTGGTGAACGAAGTCGTTCCCAGCGCGGATCTTATCCCACGCGCGGAAGCACTCCTGCGGGAAATCTTTTCTAACGCACCAATTGCAATCAAGTACTCGCTCGAGGCGGTAAATAAGGGACTGGAGACGAGTCAGGCCGAAGGTTTGGCGCTCGAGGCGTCGTTCTTTGGACTCTGCGCTGGAACTGAAGACAAGCAGGAAGGCACGCGAGCGTTTCTCGAAAAGCGCGCGCCACAGTTTCAGGGTCGTTGATGCGAATGATTCTTAAGGAGAACACGATGTCTGCTCAAGTCGCCCATGCCGCAATCACTCCTTCCGCCGAGTTCAGCTTTACGAGCTCGGACGGATTGCGAGTGGCTTGCTTCCGTTGGGACAGTCATGGTCCAACGCGTGGCGTGGTCCAGATTGCTCATGGCATGGGTGAGCATATTGGTCGTTACGTCGAGACGATTGAAGCTCTGGTAGAGGAAGGCGTGACAGTCTACGGAAACGATCATCGCGGACACGGCCGCACGGCATCCGAGGCTGTACCTTTCGGACATTTTGGCGCAGGCGGTTTCGACTTGCTCGTGGACGACATGATCCAGCTCAGCCGCATTGCCAAAGAAGAAAATCCGAATCACCCATTCATTTTATTTGGTCACAGCCTTGGTTCATTCGCAGCGCAAAAATACGTGCTGGATCGGAGTGAACAGATCGATGGACTCATCCTCTCGGGGTCAGGTGCGCTCGATGGGCTCGCGCGAATCGCCAATTCGACTCCTGCACAGAGCAACATTCTGAACTTTAACTTTGAGCCGGCTCGAACTCCATTCGATTGGCTGAGCCGCGATTCGAACGTTGTAGATGCATTCATGCACGATCCGCTTTGTTTTCCGGAGCTCGAGCCGGCGGCGTTTGCATCGTTTTTAGCCGCGGCGCCTGAACTTTGCGATCCCTACCGGTTGCGAAATTTAAGAGATGACCTGTCCGTTTACCTGTTTTCAGGAAGCGAAGATCCGGTGGGTGAACAACTCGAAGGCGTCGCGCTTTTAATTAGTCGCTATACGAAAGCCGGGCTCTACGACATCTCACACGACTTTTATCAGGGCGGCCGGCACGAAATGCTTAATGAGATTAACAGAGACGAAGTTAGAGAGCGGTTACTCGCCTGGATCGCTTCGTTATTGGAAGGATAAGAGAATTCAAGGAGATTAGCATGACAACTGACAACATATTTTCAGGATTGAAAGTGGTAGATCTGTCGAGCTTTGTCGCGGCTCCAAGCGCCGCTGTAATCTTATCTGACTTTGGCGCCGATGTGATCAAAGTGGAACCGCCATCCGGTGACCCATGGAGATTTGGAAATCACGTCCCACCACAGCCAACAGCCCGGGACCCCTATCAATTTCACCTGGCCAACCGCAATAAGCGCAGCATAGTGCTGGATCTGAAATCCCCAAGTGCTCAATCGATTCTGGAAAAGCTCGTCAAGTGGGCCGACGTGTTCATCGTCAATACGCCGCATCCTGCGCGCAAGAAACTGAAGCTCGAATACGAGGATGTGGTCCAGTGGAATCCGCGACTGATCTATGCGGACCTCACGGGTTTCGGCGAAAAGGGGCCTGATGCTGATCTGCCGGGCTTCGATATTACGTCATACTGGGCACGCAGCGGCTTGCTTTCGATGACGCGCGATGCCGGCATGCCACCGACCTGGCCGGTGGGCGGCAGCGGAGACAACGCGAGCGCGGTCGGTCTTTATTCCGCTATCGTCACGGCGCTCTATCAGCGTGAGCGCACCGGAAAGGGATCGCACGTCACGACTTCACTGCTCGCTGAAGGCGTGTGGTCCGCGAGCGTTTCAATCCAGGCAGCGCTGAGTGGAGCGACGTTTTCTCCGCTGCACGATCGCACGCATCCCGCAAGTGCGGCGCTGAACGTTTACCGCACTGCCGATGACACGTGGTTCGTGCTCATTGTGCAGCCTGACAAGTTGAAGGCAGTGGCGGAAGGTATTGGTCGCACCGATCTCCTGGCGGATCCACGCTTTTCAGATCCGAAGAAGTTGATGGAAAACATGCCGCAGTTGACGGCCATTCTCGACGAAGTGTTCGCTTCGAAACCGATGTCGTATTGGTACGAGGTCTTCAGTGGAGCCAAGGTCACATTTGGCGCCGTCCGCGGCCCGCAGGAGGTAATCAACGATCCACAACTACGAGCGAATGACATCGTCGTCCCGATCGAAGGGGCGGGTGACATCATCACCTCGACAATCAGCAGTCCGATACAGATACACGGCGTTACTAAAGTTTCCGCAAAGCGTGCCCCGAATCTCGGCGAACACAATCAGGAGATTCTCCAGGAACTGGGCTTTGATCCCAAACAGATTGATAGCTTTGTCACGAGTGGTGTCTTAGGCGGACACAGGGAAGCAGTAGGAGGTGCGCGATGAGTGAGATCTTAACGGAAACGAATGGAAGCATCTTGCGGGTCACGGTGAATCGACCCGCGAAGAAGAACGCGATGACGTCAGCAATGTACAACGCTCTGGCGGACGTCTTCAATAACGCAGCAAAGGACGATGACATACATGTTGTGATCTGGGATGCCGCGGGAGATTCGTTCTCTGCGGGCAACGACGTCGAGGATTTTCTCAAGAACCCTCCGGGGCCGGGTGAAAGTCCGCAAGCTCGCCTGGGCAACGCCTTGATTAACCTGGACAAGCCCGTGATCGCCGTCGTGCAGGGTGCCGCAATCGGCGGCGGTACTACCTTGCTTACGCACTGTGACTTTGTCTATGCAGGCGAAAGCGCGAAGTTCCAATTGCCCTTCGTCAATCTCGGGTTAGTTCCGGAGTTTGGCTCTAGTTTCTCGTTGCCGAACCGTTTCGGATATATCCGTGCGGCCGAACTGTTCATGTTGGCCCAACCGTTCAATGCCGAGCTCGCGGCGGAGATTGGATTGGTGACTCGCGTCGTGCCTGATGCCGAACTGTTGGCCGCCGCTACCCAAACCGCAGAGAAATTGGCCGCGAAACCGATTGGCGCACTGCGAGCCACCAAGAAGCTTTTGAGAGGTTCGTCACGCGAGCAGCTAGAGCAGTCAATAAAGGCAGAAACCGAGGAGTTCTCCTCGCGAGTACGTTCGGCGGAGGTCAAGGAAGTACTGACAGCGTTTATGGAGAAGCGGCCACCAAACTTCAAAACAGCAAAGGCGCCGGCAGCATGACCAGACCTGCACCAACATCGATGCTGCGAAGAGTTGCTTCTACTCGGATACCCACCAGGTGGGGCAACTTTGAGACGGTTGGGTTCGAGCGCGAGGTCTTGAACGGCACTCGACATGTCGAGACAGCACTCGCGCTTGTTCTCGGCGACCTGAGAGAAGACGATGCTCCGTTGGTCCGCATTCATTCGCAGTGCTTCACCGGGGAGGTGTTGGGCTCGTTGCGTTGTGACTGTGGCGATCAGTTGGACCTGGCGATGCGAGCAATCGCTGAAGAGGGAAGGGGAGTCGTGATCTATGAGCATCAGGAAGGTCGCGGCATCGGACTGATGGCCAAGTTGAAGGCGTACGCGCTTCAGGACAAAGGTCTTGATACGGTTGAGGCGAATCATGCGTTGGGATTGGCTGCTGATTGCAGAGACTTCAGTTTGCCGGTTGCGATCCTGAATGAGCTCGGCGTCGCGTGCGTGCGTCTTCTCTCGAATAACCCTGACAAGTCACGCGCATTGTTGGAAGCCGGGATTGAGGTTGTTACCAGGATTCCCTGCGAAGCTGTGGCAAACTCCCACTCGCTTCGTTATCTGCGAGCGAAAAAAGAAAAACTCGGCCATGAACTAACGCTTCCAGACGACAATTTCGAGTTTGCGAACATTGACGATGCGATTCGTGAGCTTCGAGCGGGACGCATGGTCGTCGTAGTCGACGACGAAGATCGTGAGAACGAAGGCGACCTGACGATCGCTGCTGAGATGATCACGCCGGAAGCCATCAACTTCATGGCGAGGTACGGGCGCGGATTGATCTGTCTGGCGATGACTGGTGAAAGACTCCAGGAGTTAGACCTTAAACAGATGGCGCCGGAAAACACTGCGTTAGGTGGTACCGCGTTCACCGTCTCAATTGATCTGATAGGCCGGGGTGTGACGACGGGCATATCAGCTTACGATCGCGCCGAGACGATCAAGGCTGCGGTTGATCCGAACAGTTGTGCAGAAGACTTTGGCCGCCCCGGCCATGTCTTTCCACTGTGCGCCCGCGCTGGAGGTGTCCTCGAGCGAAGAGGTCAGACCGAGGCAGCCGTCGATCTTGCGAGGCTCGCGGGGCTATCGCCTGCCGGCGTCATCTGCGAGATCGTCAATGACGACGGCACGATGGCTCGAGTGCCTGACCTCATCAAATTCTGCAAGGCCCACAACCTGCTGATGATTACCGTCGATGCTTTAGCAAAGTATCGTTTTGAACAGGAATACGAAGAATCGCTGGGAGTGATACTTGATTTCATGCCCGTGTCTCTGAGGAGCTATGTGCCCGAGCTCAATCATTTCTCCGAGCACGTTATGGAGCAGGCGCGATGATCCATGCGCATTCACTGGGCCGAGCTCGTCGATACTATCCCGAAGCGAAGGCGTTAGCTTTAGCTGAAAAAAGCTTCAATTTTCGCGAGCTTCACGATCGCGTAGAAAATATCGCCGCTGCCTTGTACGAGCATGGGTTCCGCGTCGGAGATCGCCTGGCCCTTCTGCTCCCAAATGAAACCGATTACCTCGAGCTGATATATGCGTGCGCCTGGCTTGGAGTGATTATCGTTCCCCTGAACACACGACTCTCCGCCACCGAAATCGATCACATTCTTTCCGATGCCAGTCCCCGGGGATTAATTCGCCACTCAACGCTAGCTGCGCCTACAAAACAGCCTCCGCAGGAACTGGTACTCGACAAGCAGCCTTTGAACGTTGCGAACAGCAATTCTGTTCCTGAGCCGATTTACGATCCGGATGCAGTCTTTGCGCTGATCTACACCAGCGGCACGACTGGTTTGCCGAAAGGCGTGGCGCTGACTCACGCAAACATTCTCGCGGATGTAGACCACGTAAATTACTGGCTGCCATACAAGGAACGTGGCGTGTATCTTCACGCGGCGCCGTTATTTCACATCGCGGATTTTCCTTTTACGTTTGCGTCCCCGGCTTTCGGTACTTGCCAGGTGACGATTCCGAAATTCAGTCCACAAGCCTTCTGCGAAACAGTCGAACGCGAGCGGGTCACGCACACGGTGTTGGTGCCAACGATGCTCAATCTGCTGACTCAATTCCCGGAGCTGAAAAACTATGACCTGACAAGCCTCGAATATTTCGGATACGGAGGATCGCCGATCGCGCCTGAACTGATTCACCGCACAAGAGAGTTGCTGCCCAAAGTACAAATGGTCCAGGTCTATGGCCTGACCGAAACCGGATTTCTTTCTGGTTTGCAGGATCATGAACACACGGAGGTGAGATTGACATCTTGCGGGCGTCCTTGTCCGGGGATCGAAGTGCGCGTTGTCGATGACTCGGGGAAAGAAGTTGAGGTGGGCCAACCGGGCGAATTCGTTGCTCGCGGCGCGAACGTGATGCACGGCTATTGGAATAATCCGAAAGAAAGCAGCCTCGCATTTTCAGGTGGTTTCTTTCGCACGGGGGACATTGGCTACCAGGATGCAGAAGGTTACTTCTACATTCTGGATCGTCTGAAAGACATGATCGTATCGGGCGGCGAAAATGTTTACTCGGGTGAGGTCGAAGCAGTGATTTCGCAGCACCCGGCAGTTCGCGAAGTGGCAGTCTTCGGCATACCCGATCCGAAGTGGGGTGAGCTCGTGATGGCTTGTGTCGTGTTGAAGCCGGGAAACACTCTCACTGCCGACCAACTAATCGTTTACTCGCGCAAGTCGCTTGCAAGCTACAAAATTCCGCGCGCGATTGAATTCTCGGAGACGGACTTACCAAAGAGTGGCTCCGGCAAGATCCTCAAGAAGAATCTGCGCGAGCGTTTTTGGGTTGATCAGCAACGAGCTGTGGGCTAAGTCGAAGGAGAAGACAGGTGCTGAGAAATGTAACGGTCGATGATGGTGGTGTCCGGTACTCGCAAATTATCTCCGCCGGCCCTCATCTGCTCCGTGGAGACGAACCTGTCGATGTGGGAGGCAGCGACACTGGACCTAATCCCTACGAGTTACTGCTCGCCGCATTGGGATCTTGCGCCAGTATCACCGTTCGGATGTATGCGGATCGAAAACAATGGCCGCTTGAGAGTGTGCACATTGAGCTCTCATATGGCGCACCGCACGCCGATGATTCTGCCGCCTGTGACACGGAAACCAGGATGATCACCGGCATCGAAATGGAAGTTTCCTTTATTGGTGATCTTTCCGAGCAGCAACGACAGCGGTTATTGGAGATTGCCAACAAGTGCCCGGTCCATCGAACGCTTACTTCGCGAATTCAGATTCACGGAGCGTTGGCCGAACGCTACGCGTAAAGGAGCGGCATCGGCAGACGAACTGGCGGATGTGCGCGCTAAGATTTTCGCGCTCATTGGATAGGCTAAATATTGAGGTCTGTTAGGTCTTCAAATTTAACGTGTCAAGAGACATGACGGGATACCCGCGTTCCAGCCATGCTTGCAGCCCACCAGCGAGCGGTCGGACCTCCGTGATTCCTTGACGCTTGAGTGCGAGCGCCACACGGGCGCTCGTGGCCTCGTTTGGTCAAGAGCAGTAGAGCACCAAAGTCCTACCATGCGGTAGCTCTTTTCCACGTTGTTCAAGTTCCTCCGCGGGCAGTCGTATCGCGCCGGGTAGGATTCGCGGTTCCGCTTCATAGTCCAGCGCGTGGCGCAGGTCAATAATCGCGAGATCTACGCCCGAATCCAACTCCGCCTTCACTTGCTCAGGCGTGACGCGCGCCACTCTAAGCGAGCGCAGGAATCTGCGTCGCTGCGCGTACTTCCAACCAATGTAAACCGCAAGACCACCGGCGAGAAGTGCGAACAGCAATCCACCGAAACGCGACGCGTAGGAGACGACATCCTCTAACTGGTCGCTGAACAAGTAGCCGAGCAGTTCGAACGTTCCGATCCAGAGTAAGACACCTAGTCCGTCGAAGAGGAGAAAGCGTGAACGTGACAACCCGTAAACGCCTGCCATCGGTGTGGCGAGCGTACTTACTCCCGGGATTAGTTTTCCTGCGACAAGAGTCTTTGCTCCGTAACGTGCAAACGTGTTTTCGGTACGCCGCACACAATAGTCCGGCTCGAGTGAGATGCGGCAGAGCAACTGAAGTACGCGAGTGCCGCGGACTCGGCCGATCTCGTACCATACAAAATCTGCCATCAAGGCCGCGGAACAGGCGAGGAAGAGAACCACGGCCCAGTTCAACTGACCCGAACGTGCGAGCGCGCCTGCGGCAATGATGAAAGGTGTCGAGGGTAGCGGCACACCTAGCTGCTGCGCCAGTACAGAACCGAAGAGCACGACATACCCGTGCTTGACGAGGAACTGAAGAGTGTCGCTCATGTGCTGGAGTTTATCGAGTCGTGGCTTATGCCTTTATTGCCTCGACATCGAAGGTGATCGTGACTTCATCGCCAACCAGGATGCCACCAGTCTCGAGCGCGGCATTCCAGGTAAGACCAAAGTCCTTACGATTGATCTTTGTGGTAGCCGTCCAACCGATCCTCGTGTTGCCCCATGGATCTTTACCTGGCGGCGTGGGCCCTTCGACGAAGAATTCAACTTTCCGCGTAACACCGTGAATCGTCAGGTCGCCTTCAACCTCCACCTCTCCCTCTCCTGTGCGCGTGACGCGTGTCGATGCGAACGTCAGTGTCGGAAACTTCTCAACGTCGAGGAAGTCTGCACTCTTCAGATGTGTGTCGCGATCGGGCTCGCGTGTGTTGATTGAAGCGGCGTCGATCGAAGCTTCGACATGTGACTTCGTGATGTCCTGCTCATCTAAAGTGAGCACGCCGGTGACGCCGGTGAATTGTCCCTTAACATTGGTGATCATCATGTGCCGAACCTTGAACTCGGCCGTTGTGTGAACTGGATCGATATTCCACGTCGTGGTTGTTGGTTCAGGCGCGTTTGCACTCATCTCTTCTCTCCTTCTATATCTGTTGTTCGCCTTTGGGATTTAGTATTGCCCATTATTTGCCACCTTTCAATAAGCGCGACGAGGTGAAACTAAGCGCAGTTTGTCTTGCGCGTGCAGGTAAAGAACTATTTAATTGAGCACGCGCCGACTAGAGGAACAACATGGTTAATGCGAAGGTAGCAGCGCACCCATTCGACGGCTCCAACGTACATGGCTCAGCGTTCGAGAGGTTTCCGGCGTATGAAACCAGTCTGGGCACATTAAAAATACTAAGAGCGCTGCCGATTCGTCAGAAACGGCTCGTGGGCGCATGGTGTTTTCTCGATCGCTTTGGACCACTTTCCTTCAGCGAAGCCAAACCGATGGATGTCGCGCCGCATCCGCACATTGGTTTGCAAACTGTTAGCTGGTTGCTGCAAGGCGAGATCGTCCACAAGGACAGCCTTGGTAATGAAGCTTTACTCAGACCACGTGGCGTCAATGTAATGACGTCAGGAAGTGGCATCGCCCATACGGAAGAGACTCCACCAAAGAACAGCGGTGTCTTGAACGGTGTTCAGTTGTGGGTTGCGCTGCCCGATGCCCATCGGCATGGTCCAGCGTCCTTTCAGCACATTGGCGAAGTTCCGATCATCGAGCAGGCAGGCGGCACTGTGAGCGTCTTTGCCGGTTCTGTGCCTGGTTACTCTTCTCCGGCAAAACATGTCTCACATATTCTCGGAGCTGAGATTGCGTTGAGCGCAACTGCGCGCCTGGAGCTTCCGTTGGACCAGTCGTTTGAGCACGCAGCAATGCTATTGACAGGCGATGCAGAGATCGATGGTCAATCGATCGATGCGACGGGTCTCTGGTATCTCGGGACAAGTCGTTCCGTTATCGAGTTCAAGAGCAGAAACGGATGCCGCGTATTGCTGATTGGTGGGCCTCCTTTTCCGGAGAAGATCCTGATGTGGTGGAATTTTGTTGCGCGCACGCCTGAAGAAATCGCACATGCACGATCTGACTGGCAGAATCATCAAAGATTTGGCGAGGTGAAGACATATCGAGGAGCGCGGTTGGCCGCACCCCCACTCCAGCGGTTTGCACCACCAAACCCCGCCAGTTGAAACCTCCTTTAGAAAGGTACTTCCTTATGCGATCTGACATTGTTCCCGGAGCTATCTTCCCGGACTATGAGCTTTCCGATCACACGACGAAACGCCGGAAGCTCTCGGAATTGCAAGGACCCGATCCGATGATTCTCGTCCTCAGCCGCGGAGGGTTTTGTCCCAAGGATCGCCGGCAGCATGAGGGTTTGGTTCAACTTCATCGCGAACTCGAGGTTGGGTATTGCCGGCTGGTGACGATCAGCACTGACAACATCATCGAGACGAACGAATATCGCAACGGCGTCGACGCCCACTGGCCTTTCCTCTCCGACGCCGGTCGTGTGGTCCAAAAAGATCTCGACATCGCCGAGTACACTGATCCGCTACACAATCCGATGATCCCTCACACCATTGTCCTCGAGCCTGGCCTTATTGTGTATAAAGTCTACGTGGGTTACTGGTTCTTCGGACGGCCTACTGTGGAAGAACTTCGCCAGGATCTGCGGGCTGTCATCATGAAATGCAGGCCGGATTGGGACATTACACGGCCGGAGCTCAAAGAGGCATGGACCCAGGGACGCAAGGAACTCTTCTATCCATATGGCAAGTCACATGTCCAAACCCTGCGAGAACAAGATTAATTGAACTTCAAATCGATTTTTCGACAATCGTCATGCGTGGGAAAAACAATGCTATCAGAGCAAACAACGCGGTGAGAAGGATCAGGATTGGGCCGCAGTATGAACGGCGATTCCTTTGTTGAAGTCCTCCCTCGCGCTTACCGTATCTCCGTTCAATCCTTCGACACAGCTTCGGCATCACCGAATTCGAGAGCTTCGGCACTGTAATTGTCTATTGATTTAAGCGTAATGGAAATGATCGGGCGACGCCAACGACGTTCTGATTCGCAGAGACAATATGTTCGTTGAGAAGACAACAAAACGATACAACAGTCGTGTGTAATCATTACATTCCGCTGACGAGAATTCGCGAGGAATTAGAGCATGTCAAAAACCGTAGCCGACCTGTTGGTTGCAAGGCTTATCGATTGGGGTGTGGATACTATTTTCGGATTGCCGGGTGATGGCGTAAACGGCATCTTTGAGTCACTCAGAACTCATCAGGACAAAATTCGATTCATCCAGGTGCGACATGAAGAAGCGGCTGCCTTTGCCGCCTGCGGCTACGCGAAATATACAGGTCGACTGGGTGTATGCCTGGCGACGTCAGGGCCCGGTGGCATCCATTTGCTAAACGGGTTGTACGACGCAAAATGCGATGGCCAACCAGTACTCGCGATCACCGGCCACACGTTTCATGACATGATCGGCACTCACTACCAGCAGGATGTAGATCTCGACAAACTCTTCATGGATGTCGCCGCTTACAACGAGCGGGTGATGGGACCGGCGCACGTTCAGAACGTCGTCGATGAGGCAATTAAGACCGCGCTCGCACGCCGCACAGTCGCGCATATTACGATTCCGAAGGACGTGCAGGACTGGACCGACTCCGACGCCCAACGTTCAGACGCAAACATTCCCAAACACAGCGCTGATATCTACGCGCCTGCCTGTCCGTTGCCGCCGGCGGCGCTGTTGCAGCAGGCTGCGGATGTAATCAACGCGGGAAGCAAAATAGCGATTCTGGCCGGCCGCGGCTGTCTCAATGCACGCACTGAGCTACTGCAGTTTGCCGAACGCGTCGGCGGTGTGATCATCAAACCTCTCCTCGGAAAAGCGGTGGTGCCGGATGACAGTCCATTCACTACTGGCGGCATCGGCCTGCTCGGCACCGCCCCATCCCAGGATGCGTTGAAAAGCTGCGACACGCTCGTCATGCTGGGCACGAGCTTTCCATATCTCGAGTTCTATCCCAAACCCGGTGACGCCAGAACTGTTCAGGTTGATATCGAACCAACACGCATCGGCTTACGGCATCCGGCCGAGGTCGGGCTCGTCGGGGATTGTCGCGACGTGCTGCGTGAGCTTTTGCCGTTGCTGCATGAAAAGAGTGATCGGAGTTTTTTGAACGAAGCTCAAGAGAACATGCGTGACTGGAACGAGCTCATGAAAATTCGCGGCACACGCACCGATACGCCAATGAAACCGCAGGTGGTCGCGTGGGAATTGAATAAGCTGCTGCGGAACGATGCGATTGTCTCCGCGGATAGTGGCACCATCGCGACCTGGGCGGCGCGTTACATTCAGATTCGTGATGGTATGCAGTTCTCGCTCTCCGGCACGCTCGCGACGATGGCAAACTCGTTGCCATACAGTCTTGGCGCCGCGATCGCTTATCCCGAGCGACAAATCATCAGCATCGTGGGCGACGGCGGCTTTACGATGTTGATGGGAGAGGTGGCGACCCTCGTCAAGTACCAGTTGCCGGTCAAGATCATAATTTTCAAGAACAACGTGCTCGGCATGATCAAGTGGGAGCAGATCGTGCTGGAAGGTAATCCGCAATTTGGCGTGGAGTTGCAGCCGATCGACTTTGCCGCTTATGCGCGAGCGTGTGGCGCGGGTGGATTCACGATCGAAGATCCGGCAACGGCGCCGGCGATTCTCCAGGAGGCGCTCGAATACGATGGTCCAGCGGTGGTCCAGGCCGTGATCGATCCATATGAGCCTCCGTTACCGGGTAATGTCACGGTGAAACAGGCGATTAAGTTTGGGGAGGCGCTCGTGCGCGGGCAGAAGGATCGTTGGGAGATTATTAAGACTGTCGCTGAAGATAAGATTCGCGAGGTTATATAGTTTGAAACACAACTGATAGCTCTAGTACAGAACGAACAAGGGGGAGCGTTGCAAGAGACTTCGACTATTCCGTTTCCACGCCGCGAGCTGCCGCCACTCGCTCACGTCACGCAGCTTCTTCCACCGGACCACATCGCCGACGTTCGACATGAAACGCAACAACGACTGCTTCAGTCCGGGTTTCTCAATTCGTTGAAGCCCGACGCGCAAATCGCCATCACTGCCGGCAGTCGCGGCATGGGTGGTTTTGTCGAACTGCTCGGCGGCATCGTTGACGCCGTAAAGGCAAAAGGCGGCAAACCGTTCGTTATTCCCGCCATGGGCAGTCACGGCGGCGCCACTGAAGCGGGCCAAACAGAAATACTGCGACGACTCGGAATCATTGAAGACACAATCGGAGCGCCGATTCATGCAACGATGCAAACTCATGCGCTGGGTACCTCCGACACTGGCGCGATCGCGCACCTCGATTCAATCGCCGCGACAGCCGACGGCATCATCGTTCTCGCTCGAACGAAAACTCATCCCGAAAACACCGCCGGGGTAGCCTCCGGTCTTTTGAAGATGGTTACTGTGGGTTTGGGCAAACAAGCGGGCGCCCAGGAGGCGCACACTCACGGTCTGTGGCAGTCAGTAAATGTAGTCCCACACCTGACGATGGCCCACGCGAAACTCCTCTGCGGCGTCGCAGTCGTCGAGAACGGCTTTCGTCAGCCGGTGGTTATCAACGTAGTGCCGCCACAGTACGAAGCGTTTCACGACTCCGACGAACAACTACTCGAAGCGGCCAAGCCACACGTTGCCCGCATTCCCTTTCAACAGCTCGATCTACTTATCGTCGACGAATTAGGCAAGAACATCTCCGGCACCGGCATGGACCTGAACGTGATTGGCAACTGGCGCATGACCGGTGGTCCACACGAGCCACGGCGATGCTGGATGAAATGTGGGTGTCTGAAGCGCTGCTGGATGAGGTGCAGCAAAACTCCAAACTGCGCGTTCTGGATCGCCTCGCGCCTTTGGAGTTCAATGCCGCGGGAAATTTATTTTAGGAACCAGACAGGTAATTGAGGATGTCTACGCAACTGGATCAGAAACAAGCACCGATTCAATTAGTCACTATCACAACCAAGACCCCGCCGGCGCAAATCAACAACCGTCTGCAGACCGGAACTACCAGTCAATTAACCATCGATGTAGGCGCGCTTGAGAGTCATCTTAAAACTGCGCTCAAAGGAGAGGTACGGTTCGGTGGTGCAGACCGCGGGATGTACGCGTCGGACGCTTCGAACTACCGCATGGTCCCAGTCGGAGTGATCCTGCCCCGCGACGCAGATGATGTCGTCGCAGCCGTGGCCGCCTGTCGCAGTTACGGAGCGCCTGTCTTTGCCCGTGGCGGAGGCACAGCGATTCCGGGGCAGACGGTAAATGCCGGTGTGTTGTTCGACTTTTCAAAATACATGAATCACATTCATGAGCTTGATCCGAACAGCCGCAGCGCCCGCGTGCAGCCCGGCGTCGTGCTGGATACCCTGCGCAATGCAGCCAATAAGTTTGGCCTGACATTCGGTCCTGACCCTGCCACCCATAGCCGGTGCACCCTGGGCGGCATGATAGGAAACAACTCCTGCGGCGTGCACTCGGTCTTGGCTGGTGAGACCTCTGCCAACATTGACGAGCTAGAGATCCTTACTTACGACGGCACGCGCATGCGCGTCGGGGCCACGAGCGCACAGCAATACGAAACCATCATTCAGAGTGGCGGCCGGCGCACTGAGATTTACCGGCAACTGAAGGAGTTCACAAACCGGCACGCTGATGCCATTCGCAAAAACTTTCCTCCCATTCCGCGCCGCGTTTCCGGCTATAACCTGCCGGCCCTGTTGCCGGAAAACGGTTTTCACGTAGCCCGCGCCCTCGTTGGTTCCGAGTGCACCTGCGTACTCGTGCTGGAAGCCACCACACGCCTGGTTGATTGGCCGGCGGTACGCTCGCTGCTCGTCCTCGGTTACGAAGACATCTTTCACGCCGCGGATCATGTCACTGAACCATTGCCCTACAACCCGATCGCACTCGAAGCGCTCGATGACACTTTCATCGACGACATGAAAAAGAAGGGCATGCATCCGAAGAACCTCAACATGATGCCCGAGGGAAAGGCATGGCTGCTCGTCGAGTTTGGTGGGCGCGATAAAAACGAGGCTGACGCCAATGCGCGCCGGTTGATGGACGGCCTGCAGAAAACGGGTCATCCACCTTCGATGAAACTCTTGACAATCCCGCTGAGGAGAAACTGATCTGGGAACTGCGCGAAGAAGGTCTGGGAGCTACCGCAAAGATTCCCGGTGAGCCCGACAACCATGAAGGTTGGGAAAATTCTTCCGTACCGCCGGAAAACTCGGTGGCTATCTGCGTGACCTCAAACGGTTGCTGGACAAGTACAACTACATTGGTCCGCTCTATGGTCACTTTGGGCAAGGCTGTGTGCACACGCGTTTGACGTTTGATCTGGAAACCGCAGACGGGATTAAAAACTTTCGTCACTTTCTCGAGGAAGCTTCAGATCTAGTCACCTCATACGGCGGTTCTCTCTCGGGCGAACATGGCGACGGCCAGGCGCGTGGAGAGTTGTTACCCCGAATGTTCGACGCGGAAGTGATTGAAGCGTTCCGGGAGTTCAAAGCGATCTGGGATCCGGAATGGAAAATGAATCCCGGAAAGTTAATTGATCCTTATCGGGTTGACGAGAATTTGCGACTCGGCAGCACGTGGAACCCACCGCAAGTCGAAACACACTTTCAATATCCGGACGACAAGCACAGTTTCGCCGAGGCGACGGAGCGTTGCGTGGGCGCGGGTGTTTGCCGGCGCCACGATGGCGGCACGATGTGTCCGAGCTACATGGTCACCCTCGAGGAAAAGCATTCAACGCGTGGCCGTGCTCGAGCCAAGTTGTGCGACTGTGTTTCGTGAGGAGCTCACTAACTTTTTCCCTGATGATGAAGACGCCAAACGACTGCGAGACCAAACATTCCTGTTGAGTGATTTCCTCGAACAGCATGCGCCTGATTTCCACCTGCCGGAATTTAAACAGAAGGCGCTTGTACATGGCCACTGTCACCACAAGAACATCGTGAAGATGCAAGCTGAAGAGGCGATTCTTGGCAAGATGAAGGTTGAGTATGACCTGCCCGACACAGGCTGCTGCGGCATGGCCGGAGCATTTGGTTTTGAAACGGAGCATTACGACGTAGCGATGAAGTGTGGTGAGCGCGTTCTCCTCCCCGCAGTGCGTGTCACACCTCGAGACGCACTGATCATCACCGACGGTTTCAGTTGCAGGGAGCAAATCGCGCAGACCACTGACAGGCAGGCGCTGCATTTGGCTGAGGTGATCCAGATGGCCCTGCACCAGAACGGGAATGCGAGCTCTAAAGAGTATCCGGAACGTGAATATCTCAAGGCGCACTCGTTGAGCGAGTCTTTGTCAGCAATCGAGGTAGCTGTTTTGGTCGGCGCCGGCGCTCTCGTGACGGGCGGTCTTATCTGGGGAGTGAAAGCAATGCTCCGCAATCTTAAGGTCAATGATGGGGGAAGCAGCACACAAAACGCGTGATGTGGAGCGTATCAAGCGCATTGCAGACGCTCTCGAGCAATCGCACATGGATGCGCTTGTCTGTGCCCTCCCAATCAATGTGCTTCTCCTCTCAGGCTATTGGCCGGTGATTGGAACCGCGGTCGCAATAATTACCCAGGGCGGATTTGTACACGTGCTGGCCCCGGGCCGATGAAGAAGAGATGGCGCGACGAGGCTGGGCCGATGTCGTTGAGACCTTCTCGTCAGGTTCGCTAAAAGAATTGAAAACAGTGGTTGAGGTCCTGCACGCGCCGTTAAAGAAAACGTTGATGAAGATCGGAACTGAGCGCGGCATAGTGATCGGATGTGAAAGCGGCGCAAGTGTTGAGCCTGCTTCATACGTGGGAATGCACGTCTTTGGTTCGGTCATTCACCAATTGCTGGTTGAGATGTTACCGACCGGCGTAATTTTATCTGCGGACAGTGTCTTGAATCGGCTGCGATCAGTTTTGTCGCCGTCCGAACAAGTCCGTGTGCGTCTCGCCTGTGGCATTGCTCAAAACGCATTCTCAGGCGCCGTTGAATCTTTGCGCCCAGGCCTGAAAGAAACTGAGGTGGTCTCAATGGTTCGCCCCTCTCTGTCCGAAAGTGAGGAAATTGGAGAGAAGATATCCCGCGCCGACGGCTTTGTGTTCTGTATGTCAGGCCCTAACTCCGCCGCTGCCTATGCGGCTTACCAGCGCTCGCGGTCCAGACGGATTGAAGCTGGCGATCTCGTACTCATCCATTGCAACTCCTACGTCGACGGATACTGGACAGACATCACTCGCACCTTTTGTTTGGGAAGACCGGAGGCGCGAAAACGAAAAATGTACGACGCAGTGCTCGCCGCGCGCGAGGCTGCAATCGATTCTATTCAACCAGGGGTGCGGGCTGCCGCCGTCGATCGCGCCGCGCGTGAGGTGCTCGCACGCTCCGGATTTGAGAAGGAGTTCAAGCATGGCTTAGGCCACGGTGTGGGCTTTGCGGCTATCAACCATAATGCTTCTCCCAGACTGCATCCCGCGTCCGAGGACGTGCTGGAAGCGGGCATGGTTTCAATATCGAACCCGCAGTCTATTTCGACGGCTTTGGTGGAATTCGTCACTGCGACATGGTGCTGCTGACGGACCATGGACCAGAAGTGCTAACTCCGTTTCAGTCGACCCTGGAGAGCCTGACAGTTGGGGTAAAAGAAATGACGCAAACCAAAGTACATGAAAGAAAGCCTTCGTTTCGACCATTTCAGCCGCGGCCGTTCATGTTCGCCACGGGTATCGAGAATAGCTATCCGACGATTGCGCTGCCGAATGAGAGACTATCTCCCGATCGAGCATTGTTACGGCGCTGAAGCACCGGAAGGCGATACCAAAAATGCGAGTCAATCTGCACTCTCGCACAACGGATTTTACACCGTCTTAGCCCCATCTTTTCTCCTGATTGAGCATATCCAATCCCGCATTCATGCGGCAACCCTCTTCCCCTTCAAACGCACCCAATTTTCCCAACGTCCTAAACCTCAAGTCTGATTGATCGTTAGTTTCTGAAATGAGAGCTGAAAGTGTTACTTGTCCTAATCCTGCAAAGAAATGGCTCACTTCAGGTTACGAGAACGAACAAAGCTCAACCAACTCTCTGTTCAGACAACATTTACATGCCCGTGCCCCCGGACGCCAAGTCAGGTTTGTTATCTTCCTGGAACTCCGAAATCAGGGCCTCGGTTGTCAGCATCAATCCGGCGATCGACGCGGCGTTTTGCAATGCGCTACGCGTTACCTTGGCGGGATCAATGACACCAGCGGCTATGAGATCTTCAAACTTCTCCGTTATGACGTTGTAGCCGATATTCGGGTTCTTTTCGGAGCGAACTCTCTCGGCGATCACCGCGCCTTCTTTGCCCGCATTAGCGACGATTTGTCTGAGCGGCTCTTCCAGCGCGCGCTTGACGATGTTCACACCAATCTGCTCGTCAGGGTCGTTCGCGGGTTCGTTCTCATTGAAGGCGTTGAATCGATCCAGCACCTTTGCCGCTCGGATCAGAACCACACCTCCACCTGGCACGATACCCTCTTCAACTGCCGCTCGAGTCGCATGCATTGCATCTTCAACGCGCGCCTTCTTCTCTTTCAGTTCCGTCTCCGTGGCTGCTCCGACGCGAATTATTGCAACTCCGCCCACAAGTTTCGCCAGCCGCTCCTGCAACTTCTCGCGGTCATAGTCCGAGTCAGAGTCTTCGATTTGAGCTTTGAGTGTGTTCACGCGAGCTTGCAAGTCTCTGGCGTCTCCGCCCCCATCAATGATCGTCGTAGTGTCCTTGTCAATCGTCACTCTCCTGGCGTTGCCCAGCTCCTCAAGCATGACATTTTCCAGCTTGATACCGAGATCTTCGCTAATAACCTTTGCGCCCGTAAGGATGGCGACGTCTTCGAGCATGGCCTTACGACGATCACCAAAGCCCGGTGCTTTCACGGCCGCGACCGCAAGCGTGCCACGCAATCTATTTACTACGAGGGTCGCTAGCGCTTCACCTTCTATATCTTCCGCGATGATCAAGATCGGTCTTCCCAACTTTGCAACTTCCTCGAGAATGGGAAGCATATCTCTCATCGAGGAAATCTTTTTCTCGCTAAGGAGAACGACCGGGTCTTCAAGTACAGCTTCCATGGTTTCGGCATCGGTGACGAAGTAAGGCGAGAGATAGCCGCGATCAAACTGCATCCCTTCCACCACCTCCAAAGCAGTCTCGATCGTCTTGGATTCTTCGACGGTGATGACGCCATCTTTGCCAACCTTCTGCATCGCTTCAGCGATCAGCTTCCCGATAGTGTCATCACCATTCGCAGAGATCGCACCAACCTGGGCGATCATGTCTTCAGTGACCGGCTTCGCCATTCTCTTGATCTCTCGAGTCGCGCGCTCGACGGCTTTGTCAACCCCTCGCTTTAGAGCCATCGGGTTGGCACCCGCTGCCACAGTCTTCACGCCTTCGCGGAAAATGGCCTGCGCCAGTACGGTTGCGGTGGTCGTGCCGTCGCCGGCAACATCGCTGGTCTTCGAGGCTACTTCCCGCACCATCTGCGCACCCATGTTCTCCATCGCATCTTTGAGATCGATCTCCTTCGCCACAGTCACGCCGTCTTTAGTGATCGTCGGGCTGCCATATTTCTTGTCCAGTACGACGTTGCGCCCCTTTGGACCGAGTGTAATCTTTACTGTGTCGGCGAGTTTATTCACACCGCGCAAAATTGCAGCGCGGGATTGTTCGCCCAGGGTTATTTGCTTTGCCATTATCTTTGTTTCTACTCCTGACTTTGGCTTACGCCGGGTTTCGGTGCTTAAAGAGATTAAGTACAAGAACTATTGCTGCTGCTACCAGCAAGAGGTGAATCAGGCTGGTGGCGACAAAGCCACCATAAAATCCAACTAACCAGAGCAGTAACAACACTACAAGAATTGCCCACAACATAATCGTACTCACCTCGTTTGAAACTATTCGACCCAGTATCAGAATGGACTAAGCACACACAGCCGTCCGTGCGTTAGACCACATACACTCCTTTTATTCTGTATTGGTTGTGATGACTACAAACAACTTCTGTTCATAAGCGGCCTAGCGCACAGACGTCTTCACCTGCTTGACCTGACAATGACAAGGAGCTTTTATGAGCGACACCCATGTCATGCAAAACGCGAAGGGCGAAACCAATTCACCGGCACAGGCGGAGTTTGATCCGATACGCTGGGCGCTGCTAAACCCATGGCTTTCAGAGGGTCAGCCGGATGACAGAACACCGATGAATGGTTCTGTCAAAAATAGCGGGGGAACACCATCCGTTCAGCGCTCCTTCGCCCGGAGGACTCATCAGGCGATGTTCAAAAAGTGGTCGCAAGCGAGGCACGATTAACGCACTCCAGTAATCGACCCATGCAAAAACAGCTGACCGTCAGCTCCGGACCATTTGGAGAAACTCGGTAAGGAGTATGGCTGGAATCCGTCACTGAGAAAGAAAGTCGCCTGAAGCATGTTCAAGCAATTTACACTCGGTATTGAAGAAGAGTTTCAGATTGTTGATCCGCATACACGCGAACTGCGTTCTCATGTCTCTGAAATCCTGGAAGAAGGCAAGATGCTGCTCGGTGAGCAAGTCAAACCCGAAATGATCCAGTCGATGATCGAAGTGGGCACCGGAATCTGCAAAGACATAAAAGAAGCTCGATCCGATATTACAAACCTGCGCGGTATCGTTTCTGGTCTGGTGCGCAAGAAGGGGTTGGAGATTGTCGCTGCCGGCACTCATCCGTTCTCGCATTGGCAGGATCAGAAGATTTTCGAAAATGCCAGATATGAACTGATCGTGGAAGAGAACCAGATGATCGCACGCTCGTTACTCACCTTCGGACTCCACGTACATGTTGGCGTTGCGGATCCTGACCGGGCAATCCACATTATGAACGCGGTGCGCTACATGCTGCCGCATGTGCTTGCGCTCTCGACTTCATCCCCTTTCTGGCTCGGCGTACACACGGGATTGAAGTCATACCGCTCGGAAGTGTTCACGAGAATGCCGCGTACCGGTATCCCCGACCACTTCGAGTCGGACAGCTCGTTTCAACGCTATATCAGACTTCTCGTCGAAACAGGTTGCATTGATGATGGCAAGAAGATCTACTGGGACGTGCGCCCGCACCCGTTCTTCCCGACGCTTGAGTTTCGCATCTGCGATATTCCCACCCGCGTTGATGACACAATCGCTATTGCCGCCCTTTTCCAGGCACTAGTCGCAAAGGTAAATAAGCTTCTCGACCAAAATCTAACGTTCCGGCTGCATCACAAAATGCTGATCGAGGAAAACAAGTGGCGCGCGGTGCGCTATGGGCTTGACGGCAAGATGATCGATTTTGGCAAGAGCAGGGAAGTGCCCGTGCGCGATCTCATTCGTGAACTTCTGGAATTCGTCGACGATGTAGTCGACGATCTTGGTTCGCGCGAAGAGATTGGCCACATCTACACAATTCTCGAGCGCGGCACTTCAGCCGACGAGCAGCTTCAAGTCTGGCGGAAGACGGGCGACATTAATGCTGTGGTGGACCATTTGATTGAAGCGACGGTGGAGAATGTTCCGTGTGGATGATTCCCGTCGTCTTACCGGCGGTGCCGTGACTAATTGGCCTTTCCCAATAGCCCTTTGGGTTACTGCACAACCTCGGGAGGGATTTGTTACTTCGCCGGGCGGCTTTTTCGGCGTGGCGTTTTACTAATCTTTTTCTTATTCGTCTGAGAGAGCACATCGCCGGGTTGACACTTAAGAACCTCACAAATCTTCTCCAACGTTTCAAAATTGATTCCTAGTGCCTTACCCTTCTTCAACCGCCACAGTGTCGTATGGCTGATGCCGGTCTCGTTAGCCAGCCAATAGAAAGATCGACCGCGGTTTCCGAGTAACTCATTTATGCGAATCTCAATCATAATGCGTGTCGCTCGTATCCTATATACCACATACGAAACATAGCGTCCATATGAAATATATTCTATACTTGACATATATTCACGGTTAGTATAAGGTGGCTGCGAACCGAGTTCGCTTACTCCCTTCTCAGCTCCTCTGGAATTTTCCAGATCACCTGAAGTCAACAGCCTAACAACAGAGGAGAAAGAAATGTTTGGACGACAAGTTACTTTAAAGCTTAAGGCCAATTCGGCTACAGAACTCAACCGCATCGCCGAAACCGAGATTCTCCCGATCCTGCGCAGGCAGAAGGGATTCCGCGATGAAACCACGTTGATCTCGCCCGAACGCTCGGAAGCGATCGCTAATAGCTTCTGGGACACCAAAGCAGATGCGGAAGCCTATGACCACACGGCGTACGCAGAGGTGTTGAAGACCCTTTCGAATGTGATCGATGGAACGCCGACGGTAAAGGACTTCGAGTTCGCCAATTCAACATTCCACCAGGCTGCTGCTTCCAGGTTGATATAAAAGCAGAGAGCTGTTCTCCCCCGGAAGAGGGGCGGGCAACGTCCGCCTTCCCTCACCGCTAGGTGCCGGCCAATGCCCAGAACATTGAGGGACCTAATGATTAATCTTTATATCAATGAGCGCCAGGTCGAAGATGTGACTGTCCTCGATCTAAAGGGTAGGGAAAGAATCCGCGGCGCCACTATAGCGTTGCACGAGTCGATTCGCTGCCTTGCTGGAGAAGGAAAGATTCAGGTCCTCTTGGACCTCGCCTGGGTCAAGCACATTGATGCAGGCGGGCTGGGCGAGCTTGTTGCAAGCCACGTAACTCTCGACGAAAAAGGCGGAGCGCTCAAGCTAATGCACATGACGAAGAGTGTCCATGAACTAATGACGAATACAAAACTTCTGCCGGTCTTCGATGTTCATGACGACGAGCCGAAAGCCCTTGCCAGCTTTGTGGGCGAAACCTTAAAGATTGTTGAGCGCCAGCCGTTCTTTATGTAGTCGAATTCCCCTGAACCTTTTCTTTAGATCACGAGGGTATAACATGAATTAGTTCCTTATTTGGAGTACGTCTACTTCCCAACCACGGCGATCGTCTCTTTGCTTTACACTATGGAAAACGGCGCCACAGCCGAAATGGGATTGACGGGCAATGATGGTGTAGTGGGGATTGCTCTCTTCATGGGAGGAGGAACCATGCCGAACCGGCCGTGGTCCAAAGCGCAGGCGATGCTATTCGCATGAAGCGAAGGTGCTACAGAACGAATTCGCCTTAGGTGGTGAGTTCCAACGCTTGTTGCTGCGCTATACGCAAGCACTAATTACCCAGATATCTCAGACCACCGTTTGTAACCGCCTCCACTCTGTCGAACAGCAACTTTGCCGTTGGCTATTGTTAAGCCATGACCGTGTGGATACGGATGAGTTGATCATGACTCAGGAATTGATCGCCGACATGCTCGGCGTGCGCCGCGAAGGGGTTACAGTGGCTGCGGGTCACCTTCAGGACATAGGAGCAATCAGTTATGTGCGGGGCCGCATACAGATCTTGGACCCGTCAGAAGTTGGAAGAAACCGCATGCGAGTGTTATCGAGTTGTCAAAGAGGAGTTCGAGCGGTTACTTGGATAACGGAGGTGCGCTTGTCACCCCCGTTCATCAATGGTTAACGAGTGTTTGTTCCCAGCTGTGTCAGCACAGAGGAGCTACCATCTTTTCCTTCCATCCTTTTCTTCGAAGTCAGCACACCGCCAATCGCTTCTTTCGCAAGGCTCAGGACAATGCGTCTGTTCTCAAAAAATACTTTGAGCCACGCTCGCCTGGTTGTTTGTGGGAAATAAATAGCGCGGAATGCAAATCGCGTGATGAGGTGAAAGATCCGCGGACCGACGGGGGCGTAGCTCATCGCCTGAACCGCTTCTGCATTGCGTGCAGCGTTGTATGAGTGAGTCCACGCATAAGCAAGCTCGTGATGAGTTTGCGCGATGGTCATGTTAAGAGGCACGTGGGCCATCGTGTTTTTCTTAAATTTCAGCCAGTGTTTGGGTCGAACCAGACGACCATCTTCTTGTAGCCGCCTATACAGCGGTGTGGAGGGAAACGGCGTGAGTTGGCCGAAAACCGGCAAGCCCGGAGGCCAGGTGTGAATCTGTTGCAGTATGCGCTCCGCGACGCCCGGCGTGTCGTTATCCATACCGATAATGAATGAAGTGATGGCGTAGATATTTCGGTCAGCAAGACGTTTGAGCACACTCGTGTATTCTTCGGGCTTGTTAAAGCCTTTTTTGACGTCCGCCAGATTAACGGGGTCAATCGACTCCATTCCGATAAAGATGACCTTTCCACCGGATTCCGCAATCAGATCAACCAGCTCCTGATCGCGTAAAAGATTCACGCTAATCTGCGCGATCCAGGGGAGTTGTGCGCCGGCAGCGATGATGTCGCGCAACAGTGATTTTGTTCGTTTGATACTGATAGCAAAGTTATCATCAACGAAAAATACTGAGATCAGCCCGCGTTCCTTTTTAGCACGCGCCTTTAAGGTCAGTAGTTCGTCAATGATGCTTTTATTTGTGCGGAATCGGATCGAGTCGCCAAAGAATCCGGTAACGGTGCAAAACTCACAACCATAAGGGCAGCCTCGCCCTGACTCGAGCGGAACAATGTGCAGTGTCCGCCAATGCGGGCCGATGCGGGATAACAATGGACGCAGGATACGTGGGAAGAAATTGAATTGACCCAGATCTAACGACTCCCAGGGAATTTCCGGGTAAGGCTGAAGACTCGGTTTCCGTTCTTTACCGGTATCGTCAACAGGCGCATAAATATCTTTGAGTTCACCGCGGGCAGCGTCTTCAACTATCCGGGGCCATGTTTCATCAGCTTCACCGAGTGCGATCGCATCAGCGTGGCGAGGTCCTCCATCTCGACCGAGCGCCTCGTCAGGAACTTCAGTAACGTGTGGACCGCCCATCACCACCGGCACCCCGGCCGAGCGAATCGCGTCGGCAACTCGGTAGGCTTTCTCAGCCATTCTGGTCATGGCGCCGATGCCGACGAGATCGATTTTTTCTTTTTTTATAAATTGGACGATCTCCTCATCGCTCATCGCACGCGCATTAGCGTCGATGAGAATAACCTCATGACTGGGAGGCGTGATCGCTTGCAAGAGAAACATCCAGAGGTGTGGCATGAAGTTGCGCGTGACGCCATTGTCTGGATTGTAGAGCAGAATCTTCATCTTCCAATCTCCGGATGGAATTAATACCGATAGCCTTTTATCTCCGCTGAATTGCACAAAGGGCAGAGGAGGAGGGAAGACTCGTCCACATGTCAAAGCAGCTGTGGCTTCGCGCTGCACTATAACACATATGTGTGCTACCACACATAAAATCAAAATCTCATCATGTGCTGACTAATGCCATCGGTCGCTTCGCATCAGCGTCGTATGTGTGTTGGCGCACAGACCTAGCGACGTCTATTGTTTAGCGTGGTGGCGGTATGCGTACCAGGAGTCTATAAGATGGCCTTTTTCAATAGCAGTAGTAATGGCGATTCAAGTGTTAATCGACTGCTCGCCACGCTTCCAAAAAATGAATACAAGCGTCTGTTGTCCAAACTGAAGACAGTCAGTTTGGTTTTGGGGGAGGTGTTGTACGAACCTGGTGCTGCAATTAAGTACGTTTATTTTCCTAACGACTCGATAATCTCATTGATTTCGGAGCTGTCGGAGACCTCGTGGCTTGAAGTTGGAATGGTGGGAAACGAAGGAATGGCTGGTCTTGCTGTATTTATGGGTGTCAACTCTTCGTCAACTCGTGCTCTGGTGCAAGGCGCGGGCACAGCAATGCGAATGAGTTCAGCGGCTATGCGCACAGAAGCAAACCAACTTGGCAGTTTACATCACCTGCTGCATCGTTATTCGCACTCACTACTGGCCCAGGTCTCTCAATCATCTGCGTGCAACCGTTTCCACTTCGTTGACGCTCGACTTGCGCGATGGCTCTTGATGACAAACGATCGTCTTGGAGCCGAGGAATTTCCGCTCACGCAGGAATTCCTGGCCAACATGTTGGGCGTGCGGCGCGAAGGCGTAAGTAAGGCTGCCGGCGCGTTACAGGCGGCCAAGCTAATTCGTTATAGTCGAGGAATGATTACCGTTCTTAATCGCCGCGGTCTGGAAGCTAAATCCTGCGAATGCTACGCGATCATTAAAGCCGACACGGATGCATACCTGAATTGAGTTCTATCTAAAACTTCGAATCTCATGTCCACCGGGGGAGTTCTATCTGCACTGGCCTGCTCACTCCATGAAGGGATGATGTGCGCTATTCCTGTTCACCGCTTGTAATCTTTTTGTCATTCAGCATCAGACCCAGGGTTTTGACACGAAGTTGTTATGTGTGATGCGTAACATACGGTGATGGGAGCATCAAAGTGCTTGATAAGCAGTTCAGGGAGTTTTTTAAGATATGTCCGTTGATCATATTCGCGATGTCAGTCAAAGCCGATTAACCTTCAGGAGAGACAGTACTTTTCATAAAGAGTTAAGACGAAGAGTTGATGACTATTTTCGCAGTTCCAATCGCAGTCAACGCGACTGTCCCGGAATGTATTTGAAAACCGCAATCATTCTGGCTCTCTTTGGTGGGTTCTACTCGTTGCTCGTGTTCGTGGCCGGATCGTGGTGGCAAGCTTTGCCTTTAGCGGTTCTGCTTGGCCTGACAATGGCGGCGATTGGCTTCAACATTGAACACGACGGCAGCCATCACTCTTATTCAAATCATGCCTGGATCAACAGGTTGGCTGCCATGACAATGGATTTAATAGGCGCCAGTTCTTACGTATGGCACTGGAAACACGTAGTCGTACATCATACTTACGTAAACATCACAGGCCATGATGCCGATATTGACATTTCTTTTTTCGGCCGGTTAACACCACATCAGAAGAGATTCGGACTTCATCGCTGGCAGCATTTCTATTTGTGGCCGCTCTACGGACTGAACGTCATCAAGTGGCATTTGTACGATGATTTCCGTGACGTGATCCTTGGCCGGATCGGACCCACGCGAATGCCCCGGCCGAAACGGTGGGAACTCGCCGGCTTTGTCGGCGGCAAAGCGCTGTTCATGACGTTGGCTTTTGGATTGCCACTTCTGGTCCATCCCCTCTGGATAGTGCTCCTGTTCTACGTTTTGATAGTCGGGCTTGCGGGCGTGGTTGTCAGCGTTGTGTTTCAACTTGCGCATTGCGTTGAAGAGGCGGAGTTCCCATTGCCGCAACATGACTCCGGCTCGATGGAAAATGCCTGGGCGATTCATCAGGTCGAAACCACTGTGGATTTCGCTCGACGCAGCAGAGTCGAGAGTTGGCTCCTTGGTGGTTTGAATTTTCAGATCGAACATCACCTTTTCCCTCGCGTATGTCACGTCAATTACCCTGCTATCTCAAACCTTGTGGAACAGACCTGTCGAGATTTTGGGGTGAGATATGGTGAGCACCCCTCCTTTCGTGCAGGGCTTTCGTCCCACTTCCGCTGGTTGCGCCGCATGGGGGCGCGAACTGCCGGCGGCTCGCAGTTAGTCATTGCCCCGGAACATGGACCAGTAGCGTGAAGTCAGGAGCGTGTTGTTATGAGAGTTTTGTTAATTAATCCGGAGTTTCCCGATACTTATTGGAGTTTTCGTCACGCGCTGCCATTCGAGGGTAAGCGATGTGCGTTTCCACCACTCGGGTTATTAACCGTTTCTGCGTTACTACCGCCGGACTGGGAGCGGCGACTGATTGATCTAAATGTGGAGTCGCTAAAGACCGCCGACATTGAATGGGCCGACATGGTATTCGCCACGGCGATGCTGGTGCAGAAGGATTCGCTCAAGCAAGTCCTGAAACGCTGCAAATCATCTGGGAAACGCGTAGTGCTTGGTGGTCCGTACGTCACCACGACGATCGAGGATCTGCCGGACGCGGATCACATCTTCGTCGGAGAAGCGGAGACTACGTTGCCGCAATTTGTTAAGGACCTGGCGGCGGGAGTTGCAAAACGGCGCTACCAGGCAGGCGAGCGTCCACCGCTGGCTACGACTCCTGTCGCCCACTTTCACCTGGCGAATTTGAAGCGCTACAGCGCAATGAGCGTGCAGTATTCACGCGGTTGTCCTTTCTCCTGCGAGTTCTGCGACATCATTGAAATCTATGGCCGTGTGCCACGAACCAAGAGTATTCAACAAATGCTGGCTGAGTTTGAAGCATTGCGGGATCTTAACTGGCGCGGCACCGTATTTATCGTGGACGACAACTTCATCGGCAACAAAAAGAATGTCAGGCTGCTGCTGCCCGCGCTCGCCGAGTGGCAGAAACGAAATGGTTATCCTTTCTCTCTCCTGACCGAATCAAGCGTGAATCTGGCAGATGATGAGCAACTGCTCGAGGGTATGCGGGAAGCCGGTTTTCGACGCGTATTCCTCGGCATTGAGACGCCGGTCGAAGAGAGTTTGAAAGAAGCTCAGAAGTCACAAAACCGAGGTAACCTGCTCGAATCAGTAAAGAAGATTCAGGGCTATGGTATGGAAGTGATGGCTGGTTTTATTGTCGGCTTTGATAACGATCCGGACGACGTGTTTGAGCAACAGATCGACTTCATCAGAAAGAGTGCGATTCCTCTGGCGATGGTTGGCCTGCTAAACGCGCTTCCTGATACCCAGTTATGGAAAAGGCTGGAGCGAGAGGGACGGCTATTGGGAGAAGCTTCAGGAAACAATACGAGCTGCTCCTTGAATTTCAAGACCCGAATGGATCCGGCTATGCTCATTCAGGGCTATCAGTCGATCATGCAGACCATTTACGCTCCACGTGAATATTATCAGCGGGCGCTTGACTCGATGAAACGAACGGCCCAGCAGTTTGTAGAGCCCCAGCGCTATAATGTCGTTAGCGCGGTCACGGCATTCGCGCGCGTGATGCTCAAGCTGGGAATAGTTGATGGTGAGCGCAAAGAGTTCTGGCGCTTCTTTAATCAAGCCATGGTAAAGCATCACGACAAGCTTGCCGAAACGCTGCGGCTGGCCGCAATGGGTTACCACTTTCGGAAGTTGAACGACGCATATAGCGAACCCACTTTATAAACAAGTTGAAGTTCAGTCGCTATCTAGTGATTTTACTCATAGTTGACATACATCACTTTACCGCGTAGGGTCATTGTGAACCGAGAGTCGCTAACTCCCTTCTCAGCTCTTCTGGAATTTATCCGGATCACCTGAAGTCAACAGCAAAGACGAATCGACGAGCAAGAATGTTTGGACGACAGGTCACTATGAGACTCAAAGATGGTGGTGAAGCCGCAGAGTCAACTGTAGAGGCACACGGTTTGGGAAAGGAAGGAAGAACTTAATGTTCAATCTGTACATAAACGAGCGCCGCATTGAAGACGTGACGGTGCTTGATTTAAAAGGTCGAATAAGAATTACTGGTAGAACCAGGGGTTTGCACAAGTCAATCCGTCGCCTTGTTGAAAAAGGAAAAACCCGAATTCTTCTCAACCTCTCTCAAGTCACACACATGGATTTAAGCGGACTCGACGAGCTCGTCGCCAGCTGCGTGACTGCGAGCAATCAAGGCGGAGAGATAAAGTTGCTTCATCTTACTGAACAGATGCGCGAAGTAATAACAACGGCGAATCTCTCAGCGCTCTTCGATATTTACAATAACGAGTATGACGCTATTGCCAGCTTTAAACGTGAAGTATCAAGAGTGGCGAAGCCGTTGCCGTCTTATCTAACGACGATGATGCTGTGATGGCAATTGTTCATGCATCAAGAATAACGGCCAAACTTTAAACCACGGTGATTTGAAAATGATAATCTGTGAATTATGTTCGCATTACGGCCTGAGTGGTGAATGTCGACTCGGCCTCCGCATACCGAAGGGCATGAGTTGCCAGGGTTTTGGCCCGACGATGGAAAAATTCTGCTCTGATCCAAAGGACTTCGTGAATGAAAGACAGATCGTTGAGATGGCTACGTTTTTTGGAATGAAAGGTACCGAACTAAAAAGGGTCAAGATCATGGCTTCGCGGGAGGAAATCGCTCGCCTGTAAAACCGTCAGCGGAACAGAGTGTTCCGACCAACCTTCAACTCTTCGTTACGCTTTCAAAGAAACCGACTACTTCCAGCAAAACGTCAAGCTGGTTGCGACACTAAATCACGCCGCTTGAGAAGTTCCTCTTACGGCTCGCCATTCCCAAACGCAACTGAAACCGCAAGTCAGAGCCCGTGAGCCTTAGTTTCGGATCGTCTGATCTGCGCAATGGCCTCGAAGGCTTTATCGATAGCAAGACTTCTTACCTGGGAGAGAGGATGATCCTGCTTCTCGATAAACACGACAACGTTAACCACAGGAGCCGTTGTATCATGATCGCGAAACTCGACGTGTACCTCCAGGGGCTTATCTTCATGAGGGACAATCTTGTTGACTGTTGTTTTCATAGCATCTTCCTTGATCCTGCCGCACTCAAGTGGACACGCTTTGAAGAGTTTATTCAGACATAACAGGTTTCTGGGCAGCACCGCTGCGGGAACGCGAGCGCGCAGTGCGATTTGTATAGGCGAGGTCGTCTAGGTGCCAGCGCGTGGATTGTCCCTCACGGAGAATATTGCCGGCCCGATCAGACTCGTAGGTATATGGCCCGAAGAATTCCCAGTCTGCAGGTGTGTAGAGAACATAGCCGCCGCGGAAAACCGCATGTGCCACTAACTCTCCTCGTTCCGACGGCAGGGCACCGGAACCTTTTATGAAAATTATCATCGTAATAACTGTCGTGGAAACTTTAATGCTTACGTTGTGGCTGGCCTATTCGTATTCCCGACGTCGCAAGTCGAAATTTACGGATTGCTCTCGATCGACCTGGTGCGACTATCGATCATCGCGACGGTAGTTTGTTGTCACCAAAGCCGGGGCATTGGTCGACTATTAATAGATCACAAGTACAGGACGACAGACGGCTCATGAACGCTTCGGTCCCCATAAGCAAAGAAGTAGCTGCTTTCGTTTCATCGAGCGTTCGCGCGCAAGTCTCATCAGGTGATGTATAAAAAATGGTCCAAAGACAGGCACGAGAAGTAAATGTTACAGGTGCAAGCATGAAGAGTTTTTATGCAATGCGACGGGCAAATGGTGATTGGTTTGCATAGACGATAATGGTCATGTTCGCAATCGATGCTGCGCGTCGATCAAGTTCAAACCAGCGATGAAAGATGGCAAGGCGGTTACGTATTGGGCCGTCTTGGAGATGACGTTCAATATCCGATGAGACCGCCCGAGCATTTCGATGACAGTCGGCGTTTGGCCCGGCGAATCACGCTAAGTGGACAGAGTTGTGTCTTTCTTTCAAGCCGGCACTTAATCATCGCTTAAACTCCAAACTGATTATCTATATGCCTGCTTGTTCCAAACTGGATGTAAGGCGCTTCCATGCGATCTGCAGTCGTTCTGTAATCTCTCGTCGCCTTATCCATCGTCGTGTCGACTAGCGAGCGCGCACAGATTTAAATCGGAACTGTAAAGGGTACGATCTCGGATCCAGCCGGCGCTCTTTTGCCCGCTGCAAAGGTGACGCTGGATCATCCGATGAAATTCTGTCTACAAATTGGTCACACAATTGTGGGGTGACCCCTCCGTTGAGTATATTCATGGTCTCGCTGTGGCTATACTTACTCAGAACCACGCGGCCCTTTCATAAACGATGTTAAAAGCTCTTCAAGTTTCCGCCACTCCACAGGCTTTACCATGTGCTCATCGAAACCCGCTTCTCGAGAACGTTCTCGATCTGATTCTTGTCCATAGCCCGTAATGGCAATCAATCGCATTTCTCTTAGTTCAGGAATCTGGCGCAGGTGCTTTGCGACCTGATAGCCATCGATGTCGGGCAAACCAATATCCAACAGCATGATGTCTGGCTGATATTCAACAGCGATTTCCAAAGCCTTTTGAGCTGAGTAGGCTACTTGAACCTCGTGCCCGGATGCCTCCAATATAGCCGCAATAGAATCAGCTGAATCTGCATTGTCATCTACAACGAGCACACGCCATGTTTGTAAGGGTTGCGCCCCTTTTGCAGCGGGGACCTTAGCTTGTCGTGCAGGCGATCTTAATGCGGGCAGACGCACAATGAACTCGCTGCCTCGACCCAAACCGGAACTATGCGCCTCGGTTGTTCCTCCATGCATCTCAATTACCTTTCGCACCACGGTCAACCCAACACCCAATCCGCCCTGAGATCTATCCAGGGTTCTTTGCGCCTGGGTGAAGAGATCAAAAATATGAGGTAGTAAATCCGGCGCAATTCCCACACCGGTATCCTTTACGCTTATTACAACCTCGTCGGGTTCCTCTTCAATAGTAAGCCAGATATGACTGCCTTCCGGCGTGTATTTCGCGGCGTTGCTAAGCAGGTTAACTATTACTTCCTCAAGCCGAACTGCATCGCCGAGTACCCAAGCGGGTTCTGGCGGAAGCGCTACGTTCAATCGATGCTTCCGTTCATCGATCAACGTGCGGGCGGTTTCCACCGCTTGTTGCGCGACGCCGCGCAGGTCTAGTTCTTCCTGATGAAGTTGAATCCTACCGCTGAGAACGCGTGAAACTTCTAATAAATCATTTACCAGGACCACCAGGTTCCCAACCTGGCGTCGAATTATGGTTCTGGCCTTCTGTTGAATCGTCTCACCTCTCTCCAGACCCAAAAGCTCGACCGCATTTGTAATAGCGGCAAGCGGGTTCCGAAGTTCGTGAGACAGCATTGCCAAGAATTCGTCTTTGCGGCGATGTAGGTCTACCAGTGCTTCGGCTTGCGCCTGTGCGCGCTCTAACTGGTGATGTTCCGTGTTATCGCGAATATTGCATTGAATCACTGGCTGGTGATTCACGTTATAGACGTTGCTGACAAACTCAACTTCCACCCTCCGCCCGGCTTTGGTTACCAGTGGTAAATTGTGGTAGCGAATGTAGCCTTGCTCTTGCAGTTGTCGAAAGGCGGCTTGGCTCGATTGAATGTCTTGAAAGAGACCTATCTGCCAAAGTTCCTTGCCAAGCAACTCGTTGGTCGGATAGTCCAACAATTCCGAAATGAAAGGATTGGCCTCAGTGATCTTTCCGGTATTGGACTCGAGTATGAGGATGCCGTCCTTGGCTGTCTCGAATAGGCGACGAAAACGCATCTCGCTGTTTCTCATCGCGATTTCCGCATTATGACGATCAGTAATGTCCTCAATGGCAAGAAGGATCAGATCGGGCTGACTATTCACTGATGCAAGCCGAGCGGCATTGAGCCGCATTACTCTGTGTCCAATCGCGGGGAAAGTTTGTTCAACTTCGAAATCATGGATAGGGTGGTCATTACTAAGAACCTCTTTTAGCAGCGTCCTCAATTCAGGTAGGTCCCACTGCGCATTGCCGAGGTCATAGATAAATTTATCCTCTGTTTCCTTCGGCGGCACCTTGAAGGTTTCATAGAAACTTCGATTCGCCGTTTTGATTCGTAGGTTATGGTCAAGAACGATGAACGGCTCTCTCAAAGTTGCCAGGATCGCTTCGGCATAGTTGACTGTATCCTGCAGTAACTGCTCTTGTAGTCTACGTTCGGTAATATCTCTAAAGACGAGCGCAGCTCCGACGATTTCGCCATTGGCGTTATGAATTGGCGCCGCACTATAACCAATAGATTTTTCCGTACCATCGTTCGTGATGAGCAGCGTGTGATTTGCTAGACCGACGACCTTACCTTCACGCAGCGCACGGGTCGCAGGATTTTCGACTGTGTGGCGAGTTTCTTCATTAACGATTTTGAAAATTTTTTCGAGCGGAACACCCAGTGCATCGGCTTGTGTCCACCCTGTTAAGAACTGAGCCACAGGATTCAAAAACGTGACTAGCCCTTTGATATCGGTAGTAATTACAGCATCGCTGATGCTGGAGAGTGTAATGCGCAGCATCGCCGGCTGCTCGTGCGGCGCAGTAACGTTGGGCTGTGGGGTTTCTCTATTAGGCTCCATACCTACTAGACAAAGTTACCAAACAGTCTGCGCTGAGCCCTTTGCTAAGAGCAAGCCTCGCGAAACAGTTGTGTGACGATAAGATTTTAAGACAAAGCCAGAGAGAAGTTCCAGCGGCCCCTTTCGCGATCGACAGAAACCATCATGAGACGCATTCACGCGACGATCTCACTAGTTGATGTTCAAAAAATGGTCGCAGGTGTTGCGCGATTAACAATATGGAAGAGTTTGTTTCCGAGCGTGTTGTTGATGCGGAATATACCTCACATCTGAAATATACAGGTAGCCGGCATAAGGCCGATACGAACCGAGTGTTGCTTACTCCCTTTGCCCGATGAAACGTCGATAAATACTGCTTAGTATCGCCGGTAGCACTAGGTAAGAAGCCGGAGGATTTTAAGTCCAGCTTTACACTTCCTCAGGCTGTTCATACCTGTCCTTATCCGCCGTTCACTAAGCGAACCTAAACCGCGCTCTCTTCGAGAAATCTATTCAGACAGGGCAGGTGCTTGGGCAGCACCGGTGCGGGAACGCGAGCGCGCCGTGCGATTTGTATAGGCGAGGTCGTCTATATGCCACCGTGTGGATTGTCCCTCATTGCGAATATTGCCGGACCCATCAGACTCGTAGGTGTATGGCCCAAAGAATTCCCAGTCTGTGGGTCTGTAGAGAACGTAGCCACCGCGGAAGACGGCATGTGCCACTAACTCTTCTCGTTCCGAGGGTAAGGTATAAATGCCTCTCTCTTTTAGTTGCTGCATTGGCCCTTCTTTTCATATCAAATTGCTTACGCCTGTTACCTGCCTCAAGTAGCAGATAAGTTCAGGACTAACAACTCTCTCTCAGTTCGTTCTTGTAGCGTTGCACAAAGACACTGAGATACTGAGTACCATCAAAGTGTTCGCCGCGCTACTCAACATAGTGTTCACTCAATTGCGCTTTGAGTCCCAGAGGAACGGAATGCCAACTGGCAGCGCACAATTCTTTCGAAAACGAGGCTAACGCGTCCACCCGTACCACGTGCCACCGGTCAAGGTGTTCTTTATAATGCCAGCGATATATTGGACCATGGCTACGCTGGCTATAGAAAACACTATTTTCTCCACCCCTGGAGTCAGGCTTGATGAATATACGCAATCCGTTCATGGTCCCCCCGCCAGCCTTAAAGCTGCCTTAATGCATCATGCTCTGATGCAGTTATCCGAATGGGTCCGCCGGCCTCTTTCGTAGTTATGTAATGGTGAGCCTGCGACAGAGCACGGCGCGTAAAACTGATCAAGCCTTGCCTGACCTCTTCCACTGCAATGGTCGTATTTTTGTGCTTGTAAGGATGCGGCTCGATCCGCGGTCTTGAACCGCGGAGAAGTTGCTTCGCTCTCAATCCAGCTACCACGACTTCTCGGAATCGTGAGCTTTCTCCTGGTCCAATCTCTCGCGGACTCTCGCTCATTCTCTTTACTCCCGCACCGACGTCGAAACACAGTATTGCAAACAAGAATCCGTTTGCTCATGATTATTCAAGTGTGGTGGTAATAGGTGCATCAGGATCCCTTGGCATAGTCAGGTTTGAAAAACAAACAGACGGCACAAGGAGGGCAGGGCGCAGATCCCGATGTCGAGAGTGGTTTTAAAGAACTGATAAAATGCTGTCCGAAGTATATCACATGTTTGAATTGGACCTCCTGTAGCTGGCGCTGGATGAGGACCTGTGGGAATTAATTGGAGCGTTTACTAAGGGCCTTATGGGATGCGTTCGGCTGATTTATTGCCGGCGCTTTGATTTCCTCAATTTGTCGATTGTGTGCCTCGCGGTATTTTGCAATTCCGTTTCGTAACAACTTGAGGATCGATCGACGGTTTTGGAAAATCAAATTGAACCAGACTCTTTTCGTCATCTGAGGCACATAAATGCCGCGAAACAAAGCCTTGCCAGGAAGTGCATCGCGCTGATGTCAGGATTTTCCGATATCAGCAGGTTGACTACTTTCTCATTGCGCTCGGGGCTGTAAAACTTTATGTTGGAAACCTTGCTTTCCAAACTACCAATCAGGAACTGCAGCAATTGTTTGGTCAGGCCGGCACGGTTCAATCAGCAAGTGTTGTGGAAGACCGCGACACCGGACGCTCGAGAGGCTTTGCCTTCGTGGAAATGTCCAGCCAGGACGAAGCCACTTCAGCGATTGAGCAATTCAATGGCAAGGAAGTTGGTGGTCGTTCCTTGAAGGTCAATGAAGCTAAACCTCGCGAGAATCGCGGTGAGGGTGGACGTGGTTTTAGCGACAATCGCGGCGGTGGCTATGGCGGCAGTGGTGGACGCCGGTCCGAACCGCGCTGGTAACAAGCAACGCTCGACACAGCGTTTTGGTCTCCGGGATGATCAGGTTCATCCCGGAGATTCATTTTCATCACCACGCGGATAAGAAAGGCTGACAGGCTGCTAATGAAATTAAAAGAAGGTGAGGGCGCCGCACCGGCGACGCAGAGGCGGCCCATCAATTGGGCCAAGGGCAATTGGGGCACCGCGATCTTTCTGATGTGCGCCCCTCTTGGCTCCATCGCAGCGTTCTTCTTTTGAAGTTGGCCGGCAGTAATCCACTGGAGTCCTGCTTTACTGGGTTGGCGGTAGTCTTGGTATCGGGCATGGGCTATCACAGGCTAATAACCCACCGCGGTTACAAAGTACCGAAACTGGTTGAATACTTTCTCATCACCTGCGGCACACTAACGCTCGAAGGTGGTCCCATTCAATGGGTTGTCGCACCGCATACACCACGCCCACACAGATCGCGCGAATGATTCACATACGCCACGCCATGGCGGCTGGTGGGCACATATTGGTTGGATACTGTGGGGCACGGCTCAGAACCATGACCATGCCACCCTCGCACACTATGCACCTGATTTAATAAAGAACCGTTACTATCATTGGCTGAATCACCACTACTACGTTCCGCTGATTATAGTGGGCCTGATGCTTTTTGCTTTTGGAGCGTAATGCTGTGGGGAATATTCCTCCGCCTTACGTTGTGCCTGCATGCGACGTGGCTCGTCAATTCGGCTACACATCTGTGGGGAAAAACGAGATTCGAAACCGGGTGACGACTCGCGCAATAGCGGGTGGGTAGCGCTGCTGACGTTTGGTGAAGGCTGGCATAACAACCATCACGCTCATCCCACTTCAGCGCGCCACGGTCTGCGTTGGTATGAGTTCGACTTGAACTGGTTGGGTATTCGAACTTGCAATTTATGGGATTAGCCCACGGCATAAAACGCCTTCGTTTCAATCGCGTCTCGTCCGTCTGGCAACTCGTCTCCGGTCGGGTAAAATCCGACCGTGTTAAGCAACTGCGGAGTATCGATGCCTAAAATCATGCGACTTGCTCGAGAGTGGGCAGCAACTCTCTCATTGAAGAAATCTTCTTCTCTTTTAGAAGAATGAGTGGATTCTCAAGTTCGGCATCCATTGTTCGTTGTCGGTGACGAAGTAAGGTGAAAGGTAGCCGCGATCAAATTTCATCCCTTCCACCACCTCCAAAGCAGTCTCAATCGTATTTGAGTCTTCGACGGTGATAACACCATCGTTGCCGATTCTTTGCATTGGGTTAGCACCTGTCGCCACAGCTTTGACGCCCTCGCGAAAGATGGCCTGTGCCAGCACGGTGGTGGTGGTCGTGCCATCGCCGGCCGCGTCGCTGGTCTTTGCCGCCACCTCTCGCACCATCTGCGCGCCCATATTCTCCATGGCGTCTTTACGATCAATCTCTTTCGCGACGGCAACACCATCTTTGGTGATAGTTGGGCTGCCATACTTCTTATGGAGTACTACGTTGCGCCCTTTTGGACCGAGGGTGATTTTTACCGTATCCGCAAGTTTATTCACGCCGCGCAGAATTGCCGCACGCGCGTGTCCGCCTAAAGTTATTTGCTTTGCCATCACCTTTACTTGTTCATCCCGCCTATGCCGGATTTCGGCGCCGGAAAAGGTTCAGAGCAAGAACGATGACCGCTGCTACAAGCAACAGGTGAATCAGGCTGTTAGTAACAAAGCCTCCGTAAAACCCGACCAACCACAGCAGCAACAACACTATAAGAATTGTCCACAACATGAATCGTATCTCCTCACTTCCAAATGTTTAGAATCCTGTTTTTGAGACTGGACTGTGCGAACAGAACCGTCTGTGCGCTAAACCACATACGTGCTATCCTTTTACGCGAAGTAGTTGGCGTTACTCCTAGTTTCGACATGCCTGTTTCTGTACCTGCCACTCCCGGCGAGAATCGACTTCTTGCCGCGCTTCCCGTTGACGAATATCAACGCCTTCTGCCACAGCTTGCGAATGTCTCGTTTGCTCTTGGTGAAGTCGTCTACGAATTCGGCGGACAGTTGGATTACGTCTACTTCCCGACGACGGCAATAGTCTCGTTGCTTTACACCATGGAAAACGGCTCAAGTGCCGAGATGGGATTGACGGGTAATGATGGCGTGGTGGGAATCGCCCTCTTCATGGGAGGCGGCACCATGCCGAATCGTGCTGTCGTACAGAGCGCCGGCGGAGCTGTGAAGATGAAGGCCAAGGTGCTACAGGATGAATTCGCGAAGGGTGGAAAGTTTCAATACCTGCTGCTCCGCTATACGCAAGCACTGATCACTCAGATCTCACAGACTGCCGTTTGCAACCGTCTGCACTCGGTGGAACAACAACTTTGCCGATGGCTTCTGCTAAGCCACGATCGGCTGAATACTGACGAGTTGATCATGACACAGGAGTTAATTGCCGGAATGCTGGGTGTGCGCCGCGAAGGTGTGACCGTGGCTGCGGGAAGGCTGCAGGATATTGGGGCTATCAGTTACGTCCGCGGTCGTATCCAGATCCTCGATCGTCTGAAAATGGAGGAGACCGTCTGCGAGTGCTACCGGGTAGTGAAAGACGAGTTCGACCGGTTGTTGGGATAAGCCTCCTCGTCTCTTTGTCAATTGCCGACGGGTATGCGTTGAAAACGCATCTTGCCCTCAGCATCCTCCCACGAAATCTCCAGTGCATACGGGTTAGCTTGGCCCGCTATGAGTTTGAGTCGTTCCATCTGATCATGTTCAGCGTCAGCCGGTTTTCCATCAATCCAGGTTCGGTGAGATAGAACCATCTTCTCTCCTGGTTGCATACACTTAACACCGTCGAATCGAATATGAGCTTGTGAAGGACCACCGCCGGGAGTCTCTTTATCTTTCAAAAAGACAGTCAGAATCTCGATGGATTTGAGCGTCTTATCGCTTGCATTCGTTAACTCCACTACCACCGTTGATGGCGCATCTATGAATCTGAAGCTAAAAGTTTTCTTCATGTTGCTATCAGCGGTCATAATTCTTCTTTCTGTCGCGATGCAGGTTGCATTAGTCTCCCTCAAGCTGCCGCCGTAATCCTTCCCAGCAGACGTGAGAGAAGATGTCGCAACTGGTTGAAGTTGTCAGGTTGGGTGATGTGTACATTTTTGCCAATAGCGACCTCAGCCCCCTCGGGAATCTCGTTAAAGCAAAAAATAACAACCGGCACATCGTCTCCTGCCCCAGCACTTTCACGGATACGACGGCCGGAACCAAGAACCTCGCCAGGTAACCCGGCCAGGCTCACGAGAATCAGATCAGGGCGTTGTCGCTGTACGCGTTCTATGCCGTCTAATTCATCTCGGGCTAAGACCACGCGATATCCGTCGACTTTCAGCAGTTTTTCGATGCCGTCGCGCGTCTCGTGGACATCCTCGACTACCAGTATGATCGGGTTTATACCAATCTCATTGTCCATTTCAAATGTCTCCCCAAAAACCTCTTCATAGTGCTCGAGCCTCATCATGACAAAACGTGACGCTGCAAGCATAGATACATCTAGCAACTCTCACCGTCCGTGCGCCAACACACATATATAAGCTGCGAAGAGTTAGAGCAACTCGCCGATAAGCGGTCTAGCGCACAGACGCCGCCGCCTGACAGAGTAAAATCTTTCCATGAGCGATATCTATGCCATGCAACGGGCGAACGGGGATGTGTTTGCGCTCGACAATAAGGGACGCTTTTGCGTGCCTCTATTTCATAGCAGAAGTGACGCGATGACCGCCCGGTTGCGTAATGGGGACATGCTGCTTTTCAAACCTGTGGCCCTCGATGGTCGCTTGCTCCGCGAACTTAAACCTAAAGGTGGTCAAAATAATGTGGACCTCTTGCTGGTGAAAGATCCGTTACGGAGTCTGAAACGTGGCGATCAGGTGGACCACGCAGAACTCACCTTACTTGTGGGGAATCACACGTGATCAAACCCCTATCAATCGTTGTGTGATTCCCAGGGTATTGTACATGCGGAATATATCTCACATTTGACATGTACCTGCAGCTGGCGTAAGGTCGGTAGGAACCGAGTGTTGCTTACTCCCTTCTCAGCTCCTCTGGAATCACCCAGATCACCTGACTCAAACAGCTATCAATCGAGGGCATTAAAAAAAATGCCTGAGAGCAATGTTCGAAGTCACGCAGGAGATTTAAGTGGTCAATCTTTATATTCATGAACGCCGCGAGGGAGATGTAGCTGTTCTTGACCTGAGGGGCCGCATCAGAATTAGCGGTGGCACTCTTGCCCTGCACAGATCGATTCGATGCCTGGTCGAGGAGGGAAAGATGAAGATCCTTTTGAACCTCGCGGGCGTTACACACATAGATTCGACCGGGCTCGGTGAGCTTATTTCAAGCTACGTAACTCTGAGCAATAAGGGTGGACAGATTAAGTTGGTCCATCTTACGGAACGCCTTCAGGAAATAATGACTATCACCAAACTTCTAACTTTATTCGATGTCTATGATAACGAAGCGGACGCGCTCGCCAGCTTTACTGGCCATGTTTTAAGCATTGTCGAGCCGCAGCCCATGTGTATGTAAGCGAGATTCAGTTCACCCAGGCTTGATTCACCAGGACTTTTTTAAGCAGGAGAAATCATGGAAGAGAAGCCAGTTTTCAAAGTTGGGGATCGCATCGACCAAATGTGCATCACCTGTAACGAGGAGCGCGGTCATATCGTAGTTTCTCTCAGCAAGACAGGGAGGATCACGCGCGTCGAGTGTCCAATGTGTGCGTCACGTGTCATGTATCGCGCCGGCACAACGCGCCGTGCATCCAATAAAGTCGGCGCGCCGTATGATCCCACGCGAGCGTATCGTAAAGGACAGACGTTGATGCACCCCACGTTTGGTGAAGGTGAGGTAACTGCGATCATAGAACCGCAGAAAATGGATGTGTTATTCGTCGATCGCATACGGCGAATGATGCATGCTCATTCTTAATGGATGGATTTGTATTTGGGCCGGAGCTATTTCGGCCTGGCCGCGAAGCGTGATTGCGAGGACGCAACGTTGTTAGTTAGCAATCAACAGTACAAGAGAAGTGAAATGATTATTTGACTTCTGCCTGCTTCGCTCCCAGGAAGGCGCCTGCAGCATTGGCTTGAACATCCCGAAAACAATGAAGTGCCGCGAGTTTGCTCCTGGTATAGAGAGATTCTGCGCGAAGCCCACAGACTTCGTAAGCCCGAATCAAATCACCGATATGGCAAGATTTTTTGGCCTTGAAAAACGGAACTTAAAAAGGTCAAGATAATCGCAGAAAGAAGAGAGGCCGATGAGTCTTGTAAAGTGTTCTGAGTGCCTGCGCTTATGCTTTCTGATTCGCATGCGTGCCAAAGTTGCTCGCGTGAGTTTAATCGAGGCGAACTAAGAGCAAAGCTGGCGGCAGAAAACAAAGCTTTCGACAGAAAGTGTTACAGAGTTTTTGTCATTATATTGCTTCTGGTACTGATTGCCTTGGGCTATGCAGTATTTCAAGGCCCAGTGATACCAAGGACTCCCGACTCGCTGGCGATTTCCAAAAGTTAATAAATCATGGATAACTGAGATGATGCCGATAATAGACAGGCGACTCTGAGGTTTGCCTCTCAGCGCATCAGCGATTCAACTTCTGCGCGCAACTGCATGAGAAAGAATTTCACCGCTGAATGGCGCTAAATTTGATCTGCCGTTAACCTTCCGGTCCACATTCAAACATCAGGTTTGTAGTAATTGGTTGAGAGTGGGAGCCAGCAATTTATCCCCTAAACGCCGCTTGCGCTAGCAAAAGTGCAATCATGAGTATCCATCGGTTTCAACTCACGGTGGGCTGTGATGCAACGGGAGTAGTGCTGTTGTACGACTTACCGTTGGGCCTGTTTGAAAGCACAACCAACGAAACTACGACCATGTTGGAGACCATGATTTATTTTCAGAAATGCGAAGGAAAAATTCTGCTGCCTGTTAGCTTGATGGGCCAATGCGGTGCAGAAGATCGGAGAAGCGAGGATCTGATCGTAGCGGATCAAAAAACGTCGACACGGAAGACAATAAGGAAGGGCACCTACTCGGATGTGTTGAGAAGGCGTGAAAGGAGCTGCTTTAACTGATCAATGTCTTCGTAATGACAAATCCATTCAAGGTCGTTAACTTTTCATCCGTGCCTTCTAAATTTGCGGGGATCTCCTCAGGCATTATGACCAAGGCGTGTGGCCGTCATATTGCAATGCTCGCGCAAGCGGCGCGCGATGCTCAAAGACTCTTCGGGCCGTTTGCCTAAAAGATCCACTAACACCAGATCAGCGTGGATATACTCCCCCCAATCCACTCAAGTGCGTCTTCCACGTTGGCTGACACAAGCAGGCGGTAGCCTGACTCGCGCAGCTTCTTCGTCAAAGACCGGCGAGCGTTGTCGTCTTCTTCAACAACAAAGATGGTATGGCGGAAGGTGATATTTTCGTCCATCGAAACTCCATAGCTTCATCGCGTGTGGAACCGCAGACGGCATAAGGAAAAGTTCATGAAGCTCTTCCGATGACGAAAGTTGGATTCTAAAAACCAAGTCATAATATATTAGATAGCATAAGTATGCGGAACGAATGGAACCGTCCGGCGACCCCTATTTAACCGGAGGCTTACGGCGCTGACCATTTTAGGCGCGCCCAAAAATTTCCAGCGAATAGTTTTGTCGAGTTCAGAATTGAGAAGTGAACGTTTTGCGTCAGCTGTCACAATGATCACACACGTCCACGAGACTGTGGTGGACAAAAGCGGCAACCATCGTGAATAGGAACATGATTGCCGCTTGAGTTTTGCAAGAAGTCGTGATTAGCGACCCGCTGCGAAAAAGCCGTTTTAGCCAATCCAGAGATAACGGCTTCCTGCTACCCCGGTGCACCCATGTACTACCGTACTCATGCGGACTGAACTTCTCTAAGTTGTCACCGAGCTATGAAAAAATTTCAAACGCTTCCGACCAGCGTCGATCGCATTGTGCAAGACTGTAATAGCTCGTTAGTGTCGATCGGCTTTGCCAAATACGCCTGAGCGCCAACCTTGACCACGGCAAAGACATCTTGTCGGGTAACAGCGCCGGAACTGCGTATTCCGGCGGATCGTGAGCACCATTCCGGTGCATCGTGAGCACCCCCAGAGCGCCTGATGCTGGAGCAAATCCAGAGCCGGCAGAGATCATGGTTTCCACCAAAGTTAACGGAGGAAACCAGAATCGATGCCAGCCGCGAGGGTCTCCATGCATCAGCTCAAAGAAGTCTTACACTTAACGGCAGCGGGCTTAAGCCAGCGCCAGATTGCCCGCAGTCTGCAACTCAGTACTGGGGTAGTGGCCAAGTACCAGGCTGCTAGTCGCCGTGCCGGTCTGAGTTGGCCACTGCCGGAAACACTAGACGACGTCACTTTAGCCAACCGGCTCTGCTCCAAAGCGGCGGAGTCCGTTCCCGCCAATGGCGTTCACGTCAACCCTGACTTTGCCAGCATCCATGAACAACTGAAGGAAAAAGGGGTGACGCGGTTGTTGCTCTGGGAAGAGTATCGCGCCGCGCACCCGGATGATAGCTACGGTTATTTGCAGTTCTGCTTTCATTACCAGCAGTGGCAGTCGCATCTGAAACTAGTGATGCGGCAGACCCATCGGGCCGGGGAAAAGCTGTTCGTCGATTACGCCGGCCCGACCTTAGCCATCGTCAACCCCATCACTGGGGAGATCCGCGAAGCGCAGATCTTCGTGGCCGTGTTGGGCGCTTCCAACTACACCTACGCAGAAGCAACGTGGACGCAGGGATTGGCCGACTGGATCGGCGCCCATACTCGTGCCTTCACTTTCTTTGAAGGGGTGCCCGCCCTGGTGGTCCCGGACAATCCCCGCAGCGGGGTGACGAAAGCCTGTCGTTACGAACCACTGCTAAACACTTCCTACCAGCAGATGTTGGCCCACTACGGCACGGCCGCACTGCCAGCCCGACCTACAAGGCCCGCGACAAAGCCAAAGTGGAAGTGGCGGTGCAAGTAGTTGAGCGTTGGATCCTGGCGCGGCTGCGCCACCGTACTTTCCACTCACTCTTCGAGTTGAACCTGGCCATTCGTGAGCTGCTCACGGCTCTCAACGAACGTCCTTTCAAGAAGCTGCCGGGCTCGCGTCGTTCGCAGTTCGAAGCGTTGGATAAACCGGCGCTGCGACCCTTGCCGGCGCAAGCCTATGAATATGCCGAGTGGCGCAAAGCGCGCGTCGGTCTCGACTATCACGTGGAGGTAGACAAGCATTACTACAGCGTGCCGCATCCGTTGTTGCGGCAACAACTCGATGTGCGCCTCACCGCAAAAACGGTAGAGATCTTCCAACGCGGTCAGCGCGTGACGGTGCACGTGCGTTCCAGGCGTCAGGGGGCGCACTCCACCAAGCCCGAGCACATGCCCAAAGCACACCGCGCTCATATGGAATGGACGCCCGGTCGGTTATTGAATTGGGCCGTTGAAGTTGGTCCGCACACACGAGATCTGGTCAAACACCTGCTCTGGAACAGACCACATCCGGAGATGGGTTATCGCAGTTGTCTGGGCTTGCTCAACCTGGGCAAACGCTTCGGGCGCGAGCGCCTGGAAGCCGCCTGTGAACGAGCTTTGGCACTGCGCTCGCCCACGCGTCGCAGTGTGCTTTCGCTGCTGCAACAAGGACTGGATCAGTTGCCGCTGCCGGAAGCCGCACCCGTGCAGCGCTCCTTGCTCCATGAAAACATCCGCGGTCCTGGTTACTACCAATGAGCACCCTGACCGCGCGCGTAGCCTGCGCTGCGGCGGCCGTCAACGGTCTCGCTGTGCTCGTTGAACTGCGCGAACTAAAAAACAGTTCGCTCGCCGTTGACTGCCGTCCTCGCTGCGGCTGGAAAGTAGCCACGGAGCTAAAGCTCCTCTGCATCCAGTCTGGATACTTTTTTGACCATCATGGACCAGCGCCAAAAATTTCTGACGCAGATTGGCCCTGTAAGCGATTTTCTCGACCCGGTCCAACCGAGGACCAGGAGGTGATCAGTGCAACTTTTCTTTATCCGAGGAGACTTTACCGATGCTTGATAACCAAACTCTCGAGCAACTGCGGCGCTTGCGCCTCAGTGGCATGGCCGCCGCCTTTGCCCAACAACTCGAACAACCCGAACTACAGGCTCTTTCCTTCGAAGAACGCTTCTCTTTATTGCTCGATCGCGAACTCAACCTGCGCGAGAACCGCCGTCTCAACCGCCTCATACAACTGGCGCGTTTGCGGCAACTGGCTTGTGTCGAAGACATCGACTACACGCCCCGCCGCGGCCTCGACCGCTCGCTGATGGCTACGCTCGTCACTTGTGATTGGATCCGTGCCCATCACAATCTGCATCTCACTGGGCCCACCGGCACCGGTAAGTCCTGGCTTGCCTGCGCTCTCGGCCAGCAAGCTTGTCGTCAGGGACTCTCGGTGCGCTATGAACGAGTGGCCCGCTTGTTGGAAACTTTACGCATCGCCCGCGGCGACGGCTCTTATCACAAACGGCTGGCGGCTTTCGCTAAAACTGACTTGCTGATCCTCGATGACTTCGGCCTGAAACCTTTAACTCAGGCCGAGCGCCTTGACCTGCTGGAGCTGATCGACGATCGCCACGGACGTCGTTCCACGCTGGTTACCAGCCAACTGCCGATTGCTCATTGGCATGCTTATCTCGGTGAGGATCCCACCGTGGCCGATGCTTTGTTGGATCGTCTCCTGAGTGCGGCTCATCGGCTCGAACTCAAGGGTGAGTCCCTGCGCAAACGGCAAAAGCAAAATGAGAAAGAAAACGGGAAAGAGCTTGACGCTGAGCGCGCCAAACAGTAAAAAGCTCTCCACTGGCATCAGGCGCCACGGAGTGCTCACGATGCGCCGGAATCGGTGCTCACGTTCCGCCCGGAATCACTGCTCACAATCACCGGAATACGCAGGAACAGAAGTGACCGGGATCTCTGGTCGTACGTTTTGATTCGTTTACATAATTCAACGCCGTTCTGGCATTCAATTGTCGAGGACCATTGCATCGAAGCACTCTGTTGCAGCGAGCTTCGACGCTTCTAAGGAGTTGCCTACAACGGAAACACGAAACCCGAGCAGCCCAACATGCATGCCATCAATTTCACGCGTGTCAAGGTCATGTAGGGAATTACGCAAAAATGAAGACATGCTAAGTTGTTGTAAAGTTGCTGTAATTCTCAATGCTCCTAACTGATGAGATAAGGCCCTTTACACTCGAAACGTGGGGTTCGGACTCCCACGTTCTTTAGAGATATCAGGTGTAAACTATTGATTTTATTGGTAGCGGGGGGCGGGATCGAACCGCCGACCTTGGGGTTATGAAACCGGCAACCTGACAGTGCGCCGGTTACGTTGTGACCACATTTACTAACATTTAGCGCGGATCGCAGCCCGTCGCAATTGCATCAATTTACGCCAATACGCACCTGTTTCCATCCAAGACCGACACAGTTTCCCCACACGTTACCAGTTAGAGAGTCTCATTGACGAACTTAAATAAATCGAACGCCTATACCAACTATGTTAGTGCGCTTCGATCAGTCGTTTTGATCCTCTAACATCTTCAAGGTCTCTTCATGCGACATCATGAGAGTTTCGGGTAGTTAGGCTGACCAACTGGTCGCTAAAACCCGAAAGGTGGTTCAACATACCCGTAAAGCAGATGATGAAAAATAGCTCCAAGACAAACGAGCATAATCAGAGCGAGCGGGAGCCGTATCCAAAGGGGAAATGACTCAGCTGCCAATGGAGTAACAAGAACGCATACCATTATTGAGCCCATAATCAAGATGAAGATCGCGTAAGCTTCAAACGCTTTCCTTGATGACCGATTAAAATCCTCCCGATAGATTTTCCCTTCCGGGGATGGGACAAAGTTTATTTGTTTTTGATTCTCAACGATACCATCAACATATAAATTCAGGTCAGGCTTACCTTGATATATTATTTGTGCGCTACAGCCATCACCCTGTTCCAGAATGTCCCATGTCACGCTAATTAGACCAGTCGCCAATTCGCTCGTTGTTAAAGTGGGATGTATCACCTCCCTCGTACACCTTAAATTGGATGCTTCTAGTATTCGCGCATTTTTTTCCGTCAGAATGGTAATTGGTTTTAGAATGTCAGACTTCTTGATTGCTCGTTTGCCCTCGTTCCAGAACACGATTTGTGCCGCCGTTATGTCACTTCCCACCACTTCACTACCATACCTTACTTCCATTTTTGAGGACCGCCCGGAGCGCACCACGATTCCTCTAATCGGCTTAACTGTGTACGACAGTTGCGGTAGGTTTTGCGCTTCCGTATAGAAATAAAATGCGAGCAACAAACTTGAGGCCGTAATCGCCAGACATGCAATAGTAAGTAGATGTCGCTGGACACGCATACAGTTAGTCCGAAACGTGTATTAAATCCCAGGAGGCGGAATGGGATATCTGCTCAAGGCGAAGATTGCTATAAACAGTCCTGCCAAAATCACCAGCAAAACAGCCAGGATAACAAGTAGTATCCGCCCGCCTATTCTGTCGTTACTTTCATGTTTGAATATTTTTAGAACGGTGAAGACGAAGCCGCATATCGATAATGCTGCGAACGGAAGCGAAACAAACCGGCTTCGCTTTTCCAGCACAGTGGGATCCGAAGCTTGGAATTCACGTGACTTGAAGTCGCGGC